>Ga0310811_10010350_pt1 | contig 12043 bp, 11 predicted proteins | sample YCmetagenome_FD_207642 | JGI IMG/M metagenome (GOLD analysis project Ga0310811, IMG submission 207642) | Soil microbial communities from experimental microcosm in Duke University, North Carolina, United States - YC | ecosystem: Engineered > Artificial ecosystem > Soil microcosm > Unclassified ...
GACGCGGGGGACGCGTGCCTCCATCCGCGAGGCGCAGAGGCGCGTCGCCGAGCTCGAAGAAAACGTGCAACGGCTCGAGAAACAGATCGCCGAGCTGACGACCCGACTTCAAGATCCGGAGTTGTACGTGCATCCGGAGGGCGTAGCTGACGCGCGTCGGCTGGGCACGGAGCTCGAAGGCCTGAAGAGTCGGCTCGACTCCGAGCTCGACGCATGGACTGCGGCGACCGATGCCCTTGCCGCGCTCGTTGCGACCCACGCCTAGCTTGGCGAAGCCACCGGCCGCGGCGTGTTCGGTCTTCTGATCTGCGCTCAACTCGTGGCCACGACGCAGCGGCCAGACTCAGTCTATTCATCGGCCGCGCTTCGCGAGATGGTCGCCGCTGCGGCTGAAGCAAACCGCCGTCCTCCCCGAGAGCTTGAGGAATACACGAGCCACGTCGAGACCGAATTGGCCCTCATTCTCCGCGACACGCTCGGCCGCGAGCACGCGGCCGAAGTAGAGCAGCTCGCAACAGAGGCGCATTGGACGCGCTCCGAACGATATGAGCTACACATCGTCGGATATCGAGCGCAGAACGTGGGCGTTCCATATTCGACGTTGAGCATCGTCCGCGGTTGGACCGTTCCGACCTTGTTCGGCGAACGATTGTTGTTCGGAGCGTACATCGCGGGTCCGAATCGGCGCGACACGCTGACCGCGGTGCACCCGTTCGCGGCCGATCGTGAATCGTTCTATCGCTATTCCGGCGGTGATACGGTCGCCGTGCTGCGCATTGGGGACCGCCGCATTCCGATCGCGCGGATTCACGTCCGGCCCGAGTTCACGAGCCGGACGCCGCTCGGCGCCTTCGACGGCGAGATCGACATCGACGCCGTGCGGCATCAGATCGTTCGCATGCGTGGCCAGCTGCAGATCATGGGGGTCCGCGCGCGCTCGGGCAGCCGTTTCCTGCAGCTGACAGGGATCGTATCCGCGGCTTACGTCGAGTTCGTGAATTCGGAGATTGCCGGGAAGTACTGGCTCCCGACCAGACAGCGAACGGAATTTCAGGCGAGTGTCCCGTTGCTCGGCCAGACGCGGGCGGTATTCCGGATCATCTCGACGATCAGCGACATCGCCGTGGTGACCGACAGCACGATCGCCAGTCCCGATACGAGCCGTCCTCTGCGCGTGATCGTCACCTGGGCGCCGAGCGACAGCGTGAGCCGGTTCGGTGACTGGCGAGAGGAGGTGGGGACGCAAAGCGGCGCCGTGCACAGCGACGATTTTGCGGACATGGCTCCGCCGCCATGGCGGAGCACAGGGCCTCCCCACGTGAGCATGTTCCCCAACAGCCTCCGCAGAATCTTCCGTTTCAACCGCATCGAGGGACTCTATCTTGGACTGGCCCCCACGGTCGATTTCCGATCTGCACAACCCGGATTGTCCGGCGGCGTGTTTGGCGGGTGGGCCTTTGCCGAGGAGCGTGCGCGCGGCGGCGCATTCGCGTCGTACACCCGCGGCTTCGTCACCTCGGGCCTTCGAGCAGAGCGCGCGTTGGCATCGACGAACGACTTTACGCTGCCGATCGATGACGATCCGGGCTTCAGCGCATTGCTGACATCGGTCGACGACTACGACTACGTCGATAGGATAACGGGGGCGGCCTCGATGAGCCGCGCCCTGGGCTCTCCCAACGCGGGGCGCGTGACGGCCCAGATCGGGCTGGGCGACGACCGCGCGGCAATCGCGCATATCCAGCACGGACTCGTGACCGCGGGCAAGCGGTTTCGTCCCAACCGAGGCATTCTCGAAGGGCGGTACGCGCTCGGCACTCTGGACTTCGAGATCCACCCGAACGTGACCGGCGACTACGTGTCACCAGGCCTCGGAGCACGCGCGCACTACGAAGTCGGTCGTGGCGACCTCCATTGGGAGCGGCTCGAGGTCGGGCTCGCGGGTCGACATTATTGGGGGCCGCTCTCCGTCGGCGCGCATGTGGACGCCGGAGTGGCGCTCGGGAAGACGCTGCCGCCACAACAGCTCTTTGAGCTCGGCGGAACAATCCTTCTGCCGGGTTACGACTACAAAGCCTTCGCGGGCGATCAGGCGGCTCTGTTCCGCGGGTTCACGAGCTACCGTTTTCCCATTTGGAAGCGGCCGGTGCGAGTTTGGCGGAACTTCTTCCTCCCGGGTGTCACGCCCGGCATCGCGGCCAGCGTTCAGGGCGGTTGGACCCGGGCCTCGACGCGAGGCGCAGTGGAGGCGATTCGTGAACTCGGCGTCGACCGAGACAGCATGCCCGTGTCGGCTCCTACCGGAAGCGTGAGATCGACCTTCGGGATTGGCCTGAGTTTCTTCGCAGATCTTCTGCACGTCGGCGTCGCGAGGCCGGTCGATCATCCAGCGTCGTGGCGCTTAGTGGCCGGATTCGGAGTTCAGTTTTAGCGCGCCAGTCGGCACGAGGGATAGTTCAAAATTCTCCGATGAAACCGATTTCCGGCTCGAGCCTCACCCCACATTCTTTTTCGACCTTCGTCTGCGCGACGTTGATCAATTCGCGAACGTCTTTGGCGGTGGCGCCCCCCAGATTGACCATGATATTGGCGTGAATGTGGGATATCTGAGCGCCGCCAAGCCGAAAGCCTTTCAGGCCGCACTGATCGACGAGCCGCCCGGCGCCGACGCCGTCCAACTTCTTGAAGATCGACCCCGCGCTGGGATGCCAATCGAGCCACGGATGCTTCGCGCCACGCCAGCTCAAATTCTCCTGGATAATCCGGTGCAGCACGGCCGGGTCGCTGCGGGTCAACCGAAACGTTGCGGTGAGGACGACGTCGCGTCGGTGGTGGAAGACGGAGTCATCGTAGCCAAAGTGCACGTAGTCGGCGCCAACGACCTTACGCTCGTTCTCCTGTGACAGGATCTCGCACGATTCGAACACCTCGGCGATGAACATCGTGCGCTCACGCGCCGGCGCCGGCGACAGAAAGTGCAGGTTCTGCCATACGGCGCCGCCCACCGTGCTCGGAATTCCGACGTAGTGCTCGATGCCCGACCAGCCGCGCGCGACCGCCGCCTGAATGAGCTCCTTGACCGTCGCGCCGCTCTCGGTCCAGAGATCGCATCGCTCGCCCAGCTCCCGGAACTCGTGTCGGCGCGCGGTGTTTCGGATCACCAGGCCACGAAAGCCGCGGTCGCCAATGAGGATGTTGGCACCAAGCCCGAGGACGAAGTAGGGTACGTCGAGGGCGCGAGCCGCGAGGACCGCGTCGGCCAAAGCATCGGCGGAGGTTGCTTCGTAGTACAAGTCCGCGGGTCCGCCAATTCTGAACGTCGTGTATGGCGCGAGCGGCTCGTTGCGTCGGACGTGCGAGGCATCGAGGCGTGCGGACAACTCGTCAAGCGAGGAAGGATTGAAACTGGTCATGATTGACGTGAAAGAAACCATGGATCGCCACCTGTCGCCACGGCGGAGTCGCTGGTTACAGCCGCTGCTCGCGACGGCTTTGCTCAGTGGATCACTGTCTGGGCCACTCTGGTCGTCGCTGCCCGCGCAGCGAGCCGAACTGGAGCGACACATCCAGCGGACGACACTCCCGAACGGATTGGATGTCATCGTCGTGTCCAATCATGGCGTCCCGCTGGTGACTATCGAAGCAGACGTGAAGAACGGCTCGTTCACGCAAGGCCCGGAATACGCCGGGCTTTCGCATCTGTACGAGCACATGTTCTTCAAGGCGAACTCCGCGTATCCAAAGCCCGACGACTTCGTTGCTCGGGCTTCGGAGCTCGGAGCAGAGTTCAACGGCACGACGAGCGAGGAGCGCGTCAACTACTATCTGACGCTGCCGGCTGATAGCATCGAAGGCGGAATGCGATTCCTACAAGCGGCTCTCGTGACGCCACTGTTCCTTCAGGAAGAGCTCGAACGCGAGCGGCAGGTCGTCATTGGCGAGTACGACCGCAACGAATCGAGCCCGTTGTTCGGTTTTTCACAGGCCATGGGACAGGCGTTGTGGACGAGCGCGTGGAGCCGGAAGAACCCGCTCGGCGAACGCACGGTGATCGAGTCCACGACCCCCGACAAGATGCGCACGATCCAGCACCGCTACTACGTCCCCAACAACACCGCGATCATCGTCACCGGCGACGTCGCGCCGGAGCGTGCGTTCGCGTTGGCGCGCACGATTTTCGGCGGCTGGCAGCGGGCTGCGGATCCGTTTGCCGTCGACTCGATTCCGCCCATCCCGCCGCTCGCGCACGACACTGCTGTCATTGCCGAGCAGCCAATCGGGAGCGTGATCGTCATGCTCCAGTGGCAAGGACCGAGCGCCCGCGGCGACCCGGCAGCCACGTACGCGGCCGATGTGTTCTCGGACGTGTTGAACCAGCCCGGCTCGCGGTTTCAGCGGCGACTCGTCGACGGCGGACTGTTCGAGTCCGTGACGGTGAACTACTACACGCTCAACCAGGTTGGGCCGATCACGATCGAAGGCGAGACGTCGCCCCAGCATTTGCGGGAAGCAATCGCCGCGCTTCGCGACGAGATTCGAAAGTTCGCCGATCCGACGTATTTCACGAGCGCCGAATTGAATGCCGTGAAGCAGCATCGCATTGTCGGCACGGAACTCAGTCTCGAGCGGGCATCCGGATTCGCGCACCAACTCGGGTTCTGGTGGGCGGTGACCGGTCTCGACTACTTCTATGGATACGTGGACACGATGGCTCGTCAGACGCCCGAGAATCTCCGGACGTACGCGAGCAAGTACATCGTCGGACATCCGCACGTGATCGGTGTCCTGCTCTCGTCGGAAGCACGGGCCACGCTCAAGCTCACGCCGGCGAATTTGCGCGATACGGGAGCGCAGCCATGATGCCTTTCCGCGCGTCGCTCACAGCCGTCCTGGTCCTCTCAGCGGCAGTTGGCGCACCCGCCTTGGCGCAGAGCGACACGGCGACCACCGCGTTCGACGTCAATGGGCTCACGGTCATTTTGCGCCGAAATACGTCCAATGACGTCGTCGCGGCCAATGTCTACCTCCTTGGCGGCGCTCAGCAGCTTTCGCCGGCGACCCAGGGAATCGAGCTGATGCTGCTGCGGGCGACGGAGTTCGGGACCAAGCACTTCCCCGGCGATGTCGGGCGCCAAGTCATGGCGCGACTCGGAAGCGTTGTGGCGATCTCGCCGGCTGAAGACTGGACGGTGTTCGGCTTTACGGGCATCCGATCCACCTTCGACTCTACCTGGGCGGTATTCGCCGACCGGCTCGTTGCTCCAACCCTCGATTCGACGCAGGTGGAGCTTGTGCGCGCTCGGATGCTAACGGCAGCGCGTGCCGCCGCGAACAGCCCGGATCCCGTCGTGAATCAGCTTGCGGACAGCCTGACGTTCATCGGTCATCCTTACGGATTCTCGCCCGAAGGGAACGAAGCCACGCTTCAATCGATCACCTTGGGGCAGCTGCGAAGCTACCAAGCTGCTCAAATGGTTACTTCGCGGATGCTTCTCGTGGTCGTCGGCAATGTCGACCGTTCGACTCTCGAGCAATTGGTGCGCGGAACGTTGGCTCAGTTGCCGCACGGCAGTTACAGCTGGTCACCGCCGCGGCAACCGCCAAGGCTGGGGCGCGGGCTCGTGGTCCGCGACGCCCAGTTGCCAACGAACTATTTGCTGGGATTCTATGCGGGGCCGTCGGCCCGGGACCCCGATTATCCGGCACTCCGGCTTGCCACGGCGATTCTATCCGGACGGTTCTTTACGGAAATCCGGTCGCGTCGAAATCTCTCGTACGAGGTCGACGCCCCATTTCTCGATCGAGCGATCGCGACGGGGGGTGTCTACGTCACGACGGTCGATCCCAATCAAACGCTGCAGTTGATGCGCATCGAAATCGATCGCCTGAAGGGCGAGTTGATCGATCCGCGCGGGCTCGAGCGGTTGGTGCAGCAGTTCATCACCGACTATTTCCTGAAGAACGAGACAAATGGCGACCAGGCGACGTTCCTGGCACGGGCGCAGATATATCTCGGTGACTACCGCGCGGCGAATCGATTCGTGGATGACCTGCGCCGCGTGAGGCCGGAGGATATCCAGCGCGTCGCACGCCTCTACATGCGCGATTTCCGGTTTGCCTATCTCGGCAAATCCGACGCCTTGTCGAGAGCCCTGATCGACCAGTTCTGAGGCGCAGAACGGCCCGTCGGCGCGATTAGCCCGTCGGCGCCCAGCCGAGGGAGATAAGGCAGCAACTACCGCAGTGATCGCATTGCGAGTCGTTGCGTGCGGTAGACTTTGTGAATAGTTTCACATTCTCCTTGTGAACAACAAGGCAACCCAACTAGCTCGGAACTACTGGAGGCTCCAAGCAATGCGGTTCCTCGGATTGGCGCTCTTGGCGAGCGCTACTGTCGCGGCCTGTGGCGGCAGCGACAATAAAGCACCGGACACCACGAGCGCGGCGCCCGCAACGGCGGCGACGCCCGCCGCCGCCGCTCCTGCCGCGGCCGCAGGCACGGTCGCGAAGGTCCCCGCCTCCGGCGCGACGCACGAAATCAAGATGATCAGCGATGACAAAGGCTACCGGTTCGAGCCGGCGGACATCACGATCAAGGCCGGCGATGCCGTGAAGTTCGTCATGGTCAGCGGCGGACCGCACAACGTGTCGTTCGATCCGGCCGCCGTTCCGGCGGATTCCAAGGCGCAGCTCGACGCCAACATGGACAACAAGCTTTCCGAGCTCTCGAGCCCCATGCTCATGAATCCGAACGAGGAGTACGTCATCTCGTTCGGCGGTGTAAAGCCAGGAAAGTACGACTTCCACTGCACGCCACACCTTGCGATGGGTATGAAGGGCAGCGTCACGGTCCAGTAGGGCCGGGATCGGGATTTGACGTGAAGCGGAGCCTTCGTGGGCTCCGCTTCTTGTTTTCGGCGTGAGCCTCGACGCTGTTCTATTGGCCTGAGGCGTGCCAAACTTGAGCGCATGGCGCCCTTGACCAATGACCTTCCCCGAGGAATCTCCCGCCCAGCGTGGTTGACGGCGCGGGCGCGGAACGCGGCGCAGCGTCCGGTGGTGATTGCCGCCGTCGGCCTCGGGGCTTTCATCGCAGCGTTGGTCGCGTTGATTCTGGCGCCTCAACAAGTTAGACAGGCGGGGCCCGCGACACCGTCGATAGCCCCGAGACCAGACACCGCGGCGTTCGTCGCCGCGTTGGCGCATGCCCGAGGAAGGCTCTCGGCTGCCGAGTCGTCACTCGCCGCGGCGCGACTGCAGCCAGTCGCTCCCCAGGCCGTCGAAGACACGCCGAATCCGATTGCCATCGCCCAGCGAGACAGCCTTTCGGCGGCGGTGGGCGACCTTGACGCGTTACTGTCTCGGGTGGAGACCGCGCCGGTCAGCGCCTCGTACCGCGCGTTGGCCGAATCACCTCAATTATCGCCACTTCCACGTGTCAAAACGCTGTTGGACTCGCTGGGCGAAATCGAGCGCGATCGTGACGCACTCGGCACGACAGCGGCGGCTGATCCGGTATACGTAGCCCTGACGTCGCGCGCCACGGAAATCGGTCGAACGATCCAGGCCATCGGCCAAACGCGCCGGGATTCGATTCGCCAACAGATTGCGAAGCTCAACATGCCGACGCAACGCGTCGTCGTGACACCCACGCCGAGGCTCGACACGGCGAGCTGGGTTGCCGAACGCGATTCGGCACAATCGCTGGTGCGGCAGGCGACGGCTGCGCTTTCGGACGCCCGGTCCAAGTCCAGTGAGTTTGACCGTGAGCTCGCCCGGCAGCGTGAGGCGGCGACTCGAAGCGCTCCGCCCGTGGCGCTTCTCGCCGCGGCCCTGGTCATCGGTATCGCGCTCGGCTTCGGCTCGGCGTTCTTCGATGAGCTGCGACACCCTCGTGTGAGTGATGAGCACGAGCTCGAGCGCGTGACGGGGACGCGTGTACTGGCAACGATTCGGCCGCGGCCGAGGGATCCCGATCGCGACCGGCGGTTGTCCGATCGGATGGCGCCCCCGTACTTCGATCCACGTGCCGCGGGATATCAGCTCACGTATCTGCACGTTGCGAGAACGGGCGCGAGCCGGCTCGTGCTCACGATCGCGGCCGCCGATACGAGCATCGGGGCTGTCGTCGGAATGAACGTCGCGGCGATCGCCGCCGATGAGGCGAGGAGCACGATCATCATCGACACTGATGCGCGGGCCCTGCCGGTCGCCGCGGCCTTTCGGACACATGCCGAACCAGGAATCGCCGACATCATTCGTGATCACATCGACTGGTCGGAAGTGACGACGCAGACGATGGTCGGCCGCGATCGCGTCATCGATATCATTCCGAGCGGCGTCTCGGCGACCCAACTCGATGTGAGTGTGGTGACCGCGCTGTTCCGTCAGGAAGGGAGCCGGCTCGCGCGCCATTACGAGGCCATCGTGGTCGTCGCGGACATCGGCCAGGCGTCCGCGGGGCTTCCGGGGGCACTGCCGATTCCGGATACCATCGTGTGCGCTCGAGTCGGTCATACGCGCCTTGAGGATCTCCAAATGGCGCTCGACCGCATCCGCGCGGCGGGCGGTAACCCGCTTGGTGTGGTGCTGTGGGACGCGGTACCGCCAGCCCTGCCGACGCCGGAGCGCATTGCACGCGCGGCACGGCCACTCCATACGACGGAGATGCGGGCGCTGACGAGCCGCCGATGAGCCGCCGTCGTCGGCTGCCGGGGCTGGAGGCAATATTCCGACCGACGTCGCGTGTGGGCTGACAGCTTCCTGCACGCGGAGCAGCAGCACGTTCTGCTGTTGCTGGTGTGGAGCGGGCTTTCCGTGCTGGCGGGGACGGCAACCGCGCTGCTACTCGTTGCGCGGCATCGTGCTTCGGTCCTGCTGATGAGTTTTGCGAAGCAACTCGTCCTGTGGGGCCTCGTCATCGCTGTCGCCGTCGTGCTGGAACGGCACGGGATCCGCCTGCGCGACGTCGCGAGCGCCACTCGCGTGGAACGGCTGCTCTGGATGCGGATAGGTTTCGACATCGGCATCGTCGGAATGGGCACGATGCTCACCATCGCGGGGCGCCGACTCGCCCGTAGTCAGGGGGCGATCGGCGCCGGCATCGCAATCGCGCTGCACGGGATGGCACTGTTCATCGTCGATGCACAATTGGCGACCATGGTATCGAGATAGATGGCTGAACTCATGCTGGACCTTCGCCACCAGCCGAAGGAGCGCGCGTACGCGCAGTTGCACGCAGTGATGTTGAACACGCTGGCCGGCATCGATGACGACATTGCCGGCATGGCGACGCTGAGTTCCCTTCTGCAGCATTCGTTCGGATATCTGTGGACGGGCTTCTACCGGGTCGTTGCTCCGGGCCGCCTCCTCGTTGGCCCTTACCAAGGCACGCTCGGGTGCCTGGAAATCGAGTTCGGACGAGGCGTGTGCGGCACCGCGGCGGCGGAGCAGCGAACGGTCATCGTTCCGGACGTGGCTCGCTTTGCCGGACACATCACCTGCGACGCGCGAGCGAAATCGGAGATCGTTGTGCCTGTGTTCGATGCAAAGCGCTCGCTCGTCGCCGTGTTGGACATTGATTCGGAGCGACGCGCTGCTTTCGACGACCTCGACGCGGCCGGGCTCGAGCGGATCGTACGGTGGTTCGCCGGCGAAGGCCGTGGTTGATCCGTGGTTGACGCGCTCTCACACCAGATATAGGCTGATGCTCGGGCCATGACGATCACAGGCTACTCGGATCGCATCAACCACGCGCTGGCATTCGCAGCGAAGCACCACGATCAGCAGGTGCGAAAGGGCACGCGCTTGCCGTACCTCACGCATCCGGCGAATGTGGCCATCGTCCTCACGCGCTACCAACGCGATGATCAGACGGTCGTCGCGGGCATCCTCCACGACGTGATCGAGGATTGCGTGCGGGAAGCGTACACGCGTGAGATGCTCGAGCAGCGAATCGGCGACAAATTCGGCCCCGACGTGCTCGACACCGTCCTCGCGGTCACACAGCGTCGACTCGATGACGACGGCGTGGAACTCTCGTACGACGAGCGCCGCGACGACTATCTCGAGCGTCTGTCGTTGGCCGGCGATGCGGCGCGCTGGGTTTGCGCCGCCGACGCGCTCCACAATGCGGCGACGCTGCTGACCGATCTACGCAGAACGATCGACCCCGATACGGTGTGGCATCGATTCACGGCCAATCGGGAAGACACGGCACGATGGTATCGCCGCATTCTCGATCGCCTGCGCAGCGTTGGTTTTCAGGGCGACATTCTGCGCGAGCTCGACCACGTCGTCGTTGCGCTCGAGGCGTGGGCCCGGGACGAAGGGACTCGCGAGCTGCCGTCGACCCGCTATACCGGCGCCGCGGAAGCGTAGTGCGAGGCGACGTACTCGTCGAGAATCTTTAGAAAATCCTGAACGATGCCCTCGCCGCGGAGCGTGGTGAGCAGCTTCCCGTCGACGTAGACCGGCGCCTTGGGCTCCTCGAACGTGCCCGGAAGCGAGATCCCGATGTTCGCGTGCTTCGATTCACCCGGTCCGTTCACGACGCAGCCCATCACCGCCACCCGCATGTCTTCCACGCCTGGAAACTGCGACCGCCACTCCGGCATCTGTTCGCGGATGTACGACTGGATATCCTCGGCCATGTGCTGAAAAAAGGTCGAGGTCGTGCGGCCGCAACCCGGACAGGCCGTGACCTGTGGAGCGAAGCTCCGAAGCCCGAGCGACTGCAGGATCTGCTGAGCAACGAACACTTCTTCGGTACGGTCGCCGTTGGGGCGGGGCGTCAGCGAGACACGAATCGTGTCGCCAATGCCTTCCGCGAGGAGAATCGACAATCCGGCAGTGCTTGCGACGACGCCTTTCGTACCCAGACCGGCTTCAGTGAGGCCGAGGTGGAGCGGGTAGTCACAACGAGAGGCGAGCCGCCGATACACCTCCACCAAGTCCTGAACGCCGGAGACTTTCGCGGAGATGATGATCCGATCGTGGGCGAGACCTACGTCCTCGGCAAGCTCCGCTGATCGCAGTGCGCTCGCCAGCATCGCTTCGATGTAGACATCCTTCGCATCCCGCGGTTCGGCCGCGCGAGCGTTGGCGTCCATCATCTCGGTCAGCAGATCCTGATCGAGCGAACCCCAATTCACGCCAATGCGGACGGGTTTGTGATTGTCGACGGCAATCTGGACGATGGTTCGGAAGTTCTCATCCCGTCGCTTGCCGCCAACGTTTCCCGGGTTGATGCGGTATTTGGCGAGCCCCTGAGCGCACTCGGGGTACTTCGAGAGCAACAAGTGTCCGTTGTAGTGGAAATCGCCGATGATGGGGACGTCGACACCGGCATCGCGCACCCGCCGGACGAGCTCCGGCACGGCCTCAGCGGCCCCTTCGTTGTTCACCGTCACTCGAACGAGTTGCGATCCGGCCTGCGCCAGATCGACCACCTGTTTCGCCGTGGCCGCGGCGTCTGCCGTGTCAGTGTTCGTCATCGACTGCACCACGATCGGTGCTGACGATCCCACGACGACTCCGTCGACCGACACCGATGCTGTCCGGCGCCGATGCTCAAACGTCATGCATCCCATCCTCATTCGAGTCCATGTCAAAGATAGGCGTCGACGATCCGACCTGGCTGATCAGTGCTTGACCATCTATCCGAGGCTTACTAGCTTGGCCGTCGCCTGTAACCAAGGGGCCCGCGGGTGTCGGACACCAGGTTATGGGGTTCACGGCCCGCGCAACATGGTGTTGTAGCGGATGGCACCTTCAGGAGTGGGACATGCGTACGACCGGAAAGGTGAAGTGGTTCAACGACGCCAAGGGGTTTGGGTTCATCACGCCGGATGGCGGGGACAAGGACTGCTTCGTCCACTACAGTTCGATCCAGGGAAATGGGTTCAAGACACTCGCTGAAGGTGAGGCAGTCGAATTCGATCTCGTTCAGGGCCAAAAGGGCCCGGCTGCGGAAAACGTGAGCAAGATGGTCGCTCACTGAGCTCACATGCCAAGATGTTCACTGGGGCGCCTCACCACCGTG
>Ga0310811_10010351_pt1 | contig 12043 bp, 14 predicted proteins | sample YCmetagenome_FD_207642 | JGI IMG/M metagenome (GOLD analysis project Ga0310811, IMG submission 207642) | Soil microbial communities from experimental microcosm in Duke University, North Carolina, United States - YC | ecosystem: Engineered > Artificial ecosystem > Soil microcosm > Unclassified ...
TCGCTTTTAAGCTGAGACGTGGATGCCCGGCACAAAGCCGGAAATGACAACCGAGAGGCCAGTCAAGATTTGAGTCTGCTAGACGGATTGAAAGGAGAGATTGCCATGGCGAAGCTTGCCGTACAGACCCGGTTCATCGCCGGCGCTCTGGCATTGGCGGTGATGCTTGCGTTCGCCGCGCCCGCCGTCGCGCAGGTCGACCCGAATAAGGCCGCTGTGCAGGAGCAGCAGCTCCTTAAGGAACTCGGCAAGATCCAGGGCCTCGGCACCATCCCCGACGTGAAGTCCTACACGCTCGAACATCCGGCTGGCCGCAACTGGCAGGAATTCCATAGCGGCTGGCTCCGCAGGATCGGCGGCATTGCGATCATCGGGATGTTGGTGATTCTCGCTGCCTTTTATCTGTGGCGCGGCAAGATCAGGATCGCCGAAGGCCGCTCGGGCCGCACAATCGTCCGCTTCACGGGCTTCGAGCGTTTCGTGCATTGGCTCACTGCATCGACCTTCGTTCTCCTCGCCATCACGGGTCTCAACATCACGTTCGGCCGCCCGCTTATTCTGCCCTGGCTTGGGCCGGAGGCGTTCAGCACCTGGTCGCAGTGGGCCAAATACACGCACAATTATCTTAGTTTTGCTTTCACCATTGGCGTGGTGGTGATGTTCCTGATGTGGATTGGTCAGAACTTCCCGACCAGGGCCGATGTCGAGTGGGTGAAGCAAGGCGGCGGCATGTTCGACAAGAGCAATCGGGATCACCCGCCCGCCTATAAATTCAACGCCGGCCAGAAAGCGCTCTATTGGCTGAACATGCTCGCCGGCGCGGCCATGATCATCAGCGGCTTCCTGCTCCTCTTCCCGTTCTATTACGGGTTGAACGTCGGCAACATGGAGCTGGCGCAAATCTTCCACGGCGTCGTCGCCATGCTGTTCGTCGCACTTATCATCGGCCACATCTATATCGGCACGCTCGGCATGGAGGGCGCCTTCGAGGGGATGGGCGAGGGCACGGTCGACGTTAACTGGGCTAAGGAACACCATAATCTCTGGTACAAGCAGGAGATTGAGCGCGAACAGCGCCAGCGTGGCGAGCCCGTGGTGACGCCGACGCCGGCGGAATAGGCATCCGCCTCCTGCCAAATCGCACGGCGCCCGGCTCCGCGGCCGGCCGTTTTAATTTCCATTCTTGTTCACCCCTGCTTGGAAAGGGGGAAGTGGGCGCGCGGCGGGCGATCGGTCCGATGGCGGACTTCCTCAGCCGCGCGACAGCCGACGCGCAATTTTCCGGCCGTTGGCCTATATGAGTACCATGCGCATCATTGGCCTCGCCGGCTGGAGCGGTTCCGGCAAAACAACGTTGATCACCAAGCTCATCCCGCACCTCATCGGGCGCGGCGTGACGGTGTCCACGCTCAAGCACGCCCACCACGGCTTCGACCTCGACAAGCCGGGCAAGGACTCCTTCATGCATCGCGCCGCCGGCGCCACCGAGGTGATCATCTCCTCGTCCAAGCGCTGGGCCATCCTGCACGAGCTGCGCGAGGAGGCGGAGTGGGATCTTGGCGACCTGGTCGCCAAGATGTCGCCGGTCGATCTGGTGCTTGTCGAGGGCTTCAAGCGCGATGCATTTCCCAAGCTTGAGATCCATCGCGCCGAAAACGGAAAACCGCTCATTCAGCCTGAGGATCCGTATATCGTCGCCATCGCGGCCGACGTGCCGCTTCCTGAGGCCAAGGTCCCGGTGATCGGTCTCAACGACATCGATAGGATCGCCGATGTGCTGCTGGCAAAAGCGGTACCGATCGGCGATGCGCAGGCGACGCGCGCCGCCAGGAGCGCTTGATGGCGCAGCTGACCGACGACTGTTTCGCATTTTCGGGGCCGCTGCTGCGGCTCGATGATATGGAGCGGCTGATCGGCGAGCGGATTGCGCCAGTGACCGAGACGGAGCGCGTGTCGGTTGCCGGCGCGCGCATGCGCGTGACCGCCGCCGATATTGTTGCGCCGGTGAATCTTCCCCCGTTCGATAACTCGGCGGTGGATGGCTATGCCGTGCGTCACGCCGATCTCAACGCGGATGCAGAAACTCGCCTCATGATTGCGGGGCGGCTGACCGCCGGTGCGCGCGCGGAGATGGCGGTGCAGCCGGGCCAAGCCATTCGCATCTTCACTGGCGCGCCAATGCCGGCCGGCGCCGACACGGTGTTCATGCAGGAAGACGTGACCGTGGACGGCGCTGACGTCGTCGTGCCGAAGGGCCTCAAGCGCGGGGCCAATCGCAGGCTCTCCGGCGAGGACGTGCCGGCGGGACAATTGGTGCTGCCGGCGGGCACGGTGCTCGAGCCGCAGCACATCGCGCTCGCGGCCGCCCTAGGTCTCACCGAGATCGAGGTACGGCGGCGGCTGAAGGTGGCCATCTTTTCCACTGGCGACGAGGTGGTGGAGCCGGGCAGCGCCCGCGGCGGCGCGGCGATCTACGACGCCAATCGCTATCTGCTCGCGGAATTGCTCGCTCGCCTTGGCGCGGTGGTGACCGATCTCGGCATCCTCAAAGACGATCCCGAGCTGCTCGCCCGTGCGCTGGCGGCCGCGGCAGCCGATCACGATCTCATCGTCACATCCGGCGGCGTGTCGACCGGGGAGGCCGACTATGTGCGCAGCGCGGTCGAGCGCGCGGGGAGCCTGGTGTTCTGGCGCGTGGCGATCAAGCCTGGGCGGCCGGTGGCGCTCGGCGTTATTCGCGACAGTGTTGGCCACAGCGCGGCGTTCATCGGCTTGCCAGGCAATCCCGTCGCGGTGTTCGTGACCTTTGTGCGCGTGGTGAAGGTGCTGATGCGGCGGCTTGCGGGGGCCATGCCGCAAACGCTGGTGCCGCTGCCGGTGCGTGCGGCCTTCGCCTATAAGAAGAAGAAAGATCGCCGTGAATATGTGCGTGTCGCGCTCAAGCGCGGCAGCGACGGGGAGATCGAAGCCGTGAAGCACCCCCAGGACGGCGCTGGCATCCTAACCTCACTGACAGAAACGGACGGGCTCCTGGAATTCCCAGAGGACGTGACCGTTATCGAGCCCGGCGCGCGGGTCGGCTTCCTGTCTTACGCGACGCTGATCGGCTGACGTCAGCCAAGCCGCACGTTGCTGGTCGCGAAGGCCTTGTCCACCGGCTCCTGGATGCTGCTGAGCGCGAGCGCACCGATCACGGCGATGACGATGGCCGCGACGCAGGCAATGACGAACGATTTCATGGCTCCGGACTCCTCTGTCCACCCCATAGCCTGCAACTATAGCAGATATGGAACCGAGATAAGGAAGGGCAAGTGGTCGCGCAATCATCCACCGGTATGCTGCGACGCAATGTGTTCGGCTTTGGTGACGTCTTCCGGCGTGTTGATGTTGAAGAACGGGTCGATCGGATCGGCCGGCCAGTCGGCGATGGCGACACCGTGCCGCGCCGTGAAAACCTCGATCTTGCGCAGGTCCTCCTCGACCAGCGCCTTGCGCAGGTCCTGGCGCAGGGCGAGCGGCCACAACGCCACCACCGGATGACGCCATTCGCCCGAGCGCGCACAGGCGAATGGTACGCCGGCGCCCATCTGCCGCCGCGCCAAATGCAGCCGCTCGACGAGGTCGTCGGGGAGGAACGGGCAATCCCCGGGCACGCTCATCAGCCACTCGATGCCGGTGCTCTGCGCGGCCAGCCAGTCGAGCCCCGCCAGCACACCGGCCAGCGGGCCGGGGAAGCCTTCCACATTGTCGGGGATGACGGTGAGACCGGTGTCGGCGAACCGTTTCGGGTCGCCGTTGGCATTGATGATGATGCCGGTGCATTGCGCCGAGAGGGTCGCCAGCACGCGATCGAGGATGGTGATGCCGCCGATCTCGAGCCGCGCCTTATCACCACCGCCCATACGGCGCGCGAGCCCTCCGGCGAGCACCAAGCCGTAAGTGGGGGGAACGGGAATCTCATTCATCGTGCATTGCCGCCTTGCGCCGGTGCTTGGCGCTCTCGTCTTCGACGAAAGACAAATCCTGGTCGAAGACAATGCGGTCCTCGCCGGCCAGCGCGATGAAGCGCTTGCCGCGCGCGCGGCCGATCAACGTCAGGTTCGCCTTGCGCGCCAACTCCACGCCCCAAGCCGTGAAGCCCGAGCGCGAGATAAGGATCGGAATGCCCATGCGCACGGTCTTGATCACCATCTCCGAAGTGAGACGTCCGGTGGTGTAGAAGATTTTGTCTGCTGCCGGCACCTTCTCCTTGAACATCCAGCCGGCGATCTTGTCGACCGCGTTGTGACGGCCGACATCCTCCATGTAGACCAGCGGCTGATCTTCGCGCGCCAGCACGCAGCCATGGATCGCGCCGGCTTCGAGATAGAGCGACGGCGTCGTGTTGATCTCGTTTGTAAGTTTGTAGAGCCACGATGTCCGCAGCTCCGCGCGCGGCAGCGACACGGTCTCCAGCGCCTCCATCAGGTCACCGAATACGGTGCCCTGGGCGCAGCCGGAGGTCTGCACTTTCTTCTTCAGCTTCTTCTCGTAGTTCGTCTTCCGCTTGGTGCGGACGACGACGACGGCCAGTTCCTCGTCGTAGTCGACGCCGGTGATGACATCGTCCGGCAGCAGCATGTTCTGATTGAGCAGATAGCCGATCGCCAGATATTCCGGATAATCGTTGATGGTCATCGCGGTGACGATCTCCTGCGAATTGAGGAAAATCGTCAGGGCGCGCTCGACCGTGACCGAGGTCTCGATTTTGGCGCCGGTCTGGTCGATGCCGCTGACGCGCTCGGTCAGGCGCGGATCGGACGGATTGGGGCGGATGATGTAGGGGACGTTTGCCATGGCCGTAATGTATGGCTACCCCGGCAGGAACGCCACCGCGCCGGTCTGCGGGTCCACCAGCCGCTCCACCGGCGCACGATAGAGCGCCTCCAGCCGTTCGCGATCGAGCACGTCACCAACAGGCCCCTCGGCAAGGCGCGTGCCCTCGCGCAGCAGGTATGCGCGGTCCGCGGCGCGCAGCGCGTGGTTGGGATCGTGCGTGGTGAACAGCACACCGTGGCCCGATTTCGCCAGCGCGCGGATTTCCGCAATCACCTTGCCCTGGTTGCCGAAGTCGAGACTGGCGGTCGGCTCGTCCAGAACGACGAATTGCGGCTCCTGCGCCAACGCACGCGCGAGCAGCACGAGCTGCCGCTCGCCCCCGGAGATCATGGTGTAGGGCCGGTCGTGCAACCGCGCGATGCCGAACCGCTCAAGCGCTGCATGCGCGATGTCCCGGTCGTGCGCGCTCGGTCCGCTGAACAAACTCCCGTGCGCCGTGCGGCCCATCAGCACGACGGCCTCGACCGTGTAGGCGAAGGTCCCGACATGCACCTGCGGCACATAGGCGATGACGCGTGCACGCTCCGGGATCGAGTAGTTATCGAAGGGCTTGCCGCCAAGCGTGATGTCGCCGGCCTTGCGTTTGAGCAGTCCGAGCAGCGTCTTGAGAAGCGTGGTTTTGCCGCCGCCGTTCGGCCCGAGCAGCGCCAGCACTTCGCCGGTGTTCAGCGCGACATCGAGCCCGCTGCCGACCGTATGGTCGGGATAGCCGATGGCGAGATTGCGCGCTTCGAGTTTCACGACCAGTTCCTCTGCATGCTGGCCAAGAGCCAGATGAAGAACGGCGTGCCGATCACCGCTGTCAAAATGCCGAGCGGGATTTCCACCTGTGCCGCCGTGCGCGCCACCGTATCGATGAGCAGGAGATAGCCGCCGCCGAGAATCGCAGCGGCAGGAAGCAGGCGGGCGAAGTCGGGTCCGACGAGCGACCGCGCGAGATGCGGCACCACGAGCCCGACCCAACCGATGATGCCAGCCGTTGCGACGCTTGCCGAGGTGGTCAGCGTCGCGGCGGCAACGATTGCGATGCGCAACGGGCCGGTAGCGACGCCGAGAGCGCGCGCTTCTTCTTCCGGCAGCGACATGACATTCATGCGCCAGCGCAACGCGAGAAGCACGATCGTGCCGATGGCGACAGGGCCGAACAGCGGCAGCAGATCGGACACGCCGGTCGAGGCGAGGCTGCCGAGCAGCCAGAACGTCATCGCCGGAAGCTGATTGTAGGGATCGGCGAGATATTTCACGAGTCCAACGCCGGCCCCGAGCAGCGCGCCGACCACAACGCCTGTCAACACCAGCACAAGGATCGGGTCGCGGGTGCGGACGGCGGAGCCGATCATGTACACGGCCGCGACCGCTGTCAGGCCGCCGATGAATGCGAACAATTGAATCGCGAAGACGCCGAGCGAGAAGAAGATGCCAAGCACCGCGCCGAGCGCGGCGCCCGACGATGCGCCGAGGATGTCCGGCGACACCAGCGGATTGCGAAAGAGCCCTTGGAACGCCGTCCCTGCCACTGCCAGCGCGGCGCCGACCATCACCGCAGCGAGGACGCGCGGCCCGCGCACCTCCAGGATGACGCTTTGCACGGCGGGCGAGACGTGCGCCTGCTGTCCGGTCAGTTTGGCGACGAGCACACTGAACAAATCACCGAGCGACACCGGATAGCGTCCGATCGTGAACGCCAAGAGCAGCCCGGCAATGAGCACGACGACCGCAATCGCGAAGCCGGGGAGGGACGATTTTTTCACCGCGCGCGACCTTGGTTCATGCGGTGCATTGTATCTGAATCGGTATCCAACCGAGGCGGCGCCGCTTGCGCGCTTCCCATCTCCCCCTAGGGGCGGAGGAGAAGCGAGCCCGTGGTGCGGCTGAAATACACAATGAGAGCCTACCCCCTCCCCGCCAGAACCTCCGTGATCTGTGCGTCGCTCGGCGTGCGATGATAGAACATCGTATAGAAGTCGCGCGTGAGCGTCGGCAGATCCTCGGAGAAGCGGTCGGGGTACAAAATCTTCGCCAGCCACCAGAGGCCGATCAGGCGATTCACCGACGGGGGAAAGTCTACCCAGCCGAACGGCATTTTCGGCGACAGGTGCACGCGTCCCGTGCGCACGGCATTGACTGCCGCCCAGGCCGGATCGCTGCCAACGCTTTTGGCGAAGTCCTGATCGATGGTGACGATCACCTGCGGATTCCACACCAGCACCTGCTCCAGCGACACGTTGGCGAGACCGCCGTGCGTGCCGCCGGCAACGTTTTGTGCCAGGAGTTCGATGGTCTCCACGTTGATCGAGCCCCCGAGGCCGGTCGTCAGCCCGCGCGGGCCACGCGCGTAATAGACGCGCGGGCGTTCGCCCGGGGCGACGTTGGCGATGCGTCCCTGAATGGTCTTCAGCGTGTCCTCGGCATAATGCGCGAGCTTCTCGGCATCGGCCTGCCGGCCGACCAGCGCGCCGAGATTGCGGTATGTCGCCGCGATCGCGTCGAAGCGCCCATCGAGCAGCGCGTAGGGAATGCCGGTCTGCTCCTGGGTGCGCTCCGCGAGCGAGAGATAAGTCGCGGTCGTCGACCCGACGTCCAGGATGAGATCGGGCTTGAGCGCGAGCACCGATTCGAGATTAGCGGTGTTGCCGCGGCCGGTGATGCGGCCGACCTCGGGCCGCGCGCAGACGTCCGGCAGCATGTAAGCGCACTCCTCCGGCCGGTTGGCGCGCGGCCATCCGAGCAAGAGATCGGGCGCGAGTGTGTAAAGCAGAATGGCGGCGGGTGGGCCCGCCGGGAACACGCGCTCCACTTTCGCAGGTACCTGCAGCGCACGGCCGGTGGCATCGGTCACCGTCGCCGCGCGCGCGAGGCGCGGTGCGAGCAGGGCGGCAGAGGCGGTGGCGAGGAGCGTGCGGCGGGTCAGGGGCATCGAGAGACCTTCTTTTACTCTTCCCGCTGACGGGGAGAGGCCGGCTCCTTTGCGCCACGCGCGCGATAGCCGGGTGAGGGGGCATTACCGTAAGTCTGAGCCGGTGGGAATGCCCTCTCCCCGCGGGCGGGGAAAGGGAGAACTAATCGACCCCCACCATCACACTGCTCGCCTTGATGATGGCATAGGCGTCCTTGCCCTTTTCGAGCTTGAGATCATCCACCGACTCGTTCGTGATCGCGGCGGTGATGACTTGTCCCCCCACATCGATGCGCACGTGCGCTGTGGTCGTGCCCTTCTTTACTTCGACGATCTTGCCCTTGAGCTGGTTGCGTGCGCTGAATTTCATGGAGGGCTCCTGTTTGCTGCTTGAAACGGCGCGATCCGTTCACTCGCCTCGCGCAAATCCATGCCGGACGAGGATCGTCTGTCCTTCTCGCGACATGATGTAGTCGGCAAATTCGCTCGCCGCCGGGGCAGTTCCATTTATCACCGTCAATCCGTAGTCGGCGCCAACGCTAAGCGTATCAGGCAATGCGACCATTTGCTGCCCCGGGTTCTCCTTCTGCGCTACGAGGGCGTTGGTGCAGTATGTGAGGAAGATATCGGCGCGCCCCTCGGCGATCAGCCAACCATAGAGTGTACGCCCCGCGGGCGGCGGGGCGCTCTCGGGGCCGCCTGTCAGTAGCAGCGCCTTGGCCTCCAGCGCGGCGCGCGCCCCCGACCTGATCGCTTCGGCCTTCTTGAACACGTCGAACGCGTAGTCACCCGACGGGTCCGCTTTCGGCGTCGAGGTGCCGAGCTTGATCTTCGGATCGAGCATCTGCGTGAGCAGGGTTGCCGTATCGACGGCGAGGCCGGGCCGCACCAGGGCGCACATCGTATTGCGCGCGAACAGCCGCACAGCGCCGCTCTTGCCGGCATCGTGCAGCGCCTGCGGATGCTGCATGTTGGCGGACGCAAACACATCGGCCTTGGCGCCTCCAGCGATCTTGTCCTTGAGCAGGCCCGAGGCGCCCCAGGTGGCTTCAACCGTGTTGCCGCTTTTGACCTCGTAGGCTTTGGCGACATCGGTCAGCGCGGCCTTCAGGCTCCCAGCCGCATAAAGCTGGATCGTTTCGGCGCGAGCGGCAATGGTCATGGTGCTCACAATGCCTAGACTGAATGCTGCGGTAATGAATCGCATGACCGGAAGCAGCGCGACACGAAGTGTTGCACTGATCCGGACGCGAGTCATGGGCACACATCACGCGCCAGGGTCATTCGCATTCGGGTAGAACAACTGCTGGCCGTTGATCTTGTAATTGGCGATATCTTTCTGTCCCTCAGGCGAGACCAGGTAGTCGATGAACTGCTGGCCCAGCTCCTTTTTGACGTTGGGATGCTTCTCCGGATTCACCAGCATCACCCCATACTGGTTGAACATGCGCTTATCGCCTTCGACCAGGATTTCCAGATCGCCTTTGTTCTTGAAGTTGATCCAGGTGCCGCGGTCGGAAAGAACATAAGCATTGCTCGCGCCCGCCGTGTTGAGCGCGGCGCCCATGCCCTGACCGATCGATTTGTACCAGGGGCCTTTGTCCTTCTCGATGTCGATGCCCGAGTCCTTCCAGAGATTGAGCTCGGCGATATGCGTGCCGGAGCGGTCGCCGCGCGAGATGAACGAGGCCTGCTTGTCCTTGATGGCGGTGAAGGCCTTGCTGACATCCTTCATGCCTTTGATGCCCGCCGGATCGCTCTTCGGCCCGATGAGCACGAAGTCGTTGTACATCACCGGATAACGCTTGGTGCTCTGGCCCTCGGCGAGGAATTTCTGTTCTGCCGATTTGGCGTGCACGAAGACGACATCGGCGTCGCCCCGCCGTCCGGTGTCGAGCGCCTGGCCAGTGCCTTGTGCGACGACTTTCACCGTGATGCCGAGTTTCTGCTTCACGATCGGCAGCAGATATTCGAACAGCCCCGAGTCCTGCGTCGAGGTCGTTGAGGCCACCACGATCGACTTGTCTTGCGCCTGCGCGATCGGCGAGGCGGCGACAACGGCGAAGGCTAGCGCGGCAATGACTGTGCGGCGGGTATGCATGATGATCAGTCTCCTTTTTATGTTGCTGTCATGGCCGGGGCTTGTCCCGGCCATATCGCTTAGGAAGGTACCGTGCCATCCTGATCGGGATGAAATTCACACCAGCAACTCGCCGGCGATGAACTTGGCGCCTTCTTGCGTGCGCGGCGCACTGAAGAATTCGTCCGCCGGCGCCTGTTCGATTAATCGTCCGCGATGCAACAAGGTGACATCGCCGGCGAGCCGTCTTGCTTGTCCGAGATCATGGGTCGACATGATCACTTTGACGCCCCGCGCGCTGATCGAGCGGATGATGTCCTCGATGGCCTTGATGGCGGCGGGGTCGAGGCTCGCGGTCGGCTCGTCGAGGAACAGAAGCGCCGGATCGCGCGCGAGCGCACGCGCCAAAGCGAGGCGCTGCTGCTCGCCGCCGGACAGCCGCCGCGCCGGACGGCGTGCGAGCCCTTCGAGCCCGACCAGCTTCAGCAATTCGGCGGCGCGCTCGTGCCGCTTGGCGCGCGGGACGCCCGCGGCGGCCAGTGCGTAACGCACGTTGCCGCCGGTGCTGCGCCTGAGCATCGCCGGGCGCTGGAATACGATGGCGCGCCGCTCAGGCGCGGCCTCTTCGCGGCCAGCCCAGGTAATGCGGCCGCGCGTCAGCGGGATCAGCCCCATGGCCGCGCGCAGGAGAGTCGTCTTGCCCGAGCCGTTCGGCCCGATCAGCACCGACGGTGCACCGGCCGAAAAGGTCAGCGTCAGCCGGTTGAGGATCGTCGTCTGGCCGGCGACGACCGAAGCGTCAACGATCACGATCGGAAGGTCGGTTGACGGTGCGCGCATGATCATCCCGCCACGCGTTCGGCCGAGCGGCGCACGCCCCAGGCCAGCGCATTGATGACGACGACGATGGCGATGAGGACCATGCCGAGGCCCACTGCCAATGGCAGATCGCCTTTGGAAGTCTCCAGCGCGATTGCGGTGGTCATGGTGCGGGTGAAGCCATCGATGTTGCCGCCGACGATGATGATGGCGCCGACCTCCGCCGCGGCGCGGCCGAAGCCGGCGAGCAATGCGGTCACCAGCGAGAACCGCGCGTCCCAGATGAGCGTCGCCACCCGCCGGACCGGGCCGATATTCATGGCTGCAAGTTCTTCGCGATACTCCGCCCATAGATCTTCGATGGTTTGCCGCGAGAGCGCGGCAATGATGGGGGCGACCAGCACCGTTTGCGCAATCACCATGGCCTGCGGCGTGAACAACAAGCCCCAAGCGCCGAGCGGGCCTGAGCGCGAGAGAGCGAGGAAAATGGCGAGCCCGACGACGACCGGCGGCAAGCCCATCATGGCATTCAGTACGACGATGACGATCTCCCTCCCCCGAAACCGGGTGAGCGCCAGCAGTGCGCCGATCGGCACGCCGATTACCGCGGCGAGCAGCACAGCGCTCAGGCTGACCAGGAGCGACAGTTCTACGATGGCGAACAGGGCGGGGTCGCCTGTGAGCACAAGGTGCAGCGCGGATCCATCGCCCATGGTTTTGCGCGTCTCGGTTGGCAGGTGCCGGCCGTCACGTCCGGCGCCCGCCCTGAATACTCATCTTATAGGCCATTTTCCACTCCACCAGAAATGTCCGGAATTAGAACAGGAATGTGCATATTTCGTTTGGCGCTGACGCCGGACGTAAAAGGAGGCATCGGCGGGTTGTCTGCCGCTGGCCGGCGGCTATAGTGCCGCGCGCTTGCGACCGGGAGGCCGCGTTTTTGTTTCGCGGCAAGCCTGGGTCCTGGCTTGCAAAATCAGCCGTACGCCGTCATGAGCTAGCGGGTGAGGTGGCCGGTTGGCCTGGGGCGCGAATGCGCCTCGCATGTCTTCGAAGACATGCGCTTGCGAGCGGGCGAGGAGGGGTGGCCGAGTGGCTGAAGGCGCACGCTTGGAAAGCGTGTATACGGGAAACCGTATCGAGGGTTCGAATCCCTCTCCCTCCGCCAGCCCAGAGCCTGAGATCGTTTCTCCACATTCCAACGCCCGATGAAATTCGCTTGGTAGTAGGGCGTTTCTCGTTGTGCCTCTGTACCGAGGCGGGCTTCGATGGAGCGCAAAAGCTTCTCTCGGGCCCTATTTTCTCTGAACCTCTGTACTTGTGCCCAAACGTACGGTCCTCAAACAGGATGCAAAAACAAGGCGTTGTCG
>Ga0310811_10010352_pt1 | contig 12042 bp, 19 predicted proteins | sample YCmetagenome_FD_207642 | JGI IMG/M metagenome (GOLD analysis project Ga0310811, IMG submission 207642) | Soil microbial communities from experimental microcosm in Duke University, North Carolina, United States - YC | ecosystem: Engineered > Artificial ecosystem > Soil microcosm > Unclassified ...
CGGACCTCGTCGGTCGCCCCGTTGATGACTTCGATCGTCTGCCCGGCTTAGTCCAGGAAAGGCTTCTCGCCTGCCACGAGTGTCTGGCGCATGGTCGGCGACAAGCGGCTGTACCAGGCAGTATACAGATAGCAGAACCTTGAGTAACCACACCCTTTCGGTTGCCCGGCTCGATATTCTTCCTACACCAGTAGCAAGGTGACGCCCGGTCGCCGCAGCTCCGTATGGATAAGCGACCAATCGGCCTGCGGCGCCGCGGCAAAGGGCGGCGCAAACAGCTTCCGTTCCAGCGTGGCATCATCCAGCTCCGCCGGAACCGGCCAGGCGATTCCCAGTACACCGCACCGGCGCAGATATTCAGCGACCGTGCCCCAGAATCGGGTGGCTGGCTTCCGTCGGAATCACCGGCCGGGATCGGCCGAAATACGCAAGCTGATGGTCGCCCCTCACCTTCGCTTAGGTAGCGTCCCGCCAGACATAGGGCCACTCGCACTCGATCGGCCGCAAGGCGAAAGCAGTCACCCGCTCGTCAATTTCGCCGCAAAGGCACGCCACTTGGCTCGCGCTGATGCCATCCACGCCAACCGCCTTGACCAGATTGTCGACCGAACGGGTCGAGATGTCCCGGATATAGGCCTCCCGGATCGCGGCGGTCAGCGTCTTAACTGCCATGCGACGGGGTTCTAGGAAGGTCGGGAATCTGACCCCTTCTCCAGAAGGGGGCCAAGCGCGATCGTGTGGTCGGTCATGCTGGTGATCCTCAGGTTCAGGTTGTCTCGCGAACACAACCCTTGTCCAAGATTACTGCGGTGGCCGCCGACTGGCCTGCCGGCGCCAGACGCTCGGCGGCCGCGCAGGCAGGCCAGTCAGTAGCCCACTACACAACGTCCTGTGACACGTCCCTTTCCCACCGTCCGTCCTCAGTCCACACAAGAGTGGACGGTCTGTCAGAGGGCGAAGGCGCTGATCCGAGGCCCAGGGTGCTCTAGCAAAAGCAAGGGCTATGGAGAGTGGCGGCATATGTACCCAAGGAACTCCCCGCCTTTGGCCCGGACACCAACCACGCAACGATGCTCGCGCCAAACGCGGGTCGGTACGCCGGCCGACGAGGTTCGGAACCGGGCCGGATTGCTGCTGGGCAACGTGGCGGATCGTTATCGCCGTCATCGTTCTTCGAGCTGAAAATGCTCTCGATCCTGTGCCTCTCCGACGTGCGACGGCTTCGTGCTTCGAGAGCAGCGGGCCGCTTTCGACCGCTGCGCTTGTCCCAGCCAAGAATGGCGCCAGTGGTTCAGCGTTGGAGCGCATGGGGACCTCTGGCCCACCCGACGGTGTGCAGCTCTCCGAGATCGATGTCGGTGCTCATTTCCATTCTCCATAGTTGAAGCCCGTGCCCTCCCGGGAGCCGTATCCGGATATACATCAGCTTATGGTGATCCGCCTGGGTTGAGCGTCCTTCACCTTAGGGAGCGTGAGAGTAAGGACGCCATCCTCTACCTGCGCGCTGATCTTCTCCTGGTCGATTTTGCTGGAGAGCGTAAAAGAGCGCGTATAGTGGCCGACGTTGTATTCGGTATAGACTGGCTCTAACCCTTCATATTTCTTAAAATCGATCCTACCGTTGATACGCAGAACATCGTTCTCCAGATCGACGTTAATATCCTTCTTCCCGACGCCGGACATCTCCATCACAAGCGTCAATGAATGATCGGTCTCATAGATATCCGCGCACGGAATGTAGTAGCGGCCAGCGACCGTCTGTTCGTCATTTGTCACCAATTCTTTCTTGTCACGAAGGGAGAGTTCCTGTCCGTTTGACATTTTAACCTCCATGCACGCATCAGGTTATCTGAATCGAGCGCGGCTTGTCGTGCTCTGCCCTCGGCAAATAGAGCGCCAGAATGCCGTCTCGATATTCCGCTTTCACGCCATCTGCCGACACCGCGAACGGGAGCGTCACGGCCCTGTCGAACCGTCCCTGAGGCCGCTCGCGGCGATGGAGACTTGCGTTTTCTGGGTAAGTAACGGATTTGGTGCCTGCCAATCGGATAGTGTTTCCCTTCACCTCAATGTTGAGATCGGATTTTTTGACCCCGGGCACCTCGGCAACGATGATGAAGTCATCGTCCTTTCGGAACATATTCATGAGGGGATAGCCACTCAGCCCACTTGGTCCGGGCGATAGCCAGTTGCTCGATCGGAAGGCCTCCAGGGCCTGCTGAAGGCTCTGAAGGGGATCAAAAGGGTCGGCAAACCGTGCCATATACTTCCTCCTTACTAGGCAGGAAGCGCACAATGCACCCGGAGCTTTTGTTCGGCCATCGGCTCGATTTGGTGTCATTGATGACGCCGCCAAGAGACCGTCTCAGGACCGCCGCTGATAGCCGGCATTACTTTGTCACGGGCGGATTGCGCGAATCCTCCTGATGCATAACAACAGTTCCATGCACCCTCATTGTTACCCGATAAGGGCGATGTCGAGTTAGGAAGGTCCGAAAACCAGTTCAAGAGTTTCCTGAGGAAATTTTGCTCATTTGGCTGCGCTTTGGCGCGGAAGTTACACCGGGCTCCGTGCCGGCAACTCGCTATCAAACAAACCAAACCGGGAAGCATGCACAGTGGCATCAAGATGCACCGTCGACGACCGTTTGTGGCGGACCAGCTGATCGAGGACAGGGATCCCATTTCTCGGTGCAAATTCTAGAATGAACAGGTTCCCCAAGCGACACGATCGGCTGCCCGACGACGACCGGGCCAGTCTTGATGGCAATGTCGACGGTCGCAATCCAACATCCGACAGCGCGGCTTACCCCTCCAGAAGCGAATGCCTCTGGCCAGGCGCGCAGCCTTGCGATTGGCGAGGGATGCGGCGATCTTGTGGCCGACAAGACAGATGGGCAGCTTGTGGGCCGGGAAGACCGTCCGCACTAGTGTATGGTCGTCGACGGTCACCTTGAGATCCCCGGTCGATCTAGATGCTTCAGGCGAGTCATCGACCTACCAGGTACCCATACAAAGCGTTCGGTCCGCTTCTTCAGTGATCGGGAATGTCCAACCGATCTCCGGGCCCCTCCGCTTGCGGCCGATCGCCTTTGATCGGACGGGAAGAACAGGGGGGGTAGTCAAGTCTCTTCGTCACCGAGGAGAGAATTCTAAAGGCACGCAAGTCGAAGGCCGCCTGCTCAGTGAAGTAGTTGCTATGAATTTTATGGATCATTCCTGGCTAGGTATCAGCATCGCGAATCAATCACAGCGTCTTTTAGCTTACTGCCCTATGGGACCATCTCGAATGCCTCAGGGCAGTTTCAATTGCCGAACAGAAATTCCCGGGACATGAAGTCACTTGTGCCGGATGGTCGTAGCGTTTTGTGGAGCGACGCATGACGAGACCGAGGTCAGACCTTACATGTGCGATCCAACAGGTCTTGGGGATGAAGCCTCATTTGGAGCGCACCCAATCCTGTATCTCGCGATAGATCGCCATTAGCCGTTGGAGCTCCCTATACCTCGAAGGTCATCGTGATTCAGCTCCGACGACCCGTCGCGTGCGAGAGCTAGTTGCCAGTGGAAAGCCTGTGCGAGCATGGGTCGATCGTCGCGCAGCACATTGGGAGGCGAATGAAAGCGGCATTTCTTGACCGTTCTGGTCGGCTGCCTCTAGGCGATTCCGAAGCTATCCGCATCTCTGCTGGACGGTGACGGTCCTTAGGCAAGAGCGCTGGATTGACGCCATGATATCGTGGGTAAAGTTGGTCCGTCGAAAAGGATTGGGATCGGCGCTCCAGGCGTCGATATAGGCGCCGATTGCCACTTCAGAATATAGCCATGGCCGCCAGCTCCGTTCTGGAGGTCCGCCGAACCATCGGCATTCGGACCGATGATCTTCGGCCCGGTAGACGCCGGCTACGAAATCGAGCGGTTGCGGACCGATCACATCCTGCAGGTGGGTCTCGCGTAGGAGATAACGGCATAAGCGCAGAGATCATCTCTCTTCGCGAGTGACAGAAGAAGAGCCCGCTGACTGTGCGGACCCAAACAATCTTGACGTGGAATGTCTCTTTTGCTGCTCACAGTGCGGCCATGCGGTTGGGCGTTGATTATTCCGATATCGGTGCCAATCTTATTGGTGCACGCATACTCCAGCGCATCCAACAGATCTCGGACAAGCTTAGGATCAATGCTGAGGAGCCGTTCAGGAGCAAGCCAAAGCAAGGGGAATCGTAATGGATGAGGACAAACAGAGTGTCGCTGATTCCGACACCCTTCGCGAAAGCCACCGGGTGCACGTCATGGCCCCGCGCCCATGCTTCGTCGACACGATGCGGCCGATCACCCCGGCCGAGACCGAAGCCTGGCACTTCTATCTCAATCTGCATCGAGACGCCTGGGGACCGGCGCGGACTATGTTCCGGGCAGTGTGTTCTCAGGCCGCATCGCCTAGTGAGGCTTTGCTGGCCTTCGTCTCGGCCACGGGCCTGACGAGTGGCGCGGCGGAGAGGCTGGAGGGATTGTTGCAGGCGCTGGCGGAGGATGCGGGGCGGTAATGTCGTTTGCTACGCCGCGTCGACGGAGCGTCTCTCCATTATCGACCGCACCTTCTCTAAACCTACAACTTTCTCCGAATCAAGTCGTCCGGCATCCCAGGATAGTTGAGGTTCGTTCACCGAACATTTCGGTGTCGCGTGCACCGACTAGGTATGATTAACGGCACTGGTCAGCCGCTCATAGAGCGTTGGCTGCCTTCCATGAACATGATGAGGAGCATCCTAGCGCGAGATCGCCTCTCCGGCGTGTAGTTTAGGTTAGGCGCCGCGATAGAAAAAAGGATGCCCTTATGATACGAAGGGCATCGCAAAAGGGGACTGGGCTCCCAACTGAGCGCTTGACGCCGGTCGACCTCTCCTGGGGGGGCGGATAGTCATTGCCCCTCAAGAGCGAGCGACGGCTCCATGCAATACGACCGTCTAGACGGCTAGCTTGCCAGTGCTACAATCGAGATCCATCTTAGCTCGAAGGGGCAGCGGCGGTGTCGTTGGTGCAGGCGGAGGATCGTCGTCGTCATAACGACGGCTGCGCTTTAAAATCCCACCTATCCATCTTTGTCTTCGTTTGGGTCTCTTTTGCGCTCTAGGGAATGCTGTTTGTCTTGCGCCTACCTCTTCAGCTTCCGCGTCGTCAAGGGCATAGAGTGCCTGTTGAATGTCTTCGATATCCACGAATGCGCCGTTTTCGAGCAGGCGCCAGCGTGGAGCGTCGGGAACAGCATGCTTGTCGGACAGCCATGAGGCGAGGATTGCCCGCTTCTGCTCGAGCGTCAGCGTCGGATCAGCCAGAACCTCGCTCGGATAGGCAACACTAGGTACCCGGTCTGTATAAGACTCATCTGCAGTCAATTTTTGATACGTCAAGATCGTCTTGCTGCTCATCTCCATTCTCCGCACTCAAGACCTCCTGGCAGAGCCTGGAGGTCGTAACAGCAGGGCCGGTCCCGAAGTAGCTCAAGCGGGCTTGCCGAGACCGTCCTGGTCCGTCAGTTTCGCCATACTATCCCGGCCTGAAATGGCGGCGGGGTACGTCCGCCAATTTCAATGCACCTGGGCTTCAGTTCCTCCGGAACCTCACGAACAAGGTTGATCGATAGCAAGCCGTCCTCGAGACTAGTTGCCGCCACCTTTACATGGTCGGCAAGACTGAAGCTCTGACGAAAATTTCGGAAGGCCAATCCTTGATGCAAAACCTCCCGTTGTCCCTCCTTAGCAGTCGGGTGACCTGAGATCGTCAGTGTGTCGCCCTGTTGAACTACATCGACGTCTTCAGACCAAATCCCGCTACCGCCATCCGTGTGCGATAGCGGGCGTCGCCACACCTCTCGATATTATAAGGATGCCAATCCGTTCGGGCGTCTTCCTCCAGCAAGCCGAACAGTCGGCCAAATCCGACCGTAGACTGGAACAGCGGAGCAAAGATATACGTTCTCATCACCACATTCTCGGTGAGCAATATGGGTACGAAATCGATTGTGTCCTATAGCGTCGATCCATAAGGCCTCGACGGTCGGAAATCTAAGAATGCAAAAGCCACCGTCAAGAGGATCTGAATAAATTATACGAACTCGGCGTTTGCGCCATCATTCTCCTGGCGATGGCCGTCCAGATTGCCGAACCCTCGGCCCTTGAGTGCGTATTGCGGAGGCTAGACGAGATCATGCTAGAAGATAATCTCGGCGATCGGTTCCAGCTCAGCCGCGGGCCTAGGAGTCGGACAGCATGCCCAAGGCGCGCTGTAAGGCTTTCTCCAGCCCGAGGATCCCAAAGGGCTTGTTCAGGTGAGGTCGGTCGGCCCATTCGTTAAGTTCCTCCGGTGCGGGCATGCCGGAGATCAAAATGAACGGCCATGAGCGTTGGTCGAATTCACTGGCGGTCGACCGGCAAGTCTCTTGACCGAGAAGGACGTCGAGGATTCCGACATCCACGGTCTCAGTGCAAATCGCAAGGTGGCAGAGAACCTCCTGGTTCCCGGAGAACGGTCCGATCACTCTGCCCCCGAGTTCATCCAACATGTCAGCGAGTGATTTCCGGAGGATAGGATCGTCCTCCAAAAGCAGCACTCTCAAGCCCTTGATCGTGGCGGATGAGCTCATGGGGCAGAGCCCAGCAGGTTTCCATCCTTAGAGCAACATGTGAACAACAAGTCCCCCCGCTGCGGTGTGTCTATCCGATGGAAATACCACCTCTAAACCCTAGCCGCCGGCTCCGATCACAACCATCGACCAGCCTCCAACGACGAGCGGATACAGCTTGTGAAGCGATTGGTGGCGTTGGAAGGTCTTGTTGGAGCTACCGCCGGCTTGACCCATGAGTGCCGGGGAGGATCGAAGGATGACGGTCGAATGACCCCACTCGCTGAGACCTTCCTGGACGCCGCCACCAAGGTGCTGGCCGGCCAAGGTAGTGCCTCATATGTTGCTCGCGTCCTATACGCGATACCAAGAGGATGCCAGAGCCCTGACGGTCCCTGTGCTGGCAGCCCTGGTGGATGGAGGAAGAGGCAAGGGCTTGGCCGTCGCCAGCCCGATCACCCAGCAGATCTTGGAGCTAACGGATGAGATCGACGAGGCGGGGAAGAGATAGGGCTCTGGGCAGCCACTAGGGCCGGCGGAATGGGCGTCGAAAGGGGGTGCAGGGCTTTGGCAGGGGAGAAAAAATCGAGGGCGCTACGTCTTCCCGATGGCTATCGAGATTTCAGCGGTATGCGCCGAGAATCCATGGTCCGCAATATCTTCACCAATCACGGCGTTGTTAAACCCAGCATGCGGGACCGCCGGATCAACTTCTCACCCCTCTTAAATGGCGACGCGACCCCTTCCCCTAGTCCGCGCCTAGCTCCGCGAAGCTGAACGTCTTGATGTCGGTTCCTGTAGGAAGATAGAGAAGCTTTGTGGATTGGAGTTACTTTTGTAACTGTGCCATTCCTATAACCGCCGCCTCCGTAAATAGCTTGGCGCCTGCAAAAGTAAGGATTAAGTCACGCCGGCTTCGGCAAGAGCCCGAATGTGGTTGGCAAGATGAGAATAATTGTAGGGCTTTCGAAGAAAGCGCCCACCTTTGGGGAGTTCGTGCTCCGCGACCAACGCATCGCCTGAGGTAACAAGCAGACCAATCCATGGCCAATGCACCTTCACGTGGTGGCTCAGCGCAAGGCCATCCATCTTTCCCGGCATTCGAACATCTGTGAAGAGCACATGAACGTCATTTGCCTCAACTTCCAGAATTCCTATTGCGCCCGCCGCGTTCTCCGCCTCCCGGACTAGGAAACCTTCATCAACGAGGATTTCCGCCAAGGCAATGCGGATCAGAGGTTCGTCTTCAGCAATGACGACCACATACATCCCGAATTCCAAACATCAAACATAAGGTGACAAACCTTACACTGGACGCACGGCCTTTCCATTGAAAGCAGATATTTAGCCTGACACCGGCCACCCCGGCACCTGCAGAATGGGTAGAAGGAAGAGGGATGATAGTGGTGGCCGCTCCATCTCGCCTCTGCGCCTCACGCCCCGTCCCTGGCAGCGTTTGAGTGAGATGGCGCGGCACCGGCAAATCGGGAGCGATAGCGACGTCCAATTGGGGTGGGCTTGATAAGGATACTCCGGCGATCTTTGTGATCAGGCTTTCTCTCGCCATTCTCGTGCCCGAAGATGATGCTAGAAGGCTCTGGACCACCGTCTCTTATTCTGAACCGGGAGGGAGCGGTCCTTCGCGGCGCAGCCCATGCCACGCCAGTACGGTATCGACCACGAATGCCACCAGGGCTAGGACAACGCACACGAGCGCGATACCGAAAGAGAACACGAGCCAGGACACGACAGACTGATCCCGGAGGCTGCCAAGGAACAAGATGAAGGCTGTGCCGCAGGTCGCTGCGCCGGCAATCGCTGTGAGAGCGACCGCGGCGTCCAAGGCACACAGGCGAAGTTGAAGCCGTGCGGCGTGCCTCTGGAGCCAGCGCCGAGTTTCCTCGTCAGCGTTGGCTCGAAGAAGCTCACCCAGGTGCTGATCATGGTCAGAGACGCGCGCTAGACGCGTGTTGAACACGTTTAGGAGGGTGCCCACGCCCGTCAGCAGGAAGATCGGCGTCAGCGCCACCTGGACGATGTGGGCTATATCGTCGACCAGGTCGGGTTGAACCGGCAGAACCATCCCTCTATCCCTTCACGTCCAAGCTACTAGGACTTCGCTGCTTCGCGCTCTCGCGTTTCCACGGTTGCGTTCCACAGGGCCTCGCCTGCTTGGACTCTGCACTCGGCTATGACCAGACCCAAAATCCCCATGTTGTCGGTCGTCCGTCCGTCGTTTCGCAGACCTTCGCTCGGCGCGTCTGCGTTCAATCCCGACGAGAGCCCCAGGATCCAGGACCCACAGATGGCTTCGAGGTCGTCTGCCGCACTAAGCCAGGTCTCGCAGTTCTCGCTGCGGGCCCCGAGACTTTAGATTGAGTTCGCGTTTCCAATGCTCGGGATTGCCACGGGCAGGCAGACGAAGCCGATCAGACCGACCAATTGTTTCACGGGGGCCACCTGGGCCGCGAGACCATCGAACCCATAGCGCATGCTGACGGGACGACACGCCAAGTAGACCCGCGTGCCCGCGGCAATCTGGATCACGACAGGCTCCGTAGCGCCGCTAACACGCGACCGAGCGCCCCATCACGGGCGGTTCCATGCACCCGCAGCGTCGTGCCGCCCGCCATGTCGATCTCGATGATCCTCGGTCGCTCATCCCTGTTGCGCCGCGGAACGGCCGCACGGGAGCGCCGCGATACCGCGCGCGACGCCATGGGCACGTGTGACCTTGGACCAACATGCCGCGCTGGCGCTGAGCCCAATATCACTTGGACCGAGTGCCCGAGCCAGTCTGAAGATCTTGCTATCGCCGCCCTCAAGGCGGAGAGCGGCCATCTGGGCTCGGCATCGGGACACCGAAGGCCCAACTGGCCCCTGCCCGCCTCCGCGCGACCGCTGGCTCGCCGGGCAGGTCGAAGATGCCCACCTCTGGCGGGTCTACATCACGGACGGTCGTGCCGCCTTCCGCCGCGTCCCATAGGCGGCGCGCAAGACGCTGGCTCCTCACGGAACGAGTCGGGATATTATGGCAAGCGAGTGTATCCACTAACTCGCTTCTGGGACGCGACGAATGGAAACGGGGATCGACTTCGCGGCGGGCGTTTTACTGCCTTCAGCATAGTGGCCGATCGGGAGGAGCACATTGGTCTCGGGGTAATAGGCGCCAATGCAACCGGCGGGAATGTCGTAAGAAATCACCTTAAATCCCGCCACTCGCCTATGGTGACCATCGCTGGATTCGGTGACCATAGAAACTTCGTCACCCTCAGTAAGATCCAAGCGCGCCATATCATCGCGATTCATAAACACGACCATACGGGTGCCCTCGATTCCGCGGAACCGATCAGAATATCCGTAAATCGTTGTATTGAATTGGTCATTGCTGCGAAGCGTCATGAGACGAAACGTCTCTGGACCGCCTTGATTTAGGTCAGCACCCTCGTTCAAACCTTTTGGCGTGATGAAATTTGCTTTTCCCGTCCTTGTCTTCCACTGGCGATCGCGCGCCGGGAGCTTCCGGTGAAAGCCGCCCGGCTTCCACATGCGGCGCTCATAGTCGTAGAAGTTTTCTGGATAGGTTTCACCGATTGACGCCCGGATGGTGCTGTAGTCTGCTATCCACCTTTCCCAAGGCACTTTCGGATTGCGGTCGAGAGTCGCCATGGCAATCCTTGCCACAACCTCAACCTCACTCTTCAGATGACGGCCGGCAGGGGGACGAACACCACGGGACCCGTGGATGCACGACGTGCTGTCCTCCATGGAAAGAGCCTGAGGGCCCGCGTCACGCTTGTCGATCTCCGTTCGGCCCAATACCGGTAAAATGTAAGAAGACTTGCCCGGTAGAAGATGTGAGCGGTTGAGTTTGGTCGCTATATGAACTGTCAGATCTAAGTTGCGCCAGCATGTATCGGTGCGGCCCTGGTCCGGAATGGCGCGAGCGAAATTGCCGCCAAGGCCGATAAACGCGGCAAGCTCTCCTGCCAACAATTTCTCAACCGCCTCGACTGTATTCAAACCGGTTTTCTGCGGCGGCTCGAACCCGTATTGGGCTTTCAGCCTGTCCGACGGCACAAGGTCAGGTTTCTCCGTGATGCCGACAGTGCGCTGGCCTTGGACGTTGGAATGACCCCTGACCGGGCATATTCCGGCCCCCTCTTTTCCAATATTTCCTTTCAAAAGCAGAAGATTGATCAGCATCTGGATGGTCTGGACACCATTGCGATGCTGCGTCAGACCCATGCCGTAGATGCCCATCGCGGCGGTGGATTTGGCATAGACCGCAGCCGTTGCAGCAAATGCCGAGCGCGACAATCCGGAATGTCGCTCCAGATCTTCCCAGCTTTGGCGCCGAAGCCAGTCGACGAACGTCTCAAAGCCATGGGTATGATCGCGGATGAACTCATAGTCGAAGACAGATTTACCTCCCGATCTAAGCGATTCATCGTCCATGTCGACGAGCCACTTGCAGATGCCGGCAAGAGCCGCCAGGTCACCGCCCGTTCTAACCTGGTGATACTGGGTGCTAATGCGGGTCTCGTGCAGTGTTAACATTTCGGAAGGCGATTGCGGGTTGGTAAACCGCTCCAAGCCGCGCTCTTTCAGGGGATTGTAGGAAATAATGGGGACGCCCCGCCTGCTGGCCTCCTCCAACTCATGTAACATTCGCGGACTGTTACTTCCGACGTTTTGACCAAAAAAGAACAGGCAATCGCATTTTGCAAAATCATCCAGCGTCGTTGTTCCAACAGGAACGCCAATGCTTTCTGGCAGCGCTACCGATGTGCTTTCGTGGCACATATTGGAACTATCCGGCAGGTTGTTATTTCCGAACAGGCGCGCAAAAAGACCGTAGATATAGCTCGCTTCGTTCGAACTTCTCCCTGAAGAATAGAAGACCACCCTTTCCCTGTCGTCGACCGCCCGCAGACGGCGCCCGATGTCTTGGAAGGCCTCAGCCCAAGATACCTCAAGATAGCGGTCGGTTTGCGAATCGTAGCGCAGGGGCTGCGTGATACGGCCTGCCTGTTCAAGATCGTAGTCTGCCCAATCCAGCATTTTTGAAACGGTGTGGGTCCGAAAAAATTCGGGTGTAGCCCGATGGGTTGTAATCTCCCAAGCCGTTGCTTTGGCGCCATTTTCGCAAAATTCGAACGGATGAGGCTTGGCCGGTTTAGGCCAAGCACAGCTTACGCACTGGAATCCGTCAACTTTGTTCTGGCGTTCCAGGACCATGGGTCCGCTGAGGAGGGCGCCTTCACGCTTGAGGATGGCACCGAGAGACTTTGCTGACCCCCATCCCCCGGACGGCCCCTTGTAGGGCTGATGAGCCACTGACCGCGGCATATTCTCCTCCCAGAACCTAATTGCGATCGAGAGGTGGTCCTCGGATCGAACCTCAGCAAGGGACCCGCTTG
>Ga0310811_10010353_pt1 | contig 12042 bp, 8 predicted proteins | sample YCmetagenome_FD_207642 | JGI IMG/M metagenome (GOLD analysis project Ga0310811, IMG submission 207642) | Soil microbial communities from experimental microcosm in Duke University, North Carolina, United States - YC | ecosystem: Engineered > Artificial ecosystem > Soil microcosm > Unclassified ...
TCGACAGCGCCTCGATGGCGTTGCCGCGGTACTCGATGACGTAGCCGGTGCCGCCGTCCACGCCGATCTCGCCGATGATGTGCAGGATCAGGTCCTTCGCGCCCACACCGGCCGGCAGCTTGCCGTCGACGTGGATCGCCAGCGTTTTCGGCTTGCGCTGCAGCAGGCATTGCGTCGCCATCACGTGGCCGACTTCGGTGGTGCCGATGCCGAACGACAGTGCGCCGAACGCGCCGTGGGTGGAGGTGTGGCTGTCGCCGCACACAATGGTCATGCCCGGCTGCGTCGCGCCCAGCTCGGGACCGATCACGTGCACGATGCCGCGGTCGCTGCTGTCCCAGCCATGCAATTCGACACCGAACTCGCGGCAGTTGGTTTCCAGCTTCGCGACCTGCGCCTTCGCCTCGGCATTCGCATACGGACGCTCGCCGTTCGCATCGGCGGGCAGGGTGGGCGTGGAGTGATCCAGCGTGGCCAGCGTGCGATCCGGGCGGCGCAGCGTCAGGCCGCGCTCGCGCAGTTCGCTGAAGGCCTGCGGCGACGTCACCTCGTGAACCAGATGCAGGTCGATATAGAGGATCGCCGGCGTATCAGTCGACTCGGGTGCAACGACGTGCGCGTCCCACACCTTTTCGAACAAAGTCTTCGCGGTCATGCCACAGCTCCCATCGAAGCGGGCTGTTGTTGAGGAGTGCGGCCATGGACGGCCGCTTTTTGATCTTCGTGGTCAGGGACGACCACATCAGATACAGGCGTCAACCAGCCCCACTGATCCGTGGTCGTGCCGTCGAACAAGCCGAAGAAGGCCTTCTGCAGCGCACGCGTCACGTCGCCGGGGCGGCCCGCGCCGACCTGCTTGCGATCCACCGAGCGCACGGGCGTGATTTCAGCAGCCGTGCCGGTCATGAAGATCTCGTCGGCGGTGTACAGCGCCTCGCGCGGCAGGTCGCGTTCTTCCACCGCAATGCCCAGCTCGCCGGCCAGCGTGATCACCGACTCGCGCGTGATGCCGGCGAGGATGCCGGCGCTGGTTGGCGGCGTGAGCAGCTTGCCGTTCTTCACGAGGAACAGGTTCTCGCCGGCGCCTTCGCTCAGCAGGCCGTTGTGGCCCAGCGCGATGCCCTCGGCATAACCGCCGCGACGCGCTTCGAGCGCGATCAGCTGGCTGGAGAGATAATTGCCGCCGGCCTTGGCCCAGCTCGGAATCGTGTTGGGCGCGGGACGATGCCACGACGACACGCACACATCGGCGCCGTGCTCGATCGCGTCACCGAGGTAGGCACCCCATTCCAGCGCCATGATCGCCACGTCCACCGGTGAATCGCCCTTGGGCAGCACGCCCAGGCCGCCCGCCCCGCGGAACACGATCGGGCGCACGTAAGCGGACTTCATGCGGTTGGCGCGAATCACTTCGTGGCACGCGGCGTTGATCTCGTCTTCGCTGAAGCCGATCTCGATCTCGTACACGCGGGCCGACTCGAATAGCCGGCGCGTGTGGTCGGCGAGGCGGAAGTAGGCGGGGCCTTGCGGCGTGGCGTAAACGCGCTCGCCTTCGAAGACCGAGGAGCCGTAGTGCAGGGCGTGGGTGCTGACGTGGACCGTGGCCTCGGTCCAGGGTTTGATCTGGCCGTTGTGCCAGAGAAATGGCGTGGTCATTGGACGTTCTCCTTTTGCGCGCGTCCATTCGCGCGAAGGTCAGAAAGCGGCCATCCATGGCCGCACTCTTCAATAAGAGCATCGCTACGTGTGGAGGCTTGTCGTTCGATGCGGTTGACGATGGCGAGTGCCGCATGCGCGGTCGCCTCGATGATGTCGGTGCTGACGCCGTCGCCGCGCCAGTCGCGTTCGGCGTGGCGAGCGGTGAGCTGAGCATGGCCCTGCGCGTCGCCGCCTTCGCTCACGGCGCGCACCTGGAACTGGGTGACATCCAGCGTGGTGCCGGTCGCACGTTCGATGGCGCGCAGCACGGCGTCGACCGGGCCGTCGCCGATGGCGGCTTCGCCTACTTCGTGGCCGTTGTCGTGGGTCAGCTTCACCGAGGCCGACGCGCTGCCGCCCAGGTGCGAGTTGGTGTTGAGCTGCGCAATGCGCCACGGGCCCGTTGCTTCCGGATCCATGCCCAGCGCGATGGCTTCCAGGTCTTCGTCATGCACTTCGCGCTTCTTGTCGGCCAGCGCCTTGAAGCGCGCGAAGATGCTGTCCATCGCGGCTTCGTCGACGTCGTGGCCCAGAGTCTGCAGTCGCTGGCGCAGCGCGTGGCGACCCGAGTGCTTGCCCAGCACCAGCTTCGTCTCGCCCATGCCGACATCCTGTGGGCGCATGATTTCGTAGGTGCCGCGATGCTTCAGCATGCCGTGCTGGTGGATGCCGGATTCGTGCGCGAACGCGTTGTCGCCAACCACGGCCTTGTTGCGCGCCACGGCCTGGCCGGTCAGCTGGGTCAGCAGGCGCGAGGTGGGGTAGAGCTTGCGCGCGTCGATGCCGGTATCGACGCCGAAGTAGGCGCCGCGCACGCGCAGTGCCATCACCACTTCTTCCATCGATGCGTTGCCGGCGCGTTCGCCGATGCCGTTGATGGTGCATTCCACCTGGCGCGCGCCGGCGGCGACACCGGCCAGGCTGTTGGCCACGGCCATGCCAAGGTCGTCATGGCAATGCGTGGAAAAGACCACCTGGTCCGCGCCACGCACATGCTTGCGCAGGTAGGCGATGCGCTCGGCCATTTCCACCGGGGTGGTGTAACCCACGGTGTCGGGCACGTTGACGGTGGTGGCGCCGGCGGCAATCGCCGCGCTGAACACCTCGACCAGATACTCCGGCTCGGTGCGCATCGCGTCTTCGGCCGAAAATTCCACTTCATGGCACAGCTGCTTGGCACGCTCGATGGCGGCGCAGGCGGTATCGATCACCTGCTGCTTGCTCATGTTGAGCTTGTGCTCGCGATGCAGCGGGCTGGTGGACAGGAACAGGTGGATGCGCGCATGGCGCGCGGCTTCCAGGGCGCGGCCGCAGGTGTCGATATCGCCGTCGTGGCAGCGCGCCAGGCCGGCTACGGTAGGGCCGCGCAGCACGCGGGCGATCTCCGCCACCGAGGCGAAATCGTCCGGCGAGGCGCTGGGAAAGCCGGCCTCCAGGATGTCCACTCCCAGCGCTTCGAGTGCATGCGCCATGCGCAGCTTCGCGCGGCGATCCATCGAAAAGCCGGGCGCCTGCTCGCCGTCGCGCAGGGTGGTGTCGAAGATGCGCACGCGTTCGGCGGCTACATCGCCCACGTCGCTGCTCTCGTTGCTGGTTGTCTCGGGGGTCATTCGTTTGGCTCCGCTGGCACGCGCCGTTGGGCAACAAAAAACCCCGCATCCGTTTCCGGGTGCGGGGTTTGTTGGTGGTATCTAGGTTAGTTCTGCTTTACCTGGACACACGCCCTCAGCCCGCACCTCCGTTGGTAATAAGGAGTACGAGTACAAGGGCAAGAAGGAGGTTGTTGCGAAGGCGCAGCACGCCGTCGATGGTCGGTGGACCAATCGGTTCGGCGATGCGATCGTGGCTGTTGCGCTGCGACATGCAACCGACCCTAATGGCCCGTCCAACGGGTTGTCAACAGTTTCTTTTGAAAATTTCGTGATCGCGTGTCGCGATGCACATTCGGACGTCCAGATGGCTGAATGCCTCGCGCGCGTGTTGCATGCGCGCGAGCGGCGCCACGTTCAGCGATGCGCGGCGAGTTGGCCGAGGTAGAGCGAAAGTGCCTGCTGCAGCTGGTTTTGCGCAGCTTTTCGCAGCGTCGCCGGCTGCTCGCTGTCGAGCGCGACGGCGGCCTTCATCAACTGCTGCACCACCATCGCGGCAGGGCGAAGTTCGCCAGCGGGGATGCCGGGTGCGTGGATCGCAAGAATCTGGCTGAGGTAATCGCGCATGCGCTGGCGAATGGTGCGACCCAGCATGGAGGGCAGCGAGCCGGCCACTTCCACCAGCGCGACGAAAGACGGGTGCTGCTTGCGGTAGTCGGCGAAGGCCCGCAGCAGGTGTCCTGCCAGCTCTTCCGTCGTCCAGTCCGGGGTCTGGGCGAGCAGGCGCTCCATGTGCTCGTTCAGCCCGTTCGCGTGGCCGGTGATCAACGCCTCGGCCACCGACTCCTTGGTCGGGAAGAACTGATACAGCGAGCCGATGGAGGCGCCTGCGCGGGAGGCGATCTCCGTCATGGTGGTGGCGTCGTAGCCTTTTTCGACGAAGCAGTCCGAGGCGGCCGAGAGCAGGGTCGCCACGCGCTCGTGGCCGCGGCGGCGGCTGGGCGTACGGCCGCCCTGGCTTGTGTTTTGTGAGGACATCCTCATAAACTCCAATGTGAGGCTTCCCTCACATAATAGTCTTCCCCGCAAGCATTGGGGCGCTGCATGAACGCCGCCTATTCTATGCCGATGCCTGCGCGATCCCCGGCATTCCCTGGAGTTACCGATGGAAAAGCTTGATCCCCGCACCACCGCGCTCGTCCTTATCGACCTGCAGAAAGGCATTGCGGCGTTTGCCGGCGGCCCGCATTCCAGCGCCGAGGTCAACGCCCGCGCCGGCCGCCTGGCTGCTCGCTTCCGCGAACTGAAGGCACCCGTGGTGCTGGTGCGCGTGGGCTGGTCGGCCGATGGTGGCGACATGCTGCACCCGCTGACCGACGAGGCGCCACGCAACACAACCTTGCCTGCCCACTGGTGGGAATACGCCGACGAGCTTCACGCCAGCGACAGCGACATTCACATCACCAAACGCCAATGGGGTGCGTTCCACGGCACCGAGCTGGAACTGCAGCTGCGTCGCCGCGGCATCACGCAGATCGTGCTGGGTGGTGTATCTACCAACATCGGCGTGGAATCGACCGCGCGCACCGCGTTCGAGCTGGGCTTCCACCAAGTGCTGGTGGAGGACGCGATGAGCTCGTCCCATGCCGACCATCACCGCTTCGCCGTGGGAACGATCTTCCCCCGCCTGGGACGCGTGCGCTCCACCGAGCAGGTACTGGCCATGCTGGCCTGAAGCACCGCCGCTTGGTTACCCTCGCCCGACGAATCCGGTGCGAGGGAACAGGCATGAAGGTGAAAGTCGCTTTGGCGATCGCAGGGTTGTCGTGCGCGATGGCATCGTCCGCATGGGCCGCCAACGGCGAATTTTCGGCGCGCCACGTGCAGGTGGACGGCCATGACGTGGCCTACCAGGTGTTCGTGCCCAAGCACTGGTCGCCGGATCGCGAATGGCCAGTGGTGCTCTTCCTGCATGGCAGCGGCGAGCGCGGCAGCGACAACCAGCTGCAGCTCAAGCAAGGCCTGCCGCCGTGGCTGAAGACGCACGGCGACGATTTCCCGGCTGTGGTGGTCGCGCCGCAGGCGCCCGACGACACCATCTGGGACGGCGCGCAGGAGCAGGCTGCGCTCGCAGCCATGGAAGACAGCATCAAGGCGTACCACGGCGATCGTTCCCGCCTGTACGTCACCGGCCTCTCGATGGGCGGCTACGGCGCCTGGCAGTTCGCCGTCGATCATCCCGGCCTGTTCGCCGCCGCTGCGGTGGTCTGTGGCGCAATCCGCGCACCGAGCGACATGCCCGAACTCGTCGTGCATGGCCCGCCGCAGGACGGCAATCCTTACCAGTGGGTGGCCGAGCGGGTGAAGCCGATGCCGGTGTGGATCTTCCACGGCGAGGTGGACGACCAGGTCGCGCCGAGCGAGGCACGCAACATGTATGCGGCGCTGCTGAAGGTGGGCGACGAGGTTCGCTATACGCAGTTTCCGGGCGTGAACCACGGTTCCTGGGTGCCGGCCTACGCCACCGCCGAGCTGTGGCCGTGGATGTTCTCCCATCGCGCGGCCCATTGACGCGACGACACCGGCAAAACCACGGCGCGGCCACAATCATGGCCGCCACCTAAATCGCTTTTGTTGCGGTGCGTTCATCGCCGTGTAGCTCGCGTTATGGCGGCGTTATGCGGTCCTTGTCGCTTGCGGCCGTCATCGCATGTCGTGTGAATTACTGCGCCGCAGCGAAAGATGTCGTTGCGGCTTCTTTACAAGCTTTCATGAAAACGTTTACGTTGGCGCCGCCGTGACCCCCGGGTCACCCTCAAAGCCGGCGCCGTGACGACCAAGAAAGCGACCATCAAAGATGTAGCGCGTGAGGCCAAGGTATCGGTGGCTTCGGTGTCGCGCGCATTGAACGGGCAGGGCGGCGTCACCGCCGAAACGCTCGAACGCATCCGCGTCGCGGCCAAGCGCTTGCACTACATCCCGGATAACGCCGCGCGCAGCCTGATCACCCGCCGCACGCACACCATCGGCGCGCTGCTGCCGGATCTGTTCGGCGAATTCTTCTCCGAGCTGATCCGCGGCATCGATCTCGCCGCGCGCTCGCGCGGCCTGCACCTGCTGGTGTCGAGCTCGCACGACGGCGCCGACGAGGCCGCCGCGGCGCTGCGCGCCATGCAGGGTCGTGTCGACGGCATGCTGATCCTTTCGCCGTGGGTGGACGAAGGGTTCCTCGAAGCCAATCTCCCGGGCACCTTGCCCACCGTGCTGATCAACAGCCCGATCCATGCCAGCGGGCGCAGCGTGCTCAACATCGACAACCGCGGTGGCGCGTATGCGATGACCGAGCACCTGCTGCGCACGGCGGGCCACAAGGACATCGCGTTCATCGCCGGCCCCGCCGGCAACTTCGACGCCGAACAGCGCGCTTTGGGTTATCGCGAGGCGATGAAGAAACTCGCGCCCAAGGTACCGCTCAACATCGTGGCCGGCAGCTTCACCGAGGAATCGGGTTACCACGCGGGACGCGAGCTGCTTGCGCAGGGCAAGCGCCCATCCGCCGTATTCGCCGCCAACGACATGATGGCGGTGGGTTGCCTCTACGCCTTCAAGGAAGCCGGCCTGCAGGTGCCAGCGGACATCGCGCTTGCCGGGTTCGACGACATTCCCATCGCGCGTTATCTCACGCCCCCGTTGAGCACCGTCAGCGTGCACATCGCCGAGCTGGGCCGCAATGCGCTGGAACGACTGGCTGCGCTGATGGACGGCCGGGCCCAGTCGGATAGCACGGACACGCTCGGTTGCGCGATCGCCGTCCGTGGAACCTGCGGCGCGAGCCGCGACGCGTCAGCCACAAAAAATACCTATCAACCTGCACGCCCATTCGATCCCTGATCGATTCCTTGGAGGGGAGCCATGAAGTTGCCGCATCACCTGAAGAAGACACTGTTAGCCAGCCTGATCACCGGCATGGTGGTCACCACGGTTGCCGCGCCTGACGTTGCCTGGGCGCAGACGGCCAATGCGACCTTGCGCGGCAAGGGACCGGCCAGCACCGAAGTCACTGCCAAGAACATCGCCACCGGTTCCACCCGCCGCACCACCACCGACGCGCAGGGCAACTACGCGCTGGTCGGCCTGCCGCCGGGTACCTACCAGGTCGATGCCGGCCCGGGCACCGAGCGCACGGTGACGCTGACCGTCGCCTCCACCGCCTCGCTGGACCTGACTGCCGCCGCGCCGGCGGCGACCGCCAATGCCGCCAATGCGCAGAACCTCGGTGGCGTGTCGGTCTCGGCCACCACGCTGCAGGAAGTGAAGACGCCCGAAGTGGGCGCCACCATTTCGCTGCGCCAGATCGACACCATTCCGCAGGTCTCGCGCAACTTCCTCGAGTTTGCCGACACCGTTCCGGGCATGGTGTTCTCGGTCGATTCGGCAGGCCACACGTCCTTGCGTGGCGGTGCTATGAACGATAGCTCTGTAAACGTTTACATCGACGGCGTGGGCCAGAAGAGCTACGTCAAGGAAGGCGGTGTAAGCGGCCAGAACGCGAGCCAGGGCAACCCGTTCCCGCAGCTGGCGATCGGCGAGTACAAGGTCATCACCTCCAACTACAAGGCCGAGTACGACCAGCTTTCCAGCGCGGCCGTGACGGCGCAGACCAAGTCGGGCACCAACGAATTCCACGGCGAGGCGTACTACCGCTACACCGACGATTCGTTCCGCGCGCGCACGCCGGCGGAGAACGATTCGGGCACCAAGGCATCGTCGAGCGAGAAGGAATACGGCTTTGCCATCGGTGGTCCGATCATCAAGGACCAGATGCACTTCTTCATGGCGTACGAAGCCAAGCGCTTTGACACGCCGGTGACGGTGACGCCGAGTGCCGACGGTTCGCCGGGCGTGCCCTACCTGCCGTCCGATGTCGCCGCGCAGCTCGGGCCGACCAACCTGCCGTTCCAGGAAGACCTGTACTTCGGCAAGATCGACTGGGAGCCGACCGACCGCGACCGCTTCGAGCTGAGCGCGCAGATCCGCAACGAAACGCAGCTGGACGGCCTGGGCAACGGTTCGCAAACCGCACAATCGGCGGCGTACAACATCAAGAATGACGACAAGCGCTACGCCGTGCGCTGGCAGCACAGCGGCCAGTCGTACTTCAACGAACTGCTGTTCACGTACGAAGACGCCAAGAACGCGCCGACCGCCATCAACTATGGCAATGGCTACGTGTACACGTGGCAGCGTCCGACCGACGATCCGGTGATCATCGAGACCGGCGCGGCCAATCCGCTGGCGACGCAGAACAAGGGCCAGAAGGGCCCGGCGATCCAGGACGATTTCACCTTCAACGACCTGGAGTGGAACGGCACGCACGTCGTGAAGATGGGCATGAAGTACAAGGCCGTCACGTTGAATGCGGCCGATGCGGCCGACGTGAATCCGCAGTTCTATTACAACGTCACCTCGAACGGCGTCGATGCCACGCCGTACAAGGCGTTCTTCACCAAGCCGGTGAACGGCCTGGGCCTGACGCCGTCGGTGTCAACCAAGAGCAAGCAGTTCGGCACCTATATCCAGGACGACTGGTCGGTCAACGACAAGCTCACGGTGAACCTCGGCGTGCGCTGGGACTACGAGCGCACGCCGTCGTACACCGACTTCGTGACGCCGGCGAACGTGGTCGCCGCGTTCAATTCGCAGGACACCAACGCCGGTGCGCCCGCCGGCCAGACCTACGCGGAAACGCTCGCCAAGGGCGGCATCAACATCAACGACTACATCAGCAACGGCCACAACCGCAGCGCCTACAAGGGCGAGTGGCAGCCGCGACTGGGTTTCTCGTATGACTGGTTCGGCGACGAGCAGCATGTGATCCACGGTGGCGTGGGCCGTGCGTACGATCGCGATCTGTACGACTACCTGCAGCTGGAAACCACCAAGTCGGCACTGCCGCAGTACACGATCTACTTCCAGGATCCGGCCACCGGGCAGTGCCATCGCGGCAGCACGCCGTGTTACGCGTGGAACCCGAACCTGCTCAATGGCCTGGGCAACCTGCAGTCGTTGATCGGTGCCGCCTCCAATGCGGGCACCGAAGTGGACATGCTCAACAACAACCTGAAGGCGCCGTACTCCGATCAGTACAGCCTCGGCATGTCCAACCAGATCGGCGACTGGCATACCGATGCCACCGTTACGCGCATCCTGAGCTACGACGGCTTCGCCTTCACGCTGGGCAACCGCTATCCGGACGGCAGCTTCTGGCAGAACGGCAGCCAGCCGTGGGGCAACGGCATCCCGGGCTTCGGCGCGCTGATCCTCGGCAACAACGGCATCCGCACCCGCACCACGCAGCTGCTGCTGTCGGCCGAAAAGCCGTACGACAAGGCCTCGGGTTGGGGCGCGACGTTCGCGTATACCTACACCAACGCCAAGCAGAACCGCGACATCAACGAGCACTACTCGTTCGACTACGCGACCATCCAGGACTATCCGTTCATCACCTCCAACGCCGCGTCCAAGCATCGCTTCGTCGCGACGGGCAACATGGACGGTCCGTGGGGCACGGTGTTGTCGGCCAAGCTCACGCTGGCCACGCCGCTGCCGTACAACGGCATCTTCTGCGACCCGAGCAACCTGCAGGCGAACGGCAGCATCTGCTCAGCGTATGCGGCGATTGCACCGGCGTCGAAGTTCCTCATCGGCGGCAAGATCTGGGGTTATCGCGACATCGACCTGCAGGCCACCAAGGACTTCGACCTCGGCCATGGCATGACGTTGTACGGACGCTTCGATGTGCTGAACCTGTTCAACTGGAACAACTATTCCGACTACCTGACACCGGCAGGCACGCGGATGGTGACGTACAACCCGACCGGCAACATCACGTTCGTGCCGCGCACGATCAAGTTCGAAGTGGGCCTGAAGTTCTAAGGCCCTTTCGGTCCGCCTTGCCGCCTCCCCCCGGGCGGCAAGGCTTCCCGGCTCTTCTCTCCTTTCATGGAGCCGGGATACAGGGGCGGGCCAACCCTCCCCGGCCCGCGCCGGCCGGGCCTTCACCTGTGCGAAGGCCCGGTGTTTCCACCGGAATGGCGGCTGTTTGTGGGCAGTCCGCCATTCCAGCTTTTTCAAGGGTTGACGACGATGCGTGGCAGTTTTTCCCGTTTCTTTCCGATGGCTGCGGCGGCGCTGCTGGTGATGGCATCGGCCTCGGGGCCGGTCATCGCGGCTACCGAGGCAAAGCCGACGCGCGATTTCAATGCATTGCCTGCATCGCAACGCGCGATGGTCGAAGACTTGGAAAAACGCACCTTCCAGTGGTTCTGGGACAGCGCCGATCCGAAGACCGGCCTGGTGCCCGACCACTGGCCCGGCGACTCCTTCGCCAGCATCGCCTCGGTCGGCTTTGCGCTCACCGCTTATGGCGTGGGCGTGGAGCGCGGCTACATCTCGCGCAAGCAGGCCATCGAGCGCACGCTGGCCACGCTGCACTTCTTCAACGACGCCAAGCAGGGTGACGACGAAGACGACGTCACCGGCTATCACGGCTTCTTCTACCACTTCCTCGACATGCAGACCGGCAAGCGCCATGCGCGCGGCGTCGAGCTGTCGAGCGTGGACACCACGCTGCTGCTGGGCGGCGTGCTGTTCGCGCAGTCGTACTTCGACCGCAACACCAAGGACGAAAAGGAGATCCGCCAGCTCGCCGACGTCATCTATCGCCGTGTCGACTGGACCTGGATGCAACCGCGTTCGCCGCTGATCAGCATGGGTTGGACGCCAGGCGGCAAGTTCATCCCGGCGGACTGGAAGGGCTACAACGAAGGCATGATGGTCTACGTGCTGGCGCTGGGTTCGCCCACGCATCCGGTGGCCGACGATGCCTGGGCGGCGTGGACCAGGACCTATCCGCAGAACTGGGGCGAATACCAAGGCCGCACGTTCCTCAACTTCGCACCGCTGTTCGGTCACCAGTACAGCCATGCGTGGATCGACTTCCATGGCATCCGCGATGCGTGGAGCCGCGAGCACGATACCGATTACGCACAGAACAGCCGCGAAGCGACGTATGCGCAGCGCGCCTACGCCATCGCCAATCCGAACCACTGGACCGGCTACGGCGAAAACATCTGGGGCCTGACCGCCTGCAACGGCCCGGGCGATGCGGTGGTGAAGCGCAACGACGGCAGCACGCGCGCGTTCTACGGTTACACGGCGCGCGGTGCCGGCCTCGACTATGTTTCCGACGACGGCACCATTGCGCCGACCGCCGCCGGTGGCTCGATCGCGTTTGCGCCCGAGATCGTGGTGCCTGCACTGATGGAGATGAAGGCGCGCTACGGAGACGCGATCTACACCAAGTACGGTTTCGTCGATGCGTTCAATCCCAGCTACGATACCGGTATCGCGCCGAAGGAAGGTCGCGCCGTGCCCGGCATGGGCTGGGCGGACGACAAGCAGATCGGCATCGACCAGGGCCCCATCGTGCTGATGATCGAGAACTGGCGCAGCGGCTTCGTGTGGAACGTGATGCGCAAGAATCCGTATGTACGCAAGGGTCTGGAACGTGCCGGGTTCACCGGCGGATGGCTGGAACAGAAACCACGCTGAAACATGTCTTCCATCACGCAACGCCGGGCGAGCCTGATCCTGCATCGCATGCGCGCGATGCTGCTCGGTGGCGTCGTGATGATCGTGGCCGGCTGCACCTCGCCTCATGAGGACGGCACCACGCTGACGTTCTGGACCATCG
>Ga0310811_10010354_pt1 | contig 12042 bp, 10 predicted proteins | sample YCmetagenome_FD_207642 | JGI IMG/M metagenome (GOLD analysis project Ga0310811, IMG submission 207642) | Soil microbial communities from experimental microcosm in Duke University, North Carolina, United States - YC | ecosystem: Engineered > Artificial ecosystem > Soil microcosm > Unclassified ...
CTTGCCTGCACGTGCCTTGAGGGCCGCCACGGCCGGGAGTTCCTTGCCCTCGAGGAATTCGAGGAAGGCGCCACCGCCGGTGGAGATGTAGGACACGTCATCGGCAATGCCGTACTTGTCCACGGCCGCCAGCGTGTCGCCGCCACCGGCGATGGAGAAGGCCGGCGAGGCCGCAACCGCGCGGGCCAGCGTCTCGGTGCCGTGGCCGAAGGCGTCGAACTCGAACACGCCGACCGGGCCGTTCCACACCACGGTGCCGGCCTTGGCGATCATCTCGGCATAGCGACGGGCGGTCTCGGGGCCGATGTCGAGGATCATCTCGCCATCCTTCACCTGGTCGACCGGCTTCACCGTGGACGGGGCGTGCGCGGAGAATTCCGGCGCCACCACCACGTCGACCGGAATCGGCACGTCGGCGTTGCGGCGCTTGGCGTCGGCGATGACCTTCTTGGCGGCCGGAAGGAGATCCGGCTCGTACAGCGAATTGCCGACCGAATAGCCCATGGCGGCGATGAAGGTATTGGCGATACCACCGCCGACAATCAGCTGGTCGACCTTGCCGATCAGGTTTTCCAGCAAGGTGAGCTTGGTGGACACCTTGGAGCCCGCAACGATGGCCAGCAGCGGATGCGCCGGATGCTCCAGCGCCTTGCCCAGTGCGTCCAGCTCGGCCGAGAGCAGCGGACCGGCGGCGGCGATCGGGGCGAACTTGATCACGCCATGGGTGGAAGCCTGTGCGCGGTGCGCGGTGCCGAAGGCGTCCATCACGAAGATGTCGCACAGCGCCGCGTACTTCTTCGACAGCGCTTCGTCGTCCTTGCCTTCGCCGACGTTCATGCGGCAGTTCTCCAGAACCACCACTTCACCGTCGGCCACGTCGACGCCGCCGAGGTAATCGGCAATCAGGCGCACCGGCTGGCCCAGTTTGTCGCTGAGCCACTTGGCGACCGGCGCCAGCGAGGATTCGGCGTCGAACTGGCCTTCCTTCGGACGGCCCAGGTGCGACAGCACCATCACCTTGGCGCCGGCGTCGCGGGCGGCCTTGACGGTGGGCAGGGCGGCGTCCAGGCGCTGGGTGGAAGTGATGTGGCCGTTCTCGATCGGCACGTTCAGGTCTTCGCGGATCAGCACGCGCTTGCCGCGCAGATCAAGATCGCTCATGCGGGTAACGGACACGGCGGAACTCCCTTGGCTTGGATTCGTATGGGCGCCGGCAGGCGCGAATCGCGTATTGTCCTGCCCGCTCCCCGGCTATGCAAACCACGCGGCAGGTATCCTAGGCGGCGGGTATTTCCCTTCGAGGACACAGGCATGGGCCAGGATCGGGTGTTGTATGGCTATTGGCGCTCCAGCGCGGCGTATCGGGTGCGCATTGCACTGAACCTGAAAGGTCTCGCGTACGAGTCGCACGCCGTGCACCTGGTCAACAATGGCGGGGAGCAGCACGCCCCCGACTTCAGGGCGCTCAATCCGCAGGAGCTCGTACCCTGCCTCATCGATGATGGGCTGGTGCTTACCCAATCCATGGCCATCGTCGAATATCTCGACGAAACGCATCCCACGCCACCTCTGTTGCCAGCGGACGCGGCCGGCCGTGCACGCGTGCGGGCGTTGGCGCAGGTGATTGGCTGCGACGTGCATCCGCTGGGCAACCTGCGGGTGCTGCAGTACCTCGCGAACGGCATGGGTCTGGATGAGTCCGCCAAGGGCGTATGGTCGCGTCACTGGATTGGCGAAGGACTGCGTGCGCTGGAAGCGATGTTGTCCGGCCACGTGGCGACGGGGCGCTTCTGCCACGGCGATGCGCCGACACTGGCCGACATCTGCCTGGTGCCCCAGCTCTACAACGCCATTCGCTGGAAATTGTCGTTGGACGATTACCCGACCATCCAGCGCATCTACGACGCCTGCCAGGCATTGGAGGCCTTCCAGCGCGCGGCGCCGGAAGCACAACCCGACGCGCCCGCGACGTAAGCCGTCGTGGCCGGTTTCTGGCGGAACCTATGGCGTTGGCAGCGCGGGAGGCAGAGCAGCGGTTACGACAAGTTGCTGCTCGCCGGAACGCTGTGGCCGCTGCCATGCGATTGCTATCTGCTGCGCTTTCCGACGGGTGCCTCGGTGCCACCGCATACCGACCGCGTGTCCCTGGGCAGGCACTACCGGCTGAACATCATCCTGCGTGCGCCTCGCCGGGGAGGCGAGTTCGTCTGCGCGCGTCCCATCCATGCCGGACGACGCATCAAGCTGTTCCGGCCGGACGAGGAAGAACATAGCGTGACGATGATCGAAGAAGGCACCCGCTGGGTGCTGAGCATCGGCTGGGTGCGTGGCGCGCGGGGCGGCGAGACGCGCCCCGCGGCCTGAGTCGTCAGAAGCCGAGTCCGTAGGGATCGTTGCCGACCAGCTCGGCGCTTTCCGAATTGCCGCTTTCGGACAGGCGGATCTTGAGTGCAAGGCCGTCGCGCGAGTCGGCCTTGTTGAGCGCCTCGTCGAGCTCGATGCGGCCTTCCTTGTACAGGCGATACAGCGACTGGTCGAAGGTCTGCATGCCTTCCTGCAGGCTGCGGTCCATCGCTTCCTTCACGTCGTGCACCTGGCCGCGGCGGATCATGTCGCGGATCAGCGGCGTATTGAGCAGCACTTCCACTGCCGGCAGGCGGCGACCGTCCTTGCCGATCACCAAGCGCTGGCTGATCACCGCGCGCAGGTTGAGCGCGAGGTTCATCAATACGTTCTTGTGCGCCGATTCCGGGAAGAAGTTGAGGATGCGTTCCAGCGTCTGGTCGGCGTTGTTCGAGTGCAGCGTCGCCAGGCAGAGATGGCCGGTTTCGGAGAACGCGATGGCCGCTTCCATGGTGTCGGTGTCGCGGATCTCGCCGATCATGATCACGTCCGGCGCCTCGCGCATCGCGTTGCGCAGGGCCTCGTGATAGCTGTGCGTGTCCAGGCCGACTTCGCGCTGGTTCACGATCGACTTCTTGTGGCGATGCAGGTATTCGATCGGGTCCTCGATGGTGAGGATGTGACCCGAGGAGTTCTGGTTGCGATGGTCGATCATCGCGGCCAGCGTGGTCGACTTGCCGGAACCCGTGGCGCCCACGACCAGGATCAACCCGCGCGGCTCCATGATGAGTTCGCGGAAAATGGTGGGCAGCTGCAGCTGGTCGATGCTGGGGATCTCGCTCTTGATTGCGCGGATCACCATGCCCACTTCGCCGCGCTGCTTGAACACGTTGATGCGGAAACGGCCGGCTTCCTTCACCGCCAGCGCCATGTTCAATTCCAGGTCGCGCTCGAACTGCGGTACCTGGCCTTCGTCCATCAGCGAATAGGCGATCTTCTTGACCATGCCGCTCGGCAGACCGGTATTGCCCAGCGGGTAAAGCTTGCCCTCGACCTTGATGTTCACAGGGGCGCCCGTCGTCAGGAACATATCCGACGCGCCCTTGTCAACCATTAGCTTGAGGAAGTAACCGATGTCCACTCGAATCCCCTAATTTCGTGCGCATTGCTAAAGTCGATTATGCCCGCCCACAATACGCTGCGACACTCCGAGAGGACTGAGTGATGGTGCACATCTTTTCCCCGCTGTCTGGGCGCCCGAAAAGCGTCCGTACAGCGGTTTCGACCCTGACGCTGGCCATGACGCTGGCGCTTTCCGGCTGCGCGAGCGTGCCGCCACCGGACGGGGCCATGAATCAGGCGCAGGTCCAGCTGCAGGCGGCACGCGATGCCGACGCGGCCGATTACGCGCCGGTTGACCTGGGCTTCGCCCAAAACAAGTTCCAGCAGGCCCAGAACGCCATGGCCAGCCGCAAGTACGACGACGCGGCCATCCTGGCGGACGAAGCCCGCGCGGACGCCGAACTGGCGCGTGCCAAGGCGCGCCTGGCCGCCGCCCGGGCGCAGATCCAGAGCAAGACCACGGCCAATCGCCAGCTGCGCGAGCAGATCGATCAATCGCTTTCCGATCAGCAACAGCAGGACCAGTCGCAGAATGCCGGCCTGCCGGCGCAGCAGCAGACGCAGGACATGCCGGCGCCGCCGAGCTCCTCGCTGACCGAACCCATGCCGGAGGGCCAGGGCTTCCAGACGCTGCCGCAAAACCCCCAGCCCGTGCCCCCGGTGAATCGTGACGACCAGGGAGGTCACCTATGAAATCCTTGACGCTCCGACTTTCCGCCGTGCTCCTGGCGCTGGCCGCCACCGGCGTGGCCCAGGCCGCCAAGGAAGACATGGACGTTGCCCGCCTGACCAACAGCCTGGATCAGCTGTCCGGCGATCCCGGCCTCGGGTCCTACGCCCAGGCCGAGCAGGCGCGTGCCCGTGATGCCGTGAACCAGCTGGCCCAGGCCCGCTCGCGCGACCGCGCCCACGCCCTTTACTTGGCCGAGCGTCGCGTGGATCTCGCCCGGGCCACGGCGCAGCTGCAGGATGCACAGCAGCAGATCAATCGCCTCGACCGTGAGCACGACCAGATCCAGCTCGACGGCAGCCGGCGTGAAGCCGAGCAGGCCCGTCGCGAGCTGGAGCGCCAACGCCTGCAGTACCAGATGGCTCAGGAAGAATCGGCCCGCCAGCTCGCCGCCGGCGCGGAAGCGACCGCCCAGGCCCAGGCCCAGGCCGACCAGGCCAAGAAGCTGGCGGCGGCCCAGGCCCGCGTGGCCAATGCCGCCAAGAAACAGGCCGATTTGGCCGCTCAGGCCGCCAAGCTGATGCGCTCGCAGATGCAGCAGGGCGACAGCGGTTCCTCGGACAACAAGAACCAGGGCAAATAAGCCAGGGTGTTGCACCGGGCGCTGTAGAAGGCCGGACGGGTATCACCCGCCGGCCTTTTCTTTTCCGGCATGAAGCACGTCTTGGTGCGAGCGGGCGGTGAGCTTCGTTCAAGAATCGGCAAGCGGGCGTTGGGTTCCCGCAAAAGACTGTTCTGGCAGCTTTTTTTCGGAGCAGGCTGCGTCATCCGGTGCCGAATATCACGCTTGCATGACCTCATGGCCGGGAGTAGGGTCAAGTCCCCAGGGGGCATCTTCGCGCCCTGGGTCACCGACCTGAATCATGCACTCATCCTTCCCCTCCAAACGTTCTCCATGGACCGGTCAAACGGCATGGATCGCGGGTGTATGCGTGGATTCCTCGTCAGCGGGTGCCACTCCCAGGTGCCTGCCGTTCTCTCCAGAGGAGGTTGCATCATGTTTGAAAACCAGCAGCGTGATGATGTCGAAGCTTTGATGAAGGCCGACGCGGAGTTCCGTCGGCTGTACCAGCACCATCGGGAGCTCGACAGCAAGGTGCACGACGCCGAAATCGGCGTTCTTCCCATCGACGACATGACGTTGTCGGGCATGAAGAAGGAGAAGCTCCACGCCAAGGAGCGACTCCAGCGCATGTGGGATACCCGAGCGCACCGCATCAACTGAACCTGCGAGGGTTTCGCATGAAAGCGGCCCTGGAAGCCTCCCGCAACGGAACGGTTTCCGGGGCCGCAGTGTTTCCGGGGAAAGTTGGGGGTCATGGTGGCTCGGTTATGATCGGCCCCCTGTCGGCCGCCCTGTGGCAGTCGACCCTTCATCCAAGGAGCTTCCATGACGGTCCACCAGAGTGTCCTCGAACTGATCGGACGTACCCCGATGGTACGCGCGCAGCGCCTGGACGTCGGACCGTGTGAGCTCTTCCTCAAGCTGGAAAGCGCCAACCCCGGCGGCTCGGTGAAGGACCGCATCGGCCTGTCGATGATCGAGGGCGCCGAGAGGGCAGGGAAGATTCGCCCGGGCGACACGCTGGTGGAGGGCACCGCCGGCAATACCGGACTCGGCCTTGCGCTCGTCGCGCAGCAGAAGGGCTATCGCCTCATCCTGGTGGTTCCCGACAAGATGAGCCGCGAAAAGATCTTCAACCTCAAGGCCATGGGCGCCGAGGTCGTGCTCACGCGCTCTGACGTGGCGAAGGGACATCCTGAGTACTACCAGGACATGGCCGAGCGCATTGCGCGCGAAACGCCGGGCGCGTACTTCATCAACCAGTTCGGCAATCCGGACAATCCGGCGGCGCATATCGCCACGACCGGCCCGGAAATCCTTGAGCAATTGGACGGCCGTGTCGACGCCATCGTCGTGGGCTGTGGCTCGTCCGGCACGCTGAGCGGCTTGTCCAAGTTCTTTGCTGAGCGTTCGCCAAATACGGAGTTCATCCTGGCCGATCCGGTCGGCTCCATTCTCGCTCAGTACATCAACGAGGGGACACTCTCGACCAAGTCGGCCAGCTGGATGGTGGAAGGCATCGGCGAGGATTTCCTTCCCAGCATCAGTGACTTCACCCGCGTGAAGAAGGCCTATGCGATTCCCGACAAGGAGAGCTTCCTGGTGGCGCGAGAGTTGTTGGCGAAAGAGGGCATCCTCGGTGGTTCGTCCACCGGCACGCTGCTGGCTGCCGCCTTGCGCTATTGCCGCGAGCAGACCAGCCCCAAGCGCGTGGTGACGCTGGTGTGCGACACGGGCAACAAGTACCTGTCCAAGATGTACAACGACTACTGGATGCTCGACAACGGCTTCCTCGAGCGTGAGCAACACGGCGACCTGCGTGACCTGCTGCTGCGTCCGTTCGCGCAGCGCGACACCGTCGTGGTCGGCCCGAACGAACTGCTCATGACGGCCTATACGCGCATGAAGCTCTACGACGTGTCGCAGCTGCCGGTGATGGACGGCAACCGACTGGTCGGCATCCTCGACGAGTCAGACGTGCTGATGCATGTGCACGCGGATGAGGCGAAGTTCCGCGATGCCGTGTCCACGGCCATGATCACCAACCTGCAGATGCTGGACGTGCGCTCCCCGATCGAGTCGCTGCTGCCGGTATTCGATCGTGGCCACGTAGCCATCGTGGTCGATGGCGACCAGTTCCTTGGCCTCATCACCCGTATCGATCTGCTGAACTACCTACGACGCAAGGTGCATTGATCGACGACGACGGGTGCGCCCACGATGGCGCATCGCATCGTCGGTTCTTCACCATGAAAGTTTGTTGAAATCGCGCGCGTCCAAAGTCGCTGCCTGCGATGGGATATCGCGCCCTTTCTAAGGAGTCACTGCATATGTGTGGAATCGTTGCCGCCGCCGCCCAACGTGACGTGGCGCCGCTGCTTATCGTGGGACTCAAGGCGCTGGAATACCGTGGCTATGACTCCGCCGGACTGGCCGTGCTCGACCGCGGGGAAATCCACCGCGTGCGCGCCAAGGGCAAGGTGCGCGAGATGGAGTCGCTGTATTTGGCCGACCCGTTCCCCGGTAGCACCGGCATCGCGCATACGCGCTGGGCAACGCACGGTGTGCCGAACGAAGCGAACGCGCATCCGCACATGGCCGGCAGCGTGGCCCTGGTCCACAACGGCATCATCGAAAACTACGCGACCCTGCGCGCCGACCTGCAGGCGCGCGGCCACGTCTTCACCTCGGAAACCGACACCGAGGTGATGGCGGCGCTGATCAACGAGCATGTGGAGGCCGGTCTCGGCTTGCGCGAAGCCGTGCTTGCGACGGTACGCGAGCTGGAAGGCGCCTATGCGATCGCCGTGATCAGCAGCAAGGAGCCCGGGCGCGTCGTGGGTGCGCGCCATGGCGCGCCGCTGCTGGTGGGCGTGGGCATTGGCGAGCACTTCCTCGGATCGGATGCGCAAGCGCTCATCCAAGTCACCAACAAGATCATCTACCTCGATGAGGACGACGTTGCCGATATCACGCGCGACAGCGTTTCCATCTATACGCTCGATGGCCAACGCGTGGAGCGGCCGGTGAACGAGAGCGAGCTCTCCGCGGATGCGGTGGAGCGTGGCGAATTCCGCCACTACATGCAGAAGGAAATCTTCGAGCAGCCCAACGCAGTGGCGGCCACGCTCGAAGCGCGCATCGGGCCGCACGGCGTGTTGCCGGCGATCTTTGGCGTGGATGGCGACGACATGCTTTCCAAGGTTCGCGGCGTGCACATCATCGCCTGTGGCACCAGCTATCACGCCGGCCTCGTGGCCAAGTACTGGCTCGAGGAGCACGCACGTCTGCCGGTGAGCGTGGAAGTCGCGAGCGAGTACCGCTATCGCGAAGCCGTCGTGCCCGATGGCACGCTGTTTGTCGCCATCTCCCAGTCCGGCGAAACGGCGGATACCCTGGCCGCGATGCGCGAATCACGCCGTCGCGGTTACCTCGGCACGCTGGCCATCTGCAACGTGCCCGAGTCTTCCGTGGTGCGCGAAGCCGACCTCAAGCTGATGACGCGCGCCGGTCCGGAAATCGGCGTGGCCTCCACCAAGGCCTTCACCACCCAGCTTGCCGCGCTGGCGCTGTTTACGTTGCACCTGGCGCAGCAGCGCGGCCTCGATCGCGCACGCTATATCGACCTGTGCACCCAACTGCAGCATATGCCGCGCGCCATCGAGAACGCGCTCAAGCTTGAGCCCCAGGTCATCGAACTGGCCGAGCACCTCATCCATCGCCAGCATGCGTTGTTCCTTGGTCGCGGCGTGCAGTACCCGGTGGCGCTGGAAGGTTCACTCAAGCTCAAGGAAATCTCCTACATCCACGCCGAGGCCTATCCGGCCGGTGAGCTCAAGCACGGCCCGCTGGCGCTGGTCGACGAAAACATGCCCGTCATCGCCGTGGCCCCGAACGGCCCGCTGCTCGACAAGCTGAAATCCAACTTGCAGGAAGTACGCGCCCGCGGCGGCGAACTGCTGGTCTTTGCCGACGGCGAAGCCAGCCTCGAAGGCAACGGCACCCGCGGCGTCACGCTACGCATCAACGGCGGCGGTGACTTCATCGCTCCCGCGGTCTTCACCATCCCCCTTCAGCTGCTGGCCTACCACGTCGCCGTACTGCGCGGCACCGACGTGGACCAGCCGCGTAATCTGGCGAAGTCGGTGACGGTGGAATAAGCGTTCGAGGTGATGGCCCGGCATTTGCGGGCCATCACCGGATGTCGTTGGTAGTACCGGGGAATACAATCCAACGTTCCCCATCTTGGTGGTTTTAGCCATGAAGTGTTTCAAGGCCTACGATATCCGCGGCCGCGTCCCCGACGAGCTCAACGGGGACGTCGCGTACAGGTTGGGTCGCGCGTTCGCCCGTACGATTGGAGAGGGCGCTGTCGTGGTCGGCTTCGATATTCGCCGTGACAGCCCGGCATTTGCTGAGGCGATCATTCGCGGCTTGAACGACGAAGGGCGCGATGCCATCGACATTGGGCTGTGCGGAACGGAAGAGGTCTATTTTCAGACGTTCCATCGCCAAGTGGCGGGCGGCATCATGGTGACCGCGAGCCATAATCCGATCGACTACAACGGCATGAAGCTGGTCCGCGAGGGCGCGCGTCCGATCAGCGGTGATACGGGCTTGCGCGATATCGAGCGGATGGTCGAGAAGAACGAATTCGGTCCGCCCAAGACGTTGCGAGGCAGCCTTGCGCACGATCACGACAAGTCGGCCTACGTCCGGCATCTCCTGAGCTACATCGAGCCGGAAACCATTCGCCCGCTGAAGGTCGTGGTCAATGCTGGCAACGGTGGCGCGGGCAGTGTTATCGATTTGCTCGAAGCGCACTTGCCCTTGCAGTTCATTCGAATCCATCACGAGCCAGACGGAACCTTTCCCAACGGCATCCCGAATCCCCTTCTGCCGGAAAATCGAGCAGCTACGTCTGAAGCCGTCCGCCTGCATGGCGCAGATTTTGGCATTGCCTGGGACGGCGATTTCGATCGATGCTTTCTGTTTGATGCGCGCGGTGAGTTCATCGAGGGCTATTACATCGTCGGCCTGCTTGCCGCGCAGCTGCTGCAAAAGCAACCCGGGGCGAAGATCATCCACGACCCGCGACTCACCTGGAACACCATCGACATGGTGCTCCAGGCTGGCGGCATTCCGATCGAGAGCAAGACGGGCCACGCCTTCATCAAGGAGCGAATGCGCGCCGAAGATGCGATCTATGGCGGCGAAATGAGCGCACACCACTATTTTCGCGAGTTCGCCTATTGCGATTCGGGCATGATCCCCTGGTTGCTGGTCGCCGAACGCATCTCCAGGACCAACCTCGGGCTTGAGGAGATGCTTGCCGAGCGCATGGCGGCCTATCCCTGCAGTGGCGAAATCAATTTTGTCGTGAATGATCCGGCGAGGGCCGTGGCGAAGGTGCTTGAACACTTCGCCCCGCTCCAGCCGTCCCTTGAGCGAATAGACGGCGTCAGCGCCGATTTCGGAAGCTGGCGCTTCAATCTTCGCTCGTCCAATACGGAGCCACTCTTGCGTCTCAACGTGGAATCCCGTGGCGACGCTGCATTGATGAAAGCGATGACGCGCGAGCTGTCCGAATTGATCAATGCATAAAAAAAGGGCCGTTCGGCCCTTTTTTGTCTTCCGCTATAGCGTCGGGCTCAGGTGCGCCCATAGGCATCATCGAAGCGAACGATGTCGTCTTCTCCCAGGTAACTGCCGGACTGGACCTCGATGAGTTCGACCGGCACCTTGCCCGGATTGCGCAGGCGATGCTTGCTACCCAGGGGAAGATAGGTGCTCTGGTTTTCCGCCAGCAGGAATACCTTGTCGTCGCAGGTGACTTCGGCGACACCCTTGACCACGATCCAGTGCTCGGCGCGGTGGTGGTGCATCTGCAGGCTCAGCGCGGCCCCCGGCTTGACGACGATGCGCTTGACCTGGAAACGGTCCCCGCTTTCGAGTGAATCGTAGGTGCCCCAGGGGCGGTGCACCACGCGATGGAGATCGTGCTCGGTACGTCCCGCGGTCTTCAGCTGGTCGACGATTTTCTTCACGTCCTGCGAGGCGTCGCGTCGTACGACCAGCGTCGCATCCGGCGTCGTGACGACGACGACATCCTTCAGGCCTACCGTGGCGACGAGATGGCGTTCATGCGAGCGCACGAGGCTACCGGTCGTATCCAGAGCAATCACATCCCCTTCAAGGTGGTTGCCGTTCGCGTCCTTATCGGCCGCCAACCATAGGGCATCCCAGGAGCCGATGTCGGACCAGCCACAAGCCACTGGCACTACAGCCGCGTGGGCCGTTTTCTCCATGACGGCATAGTCAATCGAATCGCTAGGCGCGGTGGCAAACGATTCGGCATCAAGGCGGACGAAGTCGAGGTCGATGTTCGCTTTCTCGAAGGCCTTTCGCGCCGCCTGGAGCATGTCGGGTGCATGCGTGCCGAGCTCCTCCAGATATCGAGATGCGCGGAACATGAACATTCCCGAATTCCAGTCGTATTCGCCGCTCGCGAGATAGCCCTCGGCAACGTCCAGCTTGGGCTTTTCGACGAACTGTTCGACCTTGAACGTTTCGCCTTCCAGCGGCTGGCCCCGGCGGATGTAGCCAAAGCCGGTTTCAGGACGGTCCGGACGGATGCCGAAGGTCACCAGCCAGCCCTTCTCTGCCAGAGGCCGAGCCTTGGCGACGGCATCGCGGAAGGCCTGGTCATTGCCGATCAGGTGGTCGGCGGGAAGTACCAGGATGACTGCGTCGGCGTCCCGTGCCATGGCCCGTAGTGCGCCGACGGCAATGGCTGGCGCGGTGTTACGGGCCATGGGCTCCAGCAGGATGTCCGCGCCCTGGATATCTAGTTGCTGAAGCTGTTCCGCGGCGAGGAAACGGTGACCGTCGCTCGCCACCACGATCGGAGCAGCCACATCCTCCAGCCGCATCGCGCGCTGAATGGTTTGCTGGAACAGGGTTTCGCTGCCGGCGAGCGAAAGGAACTGCTTGGGCAGGTTCTTCCGTGAAATGGGCCACAGCCGGGTGCCGCTGCCACCGCTGAGAACGAGAGGAATGATCATGCCGGGTCAGCCGCTTGCCTGGGCGAGTGCATCCAGTGTCCGGTGCAGGCCAACCTTCCAGTCGGGCAGGGCACAACCGAACGTTTGCGCGAAACGTGAGTTGTCGAGTACCGAATAAGCTGGACGCTTGGCCGGCGTAGGGAACTCGCTGCTGTCGATGGCATGGACCGTTGGCACCTTCTGGAGCAGTCCGCGTCGAGCCGCCTGTTCCATGATGG
>Ga0310811_10010355_pt1 | contig 12042 bp, 14 predicted proteins | sample YCmetagenome_FD_207642 | JGI IMG/M metagenome (GOLD analysis project Ga0310811, IMG submission 207642) | Soil microbial communities from experimental microcosm in Duke University, North Carolina, United States - YC | ecosystem: Engineered > Artificial ecosystem > Soil microcosm > Unclassified ...
AAGGAAAAAGGGTAGAGTAACTTGGTGATAGGAAACAGTATGGTGCCTAAGACCTTCCTTATCACTCCTTATCACTCCTTATCTGTATATCTGTCATGGTATGGATCATATACCATGCATGACACCAGTACAGATCTGTGGATCAGATCTGATTGGATCTGACATCTGGAACTTCAGATGAGAAGCGCGAATGTATGGGATATGACAAAGGCAGATACCAAATTCTTTATGAAAAATCGCACGTCACAATCTGTGAACTTGTCAAGACTCGTGTTGCCAATGGGCAGCAGTGAGCATGGACAGGAGGGGGGAAAATCAACAGCTGCGTCTTCATCAAAAAGTGTCTTTATTTACGATGCTTCCTACTGAACTCTGGTTTTAAATCTTCGAATATCTACCTCCACAGTCACTTGTAACTTTGTTTTGATGGTAGCAGATGACCCTGTACATCAACCTCATCACAAGTGATTCTCTCAGACAGCTCCACGGTCTTCTGTGGTATGATTCTCCCAGACAATTTCCACTCCATCGTGCATGACTTTCTGCACTTGCATGATTTGGCAGTTGTGCACTGCACCATTCCCTTCATCCATGTCCCTCCAGATGTTGACCACACTTCCCTGAAAATCAATACTCTCACTCTCCTTGACATTCACGCTACTCGATCCAATGGTGATGACATGAATCTTCCCCATACCTGTCTGCACCTGCTTGCAAAAGCCTCCACCATCCGCACTCTCACATATGATCATACAGTCTGGGTACACCACACTTTCACATATTCCTCCCCATCCACCTCACTCGCTGCTCTTGACATCGAGTTCCCCATTCAGAAAGACTGTCCTAGAGTTCTGCAGGGCTTCATCTCATTCCTCAAGACTCTTTGCTCGCTCGCTCCACACTCTCATCCTGCAGAATTACTTTCCCGCACTCTTATTTTCGCCAAGCGCTCTTCCAGTGCTCTGGGCCATTTCTGCCCCCTTCTTTGCCATCACTTCTCTCTGTTCCAGCCATAACATTGTGAAACTTGACATCCCTGATGAGGCTGTGCTTACGTCACATTATAAGGCATTTGTGGAAGTGCACTCTGACTTGTCAATGGTGCAAGAGTTTTCGTTGTTCATAGGAGACTGGGACAATGAGCTGATGCTGGCCATCATCGCACATTTTCCCAATTACACATCAGGTATGCAAGGGGAGGGCCAAGCGAGGTGGGTTACATTTCCCTCATTTTCATTTTCATTTTACTGATGCTGACTATCATTTTCAGGATATCATAATTGGCATGGGCTCATGTACACTGTATGCTCTTCCACATTTTGTATCCATACACATCTTCTGCATCACTCTACCCCCACCCTCTCAAAATTTCCTCAAGACAAACAACCTTATGACACTGCATGGGAAGGAGCTGAAGGGGATGTGGTCGAGGTTCTTCAAATGCTACCGCATGCTGTACTTTGACCTCCTGCCCGACATGGAACACAGGCAGCAAGTAAACCGTGTTACCAAAATTTTGATTGAGTACGTCCAGCTCTCTTTCTCAGATTTAGGGCTGCTTGAACATTTGCAAATGATTGATGTGTGATGCAACACTTGCAGGGCTTACCAGTATAGGAGAGATGATGCATATCATGGTGTGATCAATAAATTTACAGTGGGGGATATTCCATTGCAGCCACAAGAACGTTGATCCATGTTCATTTTTAGGTGCTCCTTAAGCCTTGTCCCGCTCTCAATGTCATGGTGCAATCATCATCTGTTAAAGACCGTGGCATGCGGGTGCATACAATCTCTCGGAGGGGTGCATATGACTGACTCAGAAGGGCTTTGGCCTCAGCTCGTACGCTGTGCCCCTCACCTGAGTACGGTGCCCTTAATTTCAGATAAAGTCCAATAAGGTCTTAACGAAGTCCAGAGGACTCCGGAGGCAGACAACTCTGGTGGAGCGTCCGAAGGACTTCCGGATGAGCGCGGGAACCGTCCGGATGAGTGCGGGAAACTTCCGGACGAGTATCGGAAACTCGGATGGAGTTCCATCTACTTGATAGGAAGTAGGATAAGTGCGCATATCAATCCTTGGTGAAGGCATAGGGTGGGTATACTGCAACGGACACAGTCCGAGGCAGGAAGAGTGGTCCGGAGTTCCGGATAGGGGTTCCGGAGTGGACGCGGACGGATATAGACTACCCTTAGGTAGAGACGGAGTTGAATAAGGATCGGAAGGAGTGTGAGTATCGAAAAGACAAGACCTTGACCTAAGGATACAATCCATTAGGCCTTAAGGTAGGATCCGGAAATGGATGAAGTCCGGAAACGCGGAAGAGCGGAGCTCTGGCCTAGGGAATCAATCCCTAGGCCCAAAGGATAGAGAAGGGGTCCTTACAACACTAATGTGCGAGGACAAGAATGCTGCAAGACAATGTAATATTCGAACTGAGGATCTATCGAGAAGTACAAGAGTTTATATACTGTAGGTAGCTAACGGAATAGTCAGAGGCAGTGTCCGAGGCTATGTACATTAGCGCAGTCAGAGGATAACGGATCAGTAAGCGTATCGGATAGGTAAACAACCGAGTACCGGTAATAGACAAGTAGCGAAGATATCAGGTAAGTATAGAACCGGTTATCCGAAAGGTAGAGAATACCGAATAACGGAATAAGGCTGTGTTAACGTTATATGGACAGGTAATGAATAGAAAGCTTATCATATCGGATAAAGGAATAGGCTGTGTTAATCTTATATGGACAGGTAATGGATAGGAAAGCTTATCGTATCGGATCCGGAGCGGATAGGCATATCGGATCGGATCCATATATTGGATCGGATCCATATATCGGATCGGACAGATGAGCGGTAGTTGGTAGTTGGACAACTGCGATAGTGGATGAGACTGGAACTGGTTATGGATGAAGTCTAGGATCCTAATCTAAGGATTAGTCCATAATCCGACTATACGATAGGTCCAGAATCTGGGATATGACATCATCCTTGGAATGTTGACACTTTCGAAACGCACCATCATTTCTGAGAAGGTGCTGAAGATCAGTCCTGGACCATTTGTCAAGGTGAGGGCAAGTGAATACCCTATCAATACCAAACGCTCACCCTATGGCAGGCAAATGTCACTCTTGCAAGGCACACGTGTTCCCCTGCAATACTTGAACTGCAGTGCAGAGAAGTTCAAAGGTACAAACAGAACAGTGGCTCATCAATAATTTTCTCATGCAGGCAACAGGATCTTTTCTTGTTAAATCCCTTCACATGGAGATGGAGAACTCCATCTTTCATAAGTTGTCAAATACCAGAGTATCCTGTTGATCGAAAGACTGGTTCGGCAGGGCTGAACAAGCAATCAACATTATCTACGTCCTGAGCACCCTGACAAACTTGGTAATAACCTTGTGAAGAACCTTACCTGGAGGGCATTTTCCAAGAGGTAAAATCTGGAAGAGCCTCCATCCAAGCCAGACACAGAGACAATGGAGGTAGATTAAGAGATGGAACCTCCGGAGCCAGCTTCGCATGCACCCTCTAGTACACATATCTCAACCCAACAGTTGAGCACAAATGGGAAAGATCTTAGAGATGTCTTCCATCTTGGTCAGCTGCTTTTTGTCATAGGGTATGCGGTCGTCAAGTATATCATATTTTGGAGTTGGTTGAAAGGGAGTGGATGCAGTAGAAGGACGAGAAACAGCTGGGTATGTTCACTTGTAGATACCTACAAACTATCAAATGATGTTTGATGTGGCAGAAAAGCTTGCAGCTGAGGGCTCACCCAGTAAAGCCAATTAGGAAACTGAAGAGTTTGACCAAGTTACTGGGGATGCAGAGGACGACATAGGTGAACAGATAGCTGTTGTTTGCGAAACTGAGCTGCTCTATGGAGAGCAGTCATTGCTGAAGTCATATGGCCTATTGCTAGTTCACATCAATAATGTCCTGCTTGACGAGTGGCAGTGAACGTCACTGGTTACTGTCAAGCTTAAGGGAATGACACCCACTCACTTACACTTGCCAGGTTGAGGGCTGCTAAGCACCTGTATTGAGCTATCTGTACTAGGTCAGTTCAAAGCTTACAAGAATTCTAATGGTGTTTTTTCAGCTGGTTTAATAGTCTGCACCAACTGTTCACTGTTTACAAGTATGCTCCTGATGTTGAGTGCCTGATTGTTCCTGATGATACTATTTCTATCTAGCATTTTGGCAAAGGTGTCCTCCACCGCTCTTACTAACTATTTGAAGCCACATGCAAAAGAAGCTGTTGAAACTACGCTTGAGCCAACATCGCAAGCCCCAGCTACACACCTATGCTATGTAGATGTGAACCAGACTTTGCCGCACATTCAGGGTTTCTTAATATGTAGCTGTGTTGCATACTATGATTTGGTTAGAAATAGATATTTGAATGCCTTGCAATTCATGAGTCATGAATACAGCTGTTGTGAATTCAAAAAAAATTCAATGGAACTTCAAGACCAGACTCTCTGAGGTAAGTACTATATACTATATACTGAGAGTCTAGTAGCTACTGCAGTGTGATGACATTAGGCCTGAGTATGTCAAGTTGTGCTACCGAAGTAACAACACTACCAAACAATCAAGTTGATCCCGCGATACACATGTGTTCTGGAACGTCACACGTGACACAATCAACCCCTGCATGTGACCATGATAGCCCCTTCTAATCTATTGTTCGAATTCAAATTCTGATTTAACTCAATTCTTCCAAGTCTCCATTTCAGTCTTCCTTGCTCTTCAAGTTTACAGTCACCCTCTCGAGTTTTTCTCCAAGGCTTGTAATGTCATAGACATGGTCCGTTCAAAGCAAACAGGTCCCAAAACTACAGGAGGGCCTGCAAAGCGCAGGGAATTACCCCAGTTCAAGACTGTCAAGGGCCATGCCGGTACAACGATCATCAAGACTGTGTCCTCCAAGACAATGTTACCGTCGTCTGTGAAATTGGTCTTGAAGCCTGTATCTCATAACATAGCAAATAATTCTCTATTCTCAAGGTATTAAGTTAGCTCACAACCCACTTTACTAGTACTGCTTTTTCTGCCACGATGGCGGCTCATTATACGACTGCTCCAAATGCCCACACACTGTGTGCCACAAATGTGTTATTATTCCCAAGGAGTTTATAGAGTGGGTCATGGGAGATGACATCCACTTCATCTGCCCAGGGTGCCATGAAAGCCAGGGGCAGTGTCAAGGGGATGATGCTATCATAGCACCTTATTTCGTAAGTTTTTTCAGATATCTCTACAGGATCTGACTTTTTTTAACCAGGGATTTGTGGATCATGAAGGTTATCCTGCATTGACTGTCCCTGCTGTTATTCATGGACACATAGAGGCCACCAGTCGGTCACAGGTTTGCTCCAATCCAATCCTTATCTTGCATTTTGTTCTTCAGAGCCTCCAACCTTCTCACTCGCCCACAGCCATCATGCAACAAGAGCTACAGCCATACAGGCCCAATGATATTATTCAGTACCACAAGATTACCTTCGACTTCAGAACAACGGAGAAGTTTTTCAAGCACACTCAAGCAATGACAAACCTCGTAGAGCATATCAAACACATTGAGTATGAACGTATCGAAGTGTTTGTCTATACTCATTCAGAGACTGTCCAAGGCGACCTTTGGGGAGGGTTCGAAGAGAATGAGACTATAGGAAGGGGGAAGAGTAAAAAAACTATACTTGACGCACCTGTAGTGTACACGGTCAATCATGTGAGTGGAAAGCTTACATGGCTGCAGTATCTTACTTTTGGCAGTTTTTCACAGGATTATTTGTCGGCAGGGTGGCGGACTACATTAAGGGCTCCACACTATGGATGCTCGCATGTGGCCATACTGTACGGGAACCTGACACATTCAAGTCATTCAAAAATAATGTAAAATGGTCAGTTTTTTTTACTAGTGCTTTGTCGGCGCAATGATCAATGGTTTTTCTTACAGTTACAAAGTCGAGCACGCATTTGCATTTGGTGCTGAACTTTTTCATGCATGCCTCACCACAACGTTAGTCACCACCTATGTCGACTGCATCCTCATCGAAGGTTTTGAGGTGCAGGAGGTCATGCAAGACCTCCTCCTGGCATGCCCTCGGCTTGCTAAACACTCATCTATCATTCATTTGCATGTCACAAACAATGCCTTCCGTTGTCGCCGGCCCACTATGGCCGAGTACAAGCAAGGAATGATACACACACCAGGAGGTACAATCTCAATGGCTGTGACAACATACATGTTCTTTCATGAGAACAACTGTCCATTTGGCAATGCTTAGACACAGCCAAATGTGTTTTGTAAACAGATGCAATACATATCGTGAGACAGACTCTGCATATTTCAACCTATTTTTCTATTGTGCAGATAATAGATAGTTTCTGAATAAAATCACAAATACGCATAAGGATCAAATTCTATTGATTAAATTCAGGATGAGTTTGGCAAGTACAGGGTCAATTTGTTTTGTGATCTGCATACCTTGCATATTAACTTAATTTCCAAAATTTTGTTACAAATATTAAGACACCTCCAAGGTTACAATTGTTCTTGCATATTTCACGTGGCATTTCCAAGGCCATTTGGAGGATCAAGTCACATGTCAAACTTAATGTCTGCCCAACTGGTGAGCCCAAAAACAAATTAAGAAAATTGTCATTATCTGTCAATGCCGCAAATTTGTATACAATTTTTAGATATGTCAAACATATGTACAAGTGGCCCTTTGAGTGCCCCACTGAGAGGTTCACTAGATAGTCAAAGATCCAAATCGACGTGTCCAATATGAATACAGAATGTGACAATTTTACAATACAAGTTATGAGCGAGAATGATATGGCTCCAAATGTGGGATGTTAAATGCCTTGCAAACATCCAGGAATGTGCGAGCACTACTCAAATTGGCTTTATACCAGGTGTCATCATACCAGTTGTGTGGAAGCTTCTGAATCACAATGGAATTGTGGGCTGTGCGTTTCTGCTCCAAGATGCGCAGAAGGGATGAGTTCCCAATAGGGACAGTCATATTTTCTTTGTAAGTAGCTGGCGTGAAGGATTCCATGGCATGCAATAACTGAGTGATGTCAGGACTGAGCCAAGGAAGGCCAACTTGCCTTGTAACCTTTGGTATCACCCCAGGTGGGGTATCAGTTTCATCCCCACTCATACCATCAATATTTAATCGCTCAATGACACACATAATCATGTCCCAAGTTTTGGGATTCCGATGGCGATTCTGTTCTACTATTTTTCGATGTCTCTGGAGTGTCTACAAAAGAAATTGAGTGGTTAGATACTGCAATGGGAACTGAACCTACCCCATGTTTTTGAGTATTAGACCAATCTAGGCGTTGCCTTCGCTCATTTTGTGCTGACATTTCATGGGAGGCATGATCCATATCTTCAAGATTAGAAAATGTGCTGAGACGTGCACATTGTTGATACATTGTTTGAGTATGGTGTAGTTTATCGATGCACAATAGGCACAGATTGTTGAGGTTCATGGTTTCATCATTGAAAACCACTTTAGAGTATATGCCGCTTTTGACCTTCATTTGAAAATCGATGGCCAGGAGGTTTACCACCTCTGTGTTCCAAGGCGATTTCTTCAGTGAGTTGCTCCAATCAACGGAGAGGTCGCCCACGGTAGGACAACTGTCATTGTCCTTGTTGAAGGCTCAAATGGTTTCTTCTGGAGGAGATTGGGGCAGCGAGTTGTTTTTGCCTTTTAAGAGCCCCTTCTCTTGTAGATAGGCACAGAATGTGACCTAAGTGACTAATTAGCTCGAGTGAATTCTGAAATGAAAAAGTGTACATGTAAATGATTCTTCGAGCCTCGCTTACCAGGGCACTTGCGGCGAAGGTGAGGTTTCAAACTATCCTCGTCATCACTTGATTGTGTGTCTGATGAAATATCTGTCTTATGAATAGGAGGCTGGGGATGAATAGAGGCTCTCAGACCATCGGATAACCCATCTGTCAACTGTTCGACAATTGAAGGGACCAAGGCATCAACAGCATGCTTCAAACCTGGTGCCAACACATTTTGAGACAATTCGAGAAAATGCTGTGCAACAAGCCGATCAAGCCGATCTTCTATGGTAGCAGGCAGGGGCAAAGGTTTCACAGGTACGGGAGTGTGAATTTGGGGGACCATGGGACTGGAAGTAGCAGGCAGGGGAAAAGGTTTCACAGGTACGGCGGTGTTGATTTGGGAAACTGTGGGGCTGCAAGTAAGGATCGGACTTGGAGTCTGGGGACTGGTAGCTCGCAATTGGATCCAAGTTGCAGGATCTGGGTAATCGCCCATTGTGATGTCTGTGACACCATTCGACAGAGGTGTGGAAAGTATGGGCCGCCCGATATCTGTAATAACATTGTTAGAGTGAAAATTTAAGGAGAAACATCATACTGACCTGCATATGAAGTGCAATGAGAGATGTCAGGACTCCTTGAATGACTATTTTCCCTGCAGGAGGGCGCTGCATCAGACCGGGTCCATGTCCAACGACTCCTACAACTTGTACGCCCAAGGTCAAGCATATCAAACGGTAATTGATTCAGGCTCAGGTCAGAAGTATGAGAGAGAGACCGAGTTGGAGTAATGGGGGTAGTGGCGTCAGGAGGTGGAGTTGACTTAGGGATAGGGAGTCCAGAATGAAGTATGGGAGTGGACCCAGGGTTAGAGAACTGGAATGGTGTCTCTGCAGGAGTTGAGGTAGTGATTTGGGATGTGAGATTTGATGCAGGGAGTGGAACATGAGGCGCTGCATTTGCAGCAAGTCCATGAAATGCAGTGTAAGGTTTGTACGTTGGTGTACCTTGAGTAGGCCTCTTGAGATGATCTTGGTATTCAGGCAACAGCAGAAATCGAGTCAACGGCAAGCCACGTGTTGTGAAACTGAATATAAATGTAAGTATGTGGATGAGGGCATGTTTCAACTTGGAATATGCACTTCTGCATCACGACACCTATCTTGCTCAGTGCATTTACAAGTTCGCCGCCAGGTCGAGTTTCTGGGACTTCCCCAAGGGGAGGCAAGGGAGGATTGTTATTAGGAGAAGACATCAGTTGAGATCATAGATGACAATGGACAAACTACCTGGTTAAATACGTAGGGTGGCCAAGTGCTGTTGTGTTGTACAGTTGCTACACATCCCAGTCAAAAGTTGATCGATAACAGTAATTAATCGGCTTACTGTAATGGCATATTCAACTTAATTGTCTTTGGCTTTATTGTATTGGGTCGATCTAATTGCCTGTGACTGAAATTGGTTGAGTAGGTATTGTAATTATTTCATAGATCTATATACACTGGGACATGCCTAAGAGTCGCGAGTACAACTATTTTTCAAAAACATACGGAGCATATCACCAACAACCCAATTATCATGGTAACAATCAAGGATGGGATAACGTTTTATGGCCTAATGGAGTCCAGTGAGACAAATAACGTAGACACAACCAATTGAGACCTACCTCTGAATAAACAACCTGCAAATACGATTGATTTTGCCTTTTCCATGACTTGTTTACATTGAGATGTTCATGGGCGAGGTGTACAATGAAAGACTTTTGGTAAAAATAAGTAGATAAAAGTCATGAGTACAATGCAAGGACACTGACTCAAGTTTCCTTGTAATCTGCAACAGGCCAGCCCAGCATCATCTGTAGATTGTACCCTCCCCAACTGATGCAGGTGACCTCTCCTCGCAGTTTCGGAATTTTTGATGGCAGAGGGTTGGGGACAAGTGACTGAGCTGCAAATGGATTTGTTTGGGAGGGGTCAAGCGCTGACGAGTCTGCATCACGGGGAAATACCCTGTGTTGTGTCAAAGGTGGAGGAGTACAAGTGCGTTCAGGGGGAAACTTGCAGTGTATGGTGAGCTGATTGAAGTGACGACAATATTTCCATTTAGATGACGCTTTGGGCATGGTGCCAAGAGACAAACAATTGGATAGGAAGCAAAGAGAGTTTGTGTGATCACTACAGCATATATTCAGTGTAGATTGGCATCTATATAGGACCTTTACTTACAATAAACCGCCTGTTGTCAATTAGAACAAAAGTATTTAAAGTTTCATAGTCCAAACTACATAAATTAAAGCTACTCATAGAAACTCATTGTCACACAATAGGAAGAAAGAGAAGTGTTAAACAAGGTTTCGGTGCATAAGTAGTGAATGGAAAAATTCAGACTCCACTGGAGATACCCAAAGTGGCCATAGCTTTGGCATATCGGCTACATCAGCTACATCACTTTAATCATGCTTTAAATCTAGTTCGTTAAGTGGATAATATAGAATACAATGTGCTGTAACCAATGTGCAAGCTTTTTATTGTATTGACTCCAAAGGCCCCTAATGTAGATGACTTAAAACGAGGCGTACCGGCTCACTTATCTTACTGTCTTGCTGCAAATTCACAATGGTTTCACATCACATGAGGCATTTATTCGATTCAAGTGTTAGCTCTCACTCAAATATACACAGAAACATTCATCCTTGGGTTCGCGCCCAATCCATCGAGAATGGCAATCCAGTAAACTGCAAAAGCCTCTTACTTTAGGAAAGGTTAGTTGTTAAGTTCACTCCTTTAATGCTAGTGGTTACATGTTGCCACAGCTATATTCCCAGCTGGCTCAAGCAACAGCAATCACACTGGCTGTCACTTTCTTAAGGCTTGCAACCATGCTGGCTATCATTTCATTAGATTACTTACACAGACTCGCCGTCCACCGGGTGTAAACAGTAGATCACATACACATCAGAGCGCGACAAAAGAGACATTGTTTTTACACTAGAATGCACATACAACAGACGTCATTGTAACAAGCAAATGCCAAAGAGTATTGTAACACAATTGTCAGTGAAGCGATGTCAAATGATTTAAGTCAGTCATCAAGCCGAGCTGACCTTCAATGGCTGGAACAGTGTTCGGATGAGCCGAGCCGAACAGATGGTCTTCTTCAGATATATGAGTATCTGTAGGAAGATTATCACTGATACTTGGATTGAGCCTGCATCTCTTTCCTGTCAGGGTAGCTGCTGCTTGTGAGGATATCTGTGTTTCCAACTTCATATAGATCTGCAGTGGCAAGTTCTTCTTATTGAGAAGAACTTGCTCAACAGCCTTGTCATCAGACAGCCAACCATCTAACCCAAGGTGATGATCGTAAATGGATATGACATGGCCGTGTGACTTCAGACCCTGCATACCCTCCATCTTCGTGTATGCAGGGTTGAGTTTCATGAGCAGCTCTATATCAGGACTAAGTGACCTTACGTCCTTCTGTTGATACAGCTTGTATGCCTTCCAAGACACAAGGGAGACTACAGAGTACCGATGCGAAAAGAGCTCAGCAAGTGCGACAATAAGGTCGTCGAGCAGTTTGCAGTCGATGAACACAGGACTGCAAGCAAGGTCAGTTCTTCCAATGAGAAAATGCTGTTTTGTAGATGATCCAGTTTTTTCCACCTCCTCAGTTTCGAAAATCTCCTTGAAGAGAAGTGTCCGCCAGGCATTGGTCATGTGGGTCCTTGAATACTTCAATGCCGCCCACAGGACAACATAGAGACTGGACTCAAGGTCGTCCTCGATGACATGTGGGGCATTTTGGTTTTGAACCAAGTAGGCTGACATGAATTGCCAGGTCCCCTAAGTAAGGCAGAAATTAGTAAAATGTATAACTTGGAATAGCAAGAGCATACCATGTGGGTTGATTGTCGAGGACCCTTTGTAGAGATCGACTTGGCTAAGTCCCAATCAATGAGGATGCCCTTGCCACGGAATATGACAATATTGCCAATACTGAGGTCTCTGTGTAATATGCCTGCTTTTCATATGCATCCTTGTGGGCTGCGTTTGATTAAAATGAGTACATTACATTGGGCTGCAAAGTACATACCAAGCAGTGCATCCCGCTGTCCTGCATGATTTAGGAATCATGCATGGACATGACTACTAGGTATCCCCCTAAAAGACAAAGTCTGATAGCTTAGCCTTCAGGCTAGTCAACC
>Ga0310811_10010356_pt1 | contig 12042 bp, 9 predicted proteins | sample YCmetagenome_FD_207642 | JGI IMG/M metagenome (GOLD analysis project Ga0310811, IMG submission 207642) | Soil microbial communities from experimental microcosm in Duke University, North Carolina, United States - YC | ecosystem: Engineered > Artificial ecosystem > Soil microcosm > Unclassified ...
GTCGATGCCGCGAGGGCCGTGTTCAATCCGCGTCTGCTCCGGGCGGATCGACCGTACCGTCTCGTGCGATCGCTCGACGGCCTGCTGCACGAATTCACGTATCAGATCGACGCCGATCGATTCCTCCGCATCGTCAGCCGTGACGGCAACGATCCCGGCGCGCTCGACGCGCGCGTGATTCCTTACGAAAAGCAGGTGGAGGTGGTGGGGATCGAAGCGCGGATTGACGGCGATCATCCGTCGCTCATCGCTGCCATCGACGACAGCGGCGAGAACGTGCAGCTGGCGATCGCGCTGGCCGACATCTTCAGCGGGCAGGTGGACTTCCAGACGGAGCTGCAGCCCGGCGACAGCTTCAGGGTGCTGTTCGAGAAGACGTCACACGATGGCGAGTTCTCGGGTTATGGCGCCATCCTCGGCGCGTCCATGTCCGTCGACCACCGGGAGATGGGCGCGTTCCGCTGGCAGGATCCGGCAACCGGCCGCTCGGCGTATTACGACGAGCGCGGCCGTTCGCTGAAACGTTTCCTGCTGAAATCGCCGCTGAAGTTCGAGCCGCGGATCACGTCCGCATTCACGACTCGCCGATTCCATCCAATCGATCACATGTTCAAGCCGCACCTCGGCGTCGACTATGGCGCGCCGATCGGAGCGCCGGTAGTCGCCGTGGCCGGTGGCGTGGTCGTATCGGCGTCGTTCAGCGGCGCCAGCGGCAACATGGTGCACCTGAAGCACCCGGGCGGATTCGAGACGTACTACCTGCACTTGTCTGCGTTCGGATCCGGAATCCATGCGGGCGCGCACGTTGATCAAGGACAGATCATCGGCCGCGTGGGCGCGACGGGCGCCGCGACCGGGCCGCATCTCGACTATCGGCTGAAGCGCAACGGCGTATTCGTGAATCCGGTTTCAGAGCACGCCCGGCAGGCGCCCGGCGAGCCGATCGGCGCCGAGCGTTTGGGCGAGTTCACCAGACAGCGCGACGAGATCCGGAAGAACATGGACGTCGCGCTCGACGCGCATCCGCCGGCGCCGGATGCAGTGAAGGCCTCGAAACCGATCCAGTAGAATACGCGGATGGCCGTCATCCGACCCTTCCGCGCCGTGCGGCCGGAACCTGCCAGCGCGGCCGCGGTTTCATCGGTCCCGTACGACGTCGTGTCGACGGACGAGGCGCGTCAGCTTGCGACGGGCAATCCGATCAGTTTCCTTCACGTGACCCGCTCCGAGATCGATCTTCCCGATGGGACCGATCCGTACGCACCCGAAGTCTATGCGAAGGCGGCCAGGAATTTTTCGGTGCTTCGGGCCGAGGCGCCGCTGGTGACGGAGGCCGAACCGTCGCTGTATCTGTATCGACTGCGGATGGGCGGCCACGAGCAGACGGGCGTGGCTGCCTGTTTTTCGGTCGACGAGTACGAACGAGGTCTGATCAAGAAGCACGAGCGCACCCGCCGCGACAAGGAAGACGATCGTACCCGGCACATCATCGCGCTGCGCGCGCAGACGGGCGTCGTGTTCCTGACGCACAAGGCATCGTCCGCGGTGTCGACGATTGCGTCTGCCGTCACGAAGGAGGCGCCGCTGTTCGATTTCACCGCGTCCGACGGCGTCCAGCACGCAATCTGGAAGGCGGACGCACGGCAGTCCGCCGAGTTGATGGACGTCTTCTCGCGCATTCCGGCGCTGTACATTGCCGACGGGCACCATCGCGCCGCGAGTGCGGCACGGGCGCGAGAGGAACTGCGCCGCGGCGGAGAGACCGGCGATGCCGACACGTTCATCGCCGTCGCGTTTCCCGACGACCAGATGCAGATCCTGCCCTACAACCGGATCGTGAAGGATCTTGCGGGGAATACTCCGGAGGGATTCCTGTCGGCGCTGCGCGAGCGCGGTATTCCGCTGCAGATTGGCGGCCCGGCGCCGGCGGCGAGACGTCACGTCTCCATGTATCTCGCCGGCCGCTGGTATGACCTCGACCTTTCGGAGGCGCACCCCGCCGAACGCTCGCACGCGGCGGCCCTCGACGTGTCGCGCCTGCAGCAGCACGTGCTCGAGCCGCTGCTCGGCATCGGCGATGTGCGGACCGACAAGCGCATCGATTTCATCGGCGGCGGGCGCGGCGCGGCCGCCCTGCAGGCCGCCGTCGATCAAGGCCGCGCGTCCGTCGCCTTCGCGATGTATCCGGTGACGATCGACGACCTGATTTCGATATCCGACGAAGGCGGCATCATGCCGCCCAAGTCGACCTGGTTCGAACCCAAACTGCGCGACGGACTGTTGATCCATGTCATTTAAGGTGCTCGTCGCCGACAAGTTCGAGAAGAGCGGGATTGACGGCCTGACAGCCGCCGGCTACGACGTGCAGTACGAGCCCGACCTGAAAGACGACGGGCTCGCGCAGGCGATCGCATCGGGCGGAGCGGACGTCCTCGTCGTGCGCGGCACGAAAGTGACCGCGCCGATGATGGATGCCGGGCGCCTCTCCCTCATCGTCCGCGCCGGCGCCGGCTACAACACGATCGACGTCGCCGCAGCCTCGACACGCGGGATTTACGTATCCAACTGTCCCGGCAAGAACGCCATCGCCGTGGCGGAGCTGGCATTCGGCCTTCTGCTCTCGCTCGATCGCCGCATCCCCGACAACGTCGCCGAGTTGCGCGCCGGCAAGTGGAACAAGAAGGAGTTCTCGAAGGCCGCCGGCCTCTACGGGCGTACGCTGGCGCTGCTCGGCGTCGGCAGCATCGGCCAGGAGATGGTCAGGCGCGCGGCAGCGTTCGGTCTCGACATCGTCATCTGGAGCCGTCGCTTCGATGGCAGGTCCGGCCCGATCGACGACGAAACGGCCCGGGAGCTGGGCATCGAGGCCGCGGCGCGAGCCGTACGCATCGAGCTGGCGCCGACGCCGGTCGATGCGGCAGCCCGGGCCGATATCCTGAGCGTACACGTCGCGCTCGGACCAGGCACGAAGGGGCTCGTGAACCCGGACCTGCTGGCGCGCCTCAAACCCGGCGCAGTCGTGATCAACACCGCCCGCGGCGAAGTCGTGGATTACGATGCGCTGGCTGCTGCCGTCCGCGAGCGCGGCCTGCGCGTTGGCCTGGATGTCTACGCGAACGAACCGGCGTCGGCGACCGCCGACTTCAGCGATCCGATCGTTGCGCTCCCGAACGTTTACGGGACGCATCACATCGGAGCCTCCACGGATCAGGCCCAGGAAGCGATCGCTGCCGAGACGGTCCGGATCATCCGGAGTTACCGCGAGACTGGACGCGTGCCGAACGTGGTGAATCTCGCGCGCCGCACGCCCGCGACGCACATGCTCGTCGTCAGGCACCGCGACCGCCCCGGCGTGCTCGCGCACGTGTTCGATCACCTGCGCCGGGCGAACCTGAACGTGCAGGAAACCGAGAACATCGTGTTCGAAGGCGCCGAAGCCGCCGTCGCGCGGATCAATCTCGATGGCGAGCCGCCCGCCGCGCTGTGCAACCAGATCAAGTCGGAGAATGCCGACGTGCTGGATCTGCATCTGGTGAGTTTGTGAATTGGTGAATTGGAGTTCGTGATGGCGACGACCACTGCCCGGATTTTCAACTTCGCTGCCGGTCCTGCCGTGCTGCCGCTGGAAGTGCTGGAGGAAGCGCAGCGCGACCTCGTTTCGCTGCCAGGCGTCGGGATGTCCGTGCTGGAGATCAGTCATCGCTCGAAAACGTTCGACGCGATCATCCAGGGCTGCGAGCGCGATATGCGAACGCTCGCGCGGATCCCGGAGAACTACAAGGTGCTGTTCCTGCAGGGAGGCGCGAGCCTGCAGTTCTCGATGGTCCCGATGAACCTGCTCCAGGCCGGCGCGTCTGCCGACTACATCGTCACCGGCGTCTGGTCGCAGAAAGCCGTGAAGGAAGCCAAACGCGTCGGAACCGTGCGCATCGCCGGCTCGACGGAAGCCGAGCATTTCACGCGGGTGCCGAAGGCATCCGAGCTGACGTTCGATTCGAGCGCGGCCTACGCGCACATGACGTCGAACAACACGATCTACGGCACCGAATGGCACTGGCTGCCCGACACCGGTGCCGTGCCGCTCGTCTCCGACATGTCATCGGACATCTTCAGCCGCCCGGTCGACGTCCCGCGGCACGCACTCATCTACGCCGGGGCGCAGAAGAACCTTGCGCCTGCCGGCGTCACCATCGTCATCATCCGAGAAGACCTGCTCGAGCGGTCCCAGCCATCGCTTCACACGATGCTCAGCTACAAAGTGCAGGCGGAGAGCGACTCGCTGTACAACACGCCCCCCGTGTTTCCGATCTACGTCATGCGGCTCGTGATGACGTGGCTGTTGAAGAACGGAGGCCTCGAGGCAATCGAACGGCTGAACGTCCGTAAAGCGGACAAACTCTATGCAGAGATCGACCGCACCGGCTTTTACCGAGGGCATGCCGCGCCCGACAGCCGGTCGCGCATGAACGTGACGTTCCGACTCCCGTCGGAAGAGCTCGAACAGAAGTTCGCGAAAGAGGCGACAGCCGCGGGTCTGGACGGGCTGAAGGGTCATCGGTCGGTGGGCGGCCTCCGCGCTTCGATCTACAACGCGTTTCCCGAAGCCGGCATCGATGCCCTCATCTCCTTCATGCAGGAGTTCGAGAAGAAGAACGGATAACACCGCGTTTCGCGAGGGAGTATCTAACTGTACGCGAATGACTGCCCGGCAACGCGGTTGGGGAGGCGACCCTGTAACTCTCACACCCTGAATGGTTTGTAGTTTGTACAGAACTCTTACAATCTCCCGCGTCTTCGTTTGTTAAGGTGTCTGCACACTACAGTGCAGGAGATTCGGGTGACGACACTTCGGCGGGCCGTCCGCACGGCTTACTCTCTTACAACCTTGAACTGGATTACGGCGGGCTTCATGGTCGCGTTCCACGCGCTCGCGATCGCCGCCTTTTGGTATTTCTCGTGGACGAACCTGCTCGTCGCGCTGGGCCTCCACTGGCTCGCCGTCGGATTCGGCATCAGCCTCGGCTACCACCGGCTGCATACGCATCGCGGATTCAGGACATCGACAGCGTTCGAGTACTTCCTGGCGATCTGCGGCACGCTGACGCTCGAAGGCGGGCCGCTATTCTGGGTCGCCACGCACCGGCAGCATCATCAGCTCTCCGATCACGAAGGCGATCCGCACAGCCCGCGCGACGGCGGCCTCTGGGCGCACATGGGCTGGATCCTGTTTGGCGACACTCACCATAACAACACGGAGTTGATGTCGAAGTACGCGCCGGATCTCGGGCGCGTGCCGTTCTACCGCTGGCTCAACACCTTCCACTGGGTGCCGCTGACGACGCTGGGGCTGGTCCTGCTGGCTGTCGGCGGATGGCCGATGGTGCTCTGGGGCATCTTCCTCCGCGTCGTCGTCGGGCTGCATGCGACGTGGCTCGTGAACTCGGCGACCCACATGTGGGGATCGCGCCGCTTTGCAACCCGAGACGATTCGCGCAACAGCTGGTGGGTGGCGCTGCTCACGTTCGGCGAAGGCTGGCACAACAACCATCATGCGCATCCGGTGTCGGCGCGCCACGGGCTGGCCTGGTACGAGTTCGACATCAGCTGGATCACGCTGAAGATTCTCAACGCATTCGGCATCGTGCGCGACCTCAAGATCGCCAAGGTCCGCGCCGCCGAAGCCGAGGAACAGGCCGCATAAGCGGCGTTCGTTCGCGCGGCTGCTTCACCACTGTCGCCCTCCCGCCCGCCAAAACCGGTACGCCGGTGAGTTCGTACGAGAACGAATCCGTGCCCGCGAAACCCCTCGGCGGCGTATAGACGAATCCGCCGTCGTTTTCAGCACCACCCTGCCAACCGCGACCGACCGGTCCGCCGCGCCGTCCCGATACCGAATCCGCCGGGGTGCCCGGCGAGTCGCTAAGATAGAGGTGTGATTTCGGGCAGACGCCGCAAAGCGCTCTTTTTCAGCGTGCTCGGGATCTGCCTCGTCGCGATAGCGGTCACGCTCAACGTGAGCTGGCTGATCCTCAACTGGCGGGAGGGGGTGCTCGCGTTCTTCGGGTTCATCTTCTTCCTTCTCATCATCGCCGGCCTGGTGCTCAACACGATCTTTCTGGTCCGCGAGATCCGGCGGAACGAACAGCACGACTCCTTCATCAACGCGGTTACGCACGAGTTGAAGACGCCCGTCGCGTCGATCCGTCTGTATCTGCAGACGCTCCAGGCGCGTGAGCTTCCCGACGAGAAGCGCCAGGAGTTCTATCGCATCATGTTGCACGACAGCGATCGTCTCCTGCACACGATCGAGCAGGTGCTGCGCGCGGGCGCGGCGGGATCGCGGCTTCGGCGGTCGGCGCGGGCGCGGCTCGATCTCTCGGAGATCGCGCGGGAATGCGTCGAGATCGCACGGACGCGCTACCACCTTCCGGCCGAATCGCTGTGCCTGGTCGATGCGACGCGCTCGCAGCCGATTGTCCTCGGCGACGGCGAGGAGCTGAAGGCCGCGGTCTACAACCTCATCGACAACGCCATCAAATACTCCGAATCGCCTCCGGACGTTCGCGTCGAGATTCAGGACACCGACACGCAGAAGCTCGTGGTCCGGGTGACGGATCACGGCGCGGGGATTCCGCCCGTGGATCTCAAACGGATTTTCAAGCGGTTCTACCGCGTCCCCGCGAGTGTGGCGATGCGGACGAAGGGCACGGGCCTCGGATTGTTCATCGTCCGGTCCGTTGCGCGGAAGCACGGCGGCCGCGCCTTTGCAGAGAGTGCCGGCACGGGTAAGGGCAGCACGTTCACGCTTCAGCTTCCGCCCGCGCCGCCGACTTCGTAATGCCGCAGCGTGTGCTCATCGTCGAAGACGAACAGCACCTCGCCGAAGGGCTGCGTTTCAATCTCGAAGCGGAAGGGTACCAGGCCGACGTCGTCGAAACCGGAGAGTCCGCACTCGCGCGGCTGGCGGACGAGCGACAGCGCTACGACCTCGTCGTGCTCGACGTGATGCTCCCGGGGATCGACGGCTTTCAAGTGGCCGCGGAACTGCGCGGCCGGCGTCAGTTCGTGCCGGTGCTCATGCTGACGGCGCGCGGGCGTCCCGAGGACGTCCTCAAAGGATTCGACGCAGGTGCAGACGACTATCTCGCGAAACCGGCGGAACTGCCGATCCTGCTGGCTCGGATCGGCAGTCTCCTGCGCCGGAGCGAATGGACGCGACAGCCGAAGCCGGACCGCTACCAGTTTGCCGACAAGAGCATCGACTTCGCGAACCTCCAATTGACTGTTGCGTCGCGCATCTTTCCGCTGACGCTCATGGAAGCGAACCTCCTGCGGTATCTCGTCGATCACGAAGGGCAGGCCGTCTCCCGCCGCGAGATGCTCGAGAACGTCTGGGGTCTGCGCGAAGACACCGATACGCGCGCGATCGACAACTTTCTCGTTCGGCTGCGCCGCTACATCGAAGAGGAGCCGTCGCGTCCGCGTCACCTTCTGACCGTGCGCGGGGTGGGCTATCGGTTCGTCCGCGAGCCGGGAGCGTCTTCGTGATGGCGATGGCGATCCTGCTTTGGAGTGCACAGCTGACGGTGCACGGCACGATCGTCGATGCGAGCGGCGCCGCCGTGGCCGGCGCTCAGATTGTCGTGACGGCCGCGCGTGCAGTCGTGAGAACCGCGAGCGCCGCGGATGGCTCCTGGACGGTCACGATCGACGCAGCGCCGCCCGTCGAGGTCACCGCGTCGTTTCCGGGATTCCGCGACGTGACCCGCACCGTTGCGGCGCCCGATCAGACGCTCCGGATCGAACTCGTACCGCAGGGGATAGCCGAACGGATCACGGTGAGCGGCGAGGCGCAGCACCGGTTGTCGGTTGCGTCCAGCGCGACGGTGCTCGATCGCACGGCGCTCGCGAAAGCACCAGCCCTCGTGCTGGATGAACAGCTGCGAATGGTTCCCGGCTTCAGTCTGTTCCGGCGCACTTCTTCGCTCGTCGCAAATCCGACCACGCAGGGTGTGACGCTGCGGGGCATGTCCGCATCCGGTGCGAGTCGCACACTCGTGGCAGCAGACGGTGTGCCGCTCAACGATCCCTTCGGCGCCTGGGTGTACTGGGATCGTGTTCCGGCGGCGGCTCTCGATTCCGTTGTCGTCAGTCGAGGCGCGTCGAGCGACGTCCACGGCAACGACGCGCTCGGCGGGGTCATCAACATGAACCTCCGGACCGCGCCCGGTGCTGACATCAGAATGGAGGGCGGAAGCGAAGGCACCGCGCGGGCGTCCGGATTCGGCGGCGCCACGATGGATCGGCTGTTTGCCGGCGCTGCGGCAGAATCGCTTCGCACGGACGGCTATGTCGTGACCGCACCGGAATCCAGAGGGTCGATCGACATTCCAGCGCGCGTGAAAGCGGCCAGTTCGGTCGGGTGGATGAGCGCTCGCCCGGGTGCCGTCGAAATCGAGGCCCGCGGCGGATACTTCAGCGAAGATCGCAACAACGGAACGCCAGCCCAGGTGAACGCGACGATTTCGCGGTGGGGAGCGGCAAACCTGCGCGGGGCTGCCGGCGGCGGGCTGTGGGAGGCGCGCATCGACACGACGTCGACGAGCTACCGTCAGACCTTTTCCGCCGTATCTGCCGCGCGTGATTCCGAGCGGCTGACCAGCCTGCAATGGGTCGCCGCCATGAGCACCGGCGGCGCCGTCACGTATCTCCGCACCGGAGGCCGTACGACTGAACTCGTCTCGGCGTCCAGCCGGTACTCGGATGCGGATCTCGAGGAGGCGGCAGTCGCGGCGAGCAGTGCGCAGGGGCCCACCGCTCTCACGCCGGCATGGCAACGATCCGACGGAATCGCGGCTCAGGCACGCGTGGATCTCTCACGTCGCGCGACGATTGAAATCGGCGGTCGGGTGCAGATCTTTCAATCCCGATTGCGCGAACCGTCGGCCTCGACGACGACCGCGTACGCACTCGATCCCCGCGTGGCGCTGTCGTGGAAAGTTGACGGGTCGGACACCCTGCGCGTGGCCTGGCTCAGCGGGTTTCGCGGCCCGACGATGAACGAACTCTTCCGCTCGTTTCGCGTTGGAAACGCGATCACGCTCGCCAACGCGAACCTTGCGCCGGAGCGCGCCTGGGGACCGGAGGTGGCGTTCACGTCGGAGCGAGGCCGCTGGACCTCGCGTGCGATTTTCTATGCGACGCGCCTGACCGACGCCATCTACAGCCGCACGCTCTCCTCGGGCGCGACGATCACGCGCCAGCGAAGCAACGCCGACGCTCGCGCTGTGGGATCGGAGCTGGAAGTGGAGTGGCGAGCCACTCGCGCCGTCGCGCTCAGCTCGTCGTGGGCCTTCGACGACTCGCGATTCGTGTCCGGCGATCTCGACGGCAAACGCATTCCGCAGGTCCCCTCCGCGCAGGGGTCCGTCGGCATCCGCCTCACGCACTCGCGCGCGAACGCCGCCGTCGACGTTCGCGTGTTCAGCTCGCAGTTCGACGACGACGTGAATGCGTTCGAACTCCGGGCGGACTCGGTCACCGCCGCGCGCGCAGGCTTCGACGTCACGCCGCACCTCGAAGTCTTCGGCACCATCGAAAATGTGTTCGACGCGGAGATCGATACCGGACGCACGCCGATCAGGACGGTCGGCGCGCCGCGCCTTGCCCGCGTCGGTGCGCGCATGACGTTTTAGCCTCCGTCGGCCGACTGCGGGCAGGCCTCTCGATGGACGGACTTACCGGCCCACAGCTGACGGGCCGCGACGACGCCGTCGACGACGACGCCGGCGGGGCAGTGGGAAGGGTTCGGTTCCGATCTCCGGCGCCGCATCAGGCGCCGCCTGCAGTTCACGCCAGTGGGCGACGGCGTCGGGCCTGTTCCCGTGAATCTCGAGCCAGGTGAGCGCCTCCTGGAACGAATGCCGGTGGACCAGCGCGCGCTGCGCGCGCGGCGCCGCATCCACATCGAGAAGCCGCGGCTGGATGGCCAGGATCTGGTGAAGGCGCTCCACGTCGCGCCGCGGAATCGGCAGCATCCCGAGCTCGATGCGCCGTTCCGACGCGTCGGCCGTGAAACGCTGCCGGCGACCGGCCAGACCAAGCGGGACGAGGATCGTACCCGCGAGAATGGAATTGGTCAGCGAGTCGGGCGCGGCCGCGAATTGCCGGCGGAATTGATCGAGTCGCGAGACGGATTCCCACAGCGGCTCGGGCGCCTCGTCCAGTTCCGGAGTAATCGCGCGCAGGAGACGCGTCTCCTTCAACAGCTCGAGACTCGCCTCCGCGGAGCCCGAGCGCAGGATCTTGTAGTACTCCTCCAGCAGCCGCGCCGGCGCGCTGCGGCTGATTTCGTGCCGATGGGTATTGATGGCCTCGAGAATGGGTTCGTCGACCCCGAAATCGAGGCGCGCCGCGAGCACGATGGCGCGCAGCATGCGGACCGGATCTTCGAGAAACCGGACGTCCGGATCGCCAATCGAGCGAATCAGCCGCGCCTCGAGATCCTGCAGCCCCCCCACGTAGTCGATGATCGAAAACGTCGAGATGTCGTAGAACAGCGCGTTGATGGTGAAATCGCGCCGGAAGGCGTCCTCCTCCGGCGTGCCGAACGTGTTGTCACGATGGATCAGGCGGTCGTGGGCGCGCACCTTGGCGAAATGCGTGCCCTGCGCCTCGGTAACCTCCTCGAACGTGTGGCCGGGGGCGGGCTCCGGCGTCTGGTCGATGACTTCGTCGACGTCCGGCGGGAGTTCCGTCGCGTCGACCTGACGGCGGAACGTTGCGACTTCGATCGTCTTCGGGCCGAATTTGACGTGGGCCAGGCGAAACCGGCGTCCGATGATCCAGCAGTTCCGGAACAGTTTCTTGACTTGATGCGGGTGCGCCGAGGTGCCGATATCGAAGTCCTTCGGATGGCGCCCGAGCAGCAGATCCCGGACGCTGCCGCCGACCAGATAGGCGGTGAAGTTGTGTTCGTGGAGTCGATAAAGAACCTTGAGCGCGTCGGGATCAATGTCGCGCCGGGAAACCGCGTGCTCGGCTCGGGGCACGACGATCGGGTCCACCATCGCGGCCATTATAGCACCGGCTGCTCGCGGCCACGATGTAAGTGCCATTGATGCAGCAGGTTAGGGCTGACTATCGGCTGTGCTACTATCGCGGGATGCGCGCGCGAACGGTGGCCCTGCTGCTGGCAATCACCGCCGTCGCGGCGCGCCCGTCCGATCAGCTCGCCAACGCCCGGCGGCTGTACAACCAGGGAGAGTACGATCAGGCGCTCGTGGCCGCGCACGAAGCGGAATCGGATCCCGCGAGCGTGTCGTCTGCGCGGCTGGTGATCGGCCGCATCCGACTGGAGCGCTACCGCCGCACGGCCGACGGATCGGATCTGTCCGACGCGCGGACGGCGCTCCGCAGCGTGGACCCCGCGGCGCTCGACCCGCGCGAGCGCACCGAGCTGCAGGTCGGCCTCGCCGAGATTCTCTACCTCGACAATCGGTTCGGTGCGGCTGCGGAAATGCTCGAGCCCATCCTTGGCGGCACGAGCGCGCTCGGGCCCGACGCGCACGCGCGCGCGCTGGACTGGTGGGCGACGGCGCTCGACCGTCAGGCTCAGATGGTCGCGCCCGCCGACCGCATCCCGATGTATCGCCGGATTACCGACCTGATGACCGACGAGTTGCGCCTCGATCCGGCCTCACCCGTTCCGAACTACTGGATGGCGGCGGCTGCGCGCGGCGCCGGCGACCTCGATCGGGCGATGGCCGCCGCGTCGGCCGCGTGGGTGCGCGCTTCGTTGACGCACGATCGCGGCGCGGGGCTGCGCGCCGACCTCGACCGTCTCGTGACTCAGGCGATCATCCCGGAGCGCGCCGCGCATGCGACGACGCGCGACAAGCGCCAGGCTATCGCCGACATGACGGCCGAGTGGGACTCCTTCAAGACCGCCTGGAACAAATAAAAGCGCGCGGTTGAATTTCAACTGCCACGTCAATTACAAGAACGGGATCATGTTCTTGTCGGTTTGCCTCGTGGCGTAGC
>Ga0310811_10010357_pt1 | contig 12042 bp, 8 predicted proteins | sample YCmetagenome_FD_207642 | JGI IMG/M metagenome (GOLD analysis project Ga0310811, IMG submission 207642) | Soil microbial communities from experimental microcosm in Duke University, North Carolina, United States - YC | ecosystem: Engineered > Artificial ecosystem > Soil microcosm > Unclassified ...
CGGGCCGAGATCGCCGAGCTGACCGAGATCCTGGAGAACGAGGACAAGCTCAAGAGCCTGGTCAGCGGCGAGATGTCCGACCTGGCGAAGAAGTTCGGCACCCCGCGCCGCACGGTCCTGATGGAGGCGGGGGCGGCGGTGACCGCCGCCGTGCCGCTCGAAGTGACAGACGACCCGTGCCTGGTGGTGCTGTCCGCGACCGGCCTGCTGGCCCGCATCCCGGTAGATGTTGACGATGATTCAGAACGGGTCCTCGGTTCCAGTGGTCCGGCCACTGATATTCCCAAGGGGACAGGGGCCGGCGACCTGGTCGCCTGCTCGCTGGCCACCACGGCCAGGGCCACGATCGGCGCGGTGACGAGCGCAGGCCGGATGATCCGGGTCAGCGCCATCGAGATCCCCGTGTCGGCTATTGGCTCGCCGCTGTCCGCCGGCCACCCGGTCGAGGAGTTCGTGCCCGGCCTGGCCGACGGTGAGACCGTGCTGGCCCTAGCCGCACTCGACGGCGGCGAGGCGAACGGAGTGGCGCTCGGCACCGCGTCCGGCGTCGTCAAGCGCGTCCAGCCTGACTACCCGGCCAACCGCGACGAGTTCGAGCTGATCACCCTCAAGGACGACGACCGGGTCATCGGCGCGGCCTACCTGACCGGCGACGACGCCGAGCTGGTTTTCATCACGAGCGACGCCCAGTTGCTCCGCTTCGCCGCGAGCTCGGTCCGCCCGCAGGGCCGTCCGGCGGCTGGCATGGCGGGCATCCGGCTCGCCGACGGTGCCAGCGCGATCTGGTTCGGCGCCATCGGTCCCGCCGTCACCAGGTCGGTCCAGCCCGCTCTGCCGGCCACCCCGCCGAACGGGCGCGCGGACAACCACGAGGCCGCCATGGCGGCCATGGCCGAACTGAAGGCCGAGTTGAACGGCGAGGAACCTGGCGCGGGCGGCGCGTGGGCGACTAGTCCCGAGGCGGCGAGCGCGGTAGTCGTGACCGTCGCAGGCCGCTCGGGCGCGCTCCCCGGCACCGGCGGTGCGTCGGTCAAGGTCACCCCGTTCGCCGAGTACCCCCCGAAGGGCCGCGCCACCGGCGGTGTCCGCTGCCAGCGCTTCCTCAAGGGCGAAGACGGGCTGACCCAGGCTTGGATTGGCCTGCTCCCGGTCATCGGCATAACCGAATCAGGCATCGTCGTGAACGTGTCGGGCATGACGGGGCGGCGTGACGGCTCAGGTAACGCGATCACCCGGCCGCTTGCGCACCTTGGGCATCCCTTTGGGCTCGGCTGACCTGGCTTCTTCCGCCGCACGGTGGACGGCCAGGTCAGCGCAGGCGGGACAGGTACGCGACGTTGATCGCCGCCAGGCCGGCCCAAGCGAGCGCGGCCACCGCGATGCCGCTGGCCAGGATCGTTGCGAGCGTGCCAAGCAGCATGCTGACGAGGACGACAAGCCCTGCCCGGCGATCCCAGGTAGCCGCTGAGCGAAGGGGGCCTGGCCGTTCCATTCGCTCAGCTAGTTGCTCGTCGAACGCCTCGGCGACTCGGTCGTCGATTTGATCTCCGAGCCGGCTGACGAACGACTCCACCACGGCGTCCGCGTAGTCGCCGCCAAGCTCCTTGTAGGTTTCCATGGTGGCCGTCATCTCGTCGGCCGAGGTAATCGGGGCTGCCAGCGACGGGGAGAGGTTGATTGCCATGATCCCCAGCATGGTTGGCGGGGCTCGCTTCGGTCAGTAGCGCGGGGTTCCGACTTTTGGGTGGTCCTAGCTACAGGTCAGGCTGGGGATTCTCATGGTTGCCTGGGCTTTAAGTCAAAACCTTAAGTCAAAAGCCTAAGTCAAAAGCCCAAGTCAAAACCTATGGGGCGTCGGACTCTGGGTGCCGGGGGATTACCCGCGAGCTCCTTCGGAAGCTCGCGGGGCTAATCCCCCCGGCACCCCTCGTTCCCCTGACGCAGGTTTAACGATCAAGATCAAAGTCAAGATCAAAGTCAAAACCTAGACGGGGCGGAGAAGCGAAACGCCTAAATACTGACGGCCTTCGGCCTGTCGGCTGGGGACTGACGCAGGCCGCAGGATCCCTGGCTGCCCCTAGTTGCCGCGTCAGTGCGGTGAAGCGGGACGTTGTTCCAGAGCCACCATAATCTCACGCGTGCCGCGTTAGTCCTTCGGTGTGGGCGTGCCGGAATTCTTTGGAGTTCGTTTCTGGGAGATCAGTTGCGCAGCTGATGGGGGACATTATGCTAAACCGGATTATGTTTCCCTGCTGCTCCTTTTAAGTGCGCTAACTACTAGGGGATATATGTCCGGATCAATAAAGTGTGCCGTTGTTGGGGTCGCGGTGGTCGCGTTGGCGGGTGTTCTCGTTGGGGGCGGTGCGGCCGTTGCTGTCCAGGGGCCGGCGTACACGTCGGTGGCTGGCAGTTCCGTGCCGCTGGCTTCCCGTGCTGCCGTCACCGGTTCGGTGCCCGGGACGACCCGGCTGTCGGTGCAGGTCTGGCTGAAGCCGGATATCGCGGCGGCGGAGACGCTCGCTACCTCAGTCAGCACGCCGGGGAACACGCAGCACGGGCACTACCTCAGCCCGGCCGCCTATACGGCGGCGTACGGGCCATCCCCGTCCGCCGCCACCGCAGTCGCGTCCTGGCTGCGCACGGAAGGATTCACCGGCATCAGCGACGGACCCGGCCGTGCCTACGTCCGGGCGACGGCCCCGGTGTCCGTCATCGAGAGCGCCTTCCGCACCAGCCTGAACCTTTACCAGTCGTCCGCAGGGGGCAGCGGTGGCAGCCGGCCCCTGCGGGCCAACAGCAGCCCGGTATCGGTGCCGTCGTCCCTCAGCGGCAGCGTCATCGGCGTGACGGGCCTGGACAATGCCCCAGCCGTCCCGCTTGAGCCGACGGTCGGCCACGCCGCCGCTACGGCGCCGGGCAAGGCGGCGTCGCCGGCCTGTTCCAGTTACTACGGGCAGCACCTGGCCGCGGGCTTGCCGAAGATGTTCGGCGCGACCTCCTTCCCGAGCCAGATGTGCGGTTACCACGCGAGCCAGCTACGGGCGGCCTATGGAGCCAACGGCGTCAACACCGGGCGGAGCCAGACCATCGCTCTGGTGGAACTGGGCCTGGCCCCTGGCATGTACCGCTCGCTCCAGGTCTACGCAGCCGCGATGAAGCTGCCTGCGCCGTCCAAGACCAGGTACCAGGAGCTAGCGGTGGGCAAGAACACCGACTGTGCAGACTGGGCGGACGAGGAGCAGCTGGACGTCGAGGCGTCCTACGCGATGGCACCAAGCGCACATCAGCTCGTGGTCGGCGGCGGCAGCTGCGCGGCCGACGAATCGGGCCTCCAGGGCCTGGACGACGCTGACGTGGCAGTGCTCAACGGATCAGGCAGCCGTCCCCTCGCCACCATCGTCTCCAACTCGTGGGGCAACCCCCTGGGTGAGACGCAGAGCGCCCAGCTGACCACCATCCAGCACGCCTTCCTGGCACAGGCCGCCGCTGAGGGTGTCGGCATGTACTTCGCCTCTGGCGATGCGTCGGGGGTAGAGCCCCCCGCCTCCGACCCCTTCGCAATCACGGTCGGCGCCACCACCCTGGGGCTCGGCAAGGCCAACAATCGCCTTTTCGAGACCGGCTGGTCCACGGACGGCTACGTGCTCAGCCAAAACGGCAAGTCATGGACCGAGCAGAAGGAGATGGGCGCGGCATCCGGCGGCGCGAGCCTGGTGTGGGCGCAGCCGGCCTACCAGGCAGGCGTGGTGCCGTCCGCGCTGGCCATGCCTCCCGGAGACCGTGGCCTGGCTCGCGCCGTCCCCGACATCAGCGCCGACGGCGACCCCCTGACGGGGATAGATGTCTATGGGCTCAACCCCGACTTCGGCACGTACAGCTGGGGGTCTTCCGGGGGAACCAGCCTGGCGGCGCCGCTGGTGGCCGGGATCGTGGCGGATGCGCAGCAGGGGCAGGCCCAGCCGTTCGGCTTTCTCAATCCGGCGCTCTACCAGCTGGCCGGGAGCACTGCCCTGCGCGACGTCCTGCCACTGAACGGCACCACACCGGCCGCGTACCGCGGCGTATGGTGCGAGCCCGAGGAATGCGTCGAGTCAGAATCGCAACCGGGGCTCGGGGTGTTCGACGTGCAGAGTTCTACGATGAATGGCTACACCGAGCAGGTCACGCTCAGCGGATACGACACCATGACCGGCCTCGGCACCCCCAACGGCCAGGCCTTCATCGCGGGCCTGCGCGCCCTGCAGGGATAGGGAGACAGTAGATAGTTCTCGACACTGTGGTGCAATGCCAGGAACTTAAGGATCCTGCGGTCCCCGCGCAACCGGATCAAGCGGCCCGACGGGCCGCGCGGGGGCCCGCCCGGCGTCTTAGGGCCACCTAGCGTTCCGCATACCACCCCAAACCGGGCGGCCGGACGACGTCAAGTGGCCCCAAGACGCACACCGCCAGGCAGGTGCGCCATTCCCGGAACGCGCACGCGACCGCGCGCGTGACCGTCATGCCGGAAATATCATCCTTTAGCACACGCCGCCCCCAGCAGCCAGGCGCGATCAGCGTCAATTACGGCATGCGCCGGGTGAGCTTTCCTGCGGTCTTACGCGGAATTGACGTGCTCCCCCGCGGAGGCCCGCGCGGGGCCGGCGACCTCCGGCCTCCCGCCCCGCGCGGCCACAGGGCCGGGCGCGGAACCGCGCCTGGCCTTCACCGAAAGCGCGGTCATGCGCCTCGCTGAGCAACGACGTCCGGGGCAGGCACCTCCCGGCGGATGGTCACACCCGGAGGCGAGCGCTTAAGTTCCTGGCATTGCACCGGGATGTGCAGAACTATCCACCCTCACGGGCCTGGGTGGCCTATTGGCGGTGCCCGGCTGGTTACATGCCGGAGAAGCCGCCGTCGACGTAGATCGTCTGGCCCGTGATGTAGTCGCTTGCGGTGGACGCGAGGAAGACCGCGACACCAGCGAAGTCGGACGACTCGCCGTTCCTGCCCATGTGCGTTCGCTTAGCCAGGGCCGCCGAGCGGACCGGGTCAGCGGACACCTCTTGGGTCAGCGGGGTCGCGACGAATCCGGGGCAGAGCGAGTTGACGCATACCCCATCGGCCGCCCAGGCCTCGGACTGGGAGCGGGTCAGGGACGCGAGGCCGCCTTTTGACGCGCCGTAGCCGCCGCTGTTGCCGAACGCCCGCAAGGCCTGCTGCGAGGTGATGTTGATGATCCGGCCCCAGCCCCGAGAGGCCATCGCCGGGCCGAACCGCTGCCCGAGCAGGAACGGCGCGGTCAGGTTGACCGCAAGCATCAGGTCCCAGTGCTCCTCGGACAGCGTCTCGAGCGGCGGGCGCAGGTTCACGCCCGCGCAGTTGACCAGGATGTCCGGCTCGCCGAACGCCGCCGCGGCCGCCGACGCGCCCCGGCGCACCTCGGCTCGCTCCGACAGGTCCGCGCTCACCCATGCGACCGCGCACCCCGCGTCGCGCAGCGACTTGCACGTAGCCGACAGCCGGGTCGGGTCACGCGCCACGATGACGACTTGTGCGCCGGCCAGTGCCAGCGCGGAGGCCATCGCCTCACCGATCCCGGAGCTCCCGCCAGTAACGACCGCCACTCGGCCATCAAGAGAGAACAGCTCCGCCAAGAACCCCGCCATGCCGGTTTCCTACCACACAGTAAGGTCTGGCCGCGATGACAAACGGTCAATTCCGCATCGAAGCGTAAGGTTTCGGCGACGCATCGAGGTACGGAGGGGGCGACCCCCTTGGGGATAACAGGATGGGGCGGGCGCCAATGAGGTTGAGCGCGTGCGCCGCGAGGCGGCAGCCGCTCGCCAGGGCTTCCATCGGCGGCTTCTTGTCCTGCCAGGGCGGCAGGAAACCCGCGATGAAGGCATCGCCCGCCCCCGTTCCGTCGATGACCCGCTCGACCGGAGGAGCGGGCACCCGTACCGGCGGGCGGCCGTTGGCGAAGAACAGCGCGCCGTTTTCGCCCAGCTTGATGACGACCTGCGGGTACCAGGCAGTGAGCACGCGCGCGGCCGCCTCCGGGTCATCCCGGCCCGTGAGCACCCGGGCCTGGGCGACGTTCACGAACAGCAGCAGGGCGTTGCCCGTCAGCTCGAAGAAGGGCTCGGCCCCCACCCGCTCCAGCGGCGCGGCCGACGCGCCGTCGACCGACGTCGACATGCCAACGCGGCCCGCGAAGTCGAGCGCGGCGAGCGCCGCCGCCCGGGAACCCTCGGACAGGAGGGTGTACCCGGAGACGTGCAGGTGCGCGCCGGGGACGAAAAGGTCGTGCGGCAGGTCATCGGGCGATAGCGCGGCGTTGGCGCCGGGGTCGGACATCATCGTGCGCTCGCCCTTGTGCGTCACCATGACCACGCAGGTTCCGGTGGGCCGCTCCGGGTCCATCACGAGCCGCGCGTCGACGCCGTAGCCCATCAGTTCCATGTCCCGGTTGCGGCCGGCGATGTCCGCGCCGCGCCGCCCGATGAACGCGACGTCGGCACCGTCAGCGCCCAGCCAGGCAGCCACGTTGGCGCCGGAACCGCCACCGTGGGTCGTCACGTGCGCGGGCGTGTCGCTTCCGCGCGCCAAGGGCAGCGTCGCGTGCGCGACGGTGTCCGTCATCAAGTCGCCAATGACAACGATGCGGGCCATGGTCGTCATCACCTCATCATCAAGCGGCTGTCAGGCAGGGCAAAACCTCGAAATCAGCCGCCGGCGTCCCGCGTCCCTGCAGGCGGTTGGCGACATGAACCTGATCGGGGACTCCCTACGGTATCCGGAACCATGTGCCTGTGGCCACCGCCCAGGCGGGTAGTTATCCCATTGGTAAAGATCATCGTTAGCCCGTTCCACCTGGGCTGTTGCCTCCCCAGCGGACGAACCACCCAATGTGCGTGCGTGCGGGCCCGGTCGCAAAAACCCCGGCCTTATCAGGCCCGCGCGCACGCACGCACGAGGGTCCCTATCCCGGGAGGAAGGACAAGCGGACCTGCCTGTCTGGGTTGTCCACGTTGACGTCGACGAGCGTGATCGACTGCCACGTACCGAGCGCGAGCTGCCCGCCGAGCACCGGGAACGTCGCGTACGGCGGGATGAAGGCCGGCATGACATGCGACCGGCCGTGCCCGCGCGTTCCGTGCGCGTGCCGCCACCGGTCGTCGGCGGGCAGCAGCGACGCGAGGGCGGACAGCAGGTCGTCATCACTGCCAGAGCCGACCTCGAGCACCGCGATGCCCGCCGTGGCGTGCGGCACGAACACGTGCAGCAGGCCGTCCCCGCCGCCGGACGCCGTGCGGGCGAAATCCGCGCACTCGCCGGTAATGTCCGCCACCGTGTCCTGTCCCCCGGTCCTAACCCGGATGATCTCGCTCTTCATAGGCACTGATCATGGCCTACCATCCGTACACATGACAGAGGCGCCCGGCAGCACCGGGGCGAACTTGCGGCTCGCGCGCCAGGCACGCGGGTTCTCGCAGCAGCAACTCGCGTCCATGGCCGGGGTGAGCAGGCAGGCGGTGTCGGCGGTGGAATCGGGCCATTCCGACCCGTCGCTGCGGGTAGCGCTCGCGATCGCCCAGGCGCTTGGCTTGTCGGTGGAGGAACTCTTCGGCCCGGGGCAGCCGGCCACGCCCGTGCTCGCGACCAGCATCGCCCCCGTGACGGCGGCCAGCCTGCGGGTGATGCTCGCGTCGGTGGGGGAGCGGTTCGTCGCCCTGCCGTTGCGTGGTGACACCGGGGTGGGCCTCGGGTTTCTCCCGGCCGGCGGCCTCACGGTCCCGGCGGCGGGTGCCGTCATGGCTCGCTCCGCCGGTGACGCGGTGCACCCTAACGGGGCGGGCGCGAACGGGCGAGCCGCCACCGATGTGATCGCGGTCCGGCCGATCGGCCCGCCGCGTCCGACGCTGGTAGTGGCTGGCTGTGATCCCGCGCTGCCGCTGCTCGCCACCCCGCTGTCGCTGCTGGACCCCCCGGTGGCCTTCGCCTGGTGGCCATGCGGCTCGGGTGAGGCGCTGCGCCTGGCGCAGGCGGGGCTGGTTCACGCGGCGGGCATGCACACCCAGGGCGGAAACGGCACGCCGCTCCCTGACGACGCCCAGGTCGTCGGGTTCACGGCCTGGCGTGAAGGGCTCGCGATCCGCCCTGACCTCAAGTCCACGGTCACCGGGCTGGACTCCGTCGCCAGGCGCCGCCTGCGGATCGTCAACCGCGAGCCGGGCGCCGAGGCGCGTCGCCTGCTCGACGCCGAGCGCCAGCGTCTCGGCCTGGACCGCGCCGACCTCCCTGGCTATGGCACCCAGGCGGCCGGCCACCTGCAGGTCGCTTCGGCGGTGGCCGCCGGCCTCGCGGACGTCGGCGTGGCCAGTGAGCCCGCCGCGCGGGCGTACGGCCTCGGCTTCGTCCCCATGGCCGAGGAACACTTCAACCTGGTCATCCCGGCCGAGTATGCCGCCTCCCGGGAGATCCAGGCCCTTTTCAAAGTCCTGACCTCCCCGTGGCTGCTGGCCCAGCTGGCCAGCCTGCCGGGCTACGACGCGGCCACCTGCGGCGACCGCCTGTGACGGGACAAGCGGGTGCGGCGGCGGGCCGCCGATCACTGGCCCGCCGCCGCACCCGGCCCCCGCAGCACTAGGAGAACTCCTGGAAGGCGGGCCAGGCCGTGGCCCACGAGGTGCGCAGGCCCGTGGCGACGTAGATGGGCGTGCCTTCTTCGTCGTCGTCTACGCCGAGGCCGTTGTGGAAGACGGCGACCTGGGTGACGTGCTTGAACTCGCGGTGGAGGAGGGCGGGGTCCATGCCGATTACGACCGCGGCCGTGTCGGCGGCCGGGGGCGGGCCCCAGAGCCAGTAGTTGTTATGACCGGCGTAGACCTGGGGGAGGCCGTAGGACGCGCCGTAGTGGTCGACCGCGCCCGCTTCGCCGTAGTTGCCGGCCAGGAGCGTCGCATGCTGCCGTTCTTCTGCTGGCAGCGAGTGCCATACGGCAGACAGCAGCTTGACCTCGGACGGCCAGCCGATCTCTTCGCCTAGGTCGTAGTTGATCTTCTGGACCGGGAAGCGGGCCAGGGCGGCGGCGGGCAGCAGCGGCAGCGAGATCACCGAGCTGATAACCGCGGCGAGGCAGTACACGACGGCCCGGCGGCGCACTGGCCGGGTAGTAAGCGCGGTCGCGCCGGCCGCGAAGAGGAACGTGTAGATCCCGCCTGGGTAGTACGACTTGCCGCCCAGCACGAACTGCGCGCAGATGACGGTAACCGCCGCTATCCCGACCGGGCGGTAGAGCGCGGACCGCAGCGACCAGGCCGCGCCGCGTATCCACAGCGGCGCGAGGACGATGCTCGTGTAGAGGATCTGGTCCGGCCAGTAGTTGGCGCGGTTCTTCCAGGCGTCCTGCTGCAGCGCGTGGAAGACGGCGAAGTTCGGCCAGCCGTGCGCCGCCTGCCAGGCGAAGTCGGGAGCGGCGCACACCGCGCACACCACCGCGCCGTACAGGAGGTAGCGGCTGCGCAGCAGAGGCCGTGCCTGACGGGTCAGGGCGAACCCGAGCAGCAGCCCGGCGACGAGGAAGCCGATGTTCCACTTCGCGGTCATGCCAATCCCCGCCGCCCCGCCGATAGCCAGCCACCAGCGGGGATCGCCGCTGCGCAGCAGCTTGGTGACGAGCAGCAGCGCGACCGTCCAGCAGACGAAGTCAGGCACCGTCGTGGTGAGCTCGTGCATCGCGCCCAGGTACACCGCGCAGCAGGCGGTCGCGAGCGCCGCGATGAACTCGCCACGGCGATCCGCCCCGAGCACCCGCGCCATCGACGCGGTGAGCAGCACCATCGCGGCGAAGGCGAGCGCGGGCAGCGCGCGCAGCCCGATGAGCGTGTTCCCCGTGAGGATCGCATCCAGCCGCGCCAGCACCGGCGTCAGTTCGGGCTGGTCCACCCCGCCAAGCGCGAGGTGATGCCCGGAGGCGAGGAAGTACAGCTCGTCGCGGACGTACCCGTACCGGGTGCTGACCGCCAGTTCGACAGCGAAAGCGGCCGCTGCGACCACCCACACCGCCTTGTTCGCAAAGGTGCGCGGCGCGATAGCGGGCGCCGGTGCCGCAGTAGTGATTGTTTCCATGCCGCCATGGTCGGCGGCGACCTTCTCCGGGCGCCTCGGCCATGGGGATGAACCGTGATCTCCCACTTGCGGACGATAGTCACCGTGTCTGAGCCCGACCTACGATCGGCTTGTGACGCAGACAGCACCCGGTGCGACACCCGGCCCCGCGGCCGGGCCGGCCGGCGGGCTGCCCGCCCCGGCACCGGGCGCGGCGCCCGCCAGGCCCGCGGCGGCCGCTGTCGTGGTGACCGCCCAGGGCCGGACTGCTGAGCTGGTCGGCCGCGCGGGGTCCTGGTACCGGGCGCTGCCGCCGCGCCGCCGTGACGTGGTGCAGGATGCCGCGCTCGCGCTGTCCCTCGCGGTGCTGAACATCCTGTCCTTGCTGCCCTATCAGTCCGGGATGCACCCGTCGTGGCTGGCACTGCTCCTCGTCGCCGGGCAGTGCCTGCCGCTGGCGTTCCGGCGGGTGGTGCCGGTCCCCGCGCTGATTGCCTGCGGGGCGCTCCGCGACGTCTACGACGCGCTCCAGTTCGGGTACGCGCCGCTGCCGCTCGCGCCGGTGATCGGTTTCGCGACAGTCGCCGACCGCAGCGGCCGGCTGCTCCGCTGGGGCACTGTTATCTGTACCGCGGCCGGGATCACCTGGTCGCAGACGTTGCCCGGGCACACCCAGCCGTACGACGCGATCGTGCAGTACGTCCTCTTCGGCACGGCATGGGTGGTCGGCACGCTGAGCCGCCACCGCCGGGTCGCCCTCGCGGCGGCGGCCTCGCGCGCGGAGCGCGCCGAGGCGTCGCTCGACGCGGCGGCCGCGAAGGCCGCGGCGGCCGAGCGAATGCGGATCGCCCGTGAGCTGCACGACGTGGTGGCACACCACGTCAGCATGATGGCGGTGCACGCCGAGGCGGTCGGCGCGCTGCTCCCAGCGCGTCCGGAGGCGGCCGCCTCCTCGGCAGACCTCATCGGGTCAACCGCGCGCACCACGATGACCGAGCTCCGCCGCCTGCTGGGGGTGCTCAGGTTCACCGACAGCGGGGCCGCGCAGCCGGCTCTGCTCACTCCTGTCCCCTCCCTGTCCCGCCTTGACGAGCTGGTCGTCGTTGTCCGGGAGGCGGGCCTTGACGTGACATGCGAGGTCTCCGGTCCGCAGGCGGCGCTGTCGCCCAGCGTCGACCTGACGGCGTACCGCATCCTCCAAGAGGCCCTGACGAACGCCCTGCGCCACGCCCCGGGCGCGGTGACCTCCGTCCGCGTGACCTATGCGACATCGTCCGTCACCGTCGAGGTCGAGAACGGCGCCCCGGCCAGCCCGCCGCTCCAGGTCCCTACGCGCCTGGGGCCCGCTGGCCCCGGCTACGGCCTGGCGGGCATCGCGGAGCGTGTCGCTTCCTGCGGTGGCTCGCTCACCCTCGGCCCAACGGCGGCCGGAGGGTTCACGGTGACGACCCGGTTGCCGCTGGTGTTAGGCCTATTTCCCCCGGGGGAATGATCCCCCCGGTGACCCCCCAAATCATGGGGGAGTCCCTCCCCCATTGCCCCCTCGCCGGGGCAAGCCCCGGGTCGGCGCCTGCGGCGCCGAGTACGTATCCGTTGGTTGGCGTTGTTGGGCCGCAGGTGGGGCGAACGCGATGCCCAAGCGGTACGGATAGGGCGATCCGGGTGGGTTCTTTCCGGTATATGTTGGCGGTGACCACGCCTCGATCGGCAGGTGACGGCCGATGACCTCGCAGCCGGGGAACCCGAGTCCCGTACCTTTGCGCGTCCTGGTCGCCGACGATCAGGAACTGGTCCGCGCTGGGTTCCGGCTCATCCTTGAAGCGGCCGGCTTCGTTGTCGTGGGTGAGGCGGCCGACGGCGCCGAGGCGCTTGCGCTCGCCGCGAGCGGGCGCCCGGACGTGGTGCTGATGGACATCAGGATGCCGGTGATGGACGGGCTCGCGGCAACCCGGC
>Ga0310811_10010358_pt1 | contig 12041 bp, 12 predicted proteins | sample YCmetagenome_FD_207642 | JGI IMG/M metagenome (GOLD analysis project Ga0310811, IMG submission 207642) | Soil microbial communities from experimental microcosm in Duke University, North Carolina, United States - YC | ecosystem: Engineered > Artificial ecosystem > Soil microcosm > Unclassified ...
GAGTGGTATCACGTTCATCGTTTTTCATCGGACGGATTTTAACCGTCTGGCCATTGTTCTTAGCGAACGGCCAAAATACATCGCCCACGGCGTTGACCATCACCGACGGGCCGTTGAGCACGATGCGGAAGCAATCGGCTTCGCGCGCTCCCCGAAATGTAACCGGCTTATCGAACGCCAGTCCCAAGACGGTGTTGAAGATCTCTTGGAAATTTGTCTTCGTTTCCCAAGCTGGATCCGGAGTAAACGGTTTACGAACCGTGTCCTTGCCTTTGTAGACATCGCGGATTGTGGTCCTGGTAGCGATGCCTTCACGCGCGAACGCGTGACCGAGAATACGCGCAATGCCCTGGATAGTTCGGCCGTCACGACCGTTTATCACCGGGGCGTCAATCGCGGCCGGCTCAATCTCGATGCACATGACGCCCGTGCCGTGCGGGTGCGGAAACTCGTGAATCACCAATAGCTCGGGCTCTTGGCACATGCCACGAAGGAGCGGGAGAATTTTCTGGGTGATGGGGTGGAGCTCCGCTTGGTTCATAGTGCTGAGATTTGTATGAGTGGGTTGCATCAATGTCAAACGTTGAACGAACCTTGCTGGTCGACATCATCCACAATCTTCCCGCGATTCTCGTAACGCGTGAATTGCTTTAGAAAAGTCAGCTCCACTTCGCCGGTTGGGCCGTTGCGTTGCTTGGCAATTAGGAGGTTTACCGGCACCTCTTCGCCTTCCACGTACGTCGCTTCCTCTTTGGCCGTCGGCGTGACCTTGTAGAGAAATCCGATGGTGTCCGCGTCCTGCTCGATCGAACCGCTGTCACGTAAGTCCGCCATGCTCGGCTTGCGCGCGCCTTTGTCCTTCTCGAGATCACGATTCAACTGGCAAAGCAGAATCACCGGGACGTGCAGCTCCTTCGCGATTTGCTTTACGCCCGCGGAACAATCGGCCACCTCCTGCGCTTTGTTTTCCCGGCGCCGTCCACCGATGACACTGTGCAGCAATCCCAGGTAATCGATCACGAAGAGCTTAATGCCGTATTCCTGAACCATGCGGCGGGCCTTCATTTGCAACGTCGTAATCGACAAACCGGAAGTGTCATCGATCCACATATCGCACCCCGCGAGCTTGCCGGCCGAGCCCGTGATTTTAGGAAAGTCCGTTTCTTTCATGTAACCCTTTTGAACGTTACGCAAATTCACGCGCGACCGACTGGCGAGCATGCGCAACACGAGGCTTTCCCGCGTCATCTCCAGGCTGAACACTCCGACGGGCAAACGCTGATGTATCGCCACGTGCTCGGCCATGTTCATGGCCAACGAGGTCTTGCCCATCGACGGCCGCGCCGCAATCACAAACACCTCACCCGGTATGAGACCGCTTGTCATCTTATCCAGATCCGGGAAACCGGTAGAGATGCCCAAGAGCTGGCCGCGCTTCTCGTGGTAGTCCTCGATCGTGGTTACCGCTTTTTGGACGTTTGTTTTCATGGTGGGCAACGTCCCGTCTTTGAGTTGAACCCGCACGCGCAAGGCGTCGACTTCAAACTCGTCCATCAGCCGCGGCACGTCCCCTTCGTAATCGTAAACGCGAGAAACGGTTTCCGTGCACGTAGTTATCAGTTTTCGGAGCTGATATTTTTCGAGCACGGAATCGAAATAATACTGAAGATTTGCCGCGCTGGGCACGATATCCGGAATGGTCGACAGGTAAGGCAATCCCCCCACGAGATCCAACACCGAGTTGTCTTTCATCTTCTGTTGAAGAGTAATCATGTCGATTGGCTCGCGGGCCTTGAACATCACCGCCAGCCACTTGTAAATCTCTTGGTGTCGAAGGTCGTAAAACACCGTCGGCCCCAAATTCTCAATGATGGGAACGATTCGAGTCAGAACGTCGTTGGGGGAGATCATCGCACACCCGAGAACACCTTGCTCCATGTCCAGGGCGTGAGGAGGCAATCGATCGACGGGCGCTTTCGGTGGCGCTTTCTGCCGGCGAGGACGTTTGATTTCGGATGGTGTGGCCTGTTGTTCAGGCTTTTTTTCGGGTGGTTGGTTGTCGTAATACTCGGCGGGTGGTTGGTCCATAGTGTTCATCGATTTCGTAGTAGGTTCATCCTTATTGCTCGCGCGAAGACCCGCGCGACTTGGGGCAATACCGCGTTACCGGTGCATCTTGTAACGGCCTCAGCCAGTTTGTTGGGAATCCCATTAGCCAACACAGGAATTCCGGTGTGAGCCTCATGCCACCATTTTTCGGTAAAGACTCGTCCCCGTAAATCACTCGCGGTAAAGGCTGGCCTTTTCCCGGCCGGTCTCCCTCCAGGACCCGCTTCATGTTCGGCGTGTCCTTGTGGTCCCGGGCGTTCGGAGTCGGCACACTCCACTTGGCTTTGAACGCCACGGTTATCAGGTCGTCGGATCCCGCCCGCGGCCGGTTCTTCCTGGTCGTGTCGGGTCCGCCCTTTCGTGAGGCTGTGGGTGTAGGTATCAAGCTCTGCCTCACCGTCTCCCCCAATTTGTTCGACTTCTCCCGGTCCGAATCCACGCCCGTCACGGCATTCCCGATCCTGGAGGCCGTTGGCGTCGGCACAAGCTGGCTTTTCAGGTAACTTCCCGTCCCGTTCTTTCCTCCCCATTTCTTCACGTTTCCACCCGAATTCACGTTCATGGGATGACAGTCGGGCGTCGGTAAGGACGATGAAGAGGCGTTCTCGGAGATGCCCCGCACCAATGGCGGCAGCGGGAACAATTTCCCACCACACACCATACCCGAGCGCGGAAAACTGAGAAACAATTCCGTTGAATGCTCGGCCCCCGTCAAGAGTAAGCAACGCTGGTGGGTTCTCAAAGACTGCGACTCGAGGTCTAAATAAACCGGTGAGTCGGATGGTGTCAGGCCAGAGCCAGCGGTCATCGCCAGTTCCACGCCGGCGTCCGAGAAGACTTGCAGGTTGACAAGGAGGTCCGCCCGTAAGGACATCAACGCCGTAAAATCGATTTCTGTGTTCTTCACCGATGTTTCGAACGTTTCCGAGATTGGGGACGTCGGGGAACCAGTGCTCGAGTACGATGCACGCGGCGGGGTCGACTTCGGCAAATCCGACGCTGGTGAATCCTTCGGACTCGAAGCCAATGGCAAATCCGCCGATACCGGTGTAGAGGTCGAGGTGTGAGAGCTCATGGTCGTTCATGCCGGCACAGGGTTGGGGAGGAGTTCCGCTATTTGGGCTTCGATATTTTCGATCTGGATCCGTAGATCCTTCCGTCGGTTCATCCGTTCAGGCGTGCGATCCCAATCGTATTGGGGCTCGAGTTTGATGTACTCCTCTTTCAATTCGTCCCGCTTCCTTTCCAAGGCAATTCGATCCGCCACCGGGTTGGATCTCTTCGGGCCGTTGGCGGTCGACATCGGCTCGAGCTCGTCCTCCCATCGCCCTTGGTTCAGCCACGTCGACGGGTTGGGGATGTAACGGCCGTCGTCGCGGTTCCAGGCCATGCTCTCCCGTTGGACTTTGATTGCCGCCAAAAGCGTGTCGATCAGCGGCGCGCAACGTTTTTTAACAAACGCCTTGCGGGCCTCTCCCTTCCCTACTTTTTTGGGGTAGTCTTTCCAGAACAAATCAAATGGATCGATTGAGGGATTTTCAACACCCTCGCAATGTGGAGTTACCTTAGATGGAGTTACCTTCAATGGAGAACCTTCAATGGATGTACTTTCGTTACCTATATTGCACTCCCCCGTTACCTCTTTTGTACTGGTAGCGTTACCTCGTTTGCACACCTCCGTTACCTCTTTTGCACTGGTGGATACCGTTACCTCTTTTTTACCGGTATCTATTTTTAACCTGATAGAATCCAGCATTTCGGGGGGTAACCAAGCATCCTTGTCGGTGAGCCGGTAAGTGTTATTGCCCCCAACGCAACGTTCGACGGACATCATTTTGACCGCCTCGAGCACCCTCACGGCGCGTATGACCGTAGCCTTATTCATCCGGCAAATTTTCGCCATCGAATCCACTCCAGGCCAACACTTCTTGTCCCCAGCTCGGCGCGCGACGTGGCAGTAGACGCGAAATTCGGCTGGAGAAAGACCGTAGTCATCGATTTCGGAGTGAATGAAGACGGGAGATTTGCGCAGGTCGACTATCTGAGTGGACATACCTGAGACTCTTTCATGACCGGCCATCGCCGCGAAGCTGCTGATGGACGCGCGGGCGCGAATCCCATCACGGCGACGGCACGGTCAAAAATGTTTTCGGGAATTCATCATGTCAGCCAGCAAAGCTGATATGGGGCCTCGACCCCATGCGCGCCGTTTATACGCTCCTCCTCGGAAAACCGTCAAAACAATTTTGAAAAAATCTTTAGCGAGGACCCCTAACGTCTGCATCCGCGAGAATTCTTTCACGCGCGGTCGACAACTGGCGATGGCTGAGTTTCAACAAACGTGGCCGGAGATCGTCGAGAAGTGTGGTCACGATTTGGGAACGAGTGGACCGGCGAGACGCCTTGTGCGCCCGGCCTATTATCGGGTGGTGGACCATAAGCTATTGTTTCTCCGTTGACAGCCGCGGCTCTTCGCCGTAGCGGTCATGCCGTGAACGCTAGACGCTACGCTCCGGCCATGCGAGCCAAAACCGATCGCCCACGGGTGGTCAAGGCTCACGAACTCCCGAACAAAATCGGCAGCACACCCCACGCTGAGACCCTGGTCATGTGCCCGCCCGAATACTTGGACACCGCGATCGGAAACAACGTGTTCATGAAGAAGGAGAAAATAAATGTCGAGCGCGCGCTCCGGCAATTCGGTCGCGTGAAACACATCATGGAAGCCATGGGCGTTCACGTACTCGAGATCCCGGCCGTGGACGGTTGCCAGGACCAATACTACGTCGCGAATATCGGGATTGCGATCGAGCCGTATATCGTGCTCGCGAAATACAAGGCACCTGGTCGCGCGTGTGAAGTGGCGCCGGCTCGAAAATTCTTCGAGGGATTGGGTTATCAGTGCATTCAACCGCCAGACTTTTTTGAAGGGGAAGCCGACTTGAAACACTGGAAGGATAACAAGTATTTCGGTGGTGTCGGTCAGTTCTCGGACGACAAGGCCATGGACTGGATTGAAAAGAAATGCGGGGTCGAGATCATTCGCCTGAAGGAGGTGGATCCCAAGCTCTTCCACCTGGACTGCTCGCTTTGTGTGGTGAACCCCGAAAACCTGATAGTCAATCGCAACGGTATAGATTCAGATTCGTTCAAAAAACTGTCCAAACTCGCGAACATTATTGAGCCCCCCAAGGGTATCGATACCACGGGCATCACCAACGGCGTGTTACTCAGGGATAAACGGATCTACATGAGTGGCACGCTGCAGCCGGAGCAAAAGGATTACCGCAAGGCGATCGAGTGGCTAAACCGGACGATGGACAATTTTGGGTACAGCGTGGTGTTCTGCGACGTCGACGAGTGTGACAAGTCGGGCGCCGACTTATCGTGTTGCGTATTCCATTTGACCTTTTAGGCCTCGAAGCGTATTGCTCGCCGGCATGAGCTTCCAAACCGTCGCCAAAGGCATCGCCAGCAAACAGGGTGTGAGCATGAAGCGCGCGAGCGCCATCCTCGCGGCCGGCACCCGCCGAGCCGGCGCCAGTGCCCGACGGAAGAACCCGAAGCTGAACCGGGTGAAAGGCTACAAAAAAGGCGGGCGCGTCAGTGCCCGCAGTGTGCAGCAAAAACAAAACCCCGCGTACGAATCGCGTACGCGGGGTGGTGTAACAACGAAGATATTTAACGGGGATTAATCTTCGTTTTCGGTCTCCTCGCCCGTGTTATCATTTTCAACCTTAACGGTCTTGATCTTCACGTGCGTCTTGCCCGTTTTTTGTACCATGATCTGGTCTCCGAATCGAAACTCGGACATACCGAGCACGGTCATGCGGTCCAGGATCTGAGTCTCGAGCTTACCCAACTCGGTGGCCAGTTCGGCTTTTTCGTCCCGCACCTCGATGAACCTGTCTCCCAGTGCCTCGAGTTGCTTGTCCTTCTTCAGTCCCACCCCATCGCCCACCATGTTCGGCAGGTCTTGGGCTTTCGGTCGTTTTGGCGGCATGTGTCCTTTCGTGGTTGGTTGTTGTTGCGTTTATAACAGCCCGGGTTGTTGCTCCGGCTGTCCCCATCCGAGCTCTCGGCGCAACACGCGCAGAGTATTCTCGGAGAAGTCTTTTCCCATCATCCAACGTGCAAAGCCCGGGTCATCCTTGACCTTTACGCCTCGCACCTTGGAGAAGTTGAATACGGCATCGCCGTCGGGTCCACGGATGATCTTGCCATGCACGTCCATGAAGTCCTCGTAACGTGAGAATCGTGCAAGCTCTTCCACCGTCATTTTGGCAAGGTCCTGGTAACGCTCAAGCTGACCGTCCAGAACGCAAACGGTTTCGTTGACATCGACCAGGGCGTCATGTGCTCCAGCGTGTTCCCGTCCGCAATAGAACTTAACGGCCGCGGAGAGTGAACGCTCTTCCTTGAGTTTGAAGATATTGCCGGCGTCCACGATATTCACGCCCGACAAATCCCAATCGATGCCCACACGATACAGCTCTTCCCAAATGAGCGGCACGTCGTAACGAATCAGGTTGTAACCCGCGAGGTCGCACAAGCGTAGTGACTCCCGGATCTGCGCGCCGTATTCGCCGTTGAGAAGCGGCTTACGTCCGGCCATTTCATTGGTGATCCCGTGGCATTCGACATTCAAGTCCGACATGAGAAACCCGGGATTGAAGAACCATTTTTTAACGCTCTCGCGTCCGTCGGGTGTAAATCCGCGGAGCGCGATGGAGATTATTTTGTCTCGAGCCGGATCTGGCGACGGCCCACGAGTGGCGCTTTCGCAATCCAGGAACACAAGCGGGCGAGTGAGTTTGAGGCGCATGGCTTACTTCTCTCCTTTCTTCACCCGTCCGTCTTCGATGACAATGGCGCTTGGGTCGTCGGACTCGACAACCTCCTCCCACACCTGGGCCTCTTCACGCGCGGCAAGCTCGGCAACGGCCTTGCGGGTATCGGAGTCCATGAGGGACGCATCACGCAAGAGCACCACACGGATCCGGGGTTTTAACGCCAGGGCGATCGCCGTCGCGGCCATCAGTTGCTCGGCCTGACTTCCCTGACTGAACGGCAGACCGCCCAACAGGATCCCGTTCTCTTCGAACGAAAGACCCTCGATCGGGAACTTCGCCTTTTCGAGCTTGGTCCGTTTCTCCTCGTCGATCTCTTCAATCTGACGGGTGAACACGGCGTAACGTTCCTCGGCTTGGGCTACATCATTGTCGGCATTGCGTTTTCTCTGATTGTCGCGCACGCGGCGATTGATGTCATCGGCGTCCGATATTTGCTTTTCGAGTGCCGAGAGATCGATTGGCTTCATCTCCGACAACTCCTTGTTCGCCGTTCTCAAGCACGCACGTTTGTTCTCCATTTCTTTTTCTTCGTCGGAAATGATCTTCTTTTTGGCCGCGATTTGCTTCTCGAGGTCTTTGATACTTGCGTTCAAGTTGGCGATGTCTACCTCGCTTTCCCGTATGGATAACAGGGTGTTCTCGATTTCCACTTTCTTGCGATCGATCGTCGCATTGTGGTCTCGTCCCTCACTCAGTTTGTTCACCACGTCCGGAATGGAGATCTCCGTATCGGGAGTTTGGGCGTGAAACACCAGCGACGAGGCTAGACCCTTCAGGCGTTTGATTTCCCTGCCCTTGGCCTCACGGTCTTCGTAGACCTTTGCGCGCTCGGTATCCAAGGCACCAAAGTCCAGGCCCACAATAGAGCGCAGGATCTCAGCTTGCTCCCGTCGGCCGTTCGCGGTTTCACTCAATCGGATGAACTTCACGGGGTCACACATCTGGTTCCACAACGCATTGAGCGCGTTCTGAGGCGATTTCACTTCCCCGGTTTCTCGATCGCGGACGATGAGCGACACACTGCCCGCGGTGGAACATTTCCAGTCGACCACGATTTCTCCCATGTCGAGATGAATGTCACCCTTGAGCGCGCCAGAACGCACGGGCTTTTCCGGTAGCGCGGCTTTACCGCCCAAGGCGAACAGGATGCAATTGAGGACGGAGCTTTTACCCTCCTTGTTTTTGCCCGCGACAACGACGGTGTTGCCATTGGGGACGATTTCGAGACCGGCTTGCAAGCGCATCACGTTCGAGGCCGTTAGTCGTACGATCGTGAGCGGTTTTGTTTTGTCTTTCATTGTTTTCGTAGGTTGTTGACCGCGGGGAATTATTTAATGGACTTCAGAGATGGCGATTTTGGAACCATCGTGATTGCCTTCTCGAGGAGGGTGTTCAATTGCTTCTTGGCATCCTCCAGCGTGCGACACTCGCCACCTTGGGCGATCATCATTGCCTTCACGCGCGGCGCCAGTAACTCCTCGACTTCACCAACGCTGAGTTTGCACATGCCGCGAAACTCCTCATCCGTGACGAGCTTGCGACCCGACAACGCAAAGAACGCGGATTGGATATCCGTGATCTTGCGCATGGACGCATTGGGCACGAGCTCGAGGCCTACCGCGGCCAGTTCGTCCTTGAGGAACGTTTTGAGTCGGTCTTTGGTCTGGTCGAAAATGGCATTCGCGATATTGGCGCGCGAATGAACGAACGCCAGTTGCTCAATGCTCATGGCCTGCACGCGCTCCGCAATCGCCTGTTTCCGAAACTTGGGCGTCAGGCGCGTCAGTTGGTTATCACCAACGGCCGAGCCCATGGGCGTCAGAGCGAACACCGTAGACTCGGGACACCCGCGGCCGCGCGCTTTGCAGTAACGACAATGCAGTCCCGGTACTCGAGGAGCGTGCGGGTCCGCGGCATTACGGGCATAGAATTGGATCTGTCTCTCAGCCCATTCCAAATCGATTGGACCGTAGGCCACGGGATCGAACTTGGCTTTACCACGGCCGGCCGCAATCGCGGCTACGACGTGGTTCACTCCAAAGTTATATTCGTGCCAGACCGCCACGGCCTGCACGCGCAACTGCCAATTGGCTTCGGCGGCAGTCGTGTCCAGGAAACCGGTCTTCGCGTCCACAACCAGGGCCATACCTTGTTTCTCGGCAACGGCAGCGAAGTCCACCCGGGCGCTCGCGATTTTGGTGAGCTTCACCCGGTCCCGGATCCACACGCGTTGTTCACGCAAGATCGTAACTTCATTGCGCGGGATGCCGTGCTCTTCGAGCCATGCGGTCAAAGCCTCCTCCTCGATCGCGCGAATCTTGTCCTTCACGATTTTGTCCGAGACTTTCAGCTCCTCGTCGTTGTCCGTCTCGAGAGCTTCATGGATGAGCACGCCACGCTTGGCGATTTCGGCCTCCTCGTTGTCACCAGGGAACAACGCCTCGGCCGCGGGTGAGCCGGCACAAAATACAAGGCGTTCGAATGATGATGCCGACGGGAGTCCTTCACGTTCGTCTAACTGAGTTGTCATATTTTTTTTCAAAGCGACCGCACGGGGGCGAGCCCGCGCAGTCTGATGGTAGGTTAGGGAAGCCGCTTACTCGCCAGCGGGAATTGATTGAATTTGGGGAAGATGAGTAACCCAATTCTCACCGATCTTGGCGAGATTTGCCTCACGAATTTCACTGACCTTTTTCACGCGGTCACCAGCCAGGCTCAACGTCTTGGCGTAGGCGACTACCTGTTCTTCGGTCACACTGTCACGGCGCATCATGGCCTCGATCGACACCAGCGGCTTGGCCGGATCATACAGCGCGTCCTTCGTGCCGGCAGGAGGATTGTCCGTGTTACCCGTCGGAGCCGCGTTTTCCTTCTTCGGGGACTTCGTGGTCGAATCCTTCACCGGCGTGCCGGCGTCAAACCAGTCCTCGCGACGGCTCATGTTGTCCCGCAACGAAACGTAGATTTTGCGGAGCGTTACCATTTCCTGCTCGTTAAACGCGTCCGTCCGGTGACCGAAACGCTTCTCGAGCATTTCCTGGGTGACTCCAAAATCATTCTTGAACGCCAAAACCATGGCCGTAACGCGGTCTTTCAACGGCTCCTTGTTCTGATTCTTGAGAGTCTTCTCACATTCCTCGATTGCGGCGTCCTGCACGTCGATTGGGATGATCGAAAGAATACACGCGCGCAAACGGCGAGAGCCCTGGTTGGCGGTCATCTCGTAGATATCGCGTGGGTCGGTGAGATTGACGTTACCATCGCGTTTGCTGCGCACGTGTTGGACGGTAAACACTTTGTCAACGCGGGTATTGGTCTCGAGATCCCACGCATAGGCCATCATGGTGGACTCACCGTCTTTTTGCTCGAGCTCGATGATACCGCAATTCATGTTCCCCCACGACTTGGCTAACACCTCGGCCAAGCGAATGGACGGACCTGTCACCTGTTGCCCACCCCGCGGGTAGGAATACATGGACAACTCCGCGAGCCCCTTGCGTTGGCAGGCCACTTTGATGCGTTCGATACATTCGATTTCGTTGCGTCGAAACTTCTTGGCGATGACCATTTGAGCCTGCACCTCTTGGGCCGCACGGCTTTGAGCAACCTCCAGCATGCCGGATTGTTCGTGACTAACGGGAGCGAGAAAGCTCCCTTTACCTTCATTGTCTACGGTTGGATTCATTTATTTTTTGGTTGTTGGTTTATAGACCCACTGCCTTCCCTGACGTGTGCGATCCACGAGACCGAGTTTTCGGAGATCTTCCAAGCGGTTGTTCACGGCCGTAACACTCATCTGCTGATTCGTCAGCCTGGGCTTGATGGCCGAAGCGGTTGGCAGCTTGAGGGTACGCACGAGTTTCAACGTTTCGAGTAGGTCCGGATACAGGTCCACATGACCGCTACCATTGCACTTCGGGCAACAGATCTTCGGGATTGTGGTTTTCACGCCGGACACTATTCTCAGGATTCTAACCTTAGTCAATGAGATTCACTTGCATCAGTGAGAATAAAAAAGGTAATATTAAACGCATGCAAGAAGAGCTCTGGCAAGTGTGCGGAAATCATCCAGGACCGTGGAAAATTCCGTTGTACGTCCATTGGGAGCCGCGCAAGCGCGAGGCCTATTGTTTTGCGGGCGTGCCGTTATTGAAGATCCAAGAGAAGGAGTTCAATACCCTGATTGGTAACCACGGGGCGCGCCGCGTCAATGGCCAGTGGATGATTACGCTTCCGGTGTTACATGAGATTGGAAAGCGCGCGGAGCCCGGGACGGATCCAGAAACACTATTAGTGTGGGAACGGCCACGGCTGCAGAACAAGCGGGAGTTCAGAAAATTAAAAGACCAGGAGCGCAACGACTTCCTGGATGCGTTGTATCACCGAGACCTCGGGTACTCGAGGGACGAGATTGGGGAGTGGTGGACTGGCTCATGCGCAGGATTTACAAGCACTCCATCGCGAAAGGAAAAATAAACGCTCACACTCAGCGTGAGGATTCATGGCGCGGCGGCGGTTTGTTGGACGTGTCGGGAGAGAACACCATACGTCGCGGGGTGGAGGTCGAGTATTCCAAGTTTTGGTGGAAGACCGTAAAACGTGTTGAAAGAATCCGTCTTGAGAGGTTAAATCCGGCTCGGTATGCCGAATACGTCCTCGAGTCCGTCCGGAAAGCCACGCCGATCGCCAAACGTCTTTTCAAGGCTTGGGTGGCGCGCAAAGACGCGGATAGCGGGGTGTATGTTAAAGGCGACCGCTTGCGCGTTATGGCACTCGAGCGGAACATCAAATCTGACCACGAGTATATCCCGCGGTGGGGCACTAGTGACAAGTATCGCCAAGCTCTGTTTCTCATCAATCGCCCCAAATTCGAAGAGCTCCGGCGTAAGTACCCGCCTCTACCTAAAACGAATGTCCACTTGTCGGACGTGCCCACTCTTCAACCGGAAACGGAAGACGTGCGGGACGGCCGGGGAAATGGTGGACATCCAGGGTAAGCTCGAGCCCCTTGGCTGTTGGTGTGCCATGCCACTGAAAGCCGGAGGCGTGGCCGATTGTTGGCGGTGGGAACGATTTGCG
>Ga0310811_10010359_pt1 | contig 12040 bp, 11 predicted proteins | sample YCmetagenome_FD_207642 | JGI IMG/M metagenome (GOLD analysis project Ga0310811, IMG submission 207642) | Soil microbial communities from experimental microcosm in Duke University, North Carolina, United States - YC | ecosystem: Engineered > Artificial ecosystem > Soil microcosm > Unclassified ...
TCGCGGGGCAGCTTCAGGAAGGCCATGACATAATCGGTCATGCGCCCCTCGATCTGGGCGAAGATGCCGCTGCCGGCGCAATAAAGCGTGTTGTCCAGGTCGAAAATCCAGCTTTTCACATGCCGGAAATCGGGCCGAACATCCGGCCCGGCCTCTGCCCTGGAACCGTCATTTTTCACGATATTTACGCTTTCCATGGGGCCTGAACATGGCTTGGGCGGGCCAAGGGCGCAAGCACCGTTAACGGGCGTCCACCAATCCTATTTAAAGCCTGTTAAAGCGCGCCGGGCAGAATATACCGGGGCCAAGACCAAGGGACGCATGGACCGCTCATCTTCCGCCGGCCGTGCGAACGGCAAGCCGGGTCTGGACCCGCGCGAGGCGCTCGATATCCTGGATATCCGCACCGGCAAGCCCGGTGGGACTTCCGAACTGGCGGGCCGCACCGATGCGGGCCCCGATGTGCTGCACTATCTTGCCGTCCATGGCGCACCGGCCACCCGCCAGGCGGTTGCTGCCAACCCGGCGGCGCCGGCCCTCACCAACCGGCTGCTGGCCGACGACGAATGCGAGGATGTGCGCGCGGAACTGGCGATGAAGATTGCGCGCCTGATGCCGGGCCTCACCGAGCGCGAAAGCTCCCACATGGTCGCGCTCACCATCGAGACCCTGGAATGCCTGGCGCGCGACGCTACGGTGCGTGTGCGCGCCATCCTGGCGGAAGAGATCAAATATCTGGATTGCATCCCGCACGACATCGTGTTCCGGCTGGCACAGGATGTGGAAAGCGTGGTGGCGGCGCCCATCCTGGAATATTCCCCGCTCCTGTCCGATGCCGATCTGATCGAAGTCATTGCCTGCGGCCAGGTGCAGGAAGTCCTGACCGCCATCGCCAGGCGCAATCCGGTCAGCGAGCCGGTCAGCGACCTGGTTGTGAAATCCCTGAATGTTCCCGCGGTGGCGGCGCTGCTGGTCAATCCCAATTCCAGGATCCGCAAGGAGACCATGGAGCGGCTGGTGGCCCAGATGGAAGAGATCAGCGCCTGGCATTTGCCGCTGGCGCTGCGTGCCGACCTTTCGGCGCGCGTGATCCGCCGCATCGGCAGCCTGGTGGGCGCGTCCATCCTGGAACGGCTGGCGGCCCGCAATGATTTGTCGGATGCCACCCGAATCCATCTCAATCGCGAATTGCGCGCGCGTCTGGCGGAGCCGCCGATCGAAACAGGCGGGGTTTCCGCCGCCGATCTGGTCGCGGAAGCCAAGAAGGACGGCCGCCTGGATGGCGCCTTTGTGGAAAAGGCGGCCCAGGCCGGTCAGCGTGAAACGGTGGTGGTGGCGCTGGCCCAGCTCGCCAATATCAGCGAACAGACGGTGAAGAAGATTCTCACCGCCGGCAGCGCCAAGCCGCTGGTGGCGCTGGTCTGGCACACCCACCTCTCCATGCGGGTCGCCTTCAAGATCCAGACCCTGATCATGAAGCTGCCGACCCGCGAAGTGCTTCCGGCGCGCGGTGGCGTGGGTTTTCCGCTGAGCAAGGAAGAGATGCGCTGGCATCTCAACTATTTCAACATCAACGCGTAGAGCGCAATCGGATGAAGTGCACAGCACTTCATCCGGCAATTGCGCGGCAATTTTAAGCGTCAGCGCGTTGGCGCGGATGGCTTGCCGACAGCTGCGGCCTCGGGCGCAGGCGCCTTAAGGCCGTCCGGCCCGATATGGGCGACATAGCCGGTCACGCCTTTGGTCGCTGTCACGGCAAAGCCGGATTCGGTCAGGCCGCGCGCCGCGCAATTCTGCGCCCCGGTAATCTCGAAAATGACGGGTGTGGTGCAGAAGGTTTTTGCGCCGGTCACCACGGGGCCGCCACCCCTCTTCTGTGCCAGCAGATAGACCGCATTGGCCTTCAAGGGCGCGGTCACGGTCTTGGCGCAGGCGCCCGGCTGCACCGTCCACCAACCGCGCGATACGGGCTTGGCCCGCTCCATCTGGCCCAACGCGACCAGCAGCACGTCGCGCGATTCATTGCAGACGGTATAGCCGGCTGGTGCGGCTTTCTCGCGTGCGCCACGTTCCAGGGCGGCGAACAGTTCGGCATTGCCGGCATTGGGACTGAGCCGTTGCCGGAAATCCGCCAGCGCCGCGCCGGTGCTCTTGTCAGGCCTGCCGTCGATGCGGGCGATTTTATAGCCATTGTCCTTCAGCAGGCGCTTGACCCCGGCAAGCTGCGCCTCGGCCAGGTTCATCACCGGCTTTTCGTCGAAATTCATGGTCCAGACGCTTTTGCCGCGATTGTCCAAGGTGGCAAAGGGCAGTGCGAAGGTGTCGTCGGCGGAGCAATAGGGCTGGGTCACCGCCTGTTTTATGGAAAAGTTCGTGTCCTTGACGCAGACCGGATAGGCGCCGCCCCAGGCGCGCGACGGGCCGGAATGGGCAATGCCCGAGCGGGCATAGACCAGATAGTTCGCCGCCTGCAGCGGCTCCTTGCGCGCCAATTGGCAATCGCCGGGCGTGATGCGGGTCCAGCCCTGGGTCTCGCTTTTGGGCGACTGGATCGCCGAAGTCGCGGCATAAAGGATGTAGCTGGTGCGGTTGCAGAGCGTAAGCGCGGCGTTGGCCGGCCTCGGCACCAGGCCTGCCGCCAGCAACACAGCCGGCAATACCCACTTCATTCGGCGGTGATCAGCGTACCCGCGCCATGCTCGGTGAAAAGCTCGAGCAGCAGCACATGGGGGATGCGCCCGTCCAGGATGACGGCGGCATTGACCCCGCCTTCCACCGCATCGATCGCGGTCTGGATCTTGGGAATCATGCCGCCCGAAATCGTGCCATTGGCGATCAGGGCCCGCGCCTCGCTGACGGAAAGTTTGGAGATCAATTTCTTGTCCTGGTCCAGCACGCCTTCCACATCGGTCAAAAGAACCAGGCGTTCGGCCTTGAGCGCGCAACTGACGGCGCCCGCCACGGTGTCGGCATTGATGTTGTAGGTCTCGCCCTTGCGGCCTACGCCGATGGGCGCGATCACCGGAATGGTCTCCGACTTCATGATGGAGTGCAGCACTTCCGGATTGACGGTGTCGGGTTCACCGACAAAGCCGAGATCGACCGCGACCTTCTCGCCGGTCTTGGGATCGGTCTGGGTCATCGCCACCTTGCGGGCGATCACCAGATTGCCGTCCTTGCCCGACAGGCCGACGGCGCGGCCGCCGGCGGCCTGAATGCCGGTGACGATCTGCTTGTTGATGGAGCCGGTCAGCACCATCTCCACGACTTCCACCGCGGCCTCGTCGGTCACGCGCAGGCCGTCGATGAAGGTGGACTGGATATTGAGCTTCTTGAGCATCGCCCCGATCTGCGGGCCACCGCCATGCACCACCACCGGATCGATGCCGGTCTGCTTCATCAGCACGATATCCTGGGCGAAATCATGCGCGCTCGAACCGGTCATGGCGTTGCCGCCATACTTCACGACGATGGTCTTCTGGTCGTATTTGAGGATGTAGGGCAGCGCCTCGACCAGCACCCGGCCCGTCTGGCGCCAGCGGGCCAGGGTGCGCAGGTTCCGGTCTTCAGATGACTCGTCGGAGGATCCGGCCATGGCCAGTTGCCCTTGTGGAAATGAAAAGTGGGGCCTTATAGCGCGGGAGGCCCGCGCCCCCAACAATTTATTGGGCTAGGGCTGCCAAGTGGGTGCGCAATTCCGGAATACCATCGCCCTTGAGGGCAGAGGTTAACTGTATCTCGGCCAGTGCGGCGGTGTGCTTTCGGGCTTCCTGGCCGGCGGCGGCAATAACGGTTGCGCGTTCGGCGGCCTTGAGTTCGTCCGCCTTGGTCAGCACCAGGCCGTAGGAGACGGCCGTCTGGTCCAGCAGCGCCATGACCTGTTTGTCGCTGTCCATCACCCCGCGCCGCGCGTCGATCAACAGCAGCACACGGCGCAGGCGGGCACGGCGGCGCAGATACGAGAAGATCATCTCCTGCCAGCTATCGGCCTCGGTCTTGGAGCGTTTGGCAAAGCCATAGCCGGGCAGGTCCACCAGCATCAGTCTGCCGCCCAGGTCGAAGAAGTTGATCTGGCGGGTGGCGCCCGGCGTCTGGGACACCCGCGCCAGGCTTTTGCGCCCGGTGAGCGCATTGACCAGGCTGGACTTGCCGGCATTGGAGCGGCCGACAAAGGCGACTTCGTTGAGCTTCTCCGGCGGGAGCTGTTCCGCCGAGGTCGCGCCCCAGATGAAATCGCACGCGCCTGCAAACAGTTTGCGCGCGGCTTCGTCCTTGGTGTCGGCAGCCTCAGTCATTTGCGGCTTTTGGCGCCGCTGCGATCTTCTTCGACTTGAGATTGTCGAACAGGGTCACTTCCACGCCTTCGCGCCTCATGATGTACCACTGTTGCGCCACCGACAGCAGGTTGTTCCAGGCGTAATAGATCACCAGGCCGGATGGGAAGGTGGCGAACATGAAGGTGAAGATCACCGGCATGAAAGAGAACATCTTGGCCTGCACCGGGTCGGGCGGCGGCGGGTTCATCTTGGTCTGTACCCATTGGGTAATGCCATAAAGGATCGGCCATACGCCGATAGAGAGCCAGGAGAGGAACGCCGGCAGCACCGCGTGCGGGTTGTAGGGGATCAGCCCGAACAGATTGAGGATGGAGGTGGGATCTGGCGCCGACAGGTCGTGGATCCAGCCATAGAAAGGCGCATGCCGCATCTCGATGGTGACGAACAAGACCTTGTAGAGCGAGAAGAACACCGGAATGGTCAAAAGGATCGGCAGGCAGCCCGAGACCGGATTGGCCTTTTCACGCTTGTACAGCTCCATCATGGCAAGCTGCATCTTCTGCGGATCGTCGCTGTGCTGCTTCTTGAGGGCTTCCAGCTGGGGCTGCAGCTTCTTCATCTTGCTCATCGCGCGGTAGCTGGCGCTGGCGAGCGGGAAGAAGATGAGCTTGACGATCACGGTCAGACCCAGGATGGCCAGGCCGAAATTGCCCAGCGCCTTGTTGAGGATGTCCAGCAGCCAGAAGAAGGGGCGGGTAAGGAACCAGAACCAGCCCCAGTCCACCGCATTGTCGAAATGGACGATGCCTTGGCTGTCCTGATAGCCGCGCAGGATGTTGACCACCTTGGCGCCGGCGAACAGGCGGTGCGTCACGCTGGCCGTGCCGCCGGGGTTGAGCTTGCGCGCGCCCAGGCGGTAGTTGGCCTGATAGGCGTCCACGCCGGATGGCGTCTTGGCGCCCAGATAGGCGCCGTTAAAGTTTTCGCCCTGGGGCGGAATGATCGCCGCCATCCAGTATTTGTCGGTGATGCCGACCCAGCCGCCGGTGGAATCAAACGTCTTGGGCGGGGTGCCGGGCTCCTTGAAGTCGTCATACTTGGCATCGACTTCGCTGCCATTGGCGACGCCCACAAAGCCTTCATGCAGGATAAAGAAGGTGGCGGTCTTGGGGACCGACTGGCGTTCCACCGTGCCATAGGGGAACAGGTTCACCGCGCCACCGCCGCGATTGGCGACGCTGTCCGAGATGGTGAACATGTATTGGTCGTCGATGGCGATGATACGGGTGAAGACCAGGCCGCGGCCATTGTCCCAGGTCAGTGTCACCGGATGGCCGGGCGACAGCGCGCCGCCATTGGTCTGGCGCCATTCGCTGTTGTCATTGGGCATGTTCTCGGCGCCCACCCAGCCGAAGGTGGCGTAATAGGGATAGTCGGTGCCCTTGGGCGCCAACACCACGATCTCCGCGCTCTTGGGATCCACCGTCTCGCGATATTTCTTCAGGCGCAGGTCATCCAGCTTGGCGCCCTTGAGCAGGATGGAGCCGTCCACCATCGGCGTGTCGATAGCAATGCGCGCGCCGCCTGCTTTCAGCGCTGCGTCGCGGCTCATATGGGGCGTGGTACCGGCAATGCCGGGCAGGTTGGGTGCGCCCGATGCCGATGCGGTCGCTGGGGGCTTGCCCTTTTCCTGCTTGGTCAGCGCCTCCTGGCGGGCGGTTTCGGCCTTCATGGCGGGCGTGGCGACGAAATACTGCCACAGGAACAGCACCGCGGCCGCAAGCGCGATGGCGAGAAGGACATTCTTGTTGTTGTTCATGGACTCATTTGCCGTTGATTGGGGCGCCGTTTGGAATAGGGAACCGGATCAAAGCCCGACGAACCGCCGAGCCAGCTTATGGGATGGCAGCGTGACAACCGTTTGGCCGTCAGCCACAGGCCCTTCAAGGGGCCATGATGATGAAGCGCTTCCAGCGCATAGGCCGAGCAACTGGGAGAGAAGCGGCAGACATGGGGCATGGCGGGCGAGATCAGGGCGCGATAGGCGCGGATCGGCGCGGACAAAAGCGCGACCATGAACCTACGCATGCCCACCTTCCGCTTTCATGTCTCCAGCCTTCGCGTCGAGCTTTCTGTGCGCCGCTTTCAGGGCCGTGGTGATGTCGGACAGAAGGGCCGGAAAGGGGCGCTCCACGGTGGTGCCGCGGGCGACCAGAACATAGTCATGGCAGGGGCGTCCCAAAAGGGGCAGCACTTGCGACGCAGCAGCACGCAACCGGCGCTTGGCGCGGTTGCGGATCACGGCATTGCCGATTTTCTTGCTGGCGGTGAAACCCACGCGCAGATGGCCCTCGGTCAGTTCCGGGGCAGGGCAGGTTTCCAGGGTGATGGCGCCTTCGACACGGCGAATGCCGCGTGCCGCCCTCAGGAAATCGGCACGCTTTTTCAGGCGCTCCACGACACGTTTTGTCCCGTCTTGCGGGGAGATCAGGCCGAAAGCTTCTTGCGGCCGCTGGCGCGGCGGCGGTTCAGGACCTTGCGGCCGCCGGCGGTGGCCATGCGCGAGCGAAAGCCATGGCGGCGCTTACGGACCAGTTTGCTGGGCTGATAGGTGCGCTTCATGGGTCTTCGGGCTCCGGAAAGGCCCCCTTCTTGGTTCTTGGGGGGCCGAAAGAGCGCGGTTTTTAGGGGGCAGACCCCGGCCTGTCAACGACTTGCGCCGATTGAAATATTATTTCAATCCAACCCTCAATCTCCCAAGGCAATCCCGTCCCGCCGGGGGTCGGCGGCCCCCACATAGCCGCCTTTGACCTTCTGGATGCCGTGCAGCCCGCTGCCCTCGATCCGGGGAACCTGGACGGTATGGCCCATGGCGGTGAGCTGGGCGGCCAGGGCGTCGGAATTGGGCGAGGCCTCCAGCAGGGTGGGGCCGTTCATGTTGATCTCATGCGGCATGGCGATGGCGTCCTTGACCGTCATCTTGGCGTCCAGCATGCCGATCAGGATCTGCGACACATAATCGATGATGGCCGGGCCGCCGGGCGAGCCCACCGACGCCAGGAAGCCGCCATCCTTGTCGAACACGATGGTGGGCGACATGGCCGACAGCGGCAGCTTGCCGGGAGCGGGCGCATTGGCCACGGGCTTTCCTTCACGCACCGGCTGGAAGGAGAAATCGGTCAGCGTGTTGTTGAGCATGAAGCCCCTGGTCATGATTTTGGCGCCGAACCCCGACTCCACCGACGTGGTCATCGCCACGACTTCGCCTTTGTCGTCGACAATCGTCATATGGCTGGTGCCGTGCAGCACCGGCGACACCTGCGGCGACAGCGCCGCATGTTTCTCCGGCGGATTGCCGGCAATCGCGGTGCCCATATCTTTTTTGGGATCGATCAGTGCAGCGCGTCCGGCAAGATAGCCCTTGTCGATAAGGCCCTTGACCGGCACATCGACAAAAGCGGGATCAGCCAAAAACTGGGCGCGATCGGCATAGGCCAGGCGGCTCGCCTGCGCGAACAGATGCGCACCGCTCACCGTGTTGGGCGTGAGCTCGGCGGGCGTGAAACGCTGCAGCATGCCTAATATCTGCAGCACGGCAACGCCGCCGGACGAGGGCGGCCCCATCGAGCAAAGACGATACTCGCGATAATCGCCGCAGACAGGCGCGCGTTCCTTGGCCTGATACTTGTCCAGGTCTTCCAGGGTCATGCCGCCCTGCTGGCGCGGCGCGTGCTGCACAAGATCGACGACGGCTTGCGCGATCTCACCCTTGTAGAAGCCGTCGGGACCATCCTTGGCAATCTTCTTCAAGGTCGCGGCATATTCCGGGTTCTTTAAAATCTCGCCTTCCGCCAGCGGTGTGCCATCGGCGTGAAAAAAAAGCGCCTTGGTCTCAGGCGTGTCGGCGCCGCGGGTAAAATTCCTGATGGCGCGCGCCAGTTTCGGCCCGACCGGAAATCCGCCTTCCGACAGCTTTATGGCGGGCTCGAACAATTTCGCCCAGGGCAGCTTGCCGTATTTCTGGTGCGCCAGCCAAAGCATCTTGATCACGCCCGGGACACCCACCGACAGGCCGCCGGGAATGGCGTCGGGCTTGGTGCGCGGCTGGCCGTTCGCATCCAGGAACATGGTGGGCGTGGCCGAGGCCGGCGCCATTTCGCGGCCGTCGAAACTGGTGGTCCGCTTGGTCGCCGGATCGTAGACCAGCATGAAAGCGCCGCCGCCGATCCCGGATGATTCCGGTTCCACCAGGCCCAGCACCAGCTGGGTGGCGATGGCGGCATCCACCGCGCTGCCGCCCGCGCGCATCATGTCCAGCCCCGCCTTGGCGGCATGGGGATTGGCGGCAGCGATCATGCGCTTCTTGGCAATGGTCTCGGTGACCTGCGCCTGAACCGGCTGGATCGTGGTGACGATCAGCGCCGTGACGCACAGCGCCTTAAGACATTTATCAAACAACTTCATACAATCCGCCTCATCAGGCTCTGGGGGCAGCAACTCGCGGGCCGCAATGGTAGCGTCAGTTCGCCCAAAATGAAAAAGCCCCGCTTTGCAGCGGGGCTTTTCATTTCGATTGCCTAATAAATCAGCGCACGAACACGCGCACTTCGCTGGAGGTCGCGTTGGGATCGGTGGTCGAGGCCACGTTCAGCCGGGTGGCGGGCACGCCCATATCGGTCATGGTGCGCATCACATCCTGGGCGTGGCGGCGGGCAGTGGACTGGGCCATCTGCACCGAGGCCGCCGTTCCGCGGGTGGGCGACACCGCCACCACCTGGAAGTTGGCGCCGGGCCGGTTCTGCAGCGCCTGGTTCAGCGCGGCATAAAGGACCTGCTGATAGTCGACATTGGGACGGTCGAACTTCACCACCACCAGCGGCGAGCCGGCGCTGGCAACCGCCGGGCCTGCACCGCCGAGGGAGGAGGTCACCCCGCCGCCATAGAAATCGCCGCTCTTGATTGCCCCTGCCAGGGTGGTGAGGTTGGAGCGCTCATTGGCGAGATAGGCGGTCTGGCGCTGAATGGCGTCAGAGGTTTCCTTCAGCAGCCGATCGATCATCACGATCGTCTGGCTGGTCTGGTCTTCCAGCAATTGCAGCTGGCGATGGTCTTCATCCACCGCACCCGAGACGGCAAAGGTGGCGCCGATCTGGTCCAGCGCAAAATGGGCGGCGGAACTGTCATTGGTGATGTCGGTGCCCAGCGCGTTCAGGGCATTCACATTGGTGGAAAGGGCGTCCAACTGGCTTTGGGCGATGTTCCATTGCGCCACCAGCTCCGGGTTGCCGCGGGTGGTGCCCACCTGCAGGCGGGTGGTGATATGGGCCTTGGCTTCCTGATAGGCACCGGCGGCGCCGGCGCCCTGGTTGCGCAATTCGGTCAGGCGGCCGTAATTGCCCGAAAGCTTCTGCTGCAAGCCCATCACCTGAGACCTGAGGCTCTGGATGGTCTTGTTGACGGCGGTGCCGGTATCGGGACCGGCGTCGATATTGACCGGGGTGATGGTGGCGACCGGCGCGGCGCCCGCACCCAAAGGCTGGGCGGCGACCGGCGCCATGGCGGAGGCACTGGGCGGTGCGCCCGCGCCGTCAGCCGTCGGCGGTGCCTCCGCGGCAATGTCTTCGCTTTCCCCGCCAAACATATTGTCGATGTCCGAGCAGGCCGTCAGGCTCAATCCGGCCGTCAACGCAAAAGCCAGAAACAGGCCCCTCTTGAGACCCGGCTTCGCTGAAATTCCCCTCATCATGCTCTCCGCTGCCCGGCGCCACTGCCCGGCCCCCAGACCGGCCGTGTCACGAGATTTGGCGCCCATACCCAACCCCGTCCGCCGCGGTTGGCTCGGGCGGACCCAGCCCCCAGTCTTAACCAGCAGGCCGGGAAGGGACAAGGACCAGAATGCCGCTTGGGGAGGAAATTGACACGTTTCCACTGGTACTTGCAGGGATTTTGGGGGCGGATGTAGGCAATGTCCCAACCCGGTACGGGTAGTGCTTGCCTTTGGGGAGGGTCCTGAATAGGTTCGCGCCCTCAAAACGCACCCGTAGCTCAGCTGGATAGAGCACCAGACTACGAATCTGGGGGTCAGAGGTTCGAATCCTTTCGGGTGCGCCATTTCCTTTGTCCGCGACGCGGACAATGGAAATGGCACAGGCAAGCGCCCATAGGCGGCGCTAACGTCAGCGTAGTGCGCCGCCGTCCTTCGCTTACGCTCCGGGCGTTCGTCGCTCGAAATGGTCCCCCGGACCATTTCGTCCGCTGCGCGGACCGCTTCTCACGGGCGGCCGCGCCCGGGAAGTCCCGCACCAATTTGCAGTGATAAGGACCAGGCCGTCCTAGGCTCGCCCGAGCTCGATGCGTGCGCCGTTCCCATGTTATTCGGTCATTAATCTGCGAATCGTAAGACCGCCGATGAAGGCCGGGATAGCTGGAGTTTTCCTAGCATGTTTGAACAAAGAAAAATTTTGATCACCGGCGGCGCCGGATTTATCGGCTCCCAGCTTGGGCATCATCTTGAGAGCCTTGGCGGGTCGGTCGCCCTGAGAGACGGTTTGCTGCCGAGATATTTAATGTTGCTTCAGGGGTCGGTTACAGCGTTCCGGAGCTTTTTGACATGATGAAACGCATGTCCGGGCATTCGACGCTCGAAGCTGTGTACGATAATCCGGAAGCTTTCTGGGATCGGTATCCGGCTCTTTTTCAAGGCAAGTTTCCGTTGCTGCGCAGCCGGGTCCGGAAAGAAGTCTTCAAATATGCCGTCGGAACGAATCAGAAGGTTGTGTCGGAGTTTGGCTGGGCGCCGAAAATGAATATCGAGGCCGGGCTCCAGTCGGTCATTTCGGACGCGCAGAGGCGGCTGGCCGAAACCGCCGTGTGATTTTGTCAGCGGGTTGTGGCCGATAGAGGCCGCCGGAGCTGTCGAAATCGCGGCGGTGTTGCTGCTGGTCGCGTTTATTTCCGCCTGTTCATGAACTCAAGGACATCGAACGGCGACAGGCTGTGACGGGCTCACGAAATTCGCGGGACTTCATTTTCCTATAGCGGGGCCTTTGTTGGACATGGCCCATGACAGTGCAGGAATCTCTACGCACGACGGAACCTTTTGCGCCCGAAAGCAAAAGCCGGTCATCCCGGATGGGCGGCCGTTGGCTCGCTTATGGTGCAGCGGCAGCGCTGTTGCTCGCTGCTGTCTGGTATGGCGCGGATTTGTTCGCACCCAGGAAGAAAGGACCACCGCCACCGCCGGTGAAGGTCGCGACCGCACAGCGCCACGACATGACGGTGACCCAGAACACCATCGGCACGGTGGTGTCGCCCGCCATGGTGCAGATTACCGCGCAGGTCACCGGCAAGCTTCTGGTTGCCAATTTCCGGGAAGGCGACATCGTCCATAAAGGGCAGCTTCTGTTTCAGATCGATCCGGCGCCATATCAAGCGGCGCAAGCGCAGGCGGAGGGCCAGCTGGCCCGCGACAGCGCCACGCTCGCCAACGACCGCGTGGACCTTTCCCGTTATCAGTTGCTGGCGCAGCAGAATGCAATCTCCAACCAGCAGCTCGTAACCCAGCAGGCCAAGCTCAAATCCGACGAAGGCGTGGTCGTGGCCGACAAGGCCAGCGTGGACGCCGCGCGCATCAACGTGAACTACACCAGGATCGTTTCACCCATCGACGGCAAGACCGGCGCCATCCTGATCCAGCCGGGCAATGTCATTCCGGCGGTGAGCGCCAATGTCCAGCCGCTGGTCACCATCACCCAGATCCAGCC
>Ga0310811_10010360_pt1 | contig 12040 bp, 8 predicted proteins | sample YCmetagenome_FD_207642 | JGI IMG/M metagenome (GOLD analysis project Ga0310811, IMG submission 207642) | Soil microbial communities from experimental microcosm in Duke University, North Carolina, United States - YC | ecosystem: Engineered > Artificial ecosystem > Soil microcosm > Unclassified ...
ATGGAGTGGACCGGTACTAATAGGCCGAGGGCTTACACACCCTAGAACTTCAACGACTGATACTGCAGCATGGTTGATCGCATCCACTAGCCGGTTCACAGGTACTCGACCGACCCGTCCCGGGTTGACACGAGAAGAGCCTGATCAACGTGCGGCGGTCATGGCGGCGGGGAAACGCCCGGTCCCATCCCGAACCCGGAAGCTAAGCCCGCCAGCGCCGATGGTACTGCAAGGGGGACCTTGTGGGAGAGTAGGACACCGCCGCGCTACCCGTAGGACTGAGGCCCGGAACCGGAGACGGTTCGCGGGCCTCAGTCGCGTTCCATGTCCTCTCGGACGGGCGGTTTACCTCGCGGTAACGGCATCGGGGGATAGTGTGACCTTAGAAGGCGGGCACACACAGTTCATTCGGAGAGTGATCATGGAGCGGCAGCAGGAGTTCGTCCTCAGGACCCTGGAGGAGCGGGACATCCGCTTCGTCCGCCTGTGGTTCACCGACGTGCTGGGCTTTCTGAAATCCGTCGCCGTAGCGCCGGCCGAACTGGAGCAGGCCTTCGCCGAGGGGATCGGCTTCGACGGCTCCGCGATCGAGGGCTTCGCCCGGGTGCACGAGTCGGACATGCTGGTCAAGCCGGATCCCGCCACCTTCCAGATCCTGCCGTGGCGGGCCGAGGCGCCGGGTACGGGGCGGATGTTCTGCGACATCCAGACCCCGGACGGCACCGCCTCGTACGCCGACCCGCGCTATGTGCTCAAGCGTGCGCTGGCCAAGGCCGCGGAGAAGGGCTTCACCTTCTACACGCACCCGGAGATCGAGTTCTTCCTGTTCAAGGACGAGCCGGAGGCCGGCCGGGTGCCCGAGCCGGTGGACTTCTCCGGCTACTTCGACCTGACACCGCACGGAATCGGGCACGACTTCCGCCGGCAGGCCATCACCCACCTGGAGTCGATGGGCATCTCGGTCGAGTTCAGCCACCACGAGGCGGCGCCCGGCCAGCAGGAGATCGACCTGCGTTACGCGGACGCGCTCTCGACCGCGGACAACATCATGACCTTCCGCCTGGTGGTGAAGGAGGTCGCGCTGGAGCAGGGGGTCTACGCGTCCTTCATGCCGAAGCCGCTGACCGATCACCCCGGTTCCGGCATGCACACGCACCTGTCGCTGTTCGAGGGCGACCGCAACGCGTTCCACGAGCCGGGGGCCGAGTACCAGCTCTCGAAAGTCGGCCGTTCCTTCATCGCCGGCCTGCTGCGGCACGCGGGCGAGATCAGCGCCGTCACCAACCAGTGGGTGAACTCGTACAAGCGCCTGTCCGGGGGCGGCGAGGCTCCGAACTACATCTGCTGGGGCCACAACAACCGCTCGGCTCTCGTCCGCGTGCCGATGTACAAGCCGGGCAAGAGCCAGTCCACGCGCATCGAGGTGCGCAGCCTGGACAGCGCGTGCAACCCGTACCTTGCGTACGCCGTTCTTCTCGCCGCCGGTCTGAAGGGTGTCGAGGAGGGCTACGAGCTGCCGCCCGGGGCCGACGACAACGTCTGGTCGCTGACGCGGGCGGAGCGGCGCGCGCTCGGCATCCAGCCGCTGCCGTCCTCCCTGGAGGAGGCGATCGGGCTGATGGAGCGCAGTGAGCTGGTCGCCGAGACGCTGGGCGAGCACGTCTTCGAGTTCTTCCTGCGGAACAAGCGCGCCGAATGGGCCGAGTACGAGCGGCATGTCACGCCGTTCGAGCTGGGCCGCTACCTGCCGGTGCTCTAGAAAGAGGGCAGGGGCGCTCGCCCGCTGGGGCTGCGTACTCCGACCTGGCCTGGTTCGGATACCTGAACGCCGAGGAGGATCCCTGCGAGGACCGCGGCGGTACCGGGTGGAGAGTCGGCCGGTCGGTGAGAGGTGAGGTGGTGGCGGGGTGGGGCGAGCCTTCGGGCCGCTCCGCGGGTGCCGTCGCCGCAGTGTGCGGCGGCGGGCCTAGAGCCCGACGGCCTGACGCCCGAGCTGGGCGACGTAGTCGGAGAGCGTCTCGCCGCTGAGGTCCTCGGGGACCGCGCCGGGTACGGCCTGGCGCAGCAGCTGCAGCCCCAGCCACACCGAGTAGGCGTGCAGCGCGGAACGCTCGGCCTGGTCGGGAGACAGGCCTGCCTGCTCGCGCAGCCGCTGGGAGTACGCCATCCGCTTGCGCACGATGCGCTCGATCGCGGGGGCGATCACCACGTGGTCCGCGTTCCACAGCAGGACGAGGAAGATCTTCACGTCCTTCGGCGAACCGTTGAGCAGTTCGACCGTCGCGTTGTGCCGCTCGATCGGGTCGGCGATCTCCTCGAGGCGGGCGATCGACTCGTCGATCACCGTGGCCTCCCAGTGCTCCACCGCGGCCTGCAGCAGGGCATTGCGATCACGGAAGTGCCAGTAGAAGGAGCCCTTGGTGGCGCCGAGGCGCTCGGCCAGCGGCTCCACGGCCACCGCGCGCAGGCCGTCGCGGGCCAGCGCCTCGACGGCGGTGCCGATCCAGTCGGCCCGGGTCAGGGTCCTGCGCTCGCGCGGGCGGGCCGGCGCGGGGGTCGGGGGCGCGCCGTTGGCGGCGGCGCGGTCGCGGGGCACCGCTTGGCCCAGTACGCCGCTGTCCGCCGCGAGCCGCGGATAACTCGGTGCGGTGCCCCCGGCCGCGGGGGTACGGGCGCCGCGAACGGTGTAATCGGTCGAAGTCACAGTCATATCGCGCATGGCGTCACCGTAGCGCAGCGGAGGGTAGTCGCGTGGCGAATGACTCTTTCGAGCGAACTATCGTGAATCGTGCGTCATGATCGCCGATCTTGGCGGGAACCAGCCTGGCCGAGGGCCCGTGCAGTGGTTAAGGTCGAGTCGTGGCCGCTCCCCGAGAACGCGAATCGCAGCTCAGCCGACTAGCTCGCCGCGGATTCGCCGATCCGGCGGCTGCGGCCGCGCTGCTGGCCGGGCCCGAGTTCAAAGATCTGGCCGTGGATCCGGTGTTCCTGGAGAGCGTCGGGAAGTGCGCGGATCCCGACACCGCGCTCGGATCCCTGGCCAGGCTGCTGGCCGCCGACACCGACGATCGGCAGGTGCTGCGGGCGACGCTGGCCGCCTCCCAGCCGTTGCGCGGAAGACTGCTCGGCGTCCTCGGCGTCTCCTCGGTGCTCGGCGATTTCCTGGCCAGGCACCCACAGGCCTGGCACGCCCTGGATGAACTGGAGCCGGAGGACCTGGCGCCGGGGCCGGACTTCCTGCGCCGCACGCTGCTGGCCGCGGTCGGCGCTGATCCGGGTGCTGCCGAGCCGCGCGCGCGGCTGACCGGCCTCGAGGCGGCGAACGCGCTGCGCGTGGCGTATCGCAGGGGGCTGCTGCGGATCACCGCCCGCGACGTGGCCGGCGGGGCTTCGATGGCCGAGGTCGGGCGCGAGCTGTCCGACCTGGCCGGGGCCACGTTGGACGCCGCGCTCGCCGTCGCCCGCGCGGAACTCCCGGCCGACGCGATCCCGTGCCGGCTCGCGGTCGTCGGCATGGGCAAATGCGGCGCACGCGAGCTGAACTACGTCAGCGACGTGGACGTGGTCTTCGTCGCCGCGCCGGGGCGGATGCCGGATGGCAGCGAGGCCCAGGAGTACGAGGCGCTGCGCACCGGCACCCAGTTGGCGGCCGGGATGATGCGGCTGTGCGGCGAGGTGACGGCCGAGGGCAGTATCTGGCAGGTCGACGCCGGGCTGCGGCCCGAGGGCAAGTCCGGTCCGCTGGTGCGCACGCTCGCCAGCCACGCCGCGTACTACCAGCGCTGGGCGAAGACCTGGGAGTTCCAGGCGCTGCTCAAGGCGCGGCCGGTCGCCGGGGATATGGAGCTCGGCGAGGCGTACGTCGGATTCGTCAGCCCGCTGATCTGGTCGGCGGTGGAGCGGGCGCATTTCGTCGAGGACGTGCGCGCGATGCGGCGGCGCGTCGTGGACCACGCGAAATCCTCGCTGCGCAGCGCTCCGGGCTCCGCTTCCGTCGAGCGGGAGATCAAACTCGGTCCCGGCGGCCTGCGCGACGTCGAGTTCGCGATCCAGTTGCTGCAGCTCGTCCACGGCCGCGCCGATCCGTCGCTGCGCAAGCGCGCGACGCTGGATGCGTTGGCAGCGCTCGGTACCGGCGGCTTCGTCGGCCGGCAGGACGCGCAACAGCTCGCCGAGGCGTACGAGTTCCTGCGCACGGTCGAGCACCGGATCCAGCTCTTCCGGTTGGAGCGCACCCATCTGATGCCGACCGACGAGCCGTCCCTGCGGCGGATCGGCCGCTCGCTCGGCTTCGGCACGGACCCGGCCGGCCGGCTGCGTGCGGCCTGGCAGTCGCACGCGCGCGTCGTGCGCCAACTGCACGAGAAGCTGTTCTACCGGCCTCTTCTCACGACGGTCGCCCGGCTCGCGCCCGCCGATGTCCGGTTGAGCACCGACTCCGGTAAGTTGTCGGCCGACGCGGCGAAATCGCGGCTCACGGCACTGGGCTACGCGGATCCGGCCGGGGCGCTGACGAACATCGAGGCACTGACCTCGGGTCTGAGCCGCCGCGCGGCGATTCAGCGTACGCTGCTTCCGGCGTTTCTCAACTGGTTCGGCGACGCCCCCGATCCGGACGCGAGCCTGCTGGGCTTCCGTCGGCTCTCCGACGCACTCGGCAGCACGCCGTGGTACCTCAGATCGCTGCGCGACGAGGGCGAAACCGCGGCGAGGCTGGCCCAGCTGCTCTCCTCGGGGGGCTACGTCACGGATCTGCTGCTGCGCGCGCCGAACGCCGTCGCGGAGCTCTCGAAGTCGATCGATCCGAAGACGCGCGAGTCCCTGGCGACGGAGATGACCGCGCTCGTCTGCCGCGCCTCCGACGCCGCCCAGGCCGTCACGTCCGTCCGCGCCGTCCGCAGGCGGGAGTTGCTGCGCATCGCGGCGGCCGACGTGCTGGGGCAGTTCGAGCAGGCCGGTCCCGGAGTACGCGTCGAGGCGATCGGGCGCGCGCTGACGGACGTCACCGCCGCCACCGTGCAGGGCGCGCTCGATGCCGTGCTGGCCTTCGGCTCCGGCGGCGGCAAGCCGCCGGTTCGTTTCGCGGTCATCGGCATGGGTCGGTTCGGCGGCTTCGAGCTCGGTTACGGCTCGGACGCGGACGTGCTGTTCGTCTACGAGCCGCTGCCGGGCGCCGACGAGCGTGCCGCATCGAGTGCGGCGGCGGCCATCGCGACCGAAATGCGCTCGCTGCTGCAGACGCCGAGCGCCGACCCGCCGCTGCAGATCGACGCCGATCTGCGGCCCGAGGGCAGGCAGGGGCCGCTGGTGCGCACGCTCGCCTCGTACGCCGCGTACTATCAGCGCTGGTCCAACACCTGGGAGGCGCAGGCGCTGCTGCGCGCGGCACCGGTGGCCGGCGACGCCGACCTCGGCAAGCGGTTCATCGCCGCGATCGACCCCTTCCGCTACCCGGAATCGGGGGCGGGCGAGGCCGAGGTGCGCGAGATCCGGCGGCTGAAGGCCAGGATGGAGGCCGAGCGGCTGCCGCGCGGCGCCGACCGCGCGCTGCACACCAAGCTCGGCCCCGGCGGCCTGTCAGACGTCGAATGGATCGCGCAGCTCCTCCAGTTGCGGCACGGGAACGACGTGCCGGGGCTGCGCGTCACCGGGACGCGTGCCTCCCTCGCCGCGGCCGCCCACGCCGGGCTGCTGGACGCCGAGGACGCCGCGCTGCTCGACGAAGCCTGGACGCACACCTCTTTGCTGCGCAACGGGATCGCGATCGTGCGCGGACGACCTGGCGACCAGGTCCCCACGGATGCGAAGGAGCTCGCCGGGATCGCGCGCTACCTCGGCGAGGACGTCGACAGCGAGACGCTGCTCGACACGCATCGCCGGCTGGCGCGCCGCGCGCGCACCGTCTTCGAGCGACTGTTCTATGACACGGATTGACGACGAGAACTAGTTGTGATGCGGGGATTCGAGCGAACGCCTGGTGCGACCGAATCCCCACGCGGCGCCGGAGGGCCGGGCGCTACTTCGGCGCCTCGATGAGCCCCAACTTCTCCGCCTCGAGCCGTACGCCCGCCACGGACCTCTCGTGCCGGCGCCCGATCTCGGCCCAGCTCAGATCGCCGTGCACCTCCGCGGTGAGCTGCTCGCGCTCCTCGTCCGTCCATGCGACGCCCGCGTTGCGCGGGGGAGTGGGCTTGCCTCGCGCCGTACCTCGCCAGCTGAGCGCAGCGACTTCGTTGCGCGGCACGGTACGCACCACATCGCCTCCCGTGACGAAGCGCAACTCGTCGCCCTCGAAGCGCACGGCCTCGGCGGGGAACGACACCGTCACCGGCGCGCCCTCCACGGCGAGCCAGGCGGGACCGGAGTTGGCGGCGAGCTCGAGCTCGATCTGGTTCACAGACATGACAATGCCTCCTGGTAGTCGACTGATGACTTGACGTCATCTGGATCGACTATCGCAGGAGGCACTGACAAGAACGGCAGTAGCTGCCGTAACTAGTTGTGGTGCGCGTACTGCGGCTGAGGTTGCGTCAGCCCGCGTACTTCTCGATGAGGGCGCCCAGACGCGGCAGCGCGGCCTCGACGTTCTTGACGCCGCTCGGACGCACGGCGTTGTAGGCCTTGCGGATCGGGGCGCGCTCCGAGTTCTTGGCACGCTCGTCGGTGACGGCGAGCAGGGCCTCGGACGCGGCCTCGCCGTTCTTGGCGAGGTAGTCGCCGAAGCTGCCGCCGCCGGCGGCCTGGAAGTCGGCCCAGAACGGGTCAAGCTTGCCGATCATCTCCGGAAGCAGCGTCTCCACCGCGTCGTGGATGATGCCGGAGGCGAAGGCGGTGACGGTCTTGTAGGCGCCCTTGATGATCAGGCCCTTGTCCGACACCTCCTCCTCGACGAGGGTCACGCCGTCGGCGATGACGTTCGGGCGGACATCCGGGGCGAGCAGGGTCTCCTGCAGAGTGGCCATGTGCGGCTCTTCTCCTATGGCGCGTGGCGAAAAATTCCCCCCTCAGGGTTCGCACAGGCTACCAGTTTCCGGCCCGGCTTGAGGACGCCGGGATACCCCGGCGTCCTGCCTCTCTCACCTGCGCCGAGGGAGTTCCGACGGGATTTCAGACGAGGTTCAGCGAGCGGGCGATCAGCAGGCGCTGCACCTCGCTGGTGCCCTCGCCGATCTCCAGGATCTTCGCGTCCCGGTAGAAGCGGCCGACCGGGAACTCGTTCATGAAGCCGTAGCCGCCGAAGATCTGCGCGGCCTCGCGCGCGCTGGCCATCGCGGCCTCGCTGGCCGCCAGCTTGGCGATCGCGGCCTCCTTCTTGAACGGCTTACCGGCCAGCAGCAGGCCGGCCGCGTGCCGCCAGGCCAGCCGCGAGCTGTGCGCCCGCGCCTCCATGTCGGCGATCTTGAACTGGATCGCCTGGTACTCGCCGATCTTGTGGCCGAAGGCGGAACGCTCCTTGACGTACCGGACGCACTCGTCGACGCAGCCCTGGGCGAGCCCGGTGGCCAGCGCGGCGATCGCGATCCGGCCCTCGTCGAGCGTGCGCAGGAACTGGGCGTACCCGCGGCCGCGCTCGCCGAGCAGGTTCTCCTGCGGCACGCGGCAGTTGTCGAAGACCAGGCCGTGGGTGTCCGAGGCGCACCAACCGACCTTCGAGTAGCCGGGCTCGACCGTCAGGCCCGGGGTCCCGGACGGCACGAGGATGCAGCTCAGCTCGGCGCGTCCGTCGTCATCGCGCGCGGTCACGGCCATGACCGTGATCAGCGAGGTGACGTCGGTGCCGGAGTTGGTGATGAAGGACTTCGAGCCGTTGATGACCCAGGAGTCGCCGACGTTGCCCGCGCGGGTGTTCACAGCGGCCGCGTCGGAGCCGCCGCCGGGCTCGGTGAGCCCGAACGCGGCCAGCCGCTCGCCCTTGCACAGCCCGGTGAGCCAGTACTCCTTCTGCTCGTCGGTGCCGAAGCGGTACACCGGCATCGAGCCCAGGCTGACGCCGGCCTCGAGCGTGATGGCCACGGACGAGTCGACGCGGGCGAGCTCCTCCAGCGCGATGCACAGCGCGAAGTAGTCGCCGTCCATGCCGCCGTACTCGCTCGGGTACGGCAGGCCGAACAGGCCCATCCGCCCCATCGCGGCGACGATCGGGTACGGGAAGGCGTGCCGCTCGTAGTAGTCTCCGATGACCGGGGCCACCTCCTCGCGTGCGAAGGCCTCGACGGCCTTGCGGAGGTCCTCGTATTCGGCGGGAAGCGTGGGGTCGAGCATGGCGGTCATCATCCGTTCTTCGAGCCCTTCATAAGGGCTTGGACGGTACGGGACGGGGCTGGACGGCCGAGGATCCCGGCCATCCAGCTCGAGACGTCGACCAGCTTCTGGAGGTCGACGCCGGTGGTGATGCCGAGTCCGTCGAGCATCCACACGAGGTCTTCGGTGGCCAGGTTGCCTGTGGCGGATTCGGCGTAGGGGCAACCGCCGAGGCCTCCTGCGGAGGCGTCGATGGTCGCTATGCCGGCCTGAAGCGCGGCGTACGTGTTCGCCAGCGCCTGGCCGTAGGTGTCGTGGAAGTGCACGGCGAGCCGGTCGCGGGCCACGCCGCGCCGCTCCAGCGCGTCGATCAGGGTGCGCACGTGGCCAGGGGTGGCGGTGCCGATGGTGTCGCCGAGGCTCACCTGCGTGCACCCGGCGTCGATCAGCCGTACCACGACGTCCGTCACCTTGCGCATCGAGACGGGGCCCTCCCAAGGGTCGCCGAAGCACATCGAGACGTAGCCCCGGGCCCGCATGCGGCGCGCGAGTGCCTGCTGCAGCGTGGCCTCGATCTCCCTCATCGAGTCCTCGATGGTGGAGTTGAGGTTCTTCTGCGCGAAGGTCTCGGTGGCCGAGGCGAACACGGCGATGTCCTTGGCGCCGGTGGCCGCGGCCCGCACGAGCCCGCGGCGGTTCGGCACGAGCACCGGGAAGCGCGTGTGCTCGTTGAAGGTGCGCGAGGCGAGCATCGGCATCAGCTCGTCGGCGTCGGCGAGCTGCGGCACCCACTTCGGGTGCACGAAGCCGGTCGCCTCGATCATCCACAGGCCGGCGCCGGCGAGGCGCTCGATGAACTCGGCCTTGGCGCAGGTCGGCACCACGGCCTTCTCGTTCTGCAGGCCGTCGCGCGCGCCGACCTCGTACACCGTGACGCGCTGCGGCAGGCCGTGCTGAGTGAGCTTCTGCGGAAGTCCTGGGATCATCTCAGCTCCACCTCGAAGAGAACGTGGCCCAGCGGCACCTGGTCTCCGACGGTAGCGCCGATCGCCGTCAGAACGCCGTCGCACGGCGCCGTCAGCGTGTGCTCCATCTTCATCGCCTCCAGCACGCCGAGCGGCTCGCCGGCCGTGACCGACTGCCCTTCCTGCACCTTAACCGCGAGCACCGTGCCCGGCATCGGCGCGCGCACCGAGCCGTCGGCCTCGGCGGACCCGCTGTCCGCCGCCGCGACGCGTTCGGCGTGGGCACGTGCCGGAACCGCCGGTCCGCCGAGCCGCCAGCCGTCGCGCGCGTCGAAGGGCGTTCGGCCGTCCGGCTCGAGGCGGGGGTGGAAGGGCAGGTCGGGGTGCGTGTCGAGCCACGAGGTGTCGATGGCCGCGTCGGCGAACTCGGCGGAGCCGAGCACCGTACGCAGGAACGGCAGGTTCGTGACGAGGCCGGTGACCGCGGTGCCGTCGAGGGCCTTGAGCAGGTTCCGGCGCGCGGCCTCGCGGTCGGCGCCGTGCGCGGTCACCTTGGCGACCATCGGGTCGTAGTACGCGGTCACCTCGCCGCCGGTGCGCAGGGCCGTGTCGACGCGCAGGCTCGCCGGGTTCTCCTCGTGCGGCCACCGCACGGACTCCGCGACGCCCGCCTGCGGCAGGAAGCCGTGCTCGGCGTCCTCGGCGTAGACGCGGACCTCGATCGCGTGGCCGTCCGGCCTCGCAGAGAGCTGAGGTAGTCGCTCGCCGCGGGCGATCCTGATCTGCAGTGCGACGAGGTCGAGCCCTGTCACGAGTTCGGTCACCGAATGCTCGACCTGGAGACGAGTGTTCACCTCGAGGAAGAAGAATTCGTCTCCTGAAACGATGAATTCGACGGTGCCCGCGTTGACGTAGCCGACCTTGCGGCACAGCCGGACCGCGGCGTCGAGCAGCCGCTCGCGCAGCTCCGGGCCGATCGTCGGCGCCGGGCTCTCCTCGACGACCTTCTGGTGCCGCCGCTGCACGGAGCAGTCGCGCTCGCCCAGGTGGACGACGTTTCCGTGGCCGTCCGCGAGGATCTGCACCTCGACGTGCCGGCCGTGCTCCAGGTACCGCTCGACCAGCACCGTGCCGTCGCCGAACGCTGACTCGGCCTCGCGCTCGGCGGCCTTGAGGGCGTCCGGCAGGTCGGCGGGCGCGCGCACGATCCGCATGCCCTTGCCGCCGCCGCCCGAAGCCGCCTTGACCAGTACCGGGAAGACGTCGCCGGCGTGCTCAGCGCCGTCGACGCGCCGTTGAGCCCGGCGGAGCCGGAGGATTTCGTCCGCGCGGTACGAGCGGAGCACCGGCACGTCCGCCTGCTCGGCGAGTTCCCGCGCGGCGTCCTTGCGGCCCAGCGCCGAGATCACTTCGGCAGGCGGGCCGATGAAGGTGAGCCCGGCCTCGCGGCAGGCCCGCGCGAAGCCCGCGTTCTCGGACAGGAAGCCGTAGCCGGGGTGCACGGCGTCGGCCCCGGATTCGCGCGCGGCGGCGAGCACGGCGGCGACGTTCAGGTAGGACTCGGTCGCCGGGGCGGGGCCGAGGCGGACCGCGGCGTCGGCGGCGCGCACGTGCGGCGAGCCGGCGTCGGCGTCCGAGTAGACGGCCACCGTGCGGATGCCCAGGGCGCGCGCCGTGCGGATCACCCGCAGCGCGATCTCGCCGCGATTGGCGATCAGGATCGACTCGATCATGCTGCCCCCTACATCCGGAAGACGCCGTAGTTGACCGGCTCGGGCTCGGCGTACGAGGTGGCCGCCAGGGCCAGGCCGAGCACCCGCCGGGTGTCGACGGGGTCGATGATCCCGTCGTCCCACAGCCGCGCCGTCGAGTAGTAGGGCGAGCCCTGCGTCTCGTACTGGTCCCGGATCGGCTTCTTGAACGCCTCCTCGTCCTCGGCCGACCACTCGCCGCCCTCGGCCTCGATCCGGTCCCGGCGCACCGTGGCCAGCACCATCGCCGCCTGCTCGCCGCCCATCACCGAGATCCGCGCGTTCGGCCACATCCACAGGAAGCGCGGGTCGTAGCCGCGGCCGCACATGCCGTAGTTGCCCGCGCCGAAGGAGCCGCCGATCATGACCGTCAGCTTGGGCACCGTGGCGCAGGCCACGGCCGTGACCAGCTTCGCGCCGTCGCGCGCGATGCCGCGGTTCTCGTAGTCCTTGCCCACCATGAAGCCGCTGATGTTCTGCAGGAACAGCAGCGGGATCCGGCGCTGCTGGCAGAGCTCGATGAAGTGCGCGCCCTTGACCGCGGACTCGCCGAACAGTACGCCGTTGTTCGCCAGGATGCCGACCGGGTAGCCGTGGATCTTCGCGAACGCGCAGACCAGCGTCTCGCCGTAGCGGGCCTTGAACTCGTGCGTCCGCGAGCCGTCGACGATGTGCCGGATCACCTCGCGCACGTCGTAGGGGATGCGCGGATCGGTGGGGACGAGGTCGTAGAGCTCCTCGGGGTCCGCGGCCGGCTCCTCGGGCGCCTCCGGCGCCAGCCACGGCGTCGCGGGAGGCAGGCTGGCCACCGCGTCGCGCAGCAGGTCGAGGGCGTGCTCGTCGTCCTCGGCGAGGTGGTCGGCGACGCCGGAGAGCCGGGTGTGCACGTCGGCGCCGCCCAGCTCCTCGGCGGAGACGATCTCGCCGGTGGCCGCGCGGACCAGCGGCGGGCCGCCGAGGTAGATCGTGCCCTGATTCCGCACGATGATCGTCTCGTCGCTCATCGCCGGGACGTACGCGCCGCCCGCCGTGCACGCGCCGAGCACCGCGGCCAGCTGCGGGATGCCCGCGCCGGACATCCGG
>Ga0310811_10010361_pt1 | contig 12040 bp, 11 predicted proteins | sample YCmetagenome_FD_207642 | JGI IMG/M metagenome (GOLD analysis project Ga0310811, IMG submission 207642) | Soil microbial communities from experimental microcosm in Duke University, North Carolina, United States - YC | ecosystem: Engineered > Artificial ecosystem > Soil microcosm > Unclassified ...
GTAGATGTTTCCATCCTTGAAACCCTCCGCCCCCGCACTGAATGTTTGCATGGCCGCGGCCTGATCGCGCTGTACGGCCACGGCCACCCGCTCAAGCATCTGCTTTAACCGTCCAATCGGGCGAGTTCATAGCGATCGTAGGCCGGTCTGGTTCGGGGAAATCGACCCTCATGAGCCTTTTGGGGTTATTGGAGAAACCCGACTCTGGCGACTTCATTTTGAATGGGCAAAGCACCGTTAAATTGCCAGAAGACACCACCGCCGAGATCCGTAGCCGTCAGATAGGATTCGTATTCCAGCTACCTGCATTGCTGGCGAGGGCAACAGCGCTCGAAAATACAGAATTGCCGCTGGCGTATAGCGACGTACCACGCGCCGAAGCCCAGCGTCGCGCGCAAAGCGCGTTAGAAAAAGTTGGGCTCGGACACCGCCTGTCTCATTGGCCTCATCAGCTTTCAGGGGGAGAGCAGCAGCGTGTGGCGATTGCGAGAGCGCTTGTGAACGATCCTGCGGTAATTTTGGCGGATGAGCCGACCGGGGCGCTCGATAGCAAGACCGGCGATGCGATTCTGGCTTTGTTCAAAGAGCTAAACCGAGACGGGCGAACGATCATCGTAGTCACGCACGCGGCGGATGTCGCCCAAACTGCGGCTCGAAGAGTTACGCTTCACGACGGTCGCGTTACACATGATGATATGGAGCCCGCGAGCTCATGAGAATCGTCGCAAACGTCCGCTTTGCTTTGACCGGACTGCGCGCTCACAAGATGCGGAGTATGCTGACCGCTTTCACATCGCGCTTGATGATGATGCCGTCTATACAGGATCGCGCTCGCCGGCTTCCAATTGCCGGATCTGCATTCCAAGCGCTGTCTGAGCGACATGAAGCTGCTCGGCAGCCCGCGTCATGTTCCCAGCTTCGACGATGGCTACAAAATACTTGAGCTGCCGCAAATTCACTGAGAGCCCCCCTGCCTGACTTCGATAGAAGGGTACGATGGGGGCTTGCCGAATGGCCAGTGCTCCCTTCGCGGCAGCGCGCTGGAAACTCGGTGCATTGCGTTGCGAAAGCTTGGTGGGACACTTCGGGCAGCGGACCAAGGCTCGCCACTGGGTCACAAGCAGACCATGAGCGTCCTACCAGCTAGCTCGGACACTTGACCGAAATTGGAGTTGACGCGCTCTACTCGTGGGGCCGCCCTGGTCTGTATGAATTGCCTTGAGCCGCCGTTAATTGGGAAGGCCTACTTTCTTCCACGCGTCGGCAAATCTTGAAAACACTGCAGGATTGACACCCACCGTGACTTGGAAGCGGCTAATGCGAAAGTTTGGGTCGACCTGGAGCAGCGCCTGAGCCTCCCTACAGGCGTCCTCCATCTGCCCCGCCATAACGAGCGCCGCCGCTAGGTATGCGTGCGGAACGCTAAAGTTCGGATTGGCCTCGACGGCACGTCGACCCGCAGCGACCGCCTCCGCATAGCGGCCAACGTTGAAATTCGCGCCGCAAATGGCCTGGTAGGTCAAATACCTCAGAGAATCGAAAGGACTCACCTTTAATGCGCGTTGCGCCCGTTCGAGAGCCAGATCATTCCTCCCGCTCCAGGCAAGCGCCACCGCACTCGTACAAAGAGCGATGACGTTGGATCCGCTGATGTCCAAGGCGCGGTCGAATAGATCGAAGGCTAGCTTGGTGTCGTGCTCATCAAACCAGATGACGAACGCCGCGATTGCCAAGGTGGTCGCGTCATTGGGTGCGCCAGAGACTGCCTTATGGGCATGATGGATCGAACGACGCTTGTCTTCGGGATCCAGGCCTGCCCGGCTGAAGCGGATGTGAAAACACCATGCTAAGCCTGCATGGGCGAATGCGTAGGTCGGGTCGAGGCTTAGAGCCCTCTCCAAGAGCGGGATTGCCGGCGCTGAGCCGTCCGGCATCAAGCTGTAGATGTATGGAAGCGCTTGCAACACGAGATCGTATGCGTCGAAATTCTGGGGCGGCTTGCGTTTCACGCGTTCCAACTCGATGCTTCTCAGTCCGGGCTCAATCGCGCCGACGATATTCATCGCGATTTCGTCCTGAACAGAAAAGATATCCGTGAGACGCCGATCGTAACGCTCCGCCCAAATCTGGTTGCCAGTTCCCGCCTCGACAAGCTGAGCTGAAATGCGGACGCGATCATCGACTTTGCGGACGCTGCCCTCGACTAAATATCTGACCCCCAGTTCGCGGCCGATCTGCCGAAGATCGAGGGCCTTGTGTTTGTAAGCGAAGCTCGAAGTTCTGCCGGTAACGGATAGCCACCTAATCCGCGACAGACCGTTGGCAATGTCCTCTACCATTCCGTCCGCGAAATACTCTTGGCTTGGATCGCTGCTCATGTTCTGGAAGGGCAGAACTGCGATGCAGGGACGATCGGCTACCGCGGCTGCGTTGCCACCATTCCGAATCGGAGCCGCCGTTACGGAGCGATCGGAATCAATCCCGACCAGTCGATATCCCCTGCCCGGAATCGTGAAGAGGTGCACCGGCCGCTCCCGCGGCTCTCTGAGCGCCTTGCGCAGAGCCGAGATGTGGACCTGCAGATTGTTCTCTTCGACGACGGTGCCTGGCCAGACCTTTTCGAGGATCGCGTCTTTCGACACTTCCTCTCCGTGCGCCTGCGCCAACACAGCCAGCACCTCGAACGCGCGGGATTTGAGAGGGACTTCGATTGTGTCGCGGAAAAGCTTCCGGTTTGCCAAGTCTAACCGGAACGGCCCGAACCTGCACTCACTGCCTGCCAAAACGTGCGTCCCTACGGCATGATTCAGAATAATTAAGCAGCCTGAACAAGGACTTTAGGTGCTGCCGGCACTAGCGTCTAGGCGATCCAACCCTCAGCCGACCGGGAGCTCATTCCGATGGACCAGCCAGCTACGCTTGCAACGCCCGCTGCGAACGCAAAGCTCGACGAGCGCAAGGCGCTGGATCTGCTTATCCGTGGATTTCAGGTTTCTCGAATGCTACGGGTCGCGGCCGACCTAGGTATAGCCGACAAAATCCCGCCCGCAGAAAAGACGTCCATATCCGATCTCGCCCAGCTATGTTCCGTTCGTCCCGCTCCCCTGCTTCGTATTCTGCGCGCCTTGGCAGCGTTTGGCGTCTTCGCCGTAAGTGCCGACGGACTAGTGAGCCACACTGAAAGGTCACTTCTGCTGAGAACGGACGTGCCGAACAGCCTGCATTATAGCGCGCGCTTCTGGACCGGCCCCGGCTCATGGCGCGCATGGGACCAGCTCGACGTCGCTTTGCAGGGGCAATCGCCGCACGAGGCGGCTTGGCAAATGAGTCGCTTTGCGTACCTGAAACAGCACCCCGAGGAAGCGCGCGTCTTTGATGACATGATGGCGCACTTTCCGGATGATCGCCATTCGGCGATAGCCGCCGCATACGACTTTTCCAACGCCAAGCTGATTGCGGACATCGGTGGTGGCAATGGAGCGGCGTTGCGTGCGATTTTGGCACGAACACCCAATGCACGTGGACTGGTTTTCGATCGCCCCGACGTGGTGGTCAACCTATCTCGTGCTCATCTCTTGGACGGCCGAATTGTGACTGAAGGCGGGGACTTTCTCGCGCACGTTCCTCAAGGAGCGGATGTCTATTTGCTCATCCGTGTGCTGCACGATTGGGATGACGCAAACTGCTGCCGGATCCTGAAGCAATGCCGAGCAGCCATGGGCCCAAGCTCCACGCTGCTCTTGGGCGAGGAGCTACTTGAGCCGAACCCGGATCACGGGCACCCGACTGCCTACCTGATCGATACGCACATGATGACGATGTTCGGGCAGGCACGCGCGCGCTCAGAAGATGAATTCAAGAGTCTGTTGACCCAATCCGGCTTCGGCCTTAACCGCATCATCGGTACGAGTTCGTCAGTCTCGTTAGTCGAGGCGAACCCGATCTGAAGCAAGGCACACCTTACTGAGATGCTTCAAGCTGGGTGCCCCCGGCCGGTATCGCGTCAAGTCGACTTTGCGTCATTGGCGAGCATCGCCGCGAATTGGTAGCAAGCTGGCCCTCTGGCGTACGTCTTTGACGACGGGACATATTCAGCAAAAGAGGCCACCTGCTGGGGCGGCATCTTTGGACTGTCTGTCTCGATTTGTGATGCCAGACACATTCATTTATGGGTTTCCAAAACCGATTGCCGGAATCCGGGCAGTATGTTCACCGGTCGTAATCCGCGCGGAATTGGATGCGCCTGGCGAGGCACTAGTGTCGTACCCCGTGATGCATGGTCACGGTCGTCGCTCCGCCGTTCTGGAAGACCGGATTCCCTACGGGGAGATCACGCACCGGACGGTGCACCGTTCCCGCGACGGTGACCGGATCTTTTGTTGTGTTGACGGGTTTGCGGGTGCCGCCCGGGTTTGGGCGAGCATTGAGCACCGCATTCTTGCAATTCTTTCCATGAGGATCGCAACCAATGACGTGGCATGCCGTCGCGTCGCAGAAGTCGCAACTCGTCCCGCCACCGTGCTTTGCGCAAAAGGCTTCTGCGATACTGTGTGAGATCGATTGAACATGACTCGCGTTTGCCTTCGTGGTAACCGCCGCGATAGCAAAGCAGACGAAAGCCAAAGTGAGTAGCCGCCTCATCGTCGTCTCCTCTTGTAAGTTGTTGTCCGGTTTAGCGGTGATCGCGCACGCTGCTATTGCCGTCGGTCGGTCTCCACCCTCCATTCGGGTAACCGCCGCCAAATTGCCGGTGCCGGTAATCCCCACGGTGGTCCGTGACCTTGCCGTTGAATCCCGAGGTCGTTCCCTTTGTGACGGTGACTCCCCCGTGTGCGCCGTTCGCGGATGCCGAGTCGATCATGGCCAGTGAGACCGCAACGGCGATCAACAGTATTGATTGACGGCTCATGGCTGCTCTCCCTTTCGACTATTCAAGAGGCTCACAGAGAGGGTCGGGAACTTCAGTCGCCGAGGGTTTCGTGTCGTTCCGGATTCCATCCCGATCGTCTGCTGATTGGTTGCCAGGACCGAGGCGCCGGTTCATTTGGAACCCTGTTTTAGTCCGTAGGGAAACGGTACGATTCTGCTGCCGCGGAGCATGTGGTCCTGATCTCACGATCAGATGCTATGGGCCGCGCCTCGGGTCAGGGGCGGACGCCTTGAGCAAAGGTGTGGCGCTTTACGCAGGCATTCCTTAGGTCAGCGACGGCCTCAAAATAGTCCCCCGCGGGCGTTCCATCGCTGGCGAAGCCTTGCCGGCGGGACGTACCCACATAGCCGCCGGGGAAGCGGACCTAAACGCCGACTCTCGAAGCAACCGATCGATTGGCAACTGCACCCGATACTATCGGCGCCCTGAACAACCTGCCGAGAGCGAGACTACATGCTCGCACGCGCGCTAGTTGGCGGCACACTGAACGCCACTCGCACCCGGCCGCGACCCGCACCTCTCCAGCATCGTCAGAGGAAAGTCTCTGCCTCGCGTCCATATGAGTGTCGGGAGATCGAGCTCGCCGTCGTAGGCGCACTCCGGCACCCGCTTCATGCCGTCGCGCCGCCCCAGGCGGAGCGAACCATCACGCGCCATAATGCGGCATATGCATCCCCTATGGTTTCGACCGGCGGCGATTGTGTACCTGACAAACCTAGCCAGTCCCGGTAGTGTTCTGAGTCGCTGCAACCCCTGATTCTCTGGCCGTCAGGTACCGCTCGTATTGGCGGGCACAATCGACTGCCTGATAGGCGTCGGCTCCAGCCTGAATTGCGAGTTCCAGCAGCTGCAGCTTGTCAGCTTCGGTCATTCCGCACCTCGTAGAGGGAGTTTCAAATGGACTGGAAAGTTGGGGACAAGGTTCGCCTCAAATCAGGCGGCCCCGCCATGACCGTGACAGGCGCAGACTCCACGCAAGTCTGGCTCACATGGTTCAACGCGAACAAATCGGAATATTCGTCCTACGTGCTGCCAAGAGAAACGATAGAGGCCGCCACGAGCAATAATAGCTCGTACCCGCTCTAATCCTTCGGATTGCGGTTTGTCTTTGGGCGGGCTTGGCCGATCTGAGGCCGTGCCCCGTTGCGAAACCGTGCGCAACGCCGCGTCAAATTTCCCCTCGTTCTCATCGGCCTCTGGCTGACCCCCGACTCATCGTTCATAACGTACCCGTCATTAACGTTGCCGGTGAGCCAACGTGGCCCGCGAAGTACGCACCCACCGACGCTGAAGCGCAGCGGACCGGAAGGGTAAGTCTGGTGGATAAGAAACGACAGGCCGGCCCTGTAGTATTTTCAACCGAGAAGCTCAATCAGCCGGTCGATCGCGAGACCGCAATATTTAAAAAGTGATTTCTTCCGTCAGCGACCGTATGGAGAAATTGAGAGAATCCACACGCGTAACTTTTCTGACAATTGATACTAAGGCGACAGACGTCAAGAATGCAGCGACCGATCGCCACGGCGTTACGCTTAACTTTGTTGACTATCAGAACAATTGGCATCTCATGATCTGCCGCATGGAATGGTCGGTTGATTTACCTTGAGCCTCGCTCTTACGGATCTCGTCTCTGAGTCGAGTATCGTCCGATAGCGGATTTTCTGCATAGCTAAGAAGTCTCAGATCGACAAATTCCGCGATGCGGCCCGCGTCAATTACATCACTGAAGACGGCGTAGTGCGCCGTCTGTTCGACCGTAGCAAAGATCGGCTTCAGCCCTGCCGACTTGACGATCACCGCTGAACAAAATGTGCTCACCGTGGAAGGCGCGAAGGCGCAGAAGGCGGAAGCCGAATATCTCTACCAGGGGATCTCGGAGCGGCCGTTCCGGCGAACCTTCAATCTGGCCGACTACGTCCGGGTCGATAGCGCCTCCTTCGAGGATGGCCTCCTGAACATCGATCTCGTACGCGAAGTACCGGAAGCGATGAAGCCGCGCCGCATCGCCATCAACGGTAGCGGGAACAAGCCTACGATCGAGCAGAAGGCCGCCTAAGCAGCTAGCGTCTGATTGCAAGCCCGCGACCCCCGTTGGGGGCCGCGGACAGCAGTTCGCGATTCCGCGGTCTTTTTAGAGCTGCCGCATGCTGGGCATATCAAGCAGCACCGGCGGCATTTTCTTTCCTAACTGCCCAAGGAGAGAGGCCCACGGAGCGCTCGGAAAGAAGACGCCCTGGGCCTCGACTCCTGACCACACGCATTCAACAGCGGATCGGTGGAGGAAATCCGTAACTTGCAGTCGCGATACCAAACCACCACGCGGCTGAGGCGAATTGTTTTACCAGAGCCTTACGATGTTCAGAGCGGGCAGGAACGTTGCTCGGCCTGAAGGCTTGGTGAGCAAATACAAGGGGGACAGCATGTCTCTGAGTTCGGCTGTGAACGTAGAAGACGGGATTGAGCTCAACTACCCCGCTTGGCTAAAGACAACCAATGGCTTGAAGGATTGCCTAATTCTACGAATCTCAGGCTCGGGCGCGGACATACGTTTGGAAGGTGACAAGACAGCGGCGAATGAGTTCGATCTTTGGCTTACAAGGAATGGTACCTGTCGGAGGCGCTGTGAGCTCGTGGAAGATCATGGCGATCGTCTCCGCGTTGAGTTTAAGCGCGAAGGACCGTCCTTCGTAGTGCGGAGACCAGAAATCATGCTTCTTTAGATCTCAAATACAGCATTTGGCGGGACCCCGATTCATATTCCATCGTACCGTCCCTAACTTCCGCTTCGGGTCAAATCCTGACGCGAAGTCCGCGCGCGTCTATGTCCGCTGAGCCTTCAAAAGCTGACCCGAGCCGCCGTCGCCGACCTGATCACCCGGGGTCCGAAGCTGACCTTTCGCGCACGTTACCGAAAGGCGGTGCGGCGGCAACAACCGCCAGCGACGGTTGCTAGTCATGTTTCGGAATGTGCGCAGTTTCAATCAAGTTGGACCATTTCGCGATGTCGCCCTTCATGCGATCTTGAAGCTGATCCGGCGTACTGCCGTGCATCTGCATGCCAAGCTTGGCGCCGGTCGCCTGTACGTCTGGTGCTTCCAACGCCTTGCTGATTGCCGCGCTGAGCTTGTCGATGATCGGCTTCGGGACGCCCGCTGGCGCGGCGATACCGTTCCAACTTGACACGTCGAAATTCGGCACGCCACTTTCAATGACAGTCGGCACGTCCTTGAGGAACGGCACGCGCTGGCGGCCGGTCGTCGCGATCACGTGGATCTTCTCGCCGTCCAGTAGCGCGCGGAGCGGCGCGTAGGAGTCCATGTCGATATCGACATCGCCGCGGAGTAGTGCATTGGCCGCCTCCGGCGAACTGCGGAAAGGCACGGCGGTCACGTTGACGCCGGAAACGACCTTCAATAGCTCAACCGCGAGGTTCTGCGTCGTGCCCGGACTCAAGGTGGCGATGTTGAGCTTTCCCGGATTGGCCTTTGCGTACGCGATAACGTCCCTCATCGACTTGAGCTGCGACCCCTTCCTTGTCACCACGAGGAAGTCGAAGCTTGCAACGGTGGAAATCGGCGCGAAATCCTTGAGCACATTGTACGGCACCGATTTAAACCAGGTCGTATTGATCGCGTAACTGTTCCCGGTCAGAAGCAACGTGTAGCCATCCGGCGCCGCCATAGACGCCGCCTTGGCCGCGATGACGCCAGCGGCCCCGGGACGATTCTCGACCACGAAGGGCTTGCCGAGCTGGTCGGTCAGCTTCTGCGCGACGATACGCATGCTGACGTCGCCAATGGTGCCGGCGCCGTAGCCGATGACGAGCTGCACCGGTCGGTTCGGATAATCAGCGGCGCCCTGCGCCCGCGCCGGCGACGGCGCGCTCAATCCCATGATGGCGAGTGCTGCCGCCGCGAATGCGAATCCGCAACCGCTTTTCATCGACGCGTGCATTGGAATCCTCCCTGCCTATTCCGGCGGCCGTACCGCAGCCTACGCGACCGCCAGCTTTTCCTTCATCCAATCGGCCGTGAGCGGCCGGAACTTATAGCTGATGTTGAAGCAGACGTGGTTTCCTTCTTCGTAGACCACATAATCGCACGGGCCGGAGACGGTGTCCGCGAGCCGCCGTCCCTCAGCCGGCGCAATCAGCCGATCGCCGGCGCCGAAAATGACGAGTGTCGGACATTTGATGTGCTGCGCCCGCCCTTCGAGCGTGATCTGCCGCGCGCGCTCGTGCGCCTCCGCAATCGAGGCGGAATGGCTGCGGACGCGGAAAGTCTCCTGCGACACCGCAGGCATCTTGGGCAACACTGCGCCCCAGTCGTAAGGGCCGCAGTTGGCGATGCAGGCTTTCAGCCGCGGTTCGCCAGCAGCCGCCAACGGCGCGTAGATCGCGCCGAGGCTCTGCCCCACCACCCCGACCCGCGAGCCGTCGACATCGTCGCGCGGCTCCAGCACATCGATCACGGCACCAAGCACGCCGCCCCATTCGTGTGTTGTCGGCAGATGAAAAGACGTTTCGCCCTGCCCCGGGCCGTCAAGCGTCAGCGCCGCAACTCCGCGATCGACGAAGGCACTCGCCCAGTGGTGCAGCTCTTCCTTGCATGCATCCAGCCCGGGAAGAATGACGGCGACGGGTGCAGGCGCAGTGCCGGCCGGCTTGCGCAGCCAGCCCGCCATTGCCTTTTCGCGATACGGAAACAACACCCGCTCGGCCGGCAGCGGCAATGCCGTCACACCGGCCATATAGCATCGCAGCATCGCATCGTGCGCCTGCCTGAACTCGTCCGGATGGTCCGCGAACAGGTGCTTGCCGTAATGGTAATAGATGGAGGCGCGTATGTAGGCTTCCGCGGCAGTGAGATGCCGCCCTTCGCGCTTTGCTTCGTCCGCCAGTTGCTCATGGCGGTGGCCGAACACGGACCAGCCCGCGCACCAGCCGTCCCAGCGATCAATGCCCGCCATCAACATGCGCAGGTCGTTCGGGTCTACCCCGGTCGCCTCGTAGCGCGGAATGAAGTGCGAGAAGATGAGATCGACCTGCGGGTCCGACGCCATTGTACTCTGTTCCTGCCGGCGCGATCGAACCCGTGAAACGGCGCGAGCGCAAGACGGGTCTCTCCAAAACTCCGCTGAAGTCGTGTATCGGTGTCGTCCGCCTCGTCTCAGCCGCCACTCCGCCTTCAACCCTCGACGATCGTCATTATTCCCGTGAACACCCCGCTTCGCGTCATCACCTTCCCCGGCGTCCAGAATCTGCCCAGCTTCGCCGCCGAGGCCAACGGCTTCTACGCGCGCCGCGGCCTCGCCGTCGAAACCATCTTCACGCAGAGCTCCGAGCAGCAGCGCGGCGGCCTCGCCGACGGCGTCTACGACATCGCGCATTCCGCAATCGACAATGCGGTCTCCATGGTCGACGCCGCCGGGCAGGACGTGGTCATCGTCGTCGGTCTCGATCGCGGCTTCAACAAGCTGATCGCGCAACCGGAAATCGCTTCGTACGAGGACCTGCTCGGCAAATCCCTCGGCGTCGATGCGCCGGACACCGCCTTCGCGCTGATCGCCTATGAGATGTTGCGCCGAAACGGCCTCAAGCCGGGCGACTATGACGTCAAGCCGATCGGCGCCACGCGCTTCCGCCTGCAGGCGCTGAAGGACCGCACAATCGACCTCTCCATGCTCAATCTGCCCTTCAACCTGTTCGCGCAACAGGCCGGCTTGAAGGTGCTCGACAATCCGACCGACGTAATCGACGAGTATCAATCCGCCGGCGGCTTCGTACGCCGCGACTGGGGCGAAAAGAATCGCGAGGCGCTCGTCCGCTATCTCGCGGCCTATATCGAAGGCTTGCGCTGGTCGTTGCGGCCCCAGAACCGCGAAAGGGCGATCGGCCTGCTGCAGGCCAGGATGGATCTGACACGCGATATTGCGGAAGAGAGCTTCAACCAGATCGCCGATCCGCACCGCGGCTTCACGACGGACGCCCGCCTATCGCGCCCCGGCATGGCAACCGTGTTGGCATTGCGGGCCGGCTATACCGGGGCATCGACCGCCGCCCTTCCTGCGATCGATTCATATCTGGACGAGACCTATTACCGGGCCGCCCTCGCCGCCCTGGAATAGGCAATCAGCAAGGACCTGCATCATGAACCGTGAACGCCTGCCGCTGCCGGTGCGGACGGAAGACTTCCTAGATCCGCGCCGCGCGGCGCTCGTGATGTGGGACATGCAGAACGGCCTCGCTGGCCGCTCGCCTCGCATCGGCACCATCCGTCAGAATGCGTTGAAGCTGCTCGAGGTGGCGGAGCGCCTTACGATGCCGGTGATCTGGAGCCGCCACATCTTGCCGCCGCTGCATCTCACCACCGGCCCGTTCCTGCTCTTCCTGATGAAGAAACAAAAAGTCGATTCCGCCGACAAGCTCGCTCCGACCATGCAGGCCGGGATGGAAGACACGAACTTCGTCGACGGACTCAAGCCGCTGCCGCATCACATCGTGCTGGAGAAAAGCCAGCCGTCGCTGTTCGTCGACACTCCGCTGGACCTTCGCCTGAAGACGCTCGGCGTCGACACGCTCATCATCGGCGGTGTCGCGACCGACATCGGCATCGAGTTCACCTGCCGACACGCGGCGGCGCTCGGCTATTTCACGGTCGTGATCGAGGATGCCTCGGGAGCTTACAGTGACGAGGCGCATGAGCGCAGCCTCGCCTTCCTCCGCGGTTGGACCACACCGGTCGTGAGTACGTCCGCCGCTTGCGAAGGCTTGGCCGCTGCACGGCAGCGCCCGGTAAATCGCTGATACTGGAACATTCACACGAGCTTCGGCTGCGTGATCTCCTCCAGAGCCTTGCCGCGCGTCTCGATTCCGATGGCCCACAGGGCAAACGCTGCAATCAGAAAGGAGAGCGCGAAAGTGTGCAGCACGTCCCGGGCGTCTTCTTTTGTGCTTCGAATGAAAACGTCTGGGAACAACGGGATAGCCGGCCAGTTGCAAAATATGAATTCGACCCGGCTATCGATGAACGTGCCGATCGCTTTTGGTGTGCTGCTGGCACTGTTATTCCCGGCGCTATGTTCGGCTGCTCCTCCGGATTTTGTGCCTCG
>Ga0310811_10010362_pt1 | contig 12040 bp, 9 predicted proteins | sample YCmetagenome_FD_207642 | JGI IMG/M metagenome (GOLD analysis project Ga0310811, IMG submission 207642) | Soil microbial communities from experimental microcosm in Duke University, North Carolina, United States - YC | ecosystem: Engineered > Artificial ecosystem > Soil microcosm > Unclassified ...
CATTAGCGAGTTCCGCCTACGAACCGTGCCGTGAACACGTGTCCCATGAATCCCGCGAACAGCAGTGCGAGCTCCAACCAGACGCGCGCGCGACTTGTCGAGACGGTCGGAATGCTTGAGATCGTGATTCCCATCGAAGCCTCGCAGAGTGTCGCCGCGTTTCCGTACGTCACTCGCCCAGAACGAGTTTCCGTTCGTGCCGCCGATTGTTGTAGAGTCGCAGGCGCCAGTGTTTGCTTTCGCGCCATACCTACGGTAGCCAACCAACCTGAATTGCGCCGTGAAGGCGTGACTAAGATCCGGTTAGGGTTATGTAGGTGGGTAGCCGGCTAACGCCCAAGCTCAGCTGCGGGCGAGTCAAATAAAAGCGCCCGCGACAGCGGGCGCCATCCTTGGATCGCTTGTCTGCTGCAACGCACGTTATACCGCAGCCAGGATGATGCCTTCACGCGCGCATTCATTTGCACCCGGGAGAATCGGACGCGCGCCGGCCTTCGCGACCGCTGTCCGCGCGATATAGTTGCGCAGTCTGCGCCCGATGTCTGCAACCGCCTTCCAGTCCCATGCGGCAATCGCGCCGAGGCGAGTGATATCCGTTGACTCCCACTTGCGAGCCCGAGCCTCCGAGTTGAATGCGAGGCGGGAAGGGGAAAGCGAGTCGTTCTTGATCGCTGTAAACTGAAGGTGAACCAGCCCCCAGCCTTCGAGTGCAAACCGATGACTGTGTCCGGGCACTGCTCCGGCAGCGAGCTCGATCCGACGTCTCTTCGGCTCTGCGCGAAAGGAGGGCGACCAAACCGCTAACTGACAGTCCTGGCCGCCGCCTGCCACATGTAGCGATGCAAGCTCGCTGACTGCTAACTCGCGAAGTGGAACGTCGTAGGCCGAATACGCCTCGAAAACGCGACAGGCGAGCGAATCGAGCGCGAATGTCACTACGCTCTCTCGGTCCGGCGGTGCAGCGTAGAATTGAAAACTCGGCACTAAGCGATGCCTGTTGCGGCGTAACGCCCAAGTTCAGCTGCGAGCGATTCTACCATAACGCCTATTATGCTGCAAGCGAAAATAAAAGGCAGCGTGGCTCGCAGCCTTTCTCCACTTCAACAACTTCGGAGAGAATCTTCAAAGCCGCAGCCCTGCAGATTATCAGCAGCCAGCTGGTCACAATAGTGTTCGGTGATAGGCTGCAAGAATAGCTGCATAACGTTCCGTTGCTGCATTTACCGCAAGAATGCATCGATCCGGATCGTCACTCTCGATTCGCATTCGGACTACTTGTCCTCAAATCTCCCAATTCGACAGAACGATCCCGCCACCCCCTGGCCGCGCCTCGGCGTATTCGTGCAGCGACATCCGCAAGTCCGTCCACCTGACTCTCGCGCCCCTCGCGACAAGGCGTCGATAAATATCGCCGTATTGCCCCTGCACCCTGATTGCCACCCGCCGCGCCGACTTCACTCGCGCGTAGGCACACAGCTGCGTCACGAGCTGATCGAAATCCGCCTCGGTCTTTGCCACCATCTTGAGCACACGCATTTCCTCCGTCACCCGGCCCTCGACCAGCGGAACCGAGTGACACACGCCGAACGACACCACGTCGTTCCCCTTTCGAACGAACAGCGTATCACCAAGCAGGTGCTGCGCGGTAAGAACGATCTCGCGCGTGTAGTCGTAGCCGGGCGCGAGCTGATCCACCAGCGAGCGACACTGCCTTATCGCGAGCTCCCGCTCGTGGGGGTTGAGTGACGACATCGTCGTCGCCTGAATTCCCGCCCTCGCCGCCTCTAGCGTCACCGTCACAGTCAGATGACCCGGCGTGAAGCCGAGCGCGGAATAGAAGCCGACGTTGTCCATCGTGCGCGGCATCGTCTCGAGTCCGATGACTTTCGCGCCAGCCTTCTTCAGCCACTCTACCCCGGACGACACGATCATCTTCCCGACGCCTTGACCCTGATAGTCGGGATGCACCGCGAGCGGACCCATCCACCCCTCGACCCCCGAGCGATGGATCATGTTGAACGCCGCGATTCCATCGCGCGCGTTGCGCCAGATCATCGCGCCATCCTCGGCGTCCGTGATCGCGAACTTCCACACCGACGGATTGAGGTGCGGCACACGCACGCCGACCATTCCGTCCCGGCGGTATCGCTCCGTGAACGCCTCGCTGAAGACCGCGTTGAGCGCGGGGATCTCGCGCACGCTGACGCGCTCCGGCGTCTCCGAAACCCACGCCTGCCTCCAGTTGCGCGCGAATGCCATTACGCCGCTCCCGCCGCTCGCTCGTCGGGTTCATCGGTAGCACGAGAGCGCTCCCGGCGAAACAGCGACGACTCCACGGGCTCGAGCTCATCGCCAAGGCCGATCGCCTCGCCTTCGCTCTCGGTCACGACCGAGCAGCCGCGGTCAGCATCGTAACCTACGCTGATCACGCGATCCAATCCCTCGCGCACCGGCTCGATATGGGTGATCAGAATCACCTGCTCGAAACGGTCCTGTAGCCCGCGTAGCAGCTCGACGACGTTGAACCGCCTCGCTTCATCCAGCGAGCCGAACACTTCGTCGAGAATCAGCAGCGAGAAATTTTGACCCGCCCGCTCGGCGATCATCTGCGAGATCGCCAGGCGCAGCACGAGGTTGGCAAGATCCTCCTCACCACCGGACAGCACGGGCTTCGGAATTCCGTCTTCGAGAATCACGATATTGTACTGGTCGTCGAGCTCCATCTCAGTATACCGAGCATCGGTGAGCTCGCTCAGGAACGCGCTCGCCAATTCCGACAGCTCGGGACGGAGCTGGAAATTCAGATCCGTCCTCAAGTCGGAGAAGGCGCGATCCAGCTCGTCGTGCATCCGTCGATCGGTCTGCAGCACCTCCAGCTCGGCGACTTTTTTCTTCAATTCCTCGGCCGACTCCTGCGCTGCCGCCAACGCAGCGGTCGCGCCCGACACCTGCTCCTGGGCGCGGGCGGCGGCCACCTTGGTCTCCTGGAGCTCGCCTCGCACACGATCGAATTCCGCTCGCAACTCGTTGAAATCCTTCTCGGTGAACGAAATCTGTGCGCGCCGCGTGCGAAGAGTGCCGAGCGATGATTGCACGCGCATGATTTCCTGCGCGATGCGCGTCTGCTCGAGCTTGAGCTGCGGTTCGCGATCGAGCATCGCCTGGAATCGCCCCGCTTCCGCTTCCATCGGAGTCAGCCGATCGACCTCGGCGATCACCTCGGCGTGCCGTGCCGGATCGTAGCCGGGCGGAATCCGCGAGAGGTCGCGCTTCATCTGCACCTGACGCTGCTGCTTAGCCGCGATGTCGCGCACGATCGTTCCCAGCTCCAGCACCGCCAGCTGTACCTTTGCAAGCCGGCGCTCGAGGGTGCCGACCTCCGCCATCAGAGCGCGTCGTTTCTCGTCGAGCTGATGGACGTCTTCGGGCATCTGCTCGAGCTGCTCGACGCGTGCCTTGTAATAGTTCCCGTCGACATTAACGGTCTCGATCAGCTCGTCGAGGTGCTCCACCACCGTGTGCAGGCTTCCACCGAGGGGGCGGCTGCACGTCGGGCACTCGCCGTCTTCACCGAGCGCGACGACGCGATCACGCTGGTGTTTGACCTCGGTGTATTGCTGTCTCAGCGCTTCCCGCTTGGTCTGTGCTTCCTGGCGGTCGCGGACCCACTCGGTCCGGCGCGCTTCGAGAAGCCCCTGCGCGTCCTCGAGCTCGGACCGTTTTTTCTCCAGCTCGAGCGTCGCTTCTTCTTCGAGCGCGGGGGCGCGTTCGATTCGCGAGTGCCGCTCCTGGAGCCGCGCGATCTCTTCGCCAAGAGCAGCCTCCGCCTCGAGCAGAGTCTTGCGGCGCCCTTCCTCGCGATAGAGGGTGTTCAACGCTTGTAGCTCGACGTTCAGCGCAAACAGCGGCTCGACGGCGTCGCGCAGCGTGGCGAGCTGTGACCGCGCGGTCTGAACTCCTTCGAGCTCGCGCACTATTCGCTCGGCGTCGCGCTGGAGCGCTGCTTCTTTCTCTTCCGCTACGTTGATCTGGGTGAGGAGCTGACCCGATTGCTCGCGCTGCCGCTGCACCATTTCCCATCTGGGCTCGATCGCCATCATCTCGCGGGCGCGAACGGCTCCGCGATGCGCCGCCTGCTGCGCGCGCGCCTCTGCCTCTTCCTTTCGCGACGCCGCTTCCGCCAGCGAGCGAAGAACTACTTCGGGGTCCCGCATCCCGCGCTGCATTCCATCGATCGCGGATCGTACGCGGTTTCGGCGCTCGCGCGTCAGGTCCTGAGCGATGCGAAGCTTCTCGTAGCCGAGCACACGCGACAGGAACTGTCCGCGCCGGGCGGGCGTCATCGCCGCCATCACGCTCAGCTCCTTCTGCCCCGTGAAATACGTGTGGAAGAATTCCGACATCGACATTCCAAGCCGCCGCTGCATTAGCTCCGTGACGGCGGAGATCGTGTTCGCGATCGGGGTATCGGCGCCGTCGAGGTATACCTCGGCGCTCGTAAGTCCGCGAACGATGCGATAGCGGTGGGAGCCGAGCTCGAAATCGAGCTCGACTTCGACGGGAGCGCGGGCACCCGCGCCCATGAAGCGAATGGAATCGCGGTTGCCGCGAATCGCGGGATTTCCGTACAACGCCCAGGCGATCGCTTCGAGGATTGTCGTCTTGCCGGCACCGTTCGGACCGATGATCCCGGTGAGACCAATCCCGAAGTCGAGCTCCGTCCGCACGTGCTGGCGGAAGTTGGTGAGCTTGAGACTATTGAGTCTCACGCTACGCCTTCCTCTTCAGTCGGTCCCGCCACCAGATCGGCCTCGCGCAGGTAGTGGAGCCCAAGCTCGACGAGTACCTCTCGGTCGATGTTCTCGGTAAGGACCCGAGACCGCAGCTTGTCGCGCACCGTATCAGCGAGGGACGCCCGGCGACCTGGGGCGCCATACCCCGCGTCGGGTCGGACGATTTCCGGACGGCGAGTATCGAGATGAAACTGGAGCGCCTTTCGCTTGTATTCGCGGAGCGCCTTGTGATCGAGCTCGCGCAGAATGTGGCGTGGGACATCACTTACAACGAGTCGAACGATCTTGTCGTCGATGCCGCCCTCGCACCTGTCTAGCGCTTCACGGATCACTTCGTCGAGAGAGGCCGGGGAGAGTCCGGCGCCGGAGAGAGGTGGCAGATCAACCCATTGCCGCTGCGGCGGAATCGGGTGAAACGTGTGCGCACCAGTCGCTAGGTCGTGCTCGATGATTCCCTTGCCGCCGTTTTTCGCCGCCTTCTCCTCGGCCATCTCTCCCCAGGAGTTGGTACTCGTATAGTCTATCGATCCCGCGTAGAACGCGTTTGGCGCAATCTGTCGGTATACGTGATAGTGACCGAGCGCGACGTAATCCCAGCGGTCGGCGCCGAGCTCCTGCTCCGTGATGCCCATCGGTCTGCGATCGAGCTCGCGCCCACTTCTGGGCAGCACTCCTTCGATCTCGCCGTGAAGCAGAAGAATATTGTACTTCGCGTGTGGGTCGGGCTCGAACGGCGGCGTCTTCCCCATGTCGGGCACGGCGAGAATCGACAGATCGTGCTCGGGAAACGGGATCCGCTTCGGCTCACCCTCGACGACGTTGATGCCGAGCGGTGAGAACAGCCGCAGAATGCACCCGGTCTCGGCTGTGCGCGGCGTGTCGTGATTGCCTGCAACCATGACGACTGTCGAGTCAGGCAGCGACTCCATCAGTCGCGAGAACTGGTGAAATGCGTGGAGAATTGCGGGATTGCTGGGGCGTACGGCGTGAAACACGTCCCCGGCGATGAGCACCAACTCAGGCTTGAGCTCGATCACCTTGTCTATGACGCGCCTCAGCGAAGCCGCAACATCCGCCTCACGCTGATTGATTCCGGTGGGTGTCTGTCGCTGGTATTGTCTGAAGCCGAGATGTATGTCCGAGAGGTGAACCAGTCTCATCGAGTGCGCGTCGCCCTTATCCACTGAGTGATTTTAGTCCGCACCTGCATCGGCGCTCCCTGTGGTCCTCCCTTTCGGGCCGGGGCCGCGGCGATCGTGGACCTTACGATGATGCTACTCCTCGAGTCGGTAATCCAGCCTAATCTGCGATCGATCTGAATTGTGCCCGTGAGGGTGCCCGAAGTCGCGTAACCGGCGCCCGTGATCGGCATTCCCGGCGTATCCATGCGAGCCATGGTCCCGCGCATCGATATATAGGCTATGTCCCCGTTGGCGCCGAGCGAATCGAGACGAAACGTCGCTTTGACCTTCCCGAGAGCGCCCGGATCTCCACTCAAGGGGATCTGCATCTCGCGAGTCCATTTCCCGCCGACCACGACGGGCTCGCGCGCGAGCGTCGCCGGCATTTCTCCGAAGAGACGCCGCAGCTCGCTGTTGGGATCTGCGTCGTCGACGATCTCCATCGCGCCATCGGTCGAGACGCGGACCCACACCCGCCTCGCCTGCATCGTCCGTCGCTTCAGATCGGCGAGCGACCCCGGCGAAGCGGGCGTCATCGCGACCGAATCTGTGATCGATTGCATGAGCGTGCCGCCTGAGCCCCACTGCTGAGCAATCGCGCGGGTGAACACCTCGATGGATGTCGTCATTGTGCTGCTTGTCGAGTCGTGCCCCCCGCGATGTGTAGTCCCGGACATCTCCACCGTTTGCGACAAATGCATATGGAGAGTGTCGCCGATTGGAGGACGGATCTGGAGCAGGACCGGCTGAGCGAAGACGTTTCGAGCGAAACAGACAGCTACGAGAAAAACGGTTCCTCTTGCTACCCTACGGACGCAGCTAAAACCCATACGGATCATTTTCGGGCGCTGACTTGATGCTCCCTGCCAGCGGCCGCGGGGCAGCCTGCGCGGGGATGATCTTTCTGAACTGGGCGGCGAAGTACGCCTTCACGTTGTCTGGCCTGGCAAGAATGGTCGCGTTGCGCGCACGAATTATCTCTTCTTCAGTAAAGAGCGCGGTGATCTCCTGCACCCACGGCAGTGTGATCGTCGGATCGAGCGGTCTCAGGGCGCGGAGAATCGCCGCATCGAGCGAGACGTCGTTCGCCTGCGGGTAGAGCTCAGAGCCTTCGCGTCCCTGCATCACCGCCGGGCGTGGGAAGCGCACGAAGATCGGTTGCGTAAAATGTGGATGTCGAATCATCAACTGCCCTTTCTCCAACGTTGCCAGCTTGGTCCGTGTCGCCGGGCTCAATACCGCGTAGCCCGGTGTCGACAGCTCGTCGGGATCCATTCTGCCGAAGAGCGACGTCCCGGAATTGCCGACAACCCTCCGATGTACCTGCGAGCGAAATTGCTGCGCGCTGAACAGGACCAGACCGAGGTATCGGCCACGCTCGGCGATGTCGAGCAACATCTTCCTGACGTAGGTGTCGCTGCCATCACCAGGCGCGTATTTGTTCAGCTCGTCGACGAATACGACGAGGTGCTTGACCCCCAAATCCCTCCGCTCCAGGTGCTCGCGCAGCTTGGAGACGATCCGGGCGAAGATGAGGTCCTGCGCATCTTCCTCGAGGTTGGCGACATCCACCACGTACACCGTGCGGTCCTCAAAGCTCCCAAACGGAAGGTCACTCACCGCGCCCGAATCGGTGACCAGTCCCGCGCACCGCGTGGAGATGTTGGATAAGCGGTTGCGAACCTTGCGAATCGTTGCCACGTGGTGCGTGCGCCAGCTCTCTCCGTCCTTCTTTTCCATCGCCTGCAGGACATCGCGGAACCAGGCATCGAGATCGGCAAAGGATTGAACCCTGTGCTTCTTGCTCAGGATGGGATCGGAGAATTCCTTGTCGACGACGTTCTCTGTAATGAAATCGATCAGCGCATCCGACTTCGCATCGATGTCGTCCTTGTTGAGAAGGACCTCGGCAAACTGGAGAACCTCGCGCAGTCCCCATGTGAGCGGAGTGACGTTGTCGAGCAGTGCCTCGTTGTTGCGGAACGTGTTGAGGGCGAGACCCTTGGCGGTGTAAGGCGCGAAATACCGGACGTTCTCGAAGGGCTTCGCCTCGACGCCGAGCTTCTCGTAGAGCGCGTCGTCCGACTTCTCGACCTTACCCGGTTTATCGAGATAGCACAGGTCGGGACCTTTGACATTGAAACAAACGGCCGCAATGGAGCCTTTGTCTTCAGGGAAATACTTGAACAGCGAGGCGAGAAGCCACTCTACAGCGCTTGTCTTGGTCGCCAGACCCGACACGCCCGTGATGTTGAGATGCGCCGCCTCGGGACCGAGGAGAAAATCCGCATCCAGATAGATGACGGCTTCGGTTCCACCGGCGCGGTAGACGCCGATTGGAATTCCGGTGTTCGCTCCTTCGCGCAGGTAGCTGTCCATCCGTAGTGCAACCTGGACGTCGGCTTCCTCGGCGAGGAAGACCTGACCCATTGGTACCGGCTGCAGCGGTTCCTCCGGGATTTGTCGCAGAACAGCCGCGGTGTAGAGTCTGATCTCCGCGCGCTCTGTAGCAGCGTAGCCGGCAGTCGTCGGCAGGCCGTCGTGGCCGAGCACGTCGTGCATGGGCGTTTGGAGATCGGTGTAGCTGAACCCTTCGACGACGATTCCGTAGATGTGCGGGATCTGCCCCTCCATTGGGTTCGCGCCATCGACGCGTACGATCGTCCCGATTCCGACGGGCGAATCGATCGCCGTCCAGAAATGGAATTCGTGGGGAGTATTGGGCTTCCGCTCCGTCGCAACGACGCGGCCAAGTGCTTCACTCATGAAATAGCTCTCAGGAATTCTTCGACGTCCCGAATACCGTAAGACATCTTGTCCCAGCGTCCATCGGGAAGTGCCAGCGGAGTTGATTCGGCGAGCACCCAGCGCGAGATCTCGTCGGCACGCTCGGTGGGATTGTCGCACTTCGACATCTCGATCCGCACCAATCCCCACAACGCGTCATGGCCCTCCGGCTCGCGGAGTCGCAAATACCAGCTCATGACCTCGGAGCGCGACCTGGGAGTGACCTGGAACACCGACGACCTCTCACCTCTCGCCAAACCAACGACGGTTTTGAGCGCGTCGCCTTCGACGTAAAGGGTGAAGTGGCTCTTGATCACGCCGATCGCGTTCATGGATGAAGCCACGCGACCGTTGCGACTGATGCCACCATCTACAAACAGTGGCGCGGCGGTGGAAGCGCACCAAGCCTCGGCTAGCTCGTCCTCGAGTGAATCCCGGTGCTTGTCGACCGCGCGCATAGCCCGCTCGAGCAGAACGGTCGGATGCTCGCTCGGGAACGCACCGCTGGCGTCAGCCAGCGACGTGTCGATGACCTCGAACTGGCCGTATTTCCGTGGGGTCCGGGCGTGTAACGACTCGCTCAACTGGGGCAGATATCTCAGCGGCAGATACAGCTTCTGCTCCAGCTTCGGCGGCCTGCCTCCCCACGTGACGAGACGGCGGTTCACACGAACGCGGATTGCCGCGCCGGTCGTGCCAAGCACCAGCGGAACGCCGAAATGGCGACCGATCATCCGCACCTTCTGAATTCCATCGAGAAATGCGCCGAATTCGGAGACCATAGTGCGGGTCACACCCGGCACTTTGATCGCGCCAAGCGTCTCACCCTCGACGATCTCCGCGGAAATGAGCTGCGGTTGATCGGCCCTCGCCCCCAGGTCGAGATCCGCGCTCCCCTCGACGGCGCTCGCGCCAGGGAGCCAATCCATCAGCAATCGAATCGCAGTCCGGCTCGCCGCGTCCGGACTGGAGTTGCCGACCTGCATCAGCCTACTCCAGCCCGATGTCCCAGGCCTGCTCGAGATCCTTTTTCGAGTACGCCCGGAATGCAGTGAGGGTGTGGGTCGATTTGATGCCGGGAACCACCGTCACTTCCTCGGTCACGATTCGGGCGATGGCTTCGTGCTGGGCCACTTCGAGCATTGCTACCAGGTCCCACTCCCCCGATACGGAGTAGACCTGTGAGACACCATCGATCCCCGCGAGCTTCGTCGCGCACTCGGCGATTCGCGGCGGCTCGGCTTTTATCAAAACGATGGCGGTAATCATGGGTGCCCCGATGTCGCTATCTTTGGTGAGCGGCGATGCCGCGTGGTGGGAAGACATATAACGATATCGGCGGGGCGGAAACTACGCCACGTTGCGAGGATAGAGGTCGAGGATGCCGGAATTGGAGGAAGTTGGAGAACACGCCAGCGGGCAGACGGGCGTTGGCCGCGGCCAGAGTCTCGTCTACACTCTCCCGCACACGACCGAGTCGATTGCCGAATTCCTGACTCCCGCCCTCGCGCGCGTCGACCCCTCGGCCGCCGGTACTCAAGTCGTGGTGGTTACTCGCGATCCGGAAACTGCGCTGGTGATTTCCGAGGAGATTCTCCGTTTCTCCGGGCCGGCCGGAATCGAGGTCGTCCCCATCACGAACGCCGCACGCGCCAGTCGCCTCTTCAAGAGCCGGCCGGTTCTCGCTGTGGCGGGAACGGCGACCGAGCTGCTCGAGCTCGTTCGCTCCTCGCTGCTCAAGCTCGATACGGTGCGTACCGTTGCCGTTGCCTGGGCGGATGACATTCTCGAAGATGGCGCTCAAAGCGTAACCGCACTCGAGGGACTACTCGGCGAGTTGAGCGAGGCTGGACGAATCGTCGTGACCCGCAAGCTCACGCCGGCGGTGGAAAGCCTTGTGGAGCGCTACGCGAGGCGCGCCCGACGGGTTGGACCCGCCGACATGGTAATGCCGCAGCTACCGGCAGACTACGAGATGCCGATCATCAAGTACGTCACCGTCGCCGGCAGTGCGCGAACCAGCGCGTTGCGAAGACTGCTCGATGATCTCGATCCGCCGTCCGCGGTGATAGTGGCGCGCGATGAAGCCGCGGCCACCGACGCGAGCCGCATTTTAAGAACCCTCGGCTACCACGAAGACGACGAGTCGATCACAGTCACGCGCGGCTATGTCGGGAGTGTCGCCACACATACGGTGATCTTCTACCAGCCGCCGGTGACCCCCGCGGAGCTCCATCAGATCGCTCAGGCGAAGCCGGTTCAGGTCGTCGTCGTCGCCGCGCCGGGCGAAGTGCCCTGGCTCAGGGAGCTGGCGAGCGGAAGACTCGCCCCGCTCAATCTCCACGGCCCCGAGCGGCGCGCACACGATCGCGAGGAAGCGGTGCGACAGGAGCTGCGCGCGGTGCTCACTCGCGGACTTCCGACTCGAGAGGTCATCGCGCTCGAGCCGCTGCTCCAGGAATTCGATGGGACGGAGCTTGCCGCTGCCGCTCTCTACGTACTGGAACGCGAGCGCGCCCAGCGCCGACAGGCCGAGGCAAATCAGGCGCCGGCAGCGAAGCCGAGGCCGGCCGATGGCGAGCGGTCGCGCGCCGGAGCCGGCGCCGCACCTGGAATGATCCGGCTCTTCATGACTATCGGTACGCGGGATGGAGTAAAGGTCGGAGATCTCATGGGGATTATCGCCGGAGAGGGCGGGATTCCCGGAGATCGCGTCGGAAAAATCGACTTGCAAGAGAGCCACGCGCTCGTCGAAGTAGCAGAGGGTGATGCTGCCGGCGTGGTCGCTCGGGTGAACGGCTCGATGATCAAGGGACGTCGCGTCGTCGTCCGCGGCGAGCGCGACAAAGAGGATCGCGAGCGGGCCGCGGGCCCAAGGGGGCGCCCCGAGCGAAGTGGGGGAAGCGACTGGCCCCGGAGCGACAGACCCCGAAGCGACCGGCCTCGAAGCGACGGTCCGCGCGGCGACCGGCCTCCTCGCCGACCGGGATCGTCCGATCGACCAACCCGCGGGGGACCACCGCGTAGAGATCGCGATCGCTCGTGAGCGGGCCGAGCGGACCATTCCACCAGGCCGGTGGATGGGTGGAAGTGATCGCGGGCGTAATGTTCAGCGGCAAGAGCGAGGAGCTTATCCGCCGCGTTCGCCGCTCCATCATCGCGCGGAAGCGGGTGCAGGTCTTCAAGTCGCACCTCGATGAGCGGTACGCCGGGATCTACTCGATATCGAGCCACGACGGCCGGACGGTCGAGGCCATCCCGGCAGATTCGGCTGCCCAA
>Ga0310811_10010363_pt1 | contig 12040 bp, 12 predicted proteins | sample YCmetagenome_FD_207642 | JGI IMG/M metagenome (GOLD analysis project Ga0310811, IMG submission 207642) | Soil microbial communities from experimental microcosm in Duke University, North Carolina, United States - YC | ecosystem: Engineered > Artificial ecosystem > Soil microcosm > Unclassified ...
GGCGACGTCCTGCACCCACCACGCGCCGTCGTCATAGCCGGGGAGGGACTCGATGCGCCCTTTGGGCAAGAGACGAACGCTGCCATTGGGCAGCACACGCCCCGAGAGCCGCTCGGCCCAAAGCGCGGGATCGTCCTTCACGGTGAGGTCGAGCGGCGGCTCGATGAGATTGACATCGGCGATGGCATGAGCCCGCGCCTCGCCCCAATAAGACACCCAGCGCGACCAGAGCCAGTCGGGCGTGTTGACCCGCGCGGCATCCAGCGCGCTCGCGATGGCCTCGCCCTCGTTTGCCACCCGGCGCAGCACGGCGTTCACGAGCTTGTCGTAGCGTTTGACCTTGGGGTCGTACTGGGCGAGCGTCACCGCAAGGTCGATCGCGGCGTGCGGTGGCGTCTTAAGGAAGATGAGCTGCGCCGTGCTTGCGAGCAGGATTGGATAGAGCGTGCCGGACTTCTCCGGCAGGCCGCGCTCGAGGAAGGTGAACAGCACGCGGTCGAGCTCGCCTTTTCGCCTGAGGCTTGCGGCGACGATGGCCCGGGCGAGCGCGCGGTCGCGCGCCGGCAGGTCGAACATCGCGCCTCGTTCGAGCGAGCGGCCGAGAACGTCGTCGAGGGCCTGCTTTCTTTGCAGCACGGCGGCGAGCAGCTCGACAGCGGCGCGCCGGGCCGGAAGCCCGACCTGCATGTCTCGCGCGTGGGCTCGGTCCCGCGTCTCTTTGCGAGAGGGTTTCATCAAGAGTTCGCCTGAGAAGCTTTGCCGGAGCTAGGACCTAGCCCCAAGGGCCGCGCCCGGCAACACGCCGCTGCGGCTGCGTCCATGGACCGGCGGCCTCTGCGGCCTCAGGAAGAGGACCGGCGCCTCGGCCCGGGCTGCTCTGCCCCATCTCACGGGCGATCTCGTTCAGCCGCGCAATGCGGTACTCGACATTCGGATGGGTCGAGAACAGATTGTCCATGCGCGCGCCCGACAGCGGGTTGACGATGAAAAGATGCGCCGAAGCCGGATTGCGCTCGGCCGGCATGTTGAGAATCTGCTCGGCAGCGCCGGCGATCTTCCGCAAGGCCGAGGCGAGCGACAGCGGACTCCTGGAGATCTCGGCGCCCAAGCGGTCGGCCTCATATTCGCGCGTGCGGCTGATCGCCATCTGCACGAGGCCTGCGGCAAGCGGGCCGAGGATGAGCAGCAAGATCGAGCCGATCAGGCCGACACCGTTGTTGTCGTTGCGCGCGCCGCCGAAATAGAAACCGAAATTGGCAAGCATAGAGATGGCACCTGCGATGGTCGCGGTAAGCGTCATCAGCAGCGTGTCGCGATGCTTGACATGCCCGAGCTCATGCGCAAGCACGCCGGCAAGCTCATCGCGGTTCACCGTCTGCATGAGGCCGGTGGTCACGGCCACTGCGGCATGCTCGGGATTGCGCCCCGTGGCGAACGCGTTCGGCTGCGGATTCTCCATGATGTAGACGCGCGGCATCGGCAGTCCGGCATTTGCCGCGAGCTGTCTGACCAGCGCGTAGAGCTCTGGCGCCTGACGCTCGTCGACCTCGTGCGCGCCGTACATCGAGAGCACCATCTTGTCGGCGTTCCAGTAGGTGAACAGGTTCATCCCGCCCGCAATCAGCAGGGCGATGATCATGCCGCTCTGGCCGCCGATAAAAAATCCAATGCCCATGAACAGCGCGGTCAGCGCTGCGAGCAAGATCGCGGTGCGGAAATAGCTCATTCGGGCCTCCAACAGAGCAGGGGGCCGGCCACCTGCCTGCTTTAATATGGAGGCGGCAAAGCCAGCGGCAAGGAGCGAAAAACCGGCGCAAGGCCGGCCCTTTTGGCTGCGCCCGAAGGTCCCGAGACGGGAAATAGTTTCCGGCCCGGTTACCTTAACGCTTCGTCAATAGCTGCCCCTTCATGCTCCCGATCAGCGTCTCGCCAGTGGGGAGTAGCCCGTCATGTCAGCCGTCATCCAACTTCGTCCCAGCAGATCGACAACCCGTCTCAGGGTCAAGCGTCCGGCCGCTCCGGCCGAGATCCCGCTGACGGCAAAACAGAAGGGTCTCATTCGCGACAGCTTCCGTAGAATCGAGCCCGCGCTGGAGCTGGTGGGAAGGCTGTTCTATCTCAGGCTGTTCCGCATCGACGCTTCCTTGCGCGCGCGGTTCGATGGTCCGGTCGAGGTTCAGGCCCGCAAGTTCGCCGCCGCGATGAAGCTCGGGATGATCTCGCTCAAGCACAAGGATGGGCTGGGCTCCGTGCTCAAGCTGCTCGGCGCCCGCCATCGCCAGCTCGGCATCAGAAGCCGCCATTATCGCTCGATGACGCGGGCGCTGATCTGGACGCTCGAGCAATCGCTGGAAGAGAGCTTCACGCGCGAGACCAAGGACGCGTGGAATACGCTTCTTGGCCAGATCATGCGAGTGCTGTCGGCCTAACAAGCCCGCGCGCCGATCATTGCGATGCCTGGCCGGCACTCCCGGCATCCGACTCTACGAGCTTCACGTTGATGGCGCCCTTGTCGTCGACCGCGAGCTCGACGTCCTGCCCGGCCTCGAGCACCTGGGTCTTACCGTCGACGGTGAGCTGATCGGCATTGATGGCGATCTCGTGGCCGTCGACCTTGATGTCCATCCCGTCGGCCATCGATTCCTGCGTCACGTTCTTATACGCGCCGGTGACCGTGACGGTGTGATCGCCCACTTCGACCGACATGGTCTTGGCGGCGTCGTGCTGCTCGCCTGGGGACCAATGGCCAATTACGAGGACGATGACGATGAGGAGGGCAAGGGCGATGCCGAGCCCGATCAGAATTTGTTTCAACGACATGATGTTTTCCTTACCCCTAGTCCTCGCGTCAGCGGTGCGCCTGGTTATCTCATCAAGCCGATTTGCGGTTCTGGCGATGCTGGATGAGATCGTCGACCACGTTCGGGTCGGCAAGGGTCGAGGTGTCGCCGAGGTTTGAAAAGTCGTCCTCGGCGATCTTGCGCAAGATGCGGCGCATGATCTTCCCCGACCTCGTTTTAGGCAAGCCCGGAGCGAACTGAATAAGGTCAGGCGAGGCAATCGGGCCGATTTCCTTGCGCACCCAATCGCGAAGCTCGATCCTGAGCTCCTCGCACCACTGCTCCCCGGCCATCAAGGTGACGTAGCAATAAATGCCCTGGCCTTTGATGTCGTGGGGGTAGCCGACGACGGCGGCCTCGGAGACTTTGGGATGGGCGACGAGCGCCGACTCGACCTCGGCAGTGCCCATGCGGTGGCCGGCGACATTGATCACGTCATCGACGCGGCCGGTGATCCAGTAGTAGCCATCCGCGTCGCGGCGGCAGCCGTCGCCGGTGAAATACTTTCCCTTGTAGGCGGAAAAATAGGTGTCGACGAAACGGCGATGGTCGCCATAGACGGTGCGCGCTAGTCCGGGCCACGCATCGAGGATCACGAGATTGCCGGATCCCTCACCCTCGATGATGTTGCCCTCGGTATCGACGATCGCCGGCTGCACGCCGAAGAACGGCAACGTCGCAGAGCCAGGCTTGAGCTTGATCGCCCCGGGCAGGGGCGTGATGAGGATGCCGCCCGTTTCGGTCTGCCACCACGTGTCGACGATCGGGCAGCGCTCCTCTCCCACCACGTGGTAGTACCACTCCCACGCTTCGGGATTGATCGGCTCGCCGACGGTGCCAAGAAGCTTCAACGATTTCCTCTTGCTGCTCTTAACATAATCGTCGCCCGCGCCCATCAGCGCCCTGATTGCGGTCGGCGCCGTGTAGAAGATATTGACCTTGTGCTTGTCTACGACCTGCCAGAAGCGCGAGGCGTCGGGATAGCTTGGCACGCCCTCGAAGATGAGCGTGGTCGCGCCGTTGGCGAGTGGGCCGTAAACGATATAGGAGTGCCCGGTCACCCAGCCGACGTCGGCCGTGCACCAGTAGATGTCGCCATCGTGATAGTCGAACACGTATTGGTGCGTTATCGACGCGAACACGAGATAGCCGCCCGAGGTGTGCACCACGCCCTTCGGCTGTCCGGTCGAGCCTGAGGTATAGAGGATGAAAAGCGGGTCCTCGGCGTTCATCTCCTCGGGCGGGCAGTCGTCGCTCACCTTGGCAAGCTCCTCATGCAGCCAGAGATCACGGCCCGGAGTCCATGACACCTCTGCGCCAGTGCGCCCGACCACCAACACCCTCTCGACGCCCGAGACTTTCTTCAGCGCCTCATCGGTGTTGGCCTTGAGCGGAATCTTGCGCCCGCCGCGCAAGCCTTCATCGGCGGTGATGACCACCTTCGATTGGCAATCCTGGATGCGGCCGGCGAGCGAGTCCGGCGAGAAGCCGCCGAACACCACGGTGTGGATCGCACCAATGCGGGCGCAGGCGAGCATGGCGTAAGCCGCTTCGGGAATCATCGGCAGGTAGATCGTGACTCTGTCGCCGCGTTTGACTCCTTGCGCCTTCAACACATTAGCGAGGCGGCACACTTCTTTGTGAAGCTCGCGATAGGTGATGTGGCGCGCTTCTGCCGAAGGATCGTCTGGCTCCCAGATGATGGCGACCTGCTTGCCGCGCTTCTTCAGATGCCGGTCAATGCAATTGGCCGACACGTTCAGCGTGCCGTCCTCGAACCATTTGATCGACACGTCGGGATAGTCGAACGAGGTGTTCTTGACGATGGTGTAGGGCTTGATCCAGTCGATGCGCTTGCCGTCTTTGCCCCAGAACTTGTCGGGCTTCTCGACGCTCTTCTCGTAGAGCTTCTCGTATTCGCCTTTGTCGATAAAGGCGCGGTCCTTCCACTTCTTGGGGACCTTGTAGGTCTTGAGTTTGAAGACCTCATGCTCAGCCATCGGACTGCTCCTCCCTACGCACGCGCTTCTGTTTTCGCGCTACTTTTTTGTGGCAGATAGTATGACCGACCGCCCTGCCGGGGAATGGCCTACGCGAACTCCAGTCTAGACGCCGAAGGCACCGATGATGGCGCCCATGAGGACCAGCACGGCAAGCCAGTGTCCGGCGTCGATCGCCGTCACTAGCGGCCGCATGCCTTCGAACGCATGGTTGGTGGCGACCGTAGTCAGCACGAATCCGATCCACACGAAGATTGCGCTGACGACCCCGCCTTTAATGGTGACATCGGAGAGGTGGCCCATCAGCCCTGCGAGCATCCAAGCCATCAGGAAGCAGGAGACGCCGGCGATGATTAAGGGCGTTGGCGAGTGCTGGCCCTTTTCGCAGTCCTCCTTGCTTTTGCCGAGTGCGGCCATCCACGTTTTGCCGAAGACGGTGTACCAGCCCCAGCCAAGAGCAAATGCCGCAACGGCCGCGACCACGACGGCGAGATAATTGATCGGCATTACGTTTCCCCCTTGTTGAGGTTCAAGCCTGCGGCGGCTTGGGCAGGCCGCCGAGCTTGCAGATCATACTCCATTCTTGCGGCGAAACGGGCTGCACCGAGAGGCGCGGCGCTCGCGCCAGCACCATGTCCTTGAGCTTCGGGTTGGCCTTGATCTCGGCGAGCGTCACAGGTCTCGGCAGGTCGGCGACGGCCGCTACGTCGACAGCGTCCCACTGACCGGTGCCGTCGGTCGAGTCCAGATGCGCGTCTTTCACCACCTGGACAATGCCGACGACCTGCTTCTCATCCCCAGTGTGATAAAAAAAGCCGAGGTCGCCCTTCTTCATCTTCCGGAGATTCGCGCGCGCCTGGAAGTTGCGCACGCCGTCCCACTCGGCACCCTCGCGGCCTGCCTTCTTCTGCTGGTCCCAAGACCATTCCTCGGGTTCCGACTTGAGCAGCCAATAGGCCATGGCGGACAGAGCAGCGTCTTGCGCTCACTCCTCCTCTTCCTCGGGATTGTTGAAGGTCCAAAGCCAGGGGCGGATCTCGACGCTCGCAAACACGCCGGCCTTGGCAAAGGGATCGGCGGCCGCGATCTTGCGCGCGGCCTCGAGCGTGGCGGTCTCGACTACCACCAGACTGCCGTTCATGGTCACGCCGTCAGGCTCGGTGAAAGGTCCGGCAAAGACGAGCGTCTCGCCCAGGCTCTGAAGATAAGCGAGATGCTCCGGGCGGTTCGCCATGCGGAGCGCAAGGCTGTTCGGCTTGTCGGTGCAGATCAACGCATACAGCATCGTTTCCCCCTGCCCCCCGAAGCTATTGCGCGTCTGCGTACCTGTCCACGGTCAAAGCTCGGCACGGAGCGGGCGGGCGAGCAGGGCCTCGATCGCCTCATCCACCGTGGCGAGACCCGAGACCACGGCGTGCACGGCCTGCGCGATCGGCATGTCGATGCCTCGCGCTGCCGCCAATTCCACCACGGCGCTTGCGGTATAGACGCCCTCGGTGACTGTGAGGCGCTTGTCGAGCACCTCGTTGACGCTTCGCCCCTTGCCGAGCTCGATGCCGAGCGACATGTTGCGCGACTGGGGGCTACCGCACGTGAGCACCAGATCGCCAAGGCCTGAAAGCCCGGTCAAGGTCTCGCGACGCGCGCCGAGCGCCGTGCCGAAACGCGTCATCTCGGCGAAGCCGCGCGTGACGAGCGCCGCGAGCGCGCTTGCGCCGAGCTTCTTGCCGGCAACGATGCCTGCGGCGATGGCATAGACGTTCTTGACCGCGCCGCCTATTTCGGCGCCGACCACATCGTCGATCCAATAGCAGCGGAAAGGTGGATGGCTCAGAGCGTGCGCGAGCGCGTGGCCTTGCGACTCTTTGCCGGTTGCGAGCGTCACGGCGGCAGGAAGTTTCTTGGCGATCTCGGCGGCGAAGCTTGGGCCCGAAAGGACTGCGACTGCGACCTCGGGCATGAGCTCGGCGACGATCTCGGAGGGGAGCATGCCGGTCGCCTGCTCGATGCCCTTCGAGCAAATCACCACGGCCTGCCCGCGCGTCACATGGCGCGCAAGCTCGCTTGCGATCTCCCGAAGGTTCTGCGCAGGCGTGACCAGAAGCAGTAGGTCGCACGAAGCGACCTCGGCGAGCCGCGTCGTCGCCTTGATGGCATGGTCAAGCTTGATGCCGGGGAGATAGACCTCGTTCAGATGCTTCTCATTGATGCCGGCGACGGTTTCAGGCTCGTACGCCCAGATCAGCACGTCGCGGCCGGCGCGGCGGGCGGTGACGGCGAGCGCGGTTCCCCATGCGCCCGCTCCCACGATGCCGACCGATTGGAGTGCCATGCCCGCCTCGCCGATCTCCATATGCCAGATTTCTTGCTTGAGCGCGAAGCAAGACCGTTAAGCCTTCACACCTGCGCCGAGCGCGGGGGGCGCATCAGGATCGAGCGGCCAACGAGCCCGCGCCGGCGCCGAAAGATCGTCGGCTAGACCGCGCGCCAGCCGCTCGGCCCCGGCCCAGGCGATCATGGCGGCATTGTCGGTGCAGAGCGCGGGCGGCGGAACGATCAAGCGAAAGCCGTGCTTGCGCGTGACGGCTTCGAGCGCCGCGGCCAACCTCTTGTTGGCGGCGACACCGCCTGCGACCACGAGAGCGCGCTGCGCCTGAGCGCCGAGCCGCTCGATGTAAATCTCCATGGCGCGCGCCGTGCGATCCCTGACGATGTCGGCGACAGCTTCCTGGAAGCTCGCACAGAGATCGGCGATGTCCTTCTTGCTCAGCGGCGCACGGGCGAGCGCTTCGTGCCTGAGCGCAGTCTTGAGTCCTGCCAGCGAAAAATGCGGCTCGGTGCGGCCAAGCATGGGGCGCGGCAGAGCGATGGTGGGATGGCCGCGCACCGCGCAAGCCTCGACTGCGGGGCCGCCGGGATAGCCGACGCCGAGCAGCTTGGCGGCCTTGTCGAAGGCCTCACCGAGCGCGTCGTCGAGTGTCGTGCCGAGCCGCTCATATAGACCGACATCCCTGACGATAAGCGTCTGCGTGTGGCCGCCGGAGACGAGTAGCAGCAGATAGGGGAATGCCAAGTTGTCGGTAAGGCGCGCCGTCAATGCATGCGCCTCGAGATGATTGACCGCGATGAAGGGCAGCCCGCGGCCAAGCGCGATTGCTTTGCCTGTTATCACGCCGACGATGAGTCCGCCGATCAGCCCCGGGCCAGAGGCGGCCGCGACTCCGTCAAGCGCATCGAAATCGAGGCCCGCCTCGGCGAGCGTCTGCTTGATCGCTACATCGAGCAGCTCGACATGGGCGCGCGCGGCGATCTCAGGCACGACGCCACCATAAGCCGCATGCAGGTCGAGCTGCGAGCGCACCACGCTCGACAAGATCTCGCCGCTACCATCGGCGGCGCGGCGCACGACAGCGGCCGCGGTCTCGTCGCAGCTCGTCTCGATGCCGAGCGCGGTCAGGGACACGTTTGCGGGCGCTGGTGCCATGATGCTTCTTAAGGGTCGGAGAGGATCGATTGAAGGGGGAGCCGTAAGGGGCCATTAATGAGGTAAGAGTTGGCCTTCTATGCTAGATTATTCAAGGAGTTAGCATTTGCCCGCCCATCCGCTTCTGATCGGCACACGCGGCAGCCCGCTTGCCCTATGGCAGGCGCGGCATGTGCTCGCGCGTCTCATCGAGGCGCATGAGCTTGCTGAGGGCGACGCCGAACTCAGCGTTATCACCACCTCCGGCGACCGCATCAAGGACAAGCCGTTGCGCGAATTCGGCGGCAAGGGGCTGTTCACCAAGGAGATCGACGAGGCGCTGCTGCGCGGTGATGTCGCCATGGCCGTGCACTCGATGAAGGACCTGCCGACCGAATTGCCGGAGGGGATTTGCATCGCCGCCGTGCTGCCACGCGCAGACGTGCGTGACGCCTTCATCAGCAAAACTGCGCCTTCGCTTGCCGACCTAGCACCGGGCGCGATGGTCGGCACCTCGTCGTTGCGGCGGCAGGCGCAAGTGAGACGGTTGCGTCCCGACCTGCGCGTCATTGATTTCCGCGGCAATGTCGAGACACGACTTAGGAAACTCGAAGAGGGCAAGGCCGACGCCACGCTTCTCGCTTTGGCAGGGCTGGAACGCCTGGGCCTTACCTCGCATGCAACCTCGATCCTCTCGACTGAGGAGATGCTGCCCGCCGTGGCGCAAGGCGCGATCGGCGTCACCTGCCGCAGCGACGATGCGAAGACGCGGACGTTGCTCAAAGCCCTGAACGATGATCTAGCAGCGACGACGGTGGCTTGCGAGCGCGCCTTCCTTGGACGGCTCGATGGATCCTGCAAGACGCCGATCGCGGGACTCGCCGAGATCGATGGCGGCATCTTGCGCTTGCGCGGGCTCATGCTCGCGCCGGACGGCACGGAGTCTTACGGCGTCGAGGTGACCGGAGCCACCGAGCATGCAATGAAGCTCGGCGCCGACGCGGGCGAGGAGCTTGTTGCCCGGGCTGGCCCAGAGTTCCTCGCGAAGCTCGCCTGATGCGCCTTCTCGTCACGAGGCCTGAGCCTGATGCGAGCCGCGACGCCGCGGCGCTTGCCGCGCGCGGGCATGAGGCGGTGATTGCGCCGCTGCTCGTTATTGAGTTCGCGGAGGATGCGCCGCTCGATTTCGCAGGCGTGCAGGCCCTCATCGTCACGAGCCGCAATGCGTTGCGCGCGATCGCCTCGCATCGCGAACTTGCCGAGGCGTGCAAGCTCCCACTGTTTGCCGTAGGCGAGGCAACCGCCCGCGCCGCGCACGACGTTGGTTTTGCCGATGTGACGACTGGGCCCGGAACGGCGGAAGAGCTCGCTGAACTGATCGCCGCCACGCTTGAGCCGAAACACGGACCGCTCCTTCATCTTGCCGGCGAGACCCTCGCTTTCGACCTGAAATCGCCGCTCGAAGCCAATGGGTTCAACCTGCGCCAGCCTGTGCTATATCGGGCGCGCCCGGCGGAGCAGCTTCCGGCTCAAGCCTTGGGCCTGCTCAAGTCCGGCAAGCTCGACGGCGCGATCCTGCTGTCGCCGCGCACGGCAAGGACATTCGCCCTGCTCATCGACAAGCATGGCGTGGTAACGCAAGGAAGGCGTCTCGTTTGCTATTGCCTGAGCCAAGCGGTAGCAGAGGTGTTGAGTGTGCTTGGCTTTGAGGTCCGCGTGGCGGCGCGGCCGCGCGAGGAAGAGGTTCTGGCGCTCGTGGACTCCGAGGCAGCATCCTCGTAAGCGAGGCCATTGGAGACTAAGGTTAAGGCGTGATGGCGGACCCTTTGGGCGATCAGGACCAAGGCGGCAAGGGCAAGCGTCCGGCGCGGACCATCGAGGGCACTGCGACCGAAATCTCGGTCGAGCCTGCGAGCGAAGAGGCTGCGCGCGCCGAGCCTGATGAGGCTGACGGCAGCGTCGAGGATGAAGCTGACGACTTCATTCCCGGGCGCACGCAGGAAACGGGAGATCCTGACGACGATGCTCCGCCTGCCCGCGCAACCCTGCCCGAGCTCAAAAGCTTCGTGACCCATCTCGCCGCAGGTGTGCTCGGCGGGCTCATCGGTGTCGTCGCATTGGCTCTTGCCTGGGGCGTGCCGTCCGGCAAGACAAGCGGCAATGCCGCCGACATTGCCAAGCTCGACGAACGGATCGCCAAGCTCGAGTCCGCGCCAGCTCCTTCGGGAAATGCCGAGGAAGTTACGGCGCTCGAGTCAAGAGTGACGGCGCTCGAACAGCGTCCCCAGAAGCCAGCCCCGGACATTTCCGATTTGACCAGCCGGGTCGCTCAGCTCGAAAGCTCGCTGAAAATCCTCGCCGATACTGCCAAGCAAGGCGGCTCCGTCGCAGATGCAGCGGCCGTCACGCAGCAGATCAACGAGGCCGAGCAGAGGCTGCAGGGCAAGATCGATACGGCGCTCGCGAGCGAGGGCACCAACGCTTCGACCATGCAGGAGATGCAAGCCACGATTTCCGAGCTCAAGGCCAAGATGGCGGCGCTGGCCGACGCCGAGCTCGGGACCGGCGATACCACCGAGCTGTCAGAGCTTTCCCAGCGGGTCGGCAAAATCGAGAAGGCGCTGCCCGAGCTTGCCACTGCCGCAAGCAAGGGCGTCGAAGAGACGAAATCGGCAGCAGTAGCGATCGCCTTCGCCAATCTCAGGGCGGCGGTGAGCGAGGGACGGCCGTTCGCCACCGAGCTCGACACCATCAGCACGCTATCGCCGTCAGCCACGGATTTGGGTGCGCTTCCCGCCTATGCCGAGAAAGGCATTCCCACGCTGCCTGAGCTTACGCGCTCCTTCGACGCCGCCAAAGACGCAGGCCTTGCCGCTGTCGCGCCGCCTGCTAGCGGCTCTCTTCTCGATAGCTTGATGGCGAGCGCAGAGTCGCTCGTGAAGATCCGCAGGGTCGATGCCGCGGCAACCGGTGACACGCCAAGCGCCGTGCTGGCGCGAGCCGAGGCCGTGCTCGATAAGGGCGACCTCGCCGCGGCCGTGAAGGAAGTTGGTACGTTGCAGGGCGCGCCGCGCGATGCGTTCTCCGGCTGGCTCGATCAGGCGCGCGCCCGTCTTGGCGCCGATGAGACCTTGAAGCGACTGGAAAGCCTCCTGCTCGTGTCGGTGGGCGGCGACGCCGAGCCCGCGCAGCCCTAAGCCACCATGATCCGCGTCCTCATCTTCATCTTGTGTGTGGTAGCGGCGGCGCTCGGGCTCGCCTGGCTTGCCGATCGCCCCGGCACCATCACCGTCGAGTGGTTGGGATATCAAATCGAGACCAGCGCGATGGTCGGCGCGCTCGCCATCGTCGGCATCGTCGTGCTGCTCACGGTGCTGTGGGGAGTGTTGCGCTATCTCTTCACGCGTCCCGCCGCCGTCGCGACTTACGCAAGAGAGCGCCGGAAACGGCAAGGCTATGATGCGCTTTCCCGCGGACTCCTTGCCATCGGCGTCGGTGATCGCGCGCTGGCACAACGCTATGCCGGCATCGCCGCGCGCAATCTCCCGCACGAGCCTCTGACCGGGCTGCTCAGAGCCCAGGCGGCGCAGCTCAAGGGCGACAAGGCTGCCGCGCGGCGTGCCTTCGAAGCCATGCTCGATGATCCCGAGACGCATTTGCTCGGCGTACGCGGCCTCTTCCTCGAAGCGAAGCGCAGCAACGATAACGCCGCGGCGCAGGCTCTCGCCGAGCAGGCG
>Ga0310811_10010364_pt1 | contig 12040 bp, 8 predicted proteins | sample YCmetagenome_FD_207642 | JGI IMG/M metagenome (GOLD analysis project Ga0310811, IMG submission 207642) | Soil microbial communities from experimental microcosm in Duke University, North Carolina, United States - YC | ecosystem: Engineered > Artificial ecosystem > Soil microcosm > Unclassified ...
GTCCGTACTCGGCTCGAACACTGGCGGCATCAAGCTGTCGAATCGCGATGTCGAGAACATCAGTCCAGTCAAACTGCTCATCGACAAGCGCAAGGATCTCAAGCTCAGCGACGATCAGCTCAACCGGCTGAAGGAGATCGACGGAAAGCTCAAGGAAAAGAACCAGGATTCGTTCAAGGCGCTGGACTCGCTTCGTCGCATGGGACAGGCGCCGGCGCACGAGCCCAACGACGACGATCGCGCTCGCATGTCGACGGCACGGCGGCTCGTGATGGCCACCGTGACGACGATCCGCGAGAATTACGACGCCGCGGCAAAGGAGGCGCTTCCGGTGCTCGACGAGTCCCAGCAGAAGACCGCCGGCGAGCTCCTCGACAAACAGAAGAGTGAGGCCGACGAGATGCTGCGCGAAAAACTGGGCGGCCGCGGCGGAGGCGGGTGAGTCTCCAGCTCGTTGAAGCTCGCTTCTCCTTCCACCACGTTGTCATGAGCGGCCGCGCCGTCACGCGATTGGCCGCCTGCTGTGCCGTGCTTCTGAACGCCATCGCGTGCGAGCGGGCGGCCAAGGCGCCGCCGGCATGGCATCAGGAACCCGGCTACCGCTGGCGCGAGCTAGAGGTTTCACGCGGCAAACCAGGATTCACGCGGATGGACGCCGGCAAGACCGGCATCCGATTCCAGAACACGGTGAGCGACTCGGCGCTCCTCGGCAACCGGATTCTCGGGCAAGGTGGCGGCGTCGCACTCGGAGACATCGATGGCGATGGCCTGGTCGACGTGTTCTTGGCACGCACCGAGGGGTGCAGCGCACTCTACCGCAATCTCGGTGGCTGGCGCTTCAAGGACGTTACGACGGCTGCTGGAGTTGGTGCGTGCGATCGAAATTCGAGCGGCGCCGCGTTCGCCGATGTAGACGGCAATGGATCGCTCGACCTGATTCTGCTCGCCACGAAGGGGCCGAATGCGATCTTCCTCAACGATGGCCGCGGGCGCTTCGCCGAGCACCGCGACCTCGGCCTCGACCCGGCGGGGAAGGGCGGGACGTCGATCGCGATGTCCGACGTGGACGGCGACGGCCACCTCGACCTGTATGTCGCGAACTACAAGCCGTACACTATCCTCGACAGCGTGCCGCCAAGGATGCGCGGCTATAGCCAGGTCGTGCGTCAGGTCGCGCCTGGCAAGTACGAGGTCGCGCCGATGTTCCAGCGCGATTACAGGATCGTCATGCGCCCCGATATGGGCGGCCTTCGACTATCGGAGCGCGGATCGCCGGACGATTTCTACCTGAACGACGGACACGGCCATTTCACGCGTGTCCCGTTCACGTCCGAGCGCTTTCGCGATGCGCAGGGCAAGCCGCTCACCGCGGAGCCCGAGTCGTTCGCGCTCAACGCCAAGCTCGTCGACCTCGACGGCGACGGTAGGCCCGACCTGTACGTCAGCAACGACTTCGAGGACAAGGACCAGCTCTGGTACAACGACGGGCACGGGCACTTCCAGCTCGCTCCGTGGACCGCGCAGCGTCAAATCAGCAATTCGGCGATGGGCGCCGACGTGGCCGACGTGAACGGCGACGGTATGCCCGACCTGTTCGAGGTCGACATGCTGAGCAACGACACGCACCGTCTCAAGGCGGAGATGCCCACGCATACGGCGCTTCCGAAGCAGCCCGGCGACATCGAATCCGTGCTTCAACAACAGCGGAATACGCTCTTTCTCAATCGCGGCGACAAGACCTTCGCCGAGGTGGGTATGCTCGCCGGCGTAGCCGCGAGCGGCTGGTCCTGGTCGACGATGTTCATGGACGTCGATCTCGATGGTTGGCAGGACATTCTGGTGGCCAACGGCCATCTCTGGGACATCATGGACGCGGACGTCGCCGAACGGTTGCAGGGGCAGGGCGGGGGCGCCGCCTGGCAGCGAGAGCGCTGGCAGTTCCCCAAGCTGCCCCTCGCCAACGTCGCGTTCCGGAACACCGGCAACCTGCGCTTCGATGACGTGAGCCGGGAGTGGGGGTTCGGCACCGAGGCCGACATCTCGCACGGGATGGCGGCGGCTGATCTCGACGGCGACGGGGATCTCGACGTCGTCGTGAACCGGCTGGGCACGCCCGCGCTCGTGTTGCGGAACAACGCGTCGTCGCCCAGGGTGGCCGTGCGATTGGCTGGCGACGCGCCAAACACGCGCGCGGTCGGCGCGAAAGTCCGGCTGGCCGGCGGCGCCGTGCCAACGCAGGAGCGCGAGGTAACGGTCGGCGGCCTGTACTTGTCGCACAGCGACTACGAGGCCTCGTTCGCGATGGGAAAGTCCGACAGCGCAACGCTCATCGTCGATTGGCGAGATGGGCGGCGCACGACCCTTCGCGGCGTGCGACCGAACCGCTTGTACGAGATCACGACGGCCACGGCGGCGCCGCCGTCGCCCAGCGACACCGCCGCCGCGCATACTGAACCGCTGTTCGAGGATGCAACGCCGCAGCTCGGCGGCCACACGCACGCCGATCCCTGGTTCAACGACTGGCAGCGGCAGTTGTTGCTGCCCAACTCGCTCTCACAGCTTGGGCCCGGCGTCGCGTGGTTCGACTATGACCACGACGGCTATGAGGATTTGCTGATCGGGGCTGGGAAAGGCGGTCGGCTCGGCGTGTTCCACAACGACAGGGGCCGCATGACCGCGCGGCCAACACAAGGTCCGGTGGCGCTTGCGGACTTCACAGGCGTCGTCGGCGTGAACGACGGTGGCGGATCGCACATTCTGCTCGGCGTCTCGAACTGGGAGGGGCAGCCGGTTCCATCCGCGGTGAGCGCCGCCGTCACCGGCGGCGCTGTGTCGTCGACCGCCGAACAGGCCGCGGCGCCACGAGTGTCCGGTGCGGGTCCAATCGCCATGGCCGACTACGATGGCGACGGTCGGCTCGATCTTTTCGTTGGAGGACGCGCGATCGCTGGCCGCTACCCGCGGCCGGCATCGTCCACCTTGTACCGGAACGTCAAGGATCGGTTCGTGATCGACACGGTGAACACGAACGCGTTGCAGAGCATTGGTCTGGTCTCGTCTGCCATCTTTGCTGACATCGACGGCGACGGCCATCCCGATCTCGTGCTGGCGCGTGAGTGGGGATCGTTGCTGCTGCTGCTCAATCGCAACGGACGATTCGTCGTGGCGCCAGGCTCGTGGGGACTCGATCGGTGGACGAGCCGCTGGAACGGGATCGCAGCGGGCGATCTCGATGGCGACGGTCGCCTCGACCTGGTGGCGACGAGCTGGGGACGAAACACGGTGACGCAGGTCGACAGTTTGCATCCACTCGTCGCGCTCTACGGGCCTTTCGGCTCGGGAGCCGAGGACGAGATGCTGCTCGCGCAGGACGACCCTCGCGTCCGCGGCCTCGCGCCGCTCGATCGGTACGACCACGTTCGCGCCGTGATGCCCGACCTGCCGACGAGGGTGAAGACGTTCGCCGAGTACGCCGACGCGACGGTCGATCAGGTCCTCGGTCCGCACAAGACCGACGTGCAGCGCGAGTCGATCGCTACGCTCGACCATATGATTTTTCTCAATCGAGGCGATCACTTCGACGCAGCACCGCTTCCGCTCGAGTCGCAGTTCGCGCCCGCGTCGTACGTCGGCATCGCGGACTTCGACGGGGACGGGTTCGAGGACGTATTTCTGAGTCAGAACTTCTACCCGACGGCCGTCGGACTTCCGCGCTACGACTCCGGGCGCGGTCTGCTGTTGCGCGGCGACGGCAAAGGCGGGCTCACGCCGGTAGCGGGGCCGCGCTCGGGCATTCTCGTCTACGGCGACCAGCGCGGCGCGGCATACGCGGACTTCGACCACGACGGCCGGCTCGATCTCGTCGTCTCGCAGAACGCTGCCGCCACGCGGCTGTTCCACAATCGCGGCGCCAAGCCCGGGCTCCGCGTCCGATTGCGTGGTCCGGCGTCGAACCCCGATGCTATCGGCGCGGAGGTGCGCGTCGTGTACGGCGACAGAATGGGTCCCGTGCGAGAGATCGAAGCCGGCTCGGGCTACTGGTCACAGAACGGGGCAACACAGGTGTTCGGACTCTCTGGCGCGCCAACGGCCGTATGGGTGCGCTGGCCCGGCGGAGGGGAAACGAAGACCCCGGTTCCGGCAGGGTCGCGCGAGATCGTCGTCACCAGGTAGCCATCCTTGAAATGGGGTCAGACTCGATTTCCAATTCTCTAAATCGAGTCTGACCGCATTTTCGCGGTCTTCGCGTCCATGAGCTTCACTGTCGCGGGGCGCCCCCTTGCCGCCGTAACAATTCCGACGCCCGCTCGAGATAGTCCCTCGCCTCGACGTGCGTCGAATCCAGCACCAGCGTGCGCCGGAACTGCTCGATTGCTTCGGCGTACTTCCCCTCGCGCGCCAGCGCCACGCCCCAGTTGTGGTGCGCCTCGGCGTTGTTGGGCTGCAGCCGAAGCGCGGCGGCATAGTGCTCGATCGCTTCTTCCGGCCGGTTCAGGCGAACGAGCGCGTTGCCCCAATTCACCTGCGCGTTCGAGTTGTTCGGATTGATCTCCAGCGCGCGCGCGTAGTGCTCGATCGCGCTCGCCGGATCGCCCTGCTGAGCCAGGGCGATGCCAAGGTCGTTCTCCGCGTCGTCGTACCGCGGCTTGATACTGAGCGCCTTTTGGTATTCCTCGATGGCGTGGGCAACGTCGCCCTGCCGCTGAAGGCCCACGCCAAGCCCGTTGTGCGCTTCGGCATACCCGGGCGCGATCGCGATCGCCTGCTCGCTGTGCTCGACGCCTTCCTGCACGCGGCCTTCCTTGTACAACACATTCGCCATCGCGCTGTGGGCAATGGAGGATGCGCTGTCGACCGCGAGTACGCGCGTCCACAGCGTCCTGGAATCGTGCCATACACCGGCTTGGGTCCAGGTGAGAGCCGAGAGCGCGAGGACGATGGCGCTCGCCAGGGCCAGCGCGAGCCCGCGTGACGATCCGCGCATCGCGGTTGCCAAGGCGCCGGCCGAGAGAATCGCGAGAGCAGGACCAGCGTAGTAGGTGTATCGGTCGGCCGCGATCTGCGGACCGTTCTGTACGATGCCCAACATCGGCAACGTCACCACGACGAACGCGAGGAGTGCCGCCGTTACTCCGGGCCATCGCGCTCGTACGCGCCAGGCCAGTACGGCCAATCCGATCGTGAACGCGTACCCCACGACGTACTGCATCCCGGCCGGTGCGACGTGCTGCGGCATCTCGTACAGCGGTGAGAGACCGGTAGGGGCGACCGTCTTCCAGACGTAGAACATCAGGCTGTACGCCGACACCGCCACTTTGGCCGCGAATCCCAACTGGCTCGGCGGGTGCAGCGCGACGATCGACAGCGCCGCTGCTGCCGTGGAGAGAGCGGCGAACGGCGCCAACTCGCGGTAGACGCGCCGGGCGGTCGCATTCCACCATCCCGCCGCGCCACCAATCCGCCTGAGTGGATACACCTCGAGAATGAGGAGCACGGCCGGGAGCGTCATCGCGGTCGCCTTGGACAGGAGCGCCGCCACGAACAAAACGAGCGCGAGCGCGTACCATCGTCCGCCGCGGCCCTCGTCCCGTGAACGAACGTACGCGAGGAGACTCGAGAAGTAGAAGAAGCCCGACAGCACGTCGCGCCGCTCGGTCACCCACGCGACCGATTCCACGCGGAGCGGATGCACGGCGAAGGCCAGAGCCGCGAACGCCGCCGCCAGCTCGAGCCAGCCCGGAAATGGGGTCAGACTCGATTTAGACATGTCTAAATCGAGTCTGACCCCATTTAGAGTATTTGCGCTGTTCTGGTCCGAGCCTAGAGCCCGAGCCAGCAATCGCCTGGCCAGGTAGTACACGACCACCCCGCTCGCGGTGTGCAGCAGCAGGTTGGTGAGGTGATATCCCGCCGGATTCATCCCCCAGATCCGGTAGTCGACGCCGAGCGTCATCCACGAGAGCGGCACGTAATGGCCCATGTGGAACGTCGTCCACATCCAGCGGAGCTGTGCCGGGCCCAGGCCGCGGTACTGAGGGTTCTCGGTGAAGTTCTTGTCGTCGTCCCACGACACGAACCCGTCGTGCAAGACGGGGAGAAACGCGAGGAACACGACGATCGCGATGCACGCCGCCACGAGCAGCGGCACGCGGCGGGACCGGTCGCTCTCCTTCACGCGCCCGGAACGCGACTCCACACCACGATCGTGCCGCAGGCCGAGTTGCTGAGGTTTCCCTGCCAGAACTGTGCGGGCGTCGTCGACGGTCCGTTGTACAGCTCGATCCCCTCGATGTCGTCCACCGGGATCTCGTCCAGCTCCATGCCGGCCGCGCGTTGCCCATCGATCCAGAGGTTCGGCGCACAGTCGCGCCGGACGTTCGACGTCGTCATGAAGCGTACCGAGATCCCGTACCGCGTGCGCAGGAGCGAAATGCCCGGCAGGTTCAGGACGTCCGTCGGGAGTCTGGCATGGCGGGCTTCAAGATCCTCGCGCGTGACGAACTTGCCGATCCCCCGCGCGCGACGCACGTAGAAGTCCTCGACCATCTGGCGCCGCCGCCGCTCGCCTCCGGAGACCGCGACGGCAGACAGGATCTCCGGCTGCGCGACGAGTACGACCAGCACCGAGTCGTTGCCCCCGCCCGACAGCACGATCGTCTCGCGCTGCGGCTGGAAGCCGAGGCGGCGGACGGAGAGCTCGATGCGGCCCTGCGGCAGCCTGCTCAAGCTGAAGTGACCCTGGCTGTCGGCGCGCGTGACCATGTGCAGCGCGAGGATGGTCACGTCGGCGAACGCCACGGGCGCGCGGCTGGCCGAGTCGACCACGACGCCGCGAAGCGTGCCTTGCGCGCTCACTGCCGAAGGGAGGGTCGCCAGGAGACCGAACAGGCCCGCGAAGCCGAGCTTCCTGCGGACAACGCCGCTGTACCGCGACTGCATGCGTAGTCCCTTGCCTTGACTCACGTGGAGGACTTTCGAAGGTGCGACCGGCCCAAAATATGAGTAGGGACTGGTGTCCGCCACTCCGTCAATCCACCGCATGAAACCCCAGATCCCTCTCGCATTCGCCGTCGCCGCGGGCATCGTCGCTCACCGTGAGCGCCGCGCCCGCCAATCCATCGAACGGTTCGCCGCCGCCACCCTCGAGACGGTGCTCAACGCCATCGAGGCGAACGACGCCCAGACTGGCGAACACGTCCGTCGCGTCGCCGCATATGCGCTCGTCATCGCCGATGCCGCCGGCCTCGATGAACGACGCCAGCGTGCCGTCGAGCGCGTCGCGCTGTTTCACGACATCGGCAAGATCCACGAAGCGCTGTTCGACATCATCCACGACGACACGACGCTCTCCCCCGCCGATCGCCGAGCGATCGCCACGCACCCGGAGCGCGGCGCGAACGTGCTCGAGCCGCTTGCTGCGTTCTACCCCGAGCTGCCCAACGGGGTTCTCTCGCACCACGAACGGTGGGACGGCAAGGGTTACCCGCGGCACCTCAAGGGCGCGAACATCCCGCTCGAGGCGCGCATCGTCTCGATTGCCGACACCTTCGATGCGCTCACCCACAACCGGCGCTATCGCCCGGGGCAGAGTCTCGACACCGCAGTCGAAGTCATCGCCGCTGGCCGGGCAAAACAGTTCGACCCGGACCTGATCGACCTCGTGATGCTTCCCCCCGTGCTTCACCGGCTTGCACGAACGCACGTTCAGCAGCACGAGGGCGGCCGGCACGGCGGGCGCCGCGACGGCCAGCGCGAGCGCGTGCCCGACGTCAGCTTCCGCTGGCGGTCGCGCTCACCTCGACCGCGACGTGTCGGCCCGGCGCACGACCTCGACTGAATCCCAGGCGCGGCGCGCCTCGAGCTTTGCCTGCTCGTGGCCTTTCAGATCGCGCCTGAATTCGTGGTGCCCGTCGGGGAATGCCACGAAAAACTCGTACGGCACATTCGCCGGATAGAGCGCCGCCTCGATACTCGGCTTGCCGGGCGAGGCGATCGGGCCCGGCGGGAGTCCGGCGTGCTTGTACGTGTTGTACGGCGAATCGACCTCGAGATCCTTGTAATACACCCGCGCGACGTGCTTGCCGAGCGCGTACTGGACCGTGGGGTCGGCCTGGAGCGGTATCCGGTCGCGCAATCGGTTGAGGTAGACGGCCGCGATCACCGGCCGCTCCTCCGGCAGCCGCGCTTCCTTCTCGACGATCGACGCGAGCGCCATCACGTCGTTGCGCGAGAGATGCAGCGTGTCGAGCCGCGCCGACCATTCGGGTTTCCAGACCTGTTCGAAGCGACGGACCATCGTTGCGATGGCCGCGCGCGCGCTGGTCTTGTCCGCGAACACGTACGTGTCGGGAAAGAGGTAGCCCTCCAGTGTCGGCGTCGGGATGTCGAGCGCGTGGAGGAGCGCCGTGTCGCGGACCGCCGCCTCGACCGAATCGGGCGGCACGCCGAGCCGTGACTCGAGCAGCGGCGCGATCTGGCTCAGCGAGAAGCCCTCGGGGACCGTCACGACGTGAACGATGCCCTTGCCGCCGCGCAATGCGTCGAGCACGAATGGCCAGCTGGCGTTCTTGTGCAACAAGTACGTGCCGGCCTTGATGCCGCGATCGCCATGCCGAAGCGATGCGTAAATTCTAAAGAGGCCGGGATAGCGGAGCACTCCGGCCCGCGCCAGCGAGTCCGCGGCGACCGCCAACGTCGTGTGCTGCGGAATAGTGACGCGAACCGCCGGCCCGTTGCCGCTGCCGTTGCCGCATGCCAGCAACGAGCCCGCGAGTGCCACGCCGGCCAACGCGCGAAATGCTCGCTCAGCCCGCACGATTCAGCACCTGCTGCAACAGGACACTCGCGGCGAGGGCGTCGACATCGGCCTTCCGTCCCTTCGTCGAGCCGCCCATCTCGCGAATCGACCGCAAGGCGACGGCCGTCGTGTAGCGCTCGTCGACGAGCTCCGCGGCCATTCCAGTGCGGCGCTCGAGCTCTCGCGCGATTGCCCGCACCTCGGTGGATCGGGGCGTCTCGTCACCGTTGCCGTCGAGCGGCAAGCCGATCACGAACCCACGCGCCTCCAGCGCTTCCGCCCGCCGAATGATCTCGGCGATCGGCGGGCGCTTTCCCGCGCGCCGTACGATCGCCCCCGCGGGCGATGCGATCGTGCCGGTGGGATCACTGATCGCCAGCCCGATGCGACGCTCGCCGTAGTCGATCGCCAGAAGTCGGCCGCGGTTGGACATCGGCTGGAGGGCTGGAGGGCTGGAGGGCTGGAGGGGGACGAAGGCCGACCGAGAGCGGTGCTTCTAGCCCTCTAATCCTCTAGCCCTCCAACCCTCGAGTTCATCCATTCACCATCTGCTGGAAGAACTCTTTGTTGTTCTTCGATCGCGACATCTGCTTGATGAGGAATTCCATCGCTTCGGGCTCGGGCATGTCGGCCAAAAAGTTTCGCAGCAAATAAACGCGATTGAGCTCTTCCTGGGTGAAGAGCAGCTCTTCCTTCCTCGTACCAGAACGACCGATGTCGATCGCGGGATACACTCTCCTCTCGGCGATCTTGCGATCCAATACGAGCTCCATGTTCCCGGTGCCCTTGAATTCCTCGAAGATCACCTCGTCCATCCGCGAGCCCGTCTCGATGAGCGCGGTGGCGATGATCGTGAGCGAGCCGCCGTCCTGGATGTTCCGCGCGGCTCCAAAAAAACGTTTGGGCTTCTCCAATCCCTTCGCATCCACGCCGCCCGACAGAATCTTGCCCGACTGCGGCGTCACCGCGTTGTGCGCGCGCGCCAGGCGGGTGATCGAATCGAGCAGGATGACGACGTCCTTGCCGCTCTCGACCAGACGCTTGGCCTTTTCGATCACCATGTCCGACACCTGAACATGCCGCGACGCCTCCTCGTCGAACGTCGACGCGATCACCTCGGCATCCACGTTGGCGATGGTGTCGGTCACTTCTTCCGGGCGCTCGTCGATCAGCAGGATGATCAGCGTGACTTCCGGATGATTCTCCCGGATCGCGTTGGCGATCTTCTGCAACAGGATCGTCTTGCCGGCGCGAGGCGGCGAGACGATGAGCCCGCGCTGCCCTTTGCCGATGGGCGCGATCAGGTCCATGATGCGCATGCTGATGTCGCCGTCCTTCGTCTCCAGACGAAGTCGCCCTTCCGGATAGCGCGGCATCAGGTTGTCGAACGGAATGCGCGCCTTGGCTACCTCGGGCGCGTCGCCGTTGACCGACTCCACTTTGAGCAGCGCGAGATAGCGCTCCCACTCCTTGGGCGGCCGGACCTGTCCCGAAACCGTGTCGCCGGTGCGCAGATCGAACCGCTTGATCTGAGACGGCGAGACGTAGATGTCGTCGGGCCCGTAGAGGTAGTTCCAGTCCTGGCTTCGCAGAAACCCGTAACCTTCTGGCAGGATCTCGAGCACACCCTCGCCCGTGAGCACGACGTTCTCATCGAGCAGTTGTTGCTCGATGCGAAAGATGAGATCCTGTTTGCGCAATCCGTCGCCTTGGTCGACGCCGTGGGCGGCGGCCATCGCTTGCAGCTCGGGAATGGATTTGCGCTTCAGTTCTGCGATGTTCACAGACGTGACAGCGACACCGGCAGGCGTCATCTGTCCGGCGGCGGGGGCGGGTGAAGGAATGGAAGTAGAGGAGCGCGAGGGACCGGCAGGAGGCTGGGTCGGGGGGGCGGGGGCAAGAGGCTCGGGCTGCTGCCGCGCGATATCGGCTGCAGGCGGAGCTACGCGCAGGCGCCGCAGCGAATGCGGCGGGCGAAGCGAGGATCCGGAGTGCATGCGAAGGTATCTGTACCGCGAAAGAGGGTCAAGGGCGCTGCGGCCTAGAAGGCGATGTAGCGCAGGGGATGCTTCTTGATGTCCGCCATGAGGGAGTCGAGCGCCGCGAGGTCGCGCCGCACTCCGATCGCGATCGCTGAATCCGCATGAATCCTGCCGATCGTGCCCGTCGAACTGCCCGCCAGTCGCCTGACCTCGAGCAGCTCCAGCCGAGTTCGGGCGATCTCGCGAGTCAGCGTGCTGTCTCGCCGGAACCGGCCGAGCGAGTGCTGATTCGAGGAGAGGAGCGTGCGAATGGAATCCACTTCGGCCATTGCATGTTCCGCTCGCTGCTGCAGTGTCGAGCTGCCACGGAGCGCCAAACCGAACGTCCCGTCAGATGTTTTGAGCCTCGTCATCAGGCGTTCAGTCTTGTTTTGGACGCCCCGCATGTCCGCTCCGCCGCGTTCTCCTAGGAAAGCGCCGACCGCTCCTTCCGCGGATCGAACCTGCGCGCCGAGGAGCTTGACGTTCGCCACGATCGCCGGGAACTCACGTGCGGCCAGCGCTGCGTCGGACATGACGGACTCGACGTCGCTTTCCGCAGCGCGGATGGTGTCCCCGTCGGCCACACCCCGCGCCGCGGCGGTGCCACCGCTCATGTACACCACTCGGTCGCCGATGAGCGTTGCGCCCGACCGGATCGACACTTTCGAATCTGCTCGGACGTCCTGTCGAACGTCGTCCAGGACGTCGAGAGCGAGAACGAGTCGCTCGCTGGGGGATTTGGACACGGGCTGGAATTCCACGGCCTTCACGAGGCCGACCTTCTGCCCGTCGAGCCAGACTTCGGTCCCGCGAATCACCCCTCGCGCGGCGTCAGTGGTGACGAAGAGGCGGAAGGTCTTGCCGTGCAGCGCGCCGACACGCGCGAATGTGAGGATCAGCACGGCGACGATCACGACGCCACCAGCCGCCGCAAGCCCGATGCTCAGATCTCTCCAACTGGCCCGATGTGGCATGGCCGAGCTGAACAGAGCAAAGGCCGGGCCGGGCTGGAGTGGGTAGAGGGCTGGAGGGCTGGAGGGGTCGATCCCTCCAGCCCTCCAAACCTCCAGCTCTCTAGCGCGCGCGACAGGATTCGAACCTGTGACCTTCGGCTCCGGAGGCCGACGCTCTATCCAGCTGAGCTACGCGCGCGGGGTGGGCCGCCGAGCTCACGCCGCTCCATTCGAGCGGCGGGTCGGATGCCCTCGAACAAGATCAC
>Ga0310811_10010366_pt1 | contig 12038 bp, 8 predicted proteins | sample YCmetagenome_FD_207642 | JGI IMG/M metagenome (GOLD analysis project Ga0310811, IMG submission 207642) | Soil microbial communities from experimental microcosm in Duke University, North Carolina, United States - YC | ecosystem: Engineered > Artificial ecosystem > Soil microcosm > Unclassified ...
CTGCCGGGTGCAAGAAGGCCAAAGGTGGTCCCGGGATGGCGGGAGGAGCGGGGGGCATGCCGCCCATGCCCGTCGAGGTCTCGTCCGCCCTCAAAGACACCGTCGTGGATGCGATCGCCGCCACCGGCCAGATCGAGCCGATCCAGTCGATCGAAGTGCATCCCGAGGCCATCGGCCGCATCACCGACATCCTCGTGAACGAAGGCCAGGAAGTCGGCAAGGGCGCGGCGCTGTTCAAGGTCGATGACGCCGAGCTGAGGGCGCAGGTCGATCAGGCGGATGCCGAGCGCCAGCTCGCCAACCAGGCGCTCGACCGGACCAAGCAGCTGATTGCGCAGAACGCGTCGTCGTCAGCCGATCTCGAGCAGGCGCAGGCCCGCGCGAAGGGCGCGGACGCGAACTACGATCTGCTCAAGACGCGGCTCGATCGCACGGTCGTGCGCGCGCCGTTCTCCGGCGTGGTCGGCCGGCGGCTGGTGAGCGTCGGGACGTATGTGACGTCGCAGACGTCGCTCATCACGCTGCAGTCGGTGAATCCGCAGCAGGCCGCCTTCCAGGTGCCCGAGCGCTATGCCGACCGGCTGCGCCGCGGGCAGCTCGTCAGCTTCCAGGTAGCCGCGTTGCCGGGCAAGAACTTCTCGGGTGAGGTCGTGTTCGTGGATCCCGTCGTCGAGCTGCCGGGCCGGACGATCTTGATCAAGGCCCGGGTTCCGAATCCCGAGCACCAGCTGCAGGCGGGGATGTTCCTCGAGGCGCGGCTCGCGACCGACATCCGGCCGAACGCCGTCGTCGTGCCGGAAGACGCGCTGCTGCCGGTGCAGGGCGCCACCTACGTCTGGGTGGTGAAAGACGCCAAGGCCGATCGCCGCCAAGTCACCGTGGGCGTGCGCACCGCCGGGTGGGCGGAGATCAAGAGCGGCGTCGCGGCCGGCGAGCAGGTGGTTGTCGGCGGTCTCGAGCGCCTGTTCCCGGGTGCGACCGTGATGGCGCAAGTGGTGGAGCGCCATCGCGGCGCGCCGACAGGCGCCGAGTCGACGGCAGCGACGTCGCGGCCCGCGACTGCCGCCCCGTCGCGCTAGCGGTTCCGGCGCGGCGCGGGCCGCGCCGGAGCGGGCGCCGCCGGCTGCGGCGCCGTGGGCGTCGGGCGCTCGGGCAGCGGCTGGAATTGCGAGGCCTGCTCCGTGTTGCGGAAGATGCCCTGCGCGATCTGCTGGGCGCGCGCCGCTTCCGCGCTGCTCGTCGCCTGGAGCTCCTGGGCCATCGTGTAATACGTCAGCCCGTACAGCGACAGGATCCCCTCCGACGGCTTGTCCACCCAGCCGCGCGGCCGCGGCCGCGCCGCGGCGTCGGCGTGATACACGTCGAACATCAGGCGTGCGGTGCGCGGCACGTTTACGTACCCCAGCGACTGAATCCCCTTGATGCTGTCCGACTCGACCATGGTGCGCACGCGCAGCGCGCGCGTGAAGCCGTGCCCTTCGAGATGGGCGGTGAATCCGAACTGATCGGCGTACAAGCCCACGGTGCGTGAGAAGGTGATCGGCCGCTTGCCCATCTGGTCCTTGATCGCCTGCAGCACGATGACGTCGGCGCGCTCGAGGTAGGGCCGGCCGAGCATCTGCGGGTCGAGCGTGACGCGCACGGTATCGGCGCCCGTGCCGAGCACGGCGGTGCGCTTCTGGTCGATCAGGTAGTACTGCTCCAGCGCCGCGAGCTGCTCGTCGGTGAAGCTCATCAGTTTGCCGGTCGGCATCGGCCAGGAGCGGCCGCGATAGATCGCGGGCGCGTGCAGCGAGTCGAACGGGACGACGGGCCGACGCTGCAGCTGCCGCACGTACCAGTCCGTGTTCGCGAGCGACAAGTTGACGATCGTGACGTCCTGGCGGATGTGCTCGACTTCTTGCGCGTACCAGAGCGGGAAGGTGTCGTTGTCGCCGGCAGTCACGAGCACGCCGTACGGCTCGACCGACTGTAGGATGTCGTACGCGAAGTCGCGCGCCAGCGTCTCGTTCTTGCGGGACGCGGTCAGCCGATTGCCGAGGAGCGGCACGAGCGCGACGAGGAGGAGCGGAGTCCCGTACACCCAGCGTCTCGCCGGGTCGGGCACGCGCGCGCTGAACCAGTCGCCCACGACCTCGATCGCCGCCGCGAGGCCCATCCCGATCCAGATGCCCCAAATCGCGAACGAGCAGATGAAGAAGTAGTCGCGCTGGCGCACCTCGTGCGCCGACAGCGGCGCCTCGGGATGGAGCGAGTAGCCGTACTTGAAGTTGAGATAGAAGACGAGGGCGAACGTGAACGTGACGACGAGCAGCGTCATCGCGATCGCGGTGCGGCGGTCGGCGCGCCAGTGCCGCGCGGCGCCGCCGAGGCCGAGCACGAAGAAGAATGCCGCGAGCAGCCGCTGCGCGCGATCCGCCCAGTCGTGCCCGAATTGCCACGCGAAGTACTGCGCGTAGTTCACGAGCTGCGCCCAGTAGAGCGTCAGCGTGTGCCCGGGGTTGCCGGCGCCCGGAGCTTGCGTGGGGTCGTCGAAGATCGACGGCTTGCCGTACTGCTGGCGCGACAGCACCGCCCACAGCGCCTGCCAGTTGGTCGGCTCGCCTTCATTGATCGGCGGGTAGAACGCGGCGCGGATCGGCAGGAAGGTGTAGACCGACAGTCCCACCACGACGACGCCGAGCGCGGCGAGCGCGAAGCTCGCGTTGCCCGCCATGATCGCGTAGGCGAACGCCGCGACGAAGAAGACGCCGGCGGCGACGATGAACTGCCAGTGCTCGAGCCCGAGCGTCAGCAACATAAACCACGCCGTCAGCACGACGAAGAACTGCGACCACTCGATCGTCCGCTCGGCGTCCGTGACCGGCCGCTGGGACTTGAGCGGCGGATACAGCAGCACGAGCACGACCGGCCCCACCAGCACGCCCATCATGTGGTTCGTGGCGGTGAGCGCGAGCAGGTACACGATCAGCAACAGGTAGTGGTCGTGCGCTTCCCCGGGCGGCTGATCGTCCCAGCGCACGATGAGCCAGAGGATCAGCGCGATCGACAAGAGCGACAGCGTGTAGACCTTCTCGTTGACGACCGACTGGTTCCAGACGGTGAACGACGTGGCCGAGACGAGCGCGCCCGCGAGCGCGCATAGCCGCCGCGGCAGCTTGGCGGGCACGAACGAGCGCAGCCAGCGCTCGGCGACGAGGAACCAGCAGCCGGCGGAGACGGCGCTCGTCACCGCGGCGAAGAGATTGATCCGCTCGGCGTAACCTTGCACGAACGGGATCAGGCCCCACACGTGCGCCATCAGCACGAACAGCGGGTTGCCGGGCGGATGCGGGATGCCGAGGGTGTAGGCCGCGGCGATGTACTCGGACGTGTCCCAGAACTGCGTCGTGGGCGCGAGCGTGAGGATGTAGAGGATCAGCGCGCCCAGCGACACACACGCCGCCATGAGATACGGCGGTCGCTCGATGGGCAGCGATGATGGCCGTGCGGGATTCGCACTCCGGCTCGCGGGGGTCGTTCCCCCCGCACGATTGGGATACGCGCTTGTCATGGAGCCCGAGAAATAGAGTTAGAAGTCACCGCCGCCGCCCCGTTGCGGGCGGGCGTACGTGGTGTTGGCGAGGATCGCGTCGCGCAGCGCGGCGGCGCGCGCCGCGGCATCGGGATCGCGATCGTGAACGGTGGCGGCAATCGTGTCATACACGAACACATAACCTAACAGGCTGTTCTGGGACGGCTCGTCCACCCAACCCCGCGGCCGGGGCTTGGCCGCCGCGATACCACCACGGTAAACGTCCATGCCAAGCTGCCGCGTGCGCGGCACGTTCACAAACCCGCGTCCCTGCACGACGACGATCGAATCGTTGGGCACGACGGGGGCCGGCATGAGCCGTCGGACAAGGCCTTCTTCGACCAGATAGGGTGACAGCCCGAGCTGCTCGCCGGTATTGCCCGTGGACGTCGAGAAGTAGATCGGGCGCTTGCCGAGCTGGTCCTTGATGATCTGTAGCAGCGCCATCTCGGAGCGGTCCAGGTACGGCCGGCCGAGCGCCCGCGGATCGAGTGTGACGCGGATCGGTCCGACGACCCCGGTCAACGGGTTCTCGAGGACGGCGTACGGCGGCAACGTGTCGGTCGGCGGCGGCGCCTGTCGATAAATCCGGCTCATCCACGGCTCGACCGGTGGGGCCACGCCGTCGAACCGCGCCGGCGGGCGGCGCTGCATTTGCGAGAGATACCAGTTCGTGCTGGCGAGCGAGAGCACCATCACGTTGACGTCGCGGCGAATGCCTTCGACTTCCTGGGCGTGCCACAGCGGGAACGTGTCGTTGTCGCCGGTCGTGATGATCAGCGCGTACGGATCGACGGACGCGAGCACGTCACGCGCGTAGTCGCGCGCCACCGTTTCGCCGTTCCGCGGCGCCGTCAGTCTGTTGCCGACCAGCGGGACCAGGGCGATGAGGAACACGGGCGCCGCGTAGCGCCATGCGTGAGATCCGCGCAGGCCGACGAGCGACTCGCCGATCGCGGCCAAACCGTAGCCCACCCACACGCCCCAGAGCGCGAACGACGCAATGAAGAAGTAGTCGCGCTCGCGCACCTCATGCAGGAGCCCTGGCTCGGTGTAGGACTGCGAGTAGCCCCACTTGAAGTTCATGTAGAAGACCAGGGCGACCGACAGCGTGAGCAGCAGCGCGGTCATCGCGAGCGCCGAACGGCGGTCGGCGCGCCAATGCCGCCGCGCCCCGATCACGCCTACGCCTGCGAACAGCACCGCGAGGAATCGCTGGACGGCGAGCGACCAGTCCCGTCCGAACTGCCACGTGAAGTATTGCCAGTAATTGAGCAGCTGTTGGCCCACGAGTACGAGGGAGCGTCCGGGATTCGCCTCGCGCGGGTACATGGGATTGTCGAGCAACGGCGGCTTGCCGAACTGTTCGCGCATGAGGACGGCCCGGAACGCCGGCCAGGTGAACACATCGCCCTGATTCATGTAGGGATCGAGCTGCGCACGAATCGGGATGAACAGGTTCACGCTCAGGCCGACGAGTGCGACGCACGCGCATAGGAGGACGAGGCGCGGGCGCAGCACCGCCCGCGCGTCGGTCATCACGAGATACACGAGCACGGCGGGCGCGACGAGCACGCCCATGAGCTGATTCGTGGACGTCAGCGCCAGCAGATACGCGATCAGCACCAGGCTGCGGTCGGAGCGCGACTCGGCCGGCTGGTCGGCCCAGCGGATCACGAGCCAGAGGATCAGCGCGATGGACAGAACGCTGATCATGTACACTTTCTCGTTCACGACCGACTGATTCCATACCGTGAACATCGTGGCGCCGACGAGCGCGCCGGCCAGCGCCGCCACCCGCCGCCACGGCGCGGGGATGTGCGTTTCCTGCAGCCAGCGTTCACCGATCAAGAACCAGAGTCCCGCCGCTGCCGCGCTCATCACCGCGGCAAGGAGATTTATCCGCTGCGCGTACTCGGCGCCGAAGGGGAGCAGTCCCCAGACGTGCGCCAAGATCACGAAGAACGGATTCCCGGGAGGATGCGGGATGCCGAGCGCGTGGGCGGCAGTGATGTACTCCGAGGCGTCCCAGAACTGCGTCGTCGGAGCGAGCGTCGCGATGTACAGCATCAGCGCGCCGAGCGAAACGCCGGCTGCCAATCCGTAGGGCGGGCGGGGGCGGTCGAGCACGGTCGAGGACGGAGTGATCGCCATGGGCCAGAAATCTAGTGACGGAACTGCCGCATACCGGTCAGGATCATGGCCAGGTTGTGCTCGTCGGCCGCCGCAATCACCTCGGCGTCCTTCACCGACCCGCCGGGCTGGATGATGGCGGTCACGCCCGCCGCCGCCGCCTCGTCCACGCCGTCACGGAAGGGGAAGAACGCGTCGCTCGCGAGGACGGCGCCGCGCGGGTCGTGCCCCTGCTGCTTCGCCTTGTGGGCCGCCAGGAACGACGAATCCACGCGGCTCATCTGCCCGGCGCCGATGCCGATCGCGGCCTCGTCGCGCGCGAGGACGATGGCGTTCGACTTGACCGATCCCACCACCGCCCAGGCGAACCGCAGGTCGTTCCATTGCGCATCAGTGGGGCGGCGCGCCGTCGCGATCCGCCAGTTCGACTCGTCCGACACGGCGCTGTAGCGGAAGCGGTCCTGCACGAGGAAGCCGCCGCGGATGCGTTTGAAGTCGAGCGTCGCGTCGTCGCCGAAGCGCGGCAGCTCCACCACGCGCAGGTTCTTCTTTTCTTTGAATACCGCGAGTGCGTCGTCCTCCACGCGCGGCGCCACGACCACCTCCACGAACAGCTCTCGCATCGCCTCTGCGGCGGCCCGATCGACGACGGTGTTGAACGCGATCACCGAGCCGAAGGCCGACGTCTTGTCGGTTGCCAGCGCGCGCGTGTAGGCATCCGCGGCGTTGCGGCCGAGCGCGATGCCGCACGGCGTCGTGTGCTTGATGATGACGCAGGCGGCGCGCGACTCGCGGTTTTGCCAAGGCGCGATCGCCATGACGGCGGCGTCCACGTCGAGGAGATTGTTGAACGACAGCTCCTTGCCGTGGAGCTGCCGCATGTCGCGGATGCCCGATTCGTTGGTCGTGTACAGCGCGGCGCGCTGATGGGGATTCTCGCCGTAGCGCAGCGGCTGTTGCTGCTCCAGTACGAGACTGAGCGTCGGCGGCAGCGACTCCTGCGAGCGCGACAGGTAGCCGAGGATCGCGGCGTCGTAGGCGGCGGTGTGGGCGAAGACTTTCGCCGCGAGCGCCTGGCGCTCGTTCGGCGCCACGCCGCCGTCCTTGAGGCGCGTAATGATCGTGTCGTAGTCGCCCGGATCGACCACGACGATCACCGACTGGTGGTTCTTGGCGGCCGATCGAAGCATCGAAGGTCCACCGATGTCGATGTTCTCGATTGCCTGGGCGAACGTGGTCTCGGGCTTCGCGATGGTCTGCTGGAACGGATAGAGATTGACGGCGACGAGATCGATCGGGGTGATGTCGTGCTTCTTCATCGCGGCGACGTCGTGCTGATTGTCGCGCCGCGCGAGCAGCCCGCCGTGCACCTTGGGGTGCAGCGTCTTCACTCGGCCGTCCATCATCTCGGGGAAGCCGGTGACCTGGTCGACCGGGATCACCGTCACGCCCTCGCGACGGAGGGCTTCGGCGGTCCCGCCGGTCGAGACGATGTCCCAGCCGAGGTCTACGAGCGCCCGGGCGAATTCCACGACGCCGCGTTTGTCCGAAACGGAAATCAGTGCACGCACTACCAGTCCTCCGCGACGGCCCGCACCAGGTCGGCGAGGCTCACGAGGTCCTTGAGATCGACGACTTCCGCCGGCGAATGTGAGTATCGGAGTGGCCACCCCATTGGGACGTCTACCACTCCGTAGGGCACAAACATCGAGCCGTCGTTGCCGCCGTTCGTGGTACCGATCTGCAGCGCGATGCTGCGGGCCCGCGCGAGCTGCGCGAGGGAATCGACGTATGCGGGCGGCGTGATCGACGAGTTGTCGAGCGCGCGGGCGACCGCGCCCTGGCCGAGCGGCGCGACGGCGAAGTTCTGGAGCTCGAGCGGCGAATCCGCCGAGACGAACGTGTCGATCGCGTGGACGCGCCGCGTGCCGGTGCCGAGCCGGTGGGCGACCGCGCCGGCGCCTTCGAGGCCGATTTCTTCGCGCGTCGAGAATACGAAGACGACGGCGTGCTTGAGCTTCGCGCGGTCGAGCCGGCGCAGCGCCAAGATCAGCGCGGCGCAGCCCATGCGGTCGTCGAACGAGCGGCCGGTAGCGCGCGTCCCGGCGAGCCGCACGTACTGCTTCGGCATCGTGATCGTCTGCCCGACCTTCACGCCGAGCGACTCGGCGCCGGCGCGCGAGGTGGCGCCGACGCTCACGCGCAGGGGCGGCGGCAGGCGGCGCGTGAAGCCGGAGTCCCGCGGCAGGAAGATGCCCGGAATGTCCCTGCCGTCGGTGTGAATCAGCGCCGGCTTGCCCTCAAAGAGAGAAAGGATGAAGCCGCCGCGATTGCGCAGCGCGAGCGTGCCGTCCGCGTTGATCGTGTCGACGCGAAAGCCGATCTCATCCATGTGCGCGACGATCACCACGGGCGTGTCGCCTTGTCCGACCCGTACCCAGAGGTTGCCGGCAGTGTCGGTCTCGGTCTTGGCCCACGAGGGCAGCAGGCGCTGGACCGTCGCTCGCACGGGCGCTTCCATGCCTGAAACGCCGTAGGATTCCACCAAGGCCGCGAGGACGCTCTGCGCTTCGACAATGCGACTGGTATCCTGGACGGCGAGGAGGGCGGCGAGCAGGATCATCGGCCGCCTCCGATCCATTTCACGAGATCCGCTGCCAACGCGTCGACGTCGCGCAGGCTCACCGTCTCGACGGTCGTATCGGGATACTTTGACGGCACATTGACCCCGCGGGTCTCGGCGAACGGACCCTGCGAATTCACGACCGTCTTGAGTCCCGCCGTGTCGGCGTAGAGGCTCTGCACCGTGAACGCGACGACCACCGTCCCGCGCACCGGCGGCTTCTTGAGCGCCGCCGCGGCGAGCGCGGCACACGCGGCACGACGGCCGGCGGAGGGGGCGGCGAGTAGCCGGTCACCGTACCGATGCGGGCGCTTGCTGAGCGACACCGGTGTGAGCAGCGAGAGGCCGAGCGCGAGCGCGTCGTCGCGCGAGCCAGCGCCGACGTCGACGTAGGCGTTGTCGACCGTGAACGGCGCTTCGCCCGGTTGGGGTCGACCGCGGGTCAGATGCGTAGACCGCACGGCAACGACGCCGGGAACCGGCCCCCGCGTCCCGAACAGCGTGACTCGCTGGCCCTCGATCTGCTGATCGAACAGCGGCGAGAGGCGCGCGCCACCGCCGACGCGCCGCAATGTGAGGTAGCCGTCGTCGGTGATGTTGCCGACCACGTAGCCGATCTCGTCGAGCCCGCAATACACGAGGCGCTTCGGCGCGCCGCGACCCAACGAAAGCGTGACGTTGCCCAGGCGGTCGCGCGTGGCGCCCGGCAGCAGCGCGAGGAGACTGTCGCCCATCGCCTGCTCGTAGCCGGTGATCGCCGTCATGCCGGCGAAGCGAACGCTGAGACTATCGGGACTCTGCAACGCGAGCACGAGCAACAGCACCTTCACGAAAGCCTCCGGGCAAGATCCAAAACCACGCGCGGTAACAGGCGATGTTCCGCTTCCAGAACTCGCGCCGCGAGCGCGTCGGGCGTATCGCCGGGTTTCACCGGCACGCGCTCCTGCGCGATGATTTCTCCGCGATCGAATGCTTCGTCCACGAAATGCACCGTGACGCCGGACTCCTTCGCGCCGCTCGCGAGCACCGCCTCGTGCACGTGGTGGCCGTACATCCCCGGCCCGCCGAAATCGGGCAACAACGCGGGGTGGATGTTCACCATTCGGCCGCGAAAACGCGAGACCACCGCCCGCGGCACCAACTTGAGATATCCCGCCAATACCACCAGCTGCGCGTCGCCGAGCGCCGCCAGCAGCTCATCGCCGTCGGCCGGGTGCCGGAGGACCGCGGTCGGCACGCCGGCCGCCTGGGCGCGCGCGAGCGCACCGGCATCAGACCGATTCGAGACAACCCGCGTCACGCGGGCGATGGGGGAGCTGTGAAGGGCGTCGAGGAGTGCCTGCAGGTTCGTGCCGCCGCCCGACACGAGCACGGCGACACGAACCGGCGCAGGCGTCACTGGCTAGTGCGATTGCACCGCGCGACGGACTTCGGCTTCGAGCCGCTCGTGACGCTGAGCGAGAACGCGCCGGTCCGGTAGTGCTCCTGCGTATTCACGACGATCTCGAACTCGCCGGTCTGCGGGAACGTGGCGGTGAGGCGCGCGTTGCAGTTGCCGCCCGAGTCGTCGTCCTGGAAATCGCGGCCGCCCGAGATCCCGGGCCCGCGCAGGAACAGGTACGAATCGAACGCGTCGGACTCGAGATCGATCGTGATCGTCTGGCCGGCGCGGCCCTGGATCGACCAGGCCTGCGCGTACGTGCTGTCCGAGTTCAGCAGCACGTCGCCGGTCGAGAGGTTGCCTTGCTGCGTCTGCCCGACGTCGATCGAGCGCTCGCTCGAGCCGCCGACGCTGCCGCTTCCACCCGCGCCCCCCCCGCCGGTGGTGTTGCCCTGCGGCGACTGGCAGTCCGCGTTGCCGGGGTCCTGCACCGTCTGCGTTCCCTGGGTGATCGACAGCGTAAAGCTGCCGGTCTGCCGCGCAGGCGTCGCGGTTGTGTTCACCAGGATCCGGTAGGGGCCGCGGCTCGGGAAGACGCGCGACACGCGCGACGAGCAGCCGGGGCCGCCGTCGTCGTTGATGATGGAGGAGCCGAGGTCGTCGCCGCGGATGATGAGCACCGGATCGAAGTCGTTCGACGAGAGATCGATCGTGACCGCCTGACCCGCCGGCGGCGAGAACTGATAGAACTTGAAGTAGGTGTTGTCGGCGTAGAGCGAATCGCTGCTCGAGAGCGTGCCGTTGATCGTCTGGCCGATTTGCACCATCGGGATGGCGGCGCCGCCCGACGAGACGTTCTGCTGCAGGGTCTGCGCGCCGCTCCCGCCGGCGACGGTGTTCGTGAAGCGGCAGTTGCCCTTCGTTTCGATGGTCGACTCGCCTTCGGTGACGCGCAGCGTGAAATGACCCGTCTGCAGGCGCGGCCGCGACGCCGTGTTCACGACGACGCGCAGCGGATGGTCGTCGGTGGCCGTGTAGACGAGCCGCGCGTTGCAGCTCCCGCCGCCGTCGTCGTTCTCGAGGAGCTTGTCGCCGCGGCCCTTGGTCAGAATCAGATATGCGTCGAAGTCGTTCGACTCGAGATCGACCGTAAACGACTGATTCGGCTTCACCGGCAGGATCCAGCGCTCGAAGTAGGTGGAATCGCCGGTGAACTCGGGATCGTCCGACGTCAGGTTCCCGGTGATCGTCTGCCCGACCTCGATCAGCCCCGCCACTCGCCCGAAGCCGCGGCACACGGTGTCGGCCGCGGCAGCGGCGTGCCCGCGCGCCAGCGACAGCTTGTACTCACCGAGCTCGGCCTGCGCGCTGGAGTTCGCATAGACGCGATAGTTGCCCGTCGCCGGCGGCACGAACGTGAGCCGCGCGTTGCAGCGCTCGCCCGAGTCGTCGTTTCTCGCCAGGGAATTGCCGGATGCGTCGGCGACCAGCAGGTTCGCGTCGAAGTCGTCGGAGCTGAGATCGATCGCGACGGTGTCGCCGCGGTTGCCGACGAACGCGTACATCTTGTAGCGCGACCCATCGGCAAATTTCTGATCGGTTTGAACCAGCCGTCCCGTCACGCTCTGGCCGACGCGGATCGGAATCTGCGCCGCGAGTGCGGAGGGCGCGGGGGACGTTGTCGTGATGGCGAGGGCGCCGAGTATCAGGACCGGACGCACAAAAGCTCCTTGCAGCAGGGGAAGGGAAGCCAGGCTAATCTAGCGTTTCCCGAGAATCTCATCCACCGCGCGCGCCAAGTCCGCGACGACCGTCACACCGAGCGCCCGCGCCTGTCCTTGATGAAGATTCCCTTCCCCCGTCGCGACGAGAATCGCCTGACCCCCGAGTCCCTGGGCGGGCTGGACGTCGGAGATGCGGTCCCCGACCCACCACGACTTCCCGAAGTCGATGTCGAGCGCCGCCTGCGCATCCCGAAACAGCCGGGTCCCCGGCTTCCGGCAGTCGCACGGTCCGGTGAAGCGCGGATGGTGGGGGCAGAAGTACGCGCCGTCGACGCGGGCGCCCTGCGCCTCGAGGAGTGCGGCGAGGCGTGTCTCGACGGCCTCATAGTCGGCGACGGTATAGAAGCCGCGCGCGATTCCGGATTGGTTGGTCACGACGACGACGAGATAGCCCGCGTCGTTGAGCTGCTGGATCGCCTGGGCGGCGCCGGAGAGGAGTCTGACCTTGTCGGGTTCGTGCAGATACCGCGTGTCCTCGATGATCGTGCCGTCGCGATCGAGGAAGACCGCCGGCCCCCCCGGCCCCCCCCGCCCCCCCCGCCG
>Ga0310811_10010367_pt1 | contig 12038 bp, 10 predicted proteins | sample YCmetagenome_FD_207642 | JGI IMG/M metagenome (GOLD analysis project Ga0310811, IMG submission 207642) | Soil microbial communities from experimental microcosm in Duke University, North Carolina, United States - YC | ecosystem: Engineered > Artificial ecosystem > Soil microcosm > Unclassified ...
CAGGTGGAGCTCGGCAAGCGCCTGCTCGACCGCAACCGCCGGGACGCTCCTTAATCCGGACCGGGGTAGGTCACCGGATCTTCGTTGAAAGCTCTCGCGAGCGTGAACGGGCCCTTGGCGATGGTCTTCCAGTGCCCGGAATCGAGGTCGCCGAGCATCCACGCGCCGACGCCGCCGCAAATGATCCATATGAAGACCAGGACCGCGAAAGCCAGCTTCATGGCCTTGACCCCCCGAGCATCCGCGGAGGGAATCACGTTTCGGCAGCGAAGTCAAAATAAGCCCTAACGAAAGTTAGCTGCTTGTCGGCCGTCAACGCTGGTCCGAAAGGCGGTTCATGGACCCCGAAACCGTCACAATTGCCGTGGGAGACAACCGGGTTTCCGGCCTCTTTCTCCGCCCCGCCGACGCCAGGGCGCTGTATCTTTTCGCCCATGGCGCCGGCGCCGGGATGACTCACAGGACGATGGAATCCAACGCGCAAGGCCTCGCTGCACGGGGCATTGCGACGCTCCGCTACCAATTTCCCTACATGGAGAAAGGTTCGCGGCGCCCCGATCCGCCGCGGATTGCCCATGCCGCCGTCCGTGGCGCAGCGTCAAAGGCGCGAGCGCTCGCACCGGACCTACCGATGTTCGCCGGCGGGCGCTCGTTCGGCGGGCGAATGACTTCGCAGGCGCAATCGATCGAACCGATCCCCCACGTTCGCGGCCTCGCTTTCCTCGGCTTCCCGCTGCACCCCGCGGGCAACCCCGGCATCGAACGCGCCCAGCATCTGAAGCAGGTGCGCGTTCCGATGCTGTTCGTCTCCGGCGACCGCGATGCGCTCGCCGAGACCGACTTGCTGAAGGGCGTCGTCGCCAGGCTCGGCGATCGGGCGACACTGCACTTGGTCAGCCACGCCGATCACACGTTCAAGGTCGCAGCAAAGAGCGGCCGAACCTCCGCCGAGGCGGAGGGGGAAGCCTTGGACACGCTCGCTCGTTGGATGCTCGAAAGGAGCGATTGAGTGAGCGGGCCCGCCGCATTTCTGTTCGATCTCGACGGCACCCTCGTCGACAGCGTCTACAACCATGTTCGCGCCTGGCACCTCGCACTTCGCGAGGAAGGCATCGACCTGTCGGTCTGGCGCATCCACCGCAAGATCGGGATGAGCGGCGGGCTGTTCGTCAACCAGCTGAAACGCGAACTCGGGATCGAGCTCGACGAAGCGACGATCCAGCGCCTCCGCGCTCGGCATGCCGAGCAGTTCCTCGCTCTTTCGGGTGAAGTCGTTCCGCTGCCCGGCGCTGCCGAGCTCCTGCAGGCGTTGAGCGACCTTGGCCTGCGGTGGGCGATCGCGACCAGCGGACGGATGGAGACCGCAAGCGCAAACCTCAAAAGCCTGGGCGTCGACCGCGAACGGGCAGTCGTCGTCACCCGCGACCAGGTGAATTACGCCAAGCCGGACCCGGATCTGTTCGTCGAGGCGGCGCGCCGGCTCGGCGCTGGAACCCGGGATTCGTACGTCATCGGCGACAGCATCTGGGACATGATCGCCGCCGCCCGCTGCGGAGCGCTCGGGATCGGGCTGCTGTCCGGCGGCTACGGCCAAGAGGAGCTCGAGCGGGCCGGTGCGCTCCGCGTCTATGACGACCCGGCGGACATGCTGATCCACCTGGACGAGCTCGCGCCCCGAACGAGGGACTGAGGCGGTCTAGCCACAATCCAGCTATATTTACCTACGTCAATAACTTGTGCTTCCAACGACGCCGCCGCACGCCATGATTGTCGATTGGGGGACGCTCGGCCCTGACATCCAGTTGTTGCGTCGCGTCTGGCGGCCGGGGGGGGAGTTCTGCGCTCGAATGCTTTGCGGCTGCAGCCTTCTCGCGCGAGCGAGGAGCTGCCCTGCAACGACAATATCCGGCTTCGCCGTCACAGAGAGTCCCGCGTTGCGGCGACGGCCGAACGTTTCCGCCAAGCCACCGTGTGGCTGGTCCTCGCGAGCATCACTGTCGCGATCCTTTTCGCATGGATTCTGCCGGTTCAGGTAAAACCGGACGGCACATTTGTGATCGATTGGCTCCTCGCTTCGTTCCTGGCGGTCTCGCGGGTCTGGTGGCAGCGTGCCGGGCATCGCCGCATCGCCGACGCCTGCGGGACGTTCGCGCTGGTCGCGCTCGGCGGCATGGCGGGCGGAGCGATCGCGATGCTCGAGCTCGCTCTGCACCTCCCGCTCGTGGACGGAATGCTTCGAACCTGGGACCTCGCCCTTGGCCTCGACGGACTTGCGATCACCGACTGGCTCGTTCGTCAGGGCGACTGGATCTTTGCCCTGATGAAGCCGGCGTACAATTACACCATCCTGATCTTCTTTTTTGGGCTCGCCGCTTTGTCTTTATTGGGCGACCGGGTGGAAGCGTGGCGCGCCGCCTTCTGCTTCGCCGGCACGCTGCTCACGACCTGCCTTATCGCAATCCTGCTCCCGGCAAAGGGGCTCGGCGTCTGGGCGCCGGCGGCGCTCCTCGACAAGCTCCCGGCACAGGCCATGCGCACCTTCTGGCCGCATTTCGACCAGTTCTACTCGGGCGCAAATCCCGTGCTTCAGCTCCAGGTCATCGACGGCGTCGTCTCCTTCCCCTCCTTCCATGCGGTGACCGGCTTCCTCGTTGTCGCCATGTGGCGAAAGCATCTTCTCACGCTCATTCCGGCAGTCGCCTGGCTGGTCTTCATGCTCCTGGCGACGCTTCCCGGCGGCGGGCATTATCTGGTCGACCTGTTCGCGGGCTTCGCGGTCTGGGCCGCCTGGTTCGCATTGTCGCGCCACGTCGAGCGGGTCGCGTTGAGGGCGACACATGCGGCCGCATCTGCCATCGAGGACGATGATGGCCAGTGCGCGCAGCTCACCTCCAGCTGAACTTCAGGTCCTCCCACCGCATTCGCTCGGGGTCGCGGCTTTTTCGACCATCGTCGAATGGTACGATTTCACGCTCTACCTCTATTTCGCGACCGTGCTGTCGCGCGTGTTTTACGGCGGCGGCGGCGGGTCGCTGCTGCTGACGCTCGGCGGGTTCGCCATCGCCTATCTGATGCGGCCGCTTGGCGCTCTGTTCTTCAGCCATATCGGCGACCGCACGGGCCGGCGGCGCATGATGCTGATGTCGGTCGGGTTGATGACCGCGGCGATGCTGGTGACGGGACTGCTCCCGACCCGCGCGGCAATCGGGCCAGCGGCGGGATGGCTGTTGCTCCTGCTCCGCTGCGTGATGGGGTTCTCGGTCGGCGGCGAATATACCGGCGTGGTCGCCTACCTCCTCGAAGGCGCCAAGCCCGGAAAGCGCGGACTCCTTGCCTCCTCCGCGTCCGCCGCAAGCGAGGTCGGCGGATTGCTCGCGGTGGGCATTTCCGCGCTGACCGTCAGCCTGACGAGCGACGCCCAGCTCGAAAGCTGGGGCTGGCGAATCCCGTTCCTGTTCGGCGCCGCGCTCGCCGCGAGCGTGTGGGTTGCGCGGTCGACCATGGAGGAGTCGCCCGAGTTCGAACGGCAACGGCGCGAAGGCACGGTCCCCGCCAACCCGCTCGGCTATTCCCTGAAGAACCACCGCGCCGGCATCCTGCGGTCGTTCTCGATCTCGGCGCTCGGCTCGATCACTTATTATGTCGGCATCACCTACGTCCCGGCGTTCCTCACTTCGGTGGGCAAAATGACTGAGCGGGAGTCGCTGTGGCTGTCGACGGTTGCCGCAGTCGCGGTAATCCTCGTCACTCCGCTAATCGGCATTTTGTCGGACAAGATCGGCCGTAAGCCCGTGCTCATCGCGTTGTGCGCGGGCAGCGCGGCGCTTCCCGTCACGATGTTCTCGCTGATGACGAGCAGCGCCCCCGCCGAGGCACTTGCGGGCGCGGTCATTCTAGCCGCGCTCGCTGGAGCGGTGAGCGCGGTTGGGGCGGTCGCCACGGCCGAGCAATTCCCGGGCGAAGGTCGGATCACCGGACTCGCGCTCGGCGCGACGATGGCAACTGCAATCTTCGGCGGCCTGACGCCCTATGCGGCGCAGCTGCTGGTCGAACGCAGCGGCTGGGGACCCGCGCCGGGCGCGATGATCGCGCTCGTCGCGGTGTGCGTGCTTCCGGTCTTTCTCGCGATGCGCGAAACTGCCCCTGCTACGAAGCGGTGACATCCTTGACGTTGTCGTCGCTGTTGCGGTCGACGTAGTAATTGTAGGGATCGACGCCCGCGAACGTGGGCTTCGCCTTCGTGTGGAGCGTGATCTTCTGAATGCCGCTGTGCATCGGCTGCAGCCCCATCACGATGACGTTCTGCGATGAGAAGGCGCCCAGTCCGGGCCGCGCCGTGAAGAGGCCGACTTCGATCGGTTCCTTCAGCGGCGCCTTCGTTTCGTTGCCCTTGGCGTCCGCATAATATTTGTCGGCGGCGATCGTAAGCGTCGTCGTCCAGCCGTCGCCGTCCTTGCGGGTCACGGCGTCGCTGACCTTGAGGTTATAGACCGTGATCTTTTCGAAGAGGTCGGTGATCAGCTGCTGCTGATCAGGGGTCTTCGCTTCCTTGCGGAACTCATTGATGAGATCGACCGAGCGCAGGTAGGGCGGCCCCTTGAACCGCCAGGCGGCGTCGAACCGCGCGAGCGCGCGATCCACGGCATCCTCGCCGAGGCGCTGCTGCAGCAGATACATCACGACCGAGCCCTTGTTGTAATAGATGTACTGCTGCTGGCTTCCGACACGCTCCAGCGGCCGCTCTCCCACGGCCTCGGCGGCGCGGTTCCTGAGATAGTTGTCGAGCTCATATTTGAGGAACCGGCGGATCTTGTCCGGCCCATAGAGGTGCTTCATCACCATCAGCGCCGAATATTGCGCCTGGGTTTCGCTGCTCAGCGTCGCCCCTTCCATGTCCGCGCCAACCACCTGGTGCGCCCAATATTGGTGCGAAATCTCGTGGCTGATGACGTAGGTGGTGAAGTCGATCTTCTCCGGATCGTTGGTGTTGGCGTTGAAGCCGATCGATTCCGAATAGGGCATGGTGCCGGCGAACGCCTGGGCGAAACTGGCGTATCCAGGGAATTCGATGATCCGCGCGTAGTTGAACTGATACGGGCCGTAGTGCGCACGATAATAGTCGAGCGCATTGCCCATCGCGTCCAGCATCTTGGGCACGTTCCAGTCATGGCCCGCATGGTAATAAACCGAGAGCCTGATGCCGTTGTGCTCGCGTGTCGCGATTTTGTAATCGGCCGACTGAATCGAGAAGAAGTTGAGGATGGGCGCAGGGCTGACGAAACGCGCCGTGCGGCGGCCGCCCTGGGTCACGTCCGAGACAAGGTTGCCGGGCGCGATCGGCGTCTGGTCGGCATCGGTCGCAAAGGTGATGTCCGACATCACCCAGTCGGCGTGGATGTAGTTGTGTGCGGTCGCGCTCATGTCCTCGAGCTTGGCCGGTAGGAGTTCGTCGGGAAGATGCTGCCGGCGGCGCTTGGCGCGATCGGTCAGCAGACTGTTGCGATTCATCCCGATGATCGGAGCGAAGTCCGAGTTGTTGGCGAACGTGCCGTTCTCGATGATGTCGGTGTCCGGGTTTCCGGCCGGGAAGCCGCGATGCCAGACCTGTGACTTCCAGGTGAGTACCGACGTCGCGCCCGGCGCGAGCGGTGTGTCGAACCGGTAAATGCGATAGCCGAATTTCTCATCGTTTGAGACGAGATGTGCGCCGGCGATATCCAATGAGAGGAAATTCGTGTTCCGGTCCCCGCGGCGCACGTGCACGTCACGAATTGGAACGCCGGTCTTGTTCTGCAGATCGTAACGGCCGGCGACGACGAGACGCCGTTCCTTGGGATAGAGCTGCACGTTCATGGTGACGCGGGTGATCACCGGCATCGGCAGGTTTTCGAACTTCAAATACTTCCGCTCGTAATCCGCCTGGTATTTCTCGAACTCGTCGGAGGTGATGTACGAGTTGAGGACCTTGATGTTGTAGTAAGCGTAGGCGCCGGTGGCGGCCATCGCGACGGCGGCGACGGCGATGATCGAAAGCGACACGGCGGAGGCGTAGCTGGGCATTCGCTTGAGTCGCACTCTGAGCGAAAGGTCGGTCCCGCGCGGCCACAGCATGTGCGCGACGACGACCAGGATCACCGCGAAGCAGAACCAGTAGAACTGGAAGACCGTGGCGCCGATCCAGAACGTCCCCTGCCCCACGAAATCGCTGAGCGGGACGTTCGGCCCATTGCCGTAGCGGTAGAGCGGGTCCGAATAGCCCATGTTCTGCAGGAAAATGCTCGCGACGAACCAGACGAAGAGGATGGCCCAGCCGACATATTTGTTCGGGCTCAGCACCTGCACGAACACGGCGAGAACGGCGAGCAGCAGCCCGTCGACCGCGGCCGGCAGGATGAACCACGCCAGGTAGGACAGGATGCCAAGCTCGTGCGCGCCGCCGATGAGCTCATAGGCGATGCCGGTGATCATCCCGGCAACGTTCACGGCGAGCAGAACGACGAAGATCGCGAGGATCTTCGGGACGGTCATGATCCAGCTTTCGACCGGCGTGGAATCGATGATCTCGTTGATGTTGCGATCGCGCTCCCGCCACACGAGCTCCCCGCCGTAGAACGCCGCGATCAGCAGGATGGTGATTCCGAACCCGCCGCGGACGATCGTCATGGTCGCGGAGACAGTCGGGTGATCGGGCGTTCCGTAAACCGATTGCCCGAACAGGAGCAGCACGGCGCTGAGGCCGGCCCCGAAGAGCGTGAGGATGAGCGTCCCGGGGCTCGTCAGGACCTGGCGGACTTCGAGCCTGAGGCGCGCCAGGAATTGCGCCCAGCGCGAAGGGCGCCGATCGCGAGCGACCGTCGCTTCCCCGCCGAGCTGCGGAGCGACGGCGGCGATCCTGGTCTCGCGATTCTCCCTGCGGGCGAGCCTTCGCAGCCGCCATTTCGACGGAGCCCGCTCGGTCATCGAGAAGCCCCAGACCGTGAGGGCGAGAAACAGGACGCCGAGCGCGAGCGCGAGCAGGCGGTTGAACAGCAGCGGGCCGCTGAAGTCGAGCAGCTTGCTGTTCATCTCCGACTGGGTCCAGTAGCGCGTGGCCTGGCCGAGAGCGCTCGTGCCGAGCGGCTCGTAGCGCGCCATCACGTCGCGATATTCGATCTTCTGGCCGACGACGCTGGTGGCGATGAGGTAGCCGATCACCAGTGCGACGGTGCCGATGTAGGCGGCCATCATCGATCTCAGCCGCGTGGCGAGCGCGAACAGGAGCGCGCTGGTGAGAAAAATGTCCGGGATCGCGAACAGCAGGAACGGCCAGGCATAGTAGGAAAAGACCTGCGGCCCAATCGTCTCCGGATCGACCCACGGCATTACCGAGCCGGCCCAAAAGCCTGCCGGTAAGGCGAGATATCCGAGCAACGCGACGATGAACCCGCCGAGGAACCGGCCAAGGATGATCTGCGAGCGCGTAACGGGCGTCGCCCTCACGATCGGAGCGAAGCCGCTGGTGTCGTCGCGAACGATCGAGTTCGCGATGAACGCCGTGATCACGAACAGGTAGAAAAGGGTGAAGGCCGCCGTCCCGACCGCGAGGGCGAAGGGCGCATTTTCATGGACCGCGCCGGGCGTCCCGATGTTGATATTCTCGCTGGCGGTAACGCCGAAGCCGATGAGGAAGAAGATCGCCACCGCGACCCAGAAGACCGGGTTCTTCAGCTGATAGCGGATTTCGAATGCGGTGATCCCGAAGAACATGCCTGGGTCCTCCGCTTAGGCCGCGCGGCGGAGGTTCGACAGGGTCGAGAAATAGACGTCTTCGAGCCCGCCTTCGACCGGCTCGAAGCCTTCGGGCTGCGTGTCGGCGAGGACGTGGATGATCGTCTGTCCCGCGAACATGCGGGTCGAGATCACCTCGTACTTCGACTGGTAGTCGTCGACTTCGGAATGGCCGATGGTCTTCTTCCACACCTTGCCGCGCGTCGAGGCGATCAGCTCGGTCGGCTTGCCTTCGAGCTGGAGCCGGCCGTTGGCGAGGACCGCCATCCGCGGGCAGAGGTCGGCGACGTCGGCGACGATGTGGGTCGACAGAATCACGACGACATTGTCGCCGATCCCGGCAAGCAGGTTGAGGAAGCGGTTGCGCTCCTCCGGATCGAGGCCGGCGGTGGGCTCGTCGACGATGATCAGCTCGGGGTTGCCGATCAGTGCCTGGGCGATTCCGAACCGCTGCCGCATGCCGCCCGAGAAGCCGGCGATCGACTTGTAGCGCACCGCCCAGAGATTGGTCTGATTGAGCAGCGTTTCGACGACGCTGCGGCGCTCGCCGCCCGAGGTGATGCCCTTCAGCAGCGCGAGCTGATCGAGCATCGCATAGGCCGAGACCCGCGGATAGACGCCGAAGTCCTGGGGCAAATAGCCGAGCGTCCGCCGCAGCCGCTGCGGCTCCGCGAGCACGTCGATGTCGCCGAACTTGATCGTTCCCGATGTCGGCTGCTGGAGGGTCGCGACCGTGCGCATCAGCGTCGACTTGCCCGCGCCGTTCGGGCCGAGCAGACCGAACATCCCGCGCGGGATCGACAGGCTGACGTCGTCGAGCGCCACCGTGCCATTGGCATAGGTGTGCGAAAGGTTCGCGATCTCAAGCATTACTTCCCCCCGAACTGGAGCGGTCGGCGTAAAGAAGGGTCATTGTTTCAGCAACATGGCTTTCGACGATCCGACAGACGGCGGGCTAACGGCTAGCGTGAGCCAAAGCCGGTCAGCATCGTCTTGATGGTGCGGAACAGGATCAGCACATCGAGCCAGGGCGAGAAATATTTGATGTAGTAGAAGTCGTACTGGAGCTTCCGGTGCACCTCATCGACGTCGGCGACATGGCCCTGGTTGACCTGCGCCCAGCCCGAAATCCCGGGCTTCACGACGTGGCGGTAGCGGTAGAAGGGCAGCTCGCTCGTGTACCAGACCGACAGCACCTCTGCCTCGGGGCGCGGCCCGATCCAGCTCATCTGCCATTTGAGGATGTTGAAGATCTGCGGCAGCTCGTCGAGCCGAAGCATGCGCAGCCAGTGGCCGACGCGCGTCACCCGGTCGTCGCCGTCCTTGGTGATGGCAGCATCGAGCTCGTCATCGATCTCGATCGGGCGCATCGTCCGGAATTTGTAGACGGTGATGCTCTTGCCCGCATGGCCGACGCGCTTCTGCCGGAACAGGACCGGACCCTTGCTGTCGAGCCGGATCGCGATCGCCACGAGCGCCATGATCGGTAAGCTCACCGGAAGTGTGACGAGCGCGAAGAGGAAATCGGCGAGCCCCTTCAGGTGAAAATAGCCGCGCGCTGGGAGCAGCGAACCGAAGCTGTTCTCCGACAAATGCTCGAGCTCGACGCGGCCGGTCAGCGATTCCGACAGTTGCTTGACCTGGTAGACGATGCGCCCGGCGAGCGCCGCGTCGGCCAGGAACGCTTCCCATTCGTCGGGCAGGTCGGTGCTGAAGTCGGCGACGATTGCGTTGCACGCCCGCGTGTCCTCGAGCCGCGGCCGCTTCATCACCAGCCAGTCGACGGTGTCAATTTCCTGGAGCCCGTGCCGGTCGCCATAAGGGACGATCGCGATGCGCCGGCGGACGTTGCGCTCTGCGTAGACATAAAGGAGGTAGAGCAATGCGACGTGGAGCAAAAACCCCGCCGCGAGGCCGATACGATCATAGGGAAAGCGGGTGAGCACGAACCAGACGACGACTGTCCCGTGGCCCGTTGCAGCGGACGGGAGGATGACCGCGCTTCGCCGGATGCCCGGATAAGTCTCGATCGAGAGGCGCATCCAGAACGCGATGATGATCGCGACGCTGTTGCCAACGAGGCCATTGATGCTCGCCGCCTCGAACAACTCGCCGGGGAGGAACGCGCGCGCGAACCAGGGAATGAAAGCTCCGGCGACCAGCGCCGCGGCGAACTGGAAGCGCTTTCGGGTGAGGAATGACGCGGGCGCCGAACGAACTTTCTCGTGCCGCATCGTCTACACCGTCCCTACGCTGGTTGAGACTCTTCTATCCGCCCGCGTCCGATGCCGAAATAGGCAAGGCCCGCTTCCTCGGCGTCGTCCCGGTCATAGACGTTCCGGAGGTCCACAAGGATCCTGCCCCGAAGCAAGCCGGCGATTTTCTCGAGGTCGAGCGCGCGGAATTCGTCCCACTCGGTCACGATGACCAGTGCGTCGGCCCCGGCCGCAGCGGCATAGGCGTCGTCGGCGAATTCGATTCCTTTGAACACGCGTTCGGCCTGTTCACGAGCGACCGGATCGTAGGCGCTCACCTCGGCGCCGCGCTCGAGCAGCAGGTTGATCAGCGGGATCGAGGGCGCCTCGCGCATGTCGTCGGTGTTGGGCTTAAAGGCCAGGCCGAGCACGCCGACACGCTTGCCCCGGAGGTCGCCGCCGAGGGCGCGCTCGACACGTTCGACCATGCTCGCCTTGCGGTCGTCGTTGACCTCGACGGTGGTGCGAACGATCCGCTGGTCGACGCCGAACTTGTCCGCCGTCTGAAGCAGCGCGAGCGTGTCCTTGGGAAAGCAGCTGCCGCCATAGCCCGGTCCCGCGTGCAGGAATTTCGCACCGATGCGGTTGTCGAGACCAATGCCGCGAGCGACATCCTGCACGTCGGCATCGACGGCTTCGCACAAGTCGGCGATTTCATTGATGAAGCTGATCTTCACCGCGAGGAACGCGTTCGCCGCATATTTGGTCAGCTCGGCGGTCCTTCTCCCAGTGACGAGGATGGGCGCACGATTGAGGAACAGGGGCCGGTAGATCTCCTTCAGCGCCTCCTGGGCATGGTCATCCTCGGCGCCGACGACGATGCGGTCGGGATGCTTGAAGTCGGCGATCGCGGCGCCCTCGCGCAGGAATTCGGGGTTTGACGCAACCGATACGTCGGCGACGCCCTCTTCGCGCAGAATCTCCTCGATCCGGTCGCCCGTCCCGACCGGGACAGTGGATTTGGTGACGACGACCGTTCCGGGCTTGATCACCTTGGCGACCTCCCGAACCGCGTCGAAGACGAAGGTCAGGTCCGCGTGCCCATCGCCGCGCCGCGCCGGAGTGCCGACCGCGATGAACACCGCTTCGGCAGTCTCGACCGCGCTTGGGAGGTCCGTCGTAAAGGTCAGCCGTCCGCGCTCGGCATTCGCCTTGACCAGCGCCTCCAGGCCCGGCTCCCAGATCGGCATCTTTCCGGCGTTCAGCCCGTCAACCTTCTCGGAATCCTTGTCGACGCAGCACACGCGATGGCCGAAGTCGGCAAAACAGGCGCCGGAAACGAGGCCGACATAACCGGTGCCGATCATCGCAATACGCATGCTTGCTCCAGCAATATTGAGAACCGGCCCTTAGCCGCCCGGGGGCGCTATGCTCAACTCCGTGGCGAATTGCCTTTCAAAAGAGTAATGGAGGCACGCCGCCCAGGAGCTTGGGAAGGAGCGGCAGAAGGCCCTCTCCACGAACGGAGGCCCTGATGCTGAAGCTCACCGTCTCTTCGGTCGCGATTGCGGCCGCATTCCTGACATCGGCGTCTGCGACCGCGCGAACAATATCGATCCCGTTCAATGCATCCAATTTCTCGGCGCCGCTGACGATCGACAACATTTACTTTCCGCTGATTGCCGGCACAGTCTACACCTACAGGGCCGACACGAAGGACGGCTGCGAAGTCGACGTCGTGACGGTCACCTACGAAACGCGCGATCTCGACGGAGTAACGACGCGGAAGGTCCATGACTCGGTGTTCGACGGGGACGCCTGCACGACCGACTCGTCCGCGCTGACGGAGGACACGTTCGATTTCTATGCGCAGGATGACGGCGGGTATTGTCATGCTCGCCCATCCGCGCTCGGGCGATACCTACCGCCAGGAATTCGCCCCCGACGTCGCCGAAGACCAGGCGACGGTGACCGCGGTTGGAGTCACGGCGAGGCTCATGCGCGATGACGCAATCCAGAGCTCGTTCGCAAACTGCCTCGTGACGAAGGAATTCACCGTGCTCGAGAAAGGGGCGA
>Ga0310811_10010368_pt1 | contig 12038 bp, 12 predicted proteins | sample YCmetagenome_FD_207642 | JGI IMG/M metagenome (GOLD analysis project Ga0310811, IMG submission 207642) | Soil microbial communities from experimental microcosm in Duke University, North Carolina, United States - YC | ecosystem: Engineered > Artificial ecosystem > Soil microcosm > Unclassified ...
GTTGGAGTCTCAGAGGGTCGAAGCTTCCAGCAATTTAATCAGGCGCGCTTCGTAAGAATCACATATAGGGCTTTGCCCATTAGACTGAATCCATTCGGGATGTTGGCGCAGCAGATCATTCCGAATTTGTTGCAAAAGACTTGCGTAAGTATCGACTCTGTCTGCCATGGCTATTGCGTTCATGTCTGTTGTTGCCACCGCTTCAGCGCATCGAGAGAGCTACTGCGATCATAATTATCCCGAAAGCGACGAGCTCGACCAAATAATCCGGCCGTTTTCTGCTGGCATATCGATTACTGACGAAGCGAGAAGCGTAAATTCGCAGCGGGTTACTAGTTTTCATGTTCACATTACCTTTCACTAATGAGATGACGATTTTGTCGCAGTAAAATGGACAAGTATTTGATTGCCGCGTTCGGGCGGAAAAGTAACGCTTTTGTCAGGTTTGCGGACTCGTGAGCGCCTTTGGGTCTCCTGCTTTGAGAATTTGAGTTGATCACATAAGCTCAGCCGATGCGCACCCTCTTCTTTTCGATTGCTCTCCTCACAGGACTGACAGGCATTTCGCACGGATTTTCAGGAGCACCGTGTGATTCGGTTGATGAAGAATCCCGTCCAGAGCTCGGGTACAGTCTGGTTCCAGCCGCCTAACAAATTTCGGCGCGAAGTGAAAGGCAACGCTTCCAGCATCACCGTGAGCGACGGCCGCAACCTGTGGATTTATTATCCGAACTTTAAATCGGCCGAGCGTTACCCGTTAGGCAAAGGTTCGCCGCTGGATGCGACGGTGGCCGCGATCAACTCGGCGCTGAATTTGGAAAACATCGAAACCAGTTTCAACATCTCTGCCGCAAAGAGCGAGGATGGACATGAGCTTGCGCTGTTGCCGCACACCGCGGCAATGAAACGAGTGTTTCAAAAGCTTGATCTGCGAATCAACAATCAGTTCCGGGTCGACCGCACGGACATGTTGCTGCCGAACGGCGACCGAATCGTCACGACGTATTCGAACCAGACGCGGGCGCCAATTCCTCCGTCCACGTTTGAATTCAAGCCGCCAGGAGGCACCGAAGTGACCACTCCGCTCGGACAATAGTCCTAACCCTCACCTTCCCCTCCCTTTTCAGGGAAAGGCGACAGATCCGCAAACGCGTGATGCGGGTCGGCTTTAGCGAAAGGGAGCGATCGCATCACTCCGCATGCGCGGTCGCGTAGCGCTCGGCAATCTTGCGCTGGATCTCATAGCGGTTCAGCTCGCAGACGAAAGCCAATTCCGACGACACACCAACGCGTGTAAGTACGAGCGGAAAGCCGATCTTCTGCAGCAGCCGGTTAGCCATGGGGTTATCGGCTTTGGGCTCACAGATGATGCGTTTCAGATTGTATCGCTCGTAGAAATCGAGCGCCGACAAGCAAAAGAGGCGCGGGCCATAGCCTTTCCCTCGCAGATCGGCACGCCACATATGCAGGTGTATGCTACCGGATTCGCCCGGCACCATGTCTTTGAGCGAAGAATGTCCGATGGTTTGGCCATCGACACACCATGCGAGTACGAAGCTTTGAAGGCGATCGACCGGAGTAGCGATCATCGCCTTCAAATCAGAACGCAACTGGGCGGCCGAAGGCACTCGATCGATTGCGAGACCCATCCGCTCGGCGTCGGCTTTGGATACGCGCGTAAAGTAAGTGATGAAGCCGTCAAAATCTTCGCTGTTCAGCGGACGAACAGTTAGTCGCGGCATCGTACTAATGGTTAGGTCGCGCCTTGTACTTCCTAGTGATCTTGAGTCACCGAGGTGTCGGACGAGGACGCGGCTCTGGACGTCGCCTAACGGGAGGTAGGTTGCATTGTGCAATATCAACGTTGTCGATTCGCCAGCCTTCACCGGAGACGCTGCTGTCACTTCCCATCCTCCAGCGCACGATAAACTGGTCGAGGCATCCACTAGGAAGACTCACCACGGTGGTGTCGATAAATCCGGATGAGTTACCGGTCCACGCTTGCCGGCCAGCCAGGGGATTGCCACAGCAACTGTTGATCGTGCCGTTATAACCGCCGGCTATGAACATGCCACCGGCCGCAAGGACATCCTGAAAATTCAGCCCGTTATTATAGCTGACCTCCAGCACCCCGCCATCAAACCCATCCTGAAAGTTGAAGTTGTTGCGGAAAGATACCTGCACCGCGCCTTGATCGCAGATCAATGTGATAGTTGGCGAAAGAAGCTGCTTGTCGCTGATCGTGGCGGGATCATCTACAAATGCAGCATTGGGCGGCGTATCGGCAGGTGGAATGGGCACTCCGGAATTAGATGTCACCCACGTCGTGCTCAACCAGCCAGCAGGCAGCGCAGGTGGCATCACGCCATCGAAAAACTCCGTGATAAATGAGAAGGGATGGCACGGCGGGTCTGCCCAACGATTTTCGCCCGTTGCCTTTGCCACATCGATTCCCGCTAGCCCGAACGCGTCAGCGACGACGAGGAACAGGCCAGACATGAGACGCAGTCGCATCCGTATTAACGTGCGTTTTGCATTTGTGGTCACAAAATAGCGATTTTTGTTCAGGCTCATTATTTCATCCACTTCTCGCGGCTGCCATCCTGGTAACGAACATCAATGACCGTGTGATCGGAGTATCGCTCGATTCGTGCAATTGTAATAATCTCTGTGTCTGTTGTTTTTGGGTCGGTTCTGAGAACGATCTTGTTACCGCCGCTCAGAAACCACTCGCCTTCTGAAACGCTATCAAAACACCACTTCTTGTACTTTCCATTCTCGCCGAGGAAATGCTGACCTCGGTTGCAATCGCCGCTAATTGTCACCCACATGCCAACGAGATCATTCTGGGTGACACGAACTGCAACGGGGGTAGTTGTCGCCGCAAACAGAACGACTGACGCGACTAGAGCTACCGCCATGAGCTTGATTATACTTTGATTGAACTTGGCAATCTATATCGAAGATCTTGGATCTATTCTCGACTAACTGCTTTCGTGTTGATAAAAAAGTCGGCTGTGATTCGCCAAATTGTGTTGGTGTCCTGCATTTTGATTGTCATCTGGGGTGACGCTTGGGCAGAACCGTCATCGACACCAAACCACATTACGTCACGAATTCCCCGGCAACCGATCCAATCGACTGCGATCGCAAAGGTTGGCTACAGCAAGCGGCGTCATATTCTGGAAATCGAATTCGTTAACAGCGCCGTTTACCGCTATTTCGATGTCCCGGTTTCAGTTTACCGCGACTTAATGTCGGCTGAATCAAAGGCCCGCTTCTACGATTCCAATATTAAGAAGCATTATCGTTCGGCCCTGGTTCGGCAGCGTCAAAAGCCAGAACAGCCAGAAAACTCACGTGCCAACGCGCAAGACCACGACGCGGCAGCGCACGAGTAAACTCAGGGTATTCGTGGTTAGCAAGCGGCGACGTTTCAAACTCGATGAAGTGAGGCAAAGATTCCGGCTCACCTCTACTGAGCTGCGTGTAGCCGGGTTCGTTGCTGCGGCGTTCATGCTTGGGTTAATCACGAAATGCTATCGCGATCGACATCCGTCCCCTACTCATTCGACAACAATGACGAACGTAAGAACGAGTAGGAAAGCGTATAAAACGCGCGCGGTGATCCCGAATGACCCTTCGAAACGACGGCCAAAATCCGAAGAAAAACTTGATTTATCAGATTCAGAGACGAAACAAGAGCACCGGCAAAAGTAACAAGCTGGATACTCATTTCCCCCGCACCATGTTTGCGAAAGCCAGTGTTTCCGCAGATCATCCCGGCGTGACCGATCACGTCGATGCTTTCACAAACCAAATTTGTGAAGTCATTGTAGGGAAAAACCAGGCGGTAAAGCTCGCCGTCGCCTGTTTGCTCGCGCGCGGTCATCTTCTAATTGAAGACATTCCCGGCGTCGGAAAAACAACGTTGTCCCAGGCGCTGGCCCGGTCGCTGGCGCTGGCATTTCAGCGAATCCAATTTACGAGCGATCTGCTGCCGGCTGATATCCTTGGTAATTCCATCTTTGACCGGGCCGAACAACGATTCGTGTTTCACCGCGGCCCTCTGTTTGCGCAGGTCGTACTGATCGATGAGGTCAATCGTGCAACGGCGAAGACGCAAAGCGCGCTGCTTGAAGCAATGGAAGAACAGCGGATCTCGGTCGATGGCATGACCTACGATTTGCCCGAACCGTTTTTTGTAATCGCCACACAAAATCCGCAACACGCGGTTGGTACCTTTCCGCTGCCAGAATCGCAGCTTGACCGTTTTCTCATGCGGATCGAGTTGGGCGTGCCGGACCGCACCAGCGAACGCGCGATGCTGCTGGGAATGGATCGCCGCGTTATGCTCAAGGAGTTGAAACCGGTGATGAGTCCACAAACATTGATCGAGATTCAAGATAACGTGCGCAAGGTGCATGCTTCACCCGCGTTGCTCGATTACTTGCAGGACCTGCTGGATGCCTCCCGACAACGCCATATCACGGGACTATCCCCGCGCGCAGGGCTGGCGTTGCTTCACGCTTCACAGGCTTGGGCGCTGATGCACGGACGTGAGATGCTCCTTCCCGAAGACATCCAGGCGGTGGGCGTGGCAGTCATGGCACATCGACTCGGGCACGATCTCGAACAGTCAGGGCAAAGCGGACGGACCCTCGCTGACAACCTGCTTCACACCGTGCCGGTCCCGTGAAGGCAGCAAAATTTCCGCTGGCGTATCCAACTGCAGGTTTCGGGGCGCTGCTATTTGTGCTTGGCGCGATGTGGTACGCGGCATCGAGTCAGAACAGCGCGGCAATTTATCTGCTTTTGTTCATGCTGGTTTCGGTCTTCCTCGTATCGATTCCGCATACGCTGATCAACCTAGCAAGCGTCAAGCTGACTGTTGAGTCCGCGAAGCCAACATTCGCCGGTGACGAAGTATGCCTGCCGGTTGAAATCATGAACAACTCCCGTGCAACCCGCTACGGAATCGAGGTCGTCCTGCCCGAAGCAGACAAAACACGTGAACGCGTTGACTATATTCCTCGTGAGAGCGCGGCCCGCCTTACCTTGCGTTTTCCCGCGCGTCACAGAGGCGAACATAAGATAGCCAAGTTAGACTTAACGAGTTGTTATCCCCTTGGGTTTATGCGCGCTTCGAAGAGAATTGCTTCCAATCAGACTTACATCGTCTATCCGAAGCCGGCGGGGAGTTCTCAGCTACCAACCAACCACTCGTCAAGATTCGTCGACAGTCGGGCCGAGCAAGACATCGGGTCTGGCGACGATTTTGCGGGAGTTCGTGACTACGTACCCGGCGAATCCCAACGTCATATTGATTGGAAAGCTGTGGCGCGCGGACAGCCGCTGATGATGAAAGAGTTTGCCGCCGAAACGAAAGGAGCTGTGCGGCTCGATTTTTTTGAGCTCCGCTTTACTGATACAGAAGAAAAGCTGTCACAGCTTACGCTGTGGGTAATCGAAGCCGAACGTGTACGGCGGCCTTATGGGCTTCGCCTTCCGGGTCTTGAAATTTCTCCCGCCGTCGGGCAAATGCATTTTCACCGCTGCCTGCGCGCGTTGAGTCTGTTCCGGCAAAAAGAGCATGACGCCAAGTAAGCGCGACAGGAGCATTCCTCGCCGACCGCTGCTTTGGATGGCGGCAGCATTAGTCTTTACGCTACCGCCGTTTTTCGACTCTCTCGCCATTTGGGTGCCATCGCTCTTTCTGCTCTCGCTCGGACTGAAGTTTTGGATGGAGCCTAGGGGGTACCGGCTTCGTTCTATCGTTTTGAAACTAATCCTCGTCGCCACGGCGATTACGGCTGCTCTTATCACTTACGGTTCCGCCAGCAACATTGAGGCAGGCATATCACTCCTTGTGATTCTCATGTCCCTAAAGATTCTCGAAGCGCACACGGCACGCGAGTTTCGAGTCATGGTACTCATCGGGTGGGTGCTTTGTTTGTGTGGGCTTTTCCTTTCCCAGGACTTTACGACAGCACTTTGTCTCCTGTTCGCGTTTGCCCTGCTTACGGTCGCGCTGGTCCAGTTTCATCGCGGAGCGGCACCGGGCGCGGTTTGGCCTCCGGTTCGCACGACGTGCAATCTTCTTCTTCAGGCCTTACCGCTTGTCGTCCTTTTCTTCCTCGTGTTTCCCCGAATCAATGCTGGTCTCCGGCTTGAACTGCGTCCCTTCCGTTCCACGAACATCGGTTTTTCCGATAAACTTTCTCCTGGAAAAATCACAGCTCTTGCAAATTCTTCGGACATCGCGTTCCGCGCGGAGTTTCCTGGAAGCGGCACTCGACCGTTGGGTCCGATGTATTGGCGCGGAGTCGTCATGTGGCGTTGTGACGGCATTGAATGGCGAGCTCCGTACGAACCGCGGCCAAAGCCTATGTCTAACACGCCAGATGTCGCGGCCAGCCGCGGCCTTTCAGTTCAATCGTCTAATGCCAGGGAAATTCAGCAGCGGATCACGCTGGCGCCGCACGGAGCGCGCTGGATGTTTGCGCTCGACCGCCCGATCAAAAGCGTTCGTGGTGCAATGCTCGCACGCGGCGATTATCTCTGGAGCATCCCGCCGATTCGAAAATCCCGCCAATACGACGTGGTGTCATCAGAAATCAGCGACAAGGAGCTCACAGCGAAGGAACGAGCGGACTCGCTCGAAGTGCCGGCATCAATCAGTCCGGCTGTGCGCGACCTGGCCTACTCATGGACGTCACAAAATCCTGATCCGCGCAGCGTGATAAGCAACGCCCTTCGGTTCTTCCGAACACAAGGCTTTAGCTATTCGTTGACGCCGGGCGGATACGAAGATCTGGACGAATTTCTTTTCCATCGTCGCGTAGGCTTCTGCGAACATTATGCTGCCAGTTTCGCTACCCTGATGCGATTGGCGGGAATCCCTGCGCGCGTTGTCGTCGGCTACCTTGGGGGTGAGTACAACGAGCTAGGCCACTTCATTCTAGTGCGGCAGGCGGACGCGCACGCATGGTGCGAAGTTTGGCTTCCGGAGAACGGATGGACTCGAGTGGATCCAACCAGCGCAGTAGCGCCGGGAAGAGCCAGTCTCGATCTAACTTCATTTTTAGAGACAAACATCGCTTCCGGGCAAATGGGCGTTCGCCGGAACGCATGGATAGCAGGATTGTTGCGGTCCGGCGTTGTCACCAATGTTCGGTTCGTCTGGCAAACACTGAGTTATGAGTGGGACACGCGCCTTCTCGCGTTCGACGCTGACGTGCAGGACGTTTTTCTGGCGTCCATGGGAATCGGCAGCAGCGGTCCGCTCTTTCTCATCGTAGAAATTCTCCTCGTCGCAATCGCGTTGCTCGCGATTTATTTCGCATGGATGCAACGGAGGACGCGCTCGCGGCTGGATCGGGTAAAGGCGTTGTATGAATATTTCTGCCAAAAGATTGCGCGCCTTGGTGTGCGACGAGATCCTTGCGAAGGTCCGCTCGATTTTGCCCGACGCGCCGCTCAATCTCTGCCTAACGAATCTAGCCGTATCCGGCAAATCGCGGACGCGTACATTCTGCTGAGGTATGCGCCGCAAACTGCGCCGGGAATGCTGGACAGATTTACAAAGGAAGTGAATGCGTTTGGCAAACGCGCCCGATACTGAACAATTGGAAGCCGCGATCGACTGGTTAGGGCGCAGTTATTGAGCAGGCACCGCATGTAGAAACGGCCAAAGGGCAACAAAGGCCGCAAGTGCACCAAGCACAGATAAACTGGTCGTGGCGATGCCTAATCCGCGAGAACGCATCCAGCCGCTGATGCCGAAACTCGCCAAAAGGAAAACCACACCGGAGAGGAACAACATCGACAGTAGCACGATTTGCGGGTCCGCTGCCGCATTCGAGACGCTAAGCTCTCTCGATTGGTCGGCGCTGCGAACGGCGTTAAATGTCATTCCCAGCGTAACCGGCAGAAAACAAACGGAGGCCGCGACCGCGAAAAACGCTGCGCAGGCGCCGGCCCGATGCTCGCGTGCCGCTACAAGCAGCGTGCCATAAAAAGCGAAAGCGAACCCGGCAAGGACTGAGCTTACAAAGGCGAACTGTCGGGAAAACTCAGCCATAGTGGAATTCAACTAGCCTAACGGGAAGGAAATAAGCCGCGGGAGGGTGTCGTGGCAAACACATCAAAGCATTTCAAAATGGCACGCATCTTCTCGCGCGAACTTTCGGAATTGGCTTCATCGACTGGTTAGGCCTCCAGCCTACCTGGCGCTTGGCGTATCCTTCTTCCGGCCCAGAATGGTCTCATCGCGAAGAGCCTGAAGGTCGACCTGGCAGGGCAAGCGTTGCGCCTCGGGTGTGGAATCTTCGATGAACTTGCGCACTGACGGTCCAACTCGGGTTCGAAGTTCAGGCCAAAGGCAAGCCATGGCAGGGTTGCTCAAGATCGGACCCCAGTTGTATCCGAGCCGGGTCGTAGCGTCAGTGGGAAGCAAGCCCTGATCGACCTGAAGCAGAATGGTTTCCAGCATGCGCAGGTCGGCGGTAAACATTCGCTCCGTTTTTTCCCAGTCTTCGAGCGTCCACCGTTTGACGGCCTCGGGATATTCAGACTCCGTCGTCAGCCGATTCATCCGCGCGTCGAATCCCCTGTGAAATTCGGAGGTCGCGATACCGATTGTCTGATATGCCGCTGCCCGCGCCTGGATGTTACTTTGCCGGATCTGCATTCCGACAAATGCCAGCGAAGCGACGACCCCGGCTGCCGCCACGCTCTGGCGGATCGTCCTGCTCGATATGGGGAACCGCAACCGACGCGAGATCATCGGCCTAACGAGCATTAGACTGCAACGTGCAATCGGTTTCCAGCTCCATAAAGGGAATGTCGGTTAAACGCCTGCACCGTAGCAACTTTGTAGCGCTCTATGGCCACGCAAAGCAGATTCCACCGGCCGCCTTAAATTCTCGTTACAGATATTTGCCTGGGATCGCGTGGTCTGCGCTCTCGTGCTGCCAGTAAATCGACAGGATCCACCAGCGCGTGCCATCATTGAAAAGCTGAAAGCTGTTGATGCCACGCATGAATGGATCGGGTTCGTCCAAATTGTAACGCGATTCGTACGTACTCCACACATGAGCAATCCGGCCAAACTGTTCGGTGCGCCGCGCCACCTCAGTTTCGTAGAAACCTTGCTGCAAGAGCGGCTCGACCCGCGCGATATACTTTTCGACATCCAACAATTGCGGTTCAAGCTCGACGTCGTTTCTTCCGGGGACCTTGGCAGTCGGCATTATTCGCGCCCCCGGATAAAACAGCGACCGTTCACGGTTCCAATCGCGCTTCTGTCCATTTGGACCCGAGATCACTTCGTACGTGGCGGCGATAATGGCGTCGATTGACTCCACGTCACGTGGATCAGCTGGATGAGATGTTGAATTTTCAGGCATGGGAATTCTTTCGACAGAGTTCAAGAACCTTCATCGCGGCATTGTGTCCGGGGATTCCGCTAACAGCGCCACCTCGCAAGGCACTTGATCCGCAAAAAAATACATTTTCAAATTCTGTTTCAACACCCCATGTCCCGATCTGATCTTTGCGCTCAGCAAATGGGAACGTCGGCGCGTTTTGAAAAATGTTTCCGTGATACATGCCAAGCGCGTCCTCAATGTCGACGGGGCTTTTGCTTTCGATGCAAGGCGTGCCATCACGCGCCAGAGCCAAACAGCTTTCGATCGGCTCTTCCAACCATTGGTTGATACTGGTGAGGTATTTTTTTTCCGCTTCCCGACGCATTTTTTCGTTATCGCGCACAAACAAGGTCCACGGCGCGTCTAATCCAAAGAGCGTCATCGTGTGAAAACCCTGTTCACGCAACTCCGGCCCGAGAATGCTGTCGTCAGTCAGCGTGTGGCAATAGATTTCGCACGGCATTTTCTCCGGTAACCTGCCGCCAGACGCTTCGTCGTAGCTGCGATTCATCTGTTGGTAGCCTTCGTCGCTGTGGAACGTCCCGCAAAACGCTTCGCTCGCAGGAATTTTTTTGGCCTTCAGTTTCGGCAAATGGCTCAGGAGCATGTTGATCTTAAATACCGATCCCTCGTCGGTGCGATCCGGCTGATAGAAGCGGCCCGTAAATTTTGCCAGTAAATTTCGTCCAAAGTTAACGAGGAGAAACCGCGCTTCGACAGTCTCGTCCTTCCCATTCGCATGAAATTGAACCGTGCGTGTTTCACCTGCGACGTTCAGCGCGTGGACGTGAACATTCGTTAGCATTTCCGCGCCGGCTTTGCGTGCAGCGCGCTCCAGTTCGGACGCAACGACGCCCATCCCGCCGACCGGCACCTTCCATTCCCCTGTTTTATTGCCGATCAAATGATAAAGGAAACAGGTGTTTTGCAGGAGTGAACTATCGTGGGGATGCGTGAAGACGCCGACCTTCGCATCTGTGAACACAAGCCCGCGCACCAGATCGTCCCGTAGATAACGCTCAATACCATTCCCGAGCGGTTCCTCGACCAGGGTGTGCCACGCTTCACGCGAGATTTCGTCAACCTTAAAGCGACGGGCCATTTCTTCCCTGGAGACCAGCGGCTCGAGCATCGAGTCCCAGACAAGATCTGCGAAAACGCGAGGCAATGCGTAGAAGCGTTTCAACCCGTCGTATTCGGTTGTGTTTCCAGTCAGTTCACACATCGATCGGCGCCCCACCTCTTCATCGACGTTGCTCAAAAGCAACGCGCCATCGTGTCCATGTCTCATGTATGGCGTGCAGGACGCGATAACGCGCCGGCGCAGTTCCAGGTTCAACCCAAGATCCTGAATAATCTTTTGCGGAAACAGGCTGACCAGATAGGCGTATCGCGACAAGCGCGCATCGTAGTCAGGAAAACTTTGTTGCGAAGTCGTCGCCCCGCCGATGTAATCATTCTTTTCCAATAACAGCACGCTCAATCCAGCGCGCGCGAGATAACTCGCCGCCACAAGCCCATTGTGGCCAGCTCCTAAAATGACGACATCGTATTGCGATTTCATTTTGAATTCGGTCGTAAATGCATGCTTAGATCAGACATTGCCGCAAACATCAAACATTTCTTAAGCAATGGGCGCATTTGAATATCTGTCGGTATTAATTTCAATCATTCTCGCGTTAGGCATGACGCGGGTCCTCGCTGGTGTCGGGGAGATGCTGCAGGCTCGCTCGCGGCATCGCATCTACTGGGTGCACGTCATGTGGATCGTTAATCTTTTTCTGTACCTCGTGATCGCCTGGTGGATTTTCTACCGTTGGCGCGACCAACAGCCTTGGAATTTTTATCTTTTTCTTTTCGTTCTGATCTCTCCAACAATTTTGTATTTGGCGTCGCTCTTACTCTTTCCGCGCGAAGGCGACGCTGAGGCAACCATCGATTACAAAGCGCATTACTACGCAAATCATCGTGCGTTTTTCACTCTTTTCGCCCTCTTTGTTCCTGTCGATATCGTTGATTCACTGCTAAAAGGGGTGCCGCATTTTCTTGCTCTGGGACCTGCATACTTCGCCAGCGGCGTGCTTTATTTCACAGGCTTGATAACTGCCGCCATCACGCGAAACGAGCGCTATCATGAGTTCTACGCAGTTTTCTTTTTTCTCCAGACTGTCTGCATCAGCTTTCTTATCTTCGAGACGCTAGTATAAATCCGCGGCGGCCATCGATTCAGCTTTAGCAGGTGGACCAGCGGATAGCGATGCTTTAAGACGATGCTAGTCAGCAGAATGTGGCTCGCGCAGAGTTGGTGGCACGTTTCTCAGCTCGACACTTGAGCGGTCGGACGCGAATAACAATCGCTTAATGTTCTCCGTGCCGCAGTTCGGCACATTCAGGTATCCGTTGAACGCGCCGATCGCGAGCAAGCCGTTTTGAGTCCAATCCGAAAGCCATTCGACTGCCGCGCGGGGATCTTCCTGTTGATAGCCCGCTCCGGCCCTCATCAGTGCGGTCTGGTTACGCTCCTCGTGGGCGCCGAGTGGTGGCGACATCACGATCGGGATGCCGAGGCCGGCGTAGAAGCAGAGTTCGCTCGGCTTGGTCCAGAGC
>Ga0310811_10010371_pt1 | contig 12036 bp, 10 predicted proteins | sample YCmetagenome_FD_207642 | JGI IMG/M metagenome (GOLD analysis project Ga0310811, IMG submission 207642) | Soil microbial communities from experimental microcosm in Duke University, North Carolina, United States - YC | ecosystem: Engineered > Artificial ecosystem > Soil microcosm > Unclassified ...
TCCCGGCCTGCCTGGATTCAGAGGGCAGAGCCGCGTTTGAGAGCAGATTGCCATGGAGATCTTCACGATGAGTTCTCATTCTTTCTTACGCTTTGGAGTTTTGTGTGTTGTGGCATTGGGATCTCTTCCGTTATTGGGCCAGTTTCAGCCGGTGCCGAAGGAAGAGCTGAGCATGACTTCCGATCCGGCGGCGCCCGGTGCGGCGGCGGTGTATCTCTATCGCGAGGAGACGACGGATGATCCGCATGCGTTTCGGACGGTGTATGCGCGGATCAAAGTCCTTACGGAAGAAGGGAAATCAGCTGCGATGATACACATCGATTTCCCAAAGACTTTCGTCTTCAATGCTCAGGGAACAAACTCAAGCAGGATGACGGGCGGATTTGGCAGTGGCGTAATTGATCCGAGTGAGAAACCCGGCCCGAATACCGCGCATTGGTCTGTGCCTAATGCAGCGCATCTCGGCGAGGATGCTCCGCGGGATGCGGATTCCTACGTTGGCAAGGTAGAAGTGGGCGTGCTCGAAGCCCGAGCCGTTCATTCCGACGGCACCGTGGTGCCGCTCAGCGGCAAACCGGCCGATCTGCTAAAGACGATAGATGGTCCTCGCGGAGGCGAAACGTACTTCACCATACCGGGAGTGGAAGTGGGCAGCGTTATCGAATATCGATACCAGGTTCGCTACGACCGCTATCTGACCGCACCCAACTGGCAATTGCAGACTCCTTATTTCATTCACAGAGAGCATTTCGTTTTCAAGCCGTCTACCCAATTTGACCCAACCCTGCAGAGAGGTTCCGGCGTTTCCGACAGCGCTCTCAAGGATTCACATGACAACGTTCTAACGGATATCGAACTTCGGCCAAATCTGCCGGCGGGCAAGAGCGTTATGCGCGATGCGTTGGGAAACTACAGCGTCGACCTCTCTGACGTGCCTCCTGTTCCTCTCGAGCCATGGGCTCCGACGTTCAACTCATCCAGCTACGGAGTCGACTTCTTCTACACCTATACGCCTGATGTGAAGAATTACTGGCAGAAGCAGATGTCGTATTGGAACAAGGCGCTGAACAACTACATCGAGACGACGCCCGCTCTGAAGAGCGCTGTTCAGCAGACGGTGAGCGATTCAGACGCGCCTCTCGACAAGGCGAAGAAGCTGTACGTGCTGGCGCAGAAAATGGAGAACCTGGATGGAAGCCCGGACGGTGCGCCGCTTTCGGGGAGCGAGTTCATCCCTCACGGCAAGGTTGAAGCGGTGCTGTTGAACAAAAAGGGTTCGAGCAACGAGATCGCCTATCTCTATCTTGCGCTGGTTCGGGCTGCCGGGATTCAGGCGCATGCTGTGCGCATTGCGAGCCGCAGTGTTCGCGTCTTCTCTGCACAATACATGGACAATATTCAACTCGATACGGCGCTGGTCGTGCTGAGCATCGATGGCAAGGAGATCTTTGTCGATCCCGGCACGAAGATGGCGCCGTTTGGAACGCTGCACTGGGCGCATGCGGGAGCGGGCGGGGTAAGGCTCGACGCGGCCAACAAGGTGGAGACCCTGATCACGCCACTGCAGAAGAACAGGGAAAACAGCATTTTCCACGTGGGCTCGCTGAACCTTACGGCGCAGGGGAATGTCTCCGGCACTTTGAAGATCGCATTTATAGGGCAGCGCGCGATTGAACTGCGTCAGCTTGGCATCAAGTCGGGACCTGAGGCAGTAAAGGAAGAAGTGACGAAGATGATCACGGCGCAGGTTCCGGAGGGGATCGAGGCGAAGGTCGATCACATGGCGTATCTCGATGACCCCGGCAAGCAACTGCTCGCGGTGATCAAGGTTGAGGGCTCATTTAATAAGAATTCCGCGGGCCATCTCGTGGTGCCGCGGCTGTTGTTCCAGGCTCAGGAGCAAAATCCTTTTCCGGCAGACGAGGTTCGCGAACTGCCCATCGATATGAGGTATCCAGCGCAGGAGCAGGAACAGATCACGTATGTGCTTCCTGCGGGGTACACGCTGAAGGAGAATTCGCCGGACGCAAGTCTGCGCTGGGAAGAAAATGCCGCATACCAGCTTCGAATCAAGGTGGCGGGCAACTCTGTTACTGCCGAGCGTTCGCTTGTGCGGGGATTCACGCTGCTGGATGCCAAGGATTACGGGCAGGTTCGCGATTTCTATCAGAAGGTGATCGAGGCTGACCGGCAGCAGATGGTGCTGACAGGAGAGAGGTCGAGCGGCGGAGTTTAGAGCCCGCGATCGGAGCGGGAAAAGGAAACGGCGCGATCGGGGTGATCGCGCCGTTTTTGTTGCACACCGGAGTAAGTCGGATCTAGAAGAGGTTCCAGAGCGACTGGTTGTAGACCTCGTGGTGGAACTGCACTTCGGGAGCCTTGACGAAGGTGCCAAGGTCGCGAGCGCAGCGGTTTGCGGCGGCCTGCTTGAGGTCGGCGAAACGGCCCTGGACATCGGAGCCGAGGATCTCGGCGATCCACTTCGATGACTTGAAGTCGTCAATGGCGGCCTGGATGTGGTCGGGCAGATAGCGCTCGGCCTGGCGAAGGTTTTCGATCTTAGCGGTGGTGCCGTCGATGCCGGTCTTGAAGATCGAGTAGAGAGCGAGGTAGGGGTTGGCGTCAGGTCCGACGGAGCGGACTTCGACACGCATGGAGCGCGAGTTGCCGATGGGCACACGCACCATGGAACCGCGATCGGTTGCGGAGGCCTTGATCTGGTTGGGAGCCTCGAAGTGCGGATCGAGACGGCGATACGCGTTGACGCTCGAATTCAGAATAAGGCAGATGTCGAGGGCGTGGGTAAGGATGCGGTCAATGAACTCCCAGCCAAAGCCCGAAAGCTTTTCCTGGCCCTTCTCATCCCAGAAGAGGTTTGTCTTTTCCTTCGAAATGGAGACGTTAGTGTGCATGCCGCTGCCGTTTACGCCGACGACCGGCTTGGGCAGGAAGCTGGCGGTGTAGCCCATGTTGTTCGCGATCTGGCGGCAGAGCAGCTTGTAGAGCTGGATCTGGTCGGCAGCCGCAACGACTTCGCCGTAGCCATAGTTGATTTCGAACTGGCTGGGCGCGACTTCAGGGTGATCCTTTTCATTCTGGAAGCCCATGGCGCGCTGAACTTCGGCCGCGGTGTCGATGAACTGACGGAGAGGATCGAGCGGCAGCGAGTGGTAGTAGCCGCCGGTGTTGATAAATTCGAAGCGCGTCGTCTCGTGATACTTGCGCTCGGCGTCTTTTCCGGCAAAAAGGAAGCCTTCGATTTCGTTGGCCGCGTTGAGCGTGTAGCCCTTTTCCTGGAAAAGCTTGTCAGCGTAGTTCTTCAGTACGCCGCGCAGGTCGCCGGAATAGGGGCTACCGTCCTTGTCGATGACCGTGCCGAAGACCACGCACTTGCCATTGCCGAAGACGTCGGAGGGAACCCAGTAGAAGGCGCTCCAATCGATTCCGAGGCGAAGGTCGCTCTCCTTCTGCGCGGTAAAGCCGCGAATCGAGGAGCCGTCAAAGGTCAGGTTCTCGTAGGAATCGAGGAGAAACTTTTTATCGTAGTCGAGAAGGTGCAGACGGCCTTCGAGGTCGGTGAAGAGCACCGTAAGAGCCTTGATCCGCTTCTCGTCCTTCAGATACTTCAACCGCTTCTCGCGGATTTCTTCGATGGCGACGCGTTTCATCCGGTCAGCCTTGGCTTTCAGATTCAGTTCCTCTAGCTCGTCATAGGGGAGCGCGAGAAAATTGCGGTACTCAGTCGACATGGTTCTCCTTCCGGGCAGGAAATTGGTTGTGAGGCATTCAGCATCAAGTCTAGGGTTCTCGGCATAAAGAACCCGTGAAGATTTGGCCGGCGAGGGAGGTCGGTCAACGATGGCGTGCGACCAGAACCATCAGCAACAGGATAACAACAGGAATCAGCGCAAGTGCCGCATAATAAGCGACCTGACGGGTACGGTGGGATCTTCTTCTGTTCCAATCCCGAGTTTCGACCCGGTCTTCCACAGCCACCGCGCTCAGATGTTGCAGGTCGTGTGCAAATTCGCGGGCACGGTGATAGCGATGTTGCGGATCGCGCTCGAGAGCGCGGTAGAGCACCTCCTGCAACTGAGGTGAGATGGAAGGCTCGGCGCTGGTTGGGGGAAAGGGGTGATTCAGCAGGCGGTCGTTCATTGTCTCCATCGGAGAAGATCCGGAGAAGGGAAGGCGACCGGTTAGCATCTCGTAGAAAATTACGCCCATTGAGTAGATGTCGGAGCGACCATCGCCACGCTTGCCTTTTACCTGTTCCGGGGAGATGTAGTCAGCTGTGCCGAGCGTGCTGGTAAAGTTCGCGTAGGTGAGGCGGCGCGCACCGTTATCTCCGGCAATGCCGAAGTCGATGAGCTTAACGTTGTCGCGGGCGTCAACCATGATGTTTTCCGGTTTCAGGTCGCGGTGAACGATACCCTGCTCATGAATGTACTGAAGAGCGTCGAGGACCTTGATGGCGATGCGAATCGCACGCTCCTGTGAGATCCGGCCATGGGAGAGGACTTCGCGTAGAAGCCGGCCGTCGCACCACTCCATGACCATGTAAACGCGCGAGCGCTTTTCACCACCGTAGACGCGCATGACCATGGGGTGATTCAGCTTTTCGCCAATGGCAGCCTCGCGCTGGAAGCGGTCGAAGAGGATCGGATCGGCTTCCATGTCGGGGTGAGGAATTTTCAGCGCGACCACGCGGTTGTCGCGCATGTCGGTTGCGCGGAAGACAGATGCCATGCCGCTTCGGGATACCGGCAATTCGATGCGATAAGAATCGATCTGCGAGCCGGATTCGATGGTCTCGACAAAGCTCATCATCGAGCCAGGGCGCTCCGAGGGGTTTTTGAGTAACGTCATTTGTATTTCATCCAGAACTACTTGCGCAACGCTAAAGAACACGTAAAGTTTCGAGAAATCGCCCCTTATGAGGGCAGGTGGTAGGGCCGCCCGCGGTACATGCCCACTTGCTCAACAGCGCGGACTCTGATGACCATCGCGGTTGTGTTGTCATGGCCATCCGTTTCTACTGCGCGCGCCACGAGCTCGTGCGCGATAACTTCGACCGGTTTGTTTTGCGAGACAATCGACGCGATAGCCGACTCGGGCATCGCATCATGTACGCCGTCAGAACAAAGTACCAATGAGTCTCCGGGCAGAACTGATAAGGCAGTGGTATCGGGTGAGACGAACTTCTCCGGGCCCAGGGATCGTAGCAACACGTGACGATAGGCCGATTGCGACTTTTCGGCTTCAGTGATGAGGCCCATTTTGTGCTGTTCGTTCACCCACGTGTGGTCCTGGGTGATTAGCTTGGCGAGCCCTTTGCGGACCAGGTAACATCTGGAATCGCCTACGTGAGAAACCACCGCCTGGTCGTGACGGAGCGCGCATGCGACAACGGTGGTGGCCATCTTCTTGCCCCTGTACTCCGGCGCCAGAGTGTGATCGTGGACAGCGGCATTGGCGTGCTGGATGAGCCGTGGCAACAGGCTGATCAGCATCGCATCTCCTGCCAGACTCTCGAACTCTCTATTCAGAACTGAAACCGCGGTGGAGGAGGCGACTTCACCGAGATCGAGCCCGCCAACCCCATCCGCAACGGTGAAGAGATATCCGTGCGATCGGGCCTGGTGACGGGAATTGGGGACGAACGATCCCACTGCATCTTCATTGTTGGTTCGAACCTTCCCCGGATCGCTGGCTTGACCAAACACGATGTCCAACATGGACCTGCTCCTTCGGGGCAAATGTGAACGGGTCTTTGCGTAAAAGGTTCGGAGTAACTAGTCCCAGGAATACTCCAGGGCGTTCTGCGGGTGTTCATCTCCGCCGGGCAGAACATCGTAGGGGCATGGAATGCTGAACGCCCATCGCATGATGAGTGGCGTCAAAAGGGTCGTGAGCAGGACGACAGTCACCATTACGGCCACTTCAGTTTCACCGAAGATGTGAGAACTCGCACCCATCGCGGCGACGATCAACCCGACCTCTCCGCGGGAGATCATCCCGCATCCGATGCGCAGGCTGCGAACCGGGCCCATGCCCATGCCGAGGGCGGCGAATCCGCAGCCGATCAACTTGCTGATCACGGCGACGATGAAAATGGAAATCAGCAGCATCCAATGGCCACCGAGGGCGCGGAAGTTGCTTGATAGTCCAATCGAGACAAAGAAGAGAGGGATCAGCAGGCCATGACCCAGAGCGTAGAATGTGCGTTCGATGAGCGTTTTCAACTTGGAACCTGCATATACATAGCCGAGCAGGTAAGCGCCCGTGATTCCCGCCACGCTGCCGAGCCATTCAGCACTGATGGCATAGATCAATACGAGCGCGATTACGCAGCTGGTGACGGCCTCATTGGCATCGATTTTCCTGAACAGCCGCATCAGCGGGTCGACAAACTTTTTGGCGAAGCCATACGCGACCAGGAAGTAGGCGCTGACGCAAACAGCGATGAGCGTCATCTGCACAGTGAGCGGATGGCGAGCTGCAATCGGAAGGTGTGCCTGCAGCCAGTTCGAAAGCATGGGTGCGACGCCGAATGCTTCACCGCCGCCCGTGCTGCAAGAAGCTGCGAGGAACGCCAGAACGAAGAGCCCCATCACGTCGTCGATGACGGCCGCCCCGAGGATCACGGAGGCTTCCGTTGAGGTCATCTTGCCGGCATCCATGAGGGTGCGAGCGGAGATGGAGACGCTGGTGGCGGTGAGAGCGCCTCCCATGAAGCATGCGGTGCTCCATGACAATCCGAGGAGATGTGCGACTCCGGCGCCGAGGAGGAAGGGCCAGATCACGCCGGAGAGTGCGACCAGGAAGGCGGTGACACTCGCCTCGCGCATTCGATCGATGTCGGTTTCAAGGCCGGCCATGAACATCAGGACCAGGCCGCCGATCTGAGCGATAAGGAGAAAAGCATCAGCGGCAGGAGTGCCGCTGAAGAGGCGCATGTGAAGGATATTCAGACAGCCCGGACCTGCGACGACTCCGACAAGCAGCTCGCCGAGAATGGCGGGGATACCATAGCGCGTACTAATGGACGCAACAATCTTTCCCGCCGGGAGAAGTATCGCGATGAGAAGGGCCAACTGAAGGGTTGCGGGCATCCTCTCCTACTCAGAGACAGCGAGTGCAGGTTGCCTTGGCTTGGAAGAGTGCCGTTTGCCAAAGTTTTTGGCCCATGCGAGCACGCCTCCGTAACCGCCGCGTTCGATTCCTTCTCTTTGCATCTGGCGGATGGTTGCGGCCTGCCTCCGGGCAAGTTCCGCCTGCATGTCGTTAGCGGCCAGCCTGGCAGCCTGATGAGTGTGATCCGCGGCCTTGTCGCAAATACGCAGGCGCATCATCAGCTCACCCAGCTTGAGTTGCGCAATGTAGCACGCCGGGTCCTGCTCAACGGCTTCGCGCAGACGTGTCATGGCCTCCTGTGCTCGCAAGTCGACGCACAATGCCATTCCAAGCATCACGCGAACCTCAGGTACAGCGGGGAACATCTCGACCGCCTTTGAAAGAGATGCAACCAGCTCGCCGCGCTCATCGGACTCGAGGACGCGAGGATCGCGAAACATCTGCTGCAGGGACTTCGTAGCCTTTGGCCCTAGTGTTTGTTGCAGCGCCAGGGACGTTGCAGGCACACTCGCGGCTGCGTCTGAAGATTGTTGAATGGAGATCTGCGCCTGATTCATCATGTTGAACTCCAGAATCGCGATTCGAAGAAGAGGGCAGCAAGGTGAATGCCCGGATTACCTTGTTGCACCGAAAAAATATGTGATCTGCCGCAGACTGCTGGAGCTTGCGGCAGATCAATATCGCTCAGGCAACTGCGGCAGCAGGTGTAGCGGTTCTCATGATTTCCGGTTCAGCGGCGAAGACGAATTCCGGATAGCCGAGCTGACCCATCTCTGGAAGGTCGAGACCAGCAAGTTCGCTTTCGGCGGAAACGCGATGTCCGAGGAAGATATCGAGCACCCAGTTCAAGGCGTAGCTGAAGCCGAAGACGAAGCCGACCAGGGTTGAGACTCCGACGAGCTGGGCCACGAGCTGGCTGGCATCGCCGTAGAACAGCCCTGTAACGGATCCGCTCACGCCATTCCATGCTCCGCCGTAGTTGCTGGTACCGTCAGCGAAGAGGCCTACGGAGATCACTCCCCAGAGTCCGCAAGCGCCGTGGACAGAGATGGCGCCGACCGGATCGTCGACCTTGAGCGTGTTCTCAACGAAGGCGACGCTGACACAAACCAAGACTCCAGCAATCAAGCCGATGATGCCGCTGCAGATCGGGTTGACGAAGCCGCTGGGTGCGGTGATGGCAACGAGGCCGGCGAGGAGGCCGTTGGCGCTCATCGAGGCGTCAGGCTTACCCTTGATCGCCCACATGTACAGGAGAGCGCCGAAGGTTCCGGTGCAACCCGCCAGCATGGTGTTCACTGCGACGGATCCGATGCGAAGGCAACCTGCTGCCGACGCTCCGAGCGTGCTGCCGGGGTTGAAGCCGAACCAGCCGAAGGCGAGAATGAAGCAGCCAATCAGTACGGCCGAAATATCGTGACCGATGATTGCGTTGGCTGAGCCATCGCGATTGAATTTTCCGATGCGAGGTCCGACGATCAACGCAACCGCAAGAGCAGTAACGCCACCTACGGAGTGCACAACCCCGGATCCCGCGAAGTCAGCATAGCCCTTGCCCAGACCGAGGTTCGTGCCGAGCTGCGCGAGCCAGCCGCCGCCCCAGGCCCAGTTGGCGAACAAGGGATAGGTGATGGCGCCCATGAGTACTGAGGACACCGAGAAGGTGAGGAACTTCCAGCGTTCAGCGCAGGCTCCGGTGACGATGGTCAGTGCCGTATCCATGAAGACCATCTGGAAGAGGAAGATGACCATCACCCCCACGTCGTAGCTGTGACCAGAGAGGAACATGCCGCTCTGTCCGAAGAGGCCCCACGTTTTTCCAAAGAGGGAGACCGTGTGTTCGCCTATGAGGGGTTGAAGTCCGCCGAGATTTCCATTGCCGGCAGCACCGCCCATCTGAATAGCGAAGCCCATGATCCAGTAAGCGAAGAGACCGCAGCCATACACGAAGAAGTTCATCATGTAGGTGTGGTTGGCATTCTTCACGCGACACAGGCCAGCCTCAACCATGGCGAAGCCAGCCTGCATGAACATCACAAGAAAGCCGCAGATAAGGGTCCACGTGAAGTTGATGCCGATCTTGTTTTGTCCAACCTGGTTGGCGACGTCGCCGAGGCTCAGGCCCGCCTTCGAATCAGAGACCGGAACGTCACTGACGGTTCCGGTGATTGTGCCGGCGGGATCCCCGGCGGCGAGTGTCGAGGTTGTGGGTGCTTTGGAAGCAGCGTCTTTCAACTCGGCCGCGGACGCAGATGGAGCGGCGTCAGCCCGAGCTACTGAGACCGCCCCTGCTGCCAGCAGGAAAGCGAGGGCGCATGTAGCCGATGCCATACGGAAAATCTTCATCAGAAATCTGTCTCCTTATGTTGTGTTCGTCGCCGAGGGAGGTTGGTATTCAGCGGATGCGCTAGGACTTCCAGATTGCGTTCTTGTTTGCAGCCACGGGCAAGAGGATCAGAGCCCCTGCGAGCGAGACCGCAATGCCGACAAGCGTGGTCACCATCCGCCCTGAAACGCTGGTGGAAAGATTCAGACCGAACACCGCAATTGCCCAGCCCGCAAAGGCTGCCAGAACGCCCGCCAGTCGCATTGCAGCCGGTTGGCCCTTGTCAGCAACTTCTCCCTCATCCGGTTTGATCTTGAGGAAGATGCCAAACGAGACAGCCAGGACTACCAGCCCTCCGATGAGGGCGAGCTTCCCGCTGCCGGTTGAGAAATACGCTATTCCGGCTGCGGTAACTGTGACTCCCAGCATGAATAACGTGAACGATCTGCCCTGTGATTTTGTTGCGGCCATGTACTCCTCCTGGATTGAAGATCAACAATGTGAAATGGGATAAGTGCTGGGCTGAAATGTGTTCAAGGGCGAAGGGGAACGTGTAAAGAATGTTTCTGAGTTGGCAACGCAAGGAAGACTAGAAACTGAGCAAGGCCGGTCAGCTCCGCGACGATAGGTGTCTGCATCTGCATCCGGCTAAAGACAAGCAGAAGCACCATCGAGCACCATTGCCAGCGCGTGCGGCGGAGTCGCTCCAAGCGGTCGGTGAGAAAGAGAAGATCCTTGAGCTTCTCCTCGTGTGCATCGGCCGGCCGCGCTTTGAAGCATGCGACTGCGAAAAACCCTGAAAGGAGAAGTTCCAGCAGAATCGATTCTTTGCTCATACACTCCTCCGTTGTGGCGCAGGCTTCCTGCCAGCTTGCGTCAGCTGCTTTAGGTAGTTTCTGAAAGTTGCCCGAACGTCTGGTTGATCAGTGCTTATCGGGATACTCACAGGCTAGATGTCGAGCGATGAAGATGAAATGAAGAGACCCGAAAATCTTCTGACGAAACGTGGCGCAGCCGTACGTGTGTTGCTTCCGGCCGGTTGGATTGAGGTCAACCGGCCGGAAGGGAACGCATTATCGCTTGGGGGCGAAGATCGCGATGAGGCCGATGGTGAAGGTGTTCTGCGAGTCGACCATGCTGTCCGCGTTCTTGTGGAAGTAGGGCTGATCTGACCAGTCGTGGCGATATTCGGCGCGGGCGATGAGGCCGAGAGGCCAGTGATACTCGCCAGTTGCCGTGAATTCCTTGACGGTCTGAGCTACGCCGGTGGAGTAGCCGTCGCGATCGTTGAACACTTCGATACGACCTGTGCCGGCAAACTTGGAGCTGATCTGCTGATGCGCGGCGAAGGCAACACCCTGCCAGAGGTTGGTCTTGTTGTCGCCGATTCCGTTGTGAATGGAATCGCTGTTCGCGCCGATGTCGTAGTTGATATAGGCGTTGAACTTGGAATTGGGCGTCAGCAGGACGGTGGTGTCGAAGAGATTGCGATAGCCGTGCTGCTCGGTGTAGTTGGCCGGGCCGGTATAGAAGTCCGCATTCCACGTGTACTTGGGCTTGACGTAGGAACTAGTCACGCCAACGGTGGGGCCGCCGACATCGTTGACGATGTTGTTCCAGCCGTTCACAAGTTGCACGCCAATGGTTTCAGTCTTGGAAACCGGCATGGAACTGCGGAGGCCAAAGTGATAGTAGGGAATGGCCCAGGCGAAGAGGATGGATCGCGAGTAGTTCCAGTTGTCCTTGGACTCGATGACTTCAGCGCCTGCGCTGGTTACGAATTTGCCGAGGTCCAGTTCGAAACCTTTGGCCTTGGGAGGCTTGACGCTGAAGTAGGCCTGCTCAACGAATTCGAGCTGGTTACTCGCGTTGACGAGTTTATTAATGCGGCCGTAGACGAGGTCCACGCGAGCCCCGATGGGCGCGGGATCGTGATTCAAGGTCAACTTGGCTCCGTTCAGAGCCCACTGATTTGTCTTGTCGTTGAAGTTGTAAAGATCGTTGATCTTCCCGTTGTTGTCTTCGCTCGGGTCATTGGAGTTGTAGCTGTAGTAACCGTCAAGGAAGCCGCTGACGTCCATGGGACCTACGCGCCATGGCTTCGGATCCGGCGCTGGCGCCGGGGCTTGCGCCGCACTTGCGGGCGCTGCAGCGGTATCGGCTGGAGCGGTCGCTGGAGTCTGCGCACCAGCAACGAGCGCAAGGGAGAGGGCAGCTACTGAAAGCAGAGACATTCTCATGGGACTCGATGTGGAAGATATCGACACATTGCCTCCTGACATGAATTGAAGATGACCCGGATAATGGTTTGCGAAGAACGTGTGCCATGTTGCGGCCCTCGACTGTGTCGGCCACTTTCGGCCGGGTACGGGCGATTGCGAGGGCGTAAACCGGATAGAGGAAGTCGTGCGCCTCAGCGCTGATTCTCATTGATCTGCTTATTCTCGGCTGCGGCTATGATCAGTAACGCAAAACGTTCATAAGGAACCGATGAGGATTGGAAAAAGATTTCCTGAGGAGCGGACAGGCCTGTCTTTTCAACCTGATCGCGGCGGCAGACGTTGCCGGTATGA
>Ga0310811_10010372_pt1 | contig 12035 bp, 11 predicted proteins | sample YCmetagenome_FD_207642 | JGI IMG/M metagenome (GOLD analysis project Ga0310811, IMG submission 207642) | Soil microbial communities from experimental microcosm in Duke University, North Carolina, United States - YC | ecosystem: Engineered > Artificial ecosystem > Soil microcosm > Unclassified ...
ATGCAAGGTGCGCAGGGCCTTGCGCCACGGCGGGGACAGCCGAGCCCCGGGCCGCTGCCGCGCTCCGACCGTCCCGCGCGCGTCAGGCGGCCTCGACCTGCCGGGGGATGCCTGCGCGCCTTGTCCCCTGTCCACTGGAACTCCCTCTGAGTTGTTTGCCGGATTCGCTGGGCCACGCCCGGCCAACCGAACCGTCAGCCGGGCGTGCCGTGGGGGTTCAGTTGCCGTTCCAGAAGGCGCAGTCATGCTCGGTGGCGAGGTCCACCTGCCGGATGCCGTCCGGCCCGGAAGCGAGCGAGAGCGTGGCGCCACCACCGGAGCGGTAGGCCGGCCACCGCGGCAGCCCGGGACCGTTGGGGTCGCCGGTCGCGGCGAAGCGCGTCCAGTAGGCGATCATGTCGCGTGACAGCTCCTGCTTCGCAGGGGTGGTGGGCGGCGTGCCTTGGCCGTCCAGGAGGTAGGGCACGTCGGTGCCGTGCGCGGCGCCGAGCGGGAGGCCGACGATCTGCTGTCCAGAGTCTTCGGCGAACTCGAATTCGTATACCGGCATATGGCGGGCCGCCGCCTCGGCGGCGGGAATCTGGGAGCAGGCGCCGAGCTTACGGCCCCAGTCGCTCAGGACGGTGGCCAGCGCCAGGCTGGGGGTGGCGAAGCGGCCGAGCGGATAGCGATCGAGCACGGCACTGGCGTCGTCGCCCATGAGGTCGAGGAGGATCTGCGGGTACTGCTGCGCCGTTACGGGCAGACCCTGTGCGTCGAACTGCACGGCGACGAAGGGACGCATTTCATCATGGGTGCCGCCCTGGATCAGCGGCACCCGCGCGGTGCGCGCGCGGCGCAGCGCGTCAAGCGGCTGCAGCGGAAGCGCGGGCGTGCCCGCGGTGAAGATCCAGGGCATGTCGCCGATGCGGGCGGTCGCGGTGAAGACCCGGTCGGAGCCGATGGGCAGCAGATCCATCACGGGCTTTGCCCGCAGGCAGGCCAGCACCTGCGTCGTACACCCGAGGTCGGATGCGATCTTCGTGGCCCGTGCCCGGGCCTCCTTGAGGGTGACGAAGTCGTTGCCGCAGGGACCGCTCTGCACGATCGCCTTCTGGAACAGCCCTCGTGAGCCCGGCGCTTCGAGATGGGCGCACACGCTGAAGCCGCCGGCCGACTCGCCCTGCACGAACCCTCCGCCGTGGATCCAGACCATGACCGGAAGCGGCCCGGTCGAGCGCACAGCGGGCGTGGTGACGTTGAGGAAGAGGCAGTTCTCGTTGCCGACCACCTTGGGTGGCCGGCCGGGGGTGCTGCCGTCGAGTTGGGGACAGCGGCTGCCGGGTTTGGTGGCGTCGCGCACGCCCGTCCACACCGGAGCGCGGCCCGGGGGTTGCCAGCGCCGCGCGCCGGTCGGTGGCGCAGCGTAGGGGATGCCGGAGAAGTCCGGACGTCTGAGGTGACGACACCCCCCCAGGGTGCCCTCGGTGGTGTGCACGGTGGCCCTTTGGGGAGCACCCGACGCCTGCGCATGCGTTGTCCCCGGCAGCAAGGCTACGGCGGCGGCCAAGATCAGCAATGGGAACCTTATTCGCATGGAGACAGCGTTTCGATCCTCCCGCCGTTTCGCGTCGTCTCCCTGATGTCCCCGCGGCTACACCCCCCGTCGTACGAGTCGGCCGGAGCGAACCGACCCACTTCATCGTCGCGCCATCAGCGTGCCATCAGCCGTGGTCGCCGCCGTCGCGCGTGCCGTCTCCGGGATGCGCGGTTCCGCAGCCGCTGACAAGGGTCACGATCGTCATCTGACAAGACCCGCCTGATTCCTCCGGTTGACGCATTCCGATATCGGCATATGATGCTGCCCATGGCACGAGCAGCGACGACGTCGGACGTCTTCAACGCGATCGCCGAGCCGCAGCGCCGGGAGATCCTGTTGCTGCTGCGGGCGGGTGAGCGGCCGGTGACCGAGTTGGCCCAGGAGCTGGGGATGACCCAGCCGGGGGCGTCCAAACACCTGCGGGTGCTCCGGGAGGTCGGGCTGGTGCGGGACCGCAAGGCAGGCAAGCAGCGCCTGTACGGCCTTGACGCCCGCGGGCTGCGACCGGTCCACGAGTGGACCGGCGGGTTCGAGCGGTTCTGGAACGAGAGCTTCGACCGGCTGGACGCGTACGTGCAGGACCTCAAGCAGGCAAGGCAGGAGGAGTAACCGATGGCAGCGATAGGACGGGACGCGCCGGCGCAGTCAGCGACGGCCGACCGCGAGATCGTGATCTCCCGGGTCATCAGTGCCCCACGGGAGCTGGTGTTCGAGGCGTTCACCGAAGTCCGGCATCTGTCGCAATGGTGGGGACCGGAGGGGTTCACCACCACCACGCGGGCGTTCGAGTTCCGCGTCGGCGCGGAGTGGGACTTCGTGATGCACGGACCGGACGGGACGGACTACCAGGAGTGGATCTCCTGGACCGAGATCGCCCCGCCGGAGCGGATCGCGCTGCTGCACGGCGAGTCCCGCGGCGACCCGAACGCCTTCGAGTCGGTCATCACGTTCGCGCCCGACGGCGCGGTGACCCGGATCGAGATGCGCACGGTGTTCCCAACCAAGGAGTTGCGCGACGAGGCGGTCGAGAAGTACCACGCGATCGAGGGCGGCCGGCAGACCCTGAGCAACCTGGCTGCCTACGTCACCGAGATCGTTCGGAAGTGAGTTGAGGACTGATGGCCGGAAAGGTGTTCTTCAGCGTGTCGATGTCGCTGGACGGCTTCGTCGCGCCCGAGTCCGTGCCCGTCGGCGACTTCTTCGCCCCCGAGAAGCAGGACGACCCGGACGTTCAGCGCTGGATGGCACAGTGGACGGAGCTGCAGCAGTGGCTGTTCCCGCTGCGGTTCATCCGGGAGAACCTGAAGCTGGGCGAGGGCGGCGAGGAGGGCCGCGACAACGACGTGGCGCGGGAGACGTTCGAGCGCACCGGCGCGAGCGTGATGGGCAAGCGCATGTTCGACCTCGGCGAGCAGATGTGGCCGGAGGAGGCGCCGTTCCACACGCCGGTCTTCGTCGTGACGCACGAGAAGCGTGATCCCTGGGAGCGGCCCGGTGGGACCACGTTCCACTTCGTCGACGACGGCATCGAGACCGCGCTCGACCAGGCCCGCGAGGCCGCCGGCGACCGCGACGTCCGCATCGCGGGCGGCGGCGCGACGATCCTGGCGTACGTGAACGCCGGCCTGGTCGACGAGTTCTCGATCGCGCTCTCACCCGTGCTGTTCGGCTCCGGAATCCGCCTGTTCGAGGGCGTGGACGCGGGCCGCGTGGTCCTGGAGCCGGTCCGCGCGGAGCCGACGCAGCGGGTGACCCACCTGACCTACTCGGTCCGGGAGCGGTAACTGTCTCGACCTCGGCGCTCGCCCCCCGAAGTGCTGACAGGCCTCAGCGCACGTCGACGTAGTCCTGGGCGCTCGTCGCAGGCAGGTACACGGAAGTGCCCTGGTACTTGGCCATCCAGGAGCCGTCCTTGCGCGCCTTGAAGCCCTTGTGCCACTTGCCGTGGCTGTCGGCGCCGGCAGCGCCCACATAGGACCAGGTCTTCGACCCGTGTGCCCGGAAGTAGATGTTCACCTTGGCCTTGAGGGGGTGCCAGGCCGAGGTGTAGCGCTTCAAGACGCCGCTCACCGTGATCGTCTTACCCTTGCGCACCGGCTCCGGTTTCGCGTTGAGCGATGAGATCGCCGTCCGGTATTTCACCGTCGCGTGGGCGGTGGCGCTGACGGATTCGAGATTGCGGTGGTCCCAACCGTCGTAGACCAGCCTCCAGTAGCCGGATGACACGGCGGTCGCGCGCACCTTGAGCTGCCCGTTGGCGCCGGGGGTGCTCTGTCCCGCCCAGGACCAGTGTTTCTTGTCCTTGGAGAACTGCAGATCCACGTAGCCGGTCTTCACCGGAAGTGCCGCTCCCGTGGCGGTGCGCTTGGTCAGGAGCGCGCTCGCGGTGATCTGCGTACCCTTGCCGACCGGGTTCGGGGACAGCGCGAATCGGCTGATGGACGTGCGGTATTGGGAGACGATGACCCTGTCGACGCCCTTATCGGTAGGTGCATAGGGGCCGATTTCGAAACCGCCGTCCGACGTCCGCCGTACCGGGAAGGACACTGACCACTGGGTGGCCTGCGGTACGACCACCGACTTGGAGTAGCTCCCGTCCGATCCCGTCCGCGCCGTCGCGACAAGAGTGTTCTTCTGTGTGTCGGAGTCGTAGGTGTAGATGTCAAGATGCTGATCCGGAAGGCCCGCCCACCGACCAGCGGCGATCTCGCGTTCGAGCCGGCCGGTGACCCGAACGCTGTCGCCGATGACTTTCGGCTGGGAGGAGAAGCCGATGGACAGCCGGGTCTGCTGGGGGCGTAACCACAAATGGCCCCACGGGGACGTAGCGAGCCCGTAGTGCGCGCTTCCGTAGTAGAGCGCAACGGCATTGCGCTGGACTGCGTAAGTGCTGTTGGGCCCAAGACCCAGACGGACGGGGCTGGAGAACCTTCCGTTCGAGTCGGTCGTTCCCTCGCTGATGCAGTTGCCCTCGAGGGCCAGACACAGCGATGCGCCCGGTATCCCGTGTTCGCTGCCGTCCTTGTCCTCGTAGACCAGTCGCCCCGCGTAGGTCACGGTGTCGTGGTCGATGTCCACGCTGGACGGGGAGGCGGTGAACTCTGTGAACCGTGCCTTGGCACGCCTGTCGATGCTGCCGGCGGAGTTCCTGGTAAGCGTCGCGCCGGAAGCGTCGGTGGCGTCGACATCGACGTAGACGATGGCCGTTTCGAGCGAAACCGGCTGGGAGGTGCGCCAGATGCCGTCGGTGGCGGTTCCGCTGACCAGTTCGAAGTCCTCGACCGTCCCGAACGGGTCCTTGCCGTACAGCCGCAGCCTTGCCGTGATCTTGGTGATGCCGCTGTCCGAGGCCGCGCTCACCTCGATCTGTGTGCTCGACCCCGGCGTGGTGGCCTTCGCGGATCGGATCGTCAGCGCCCCGGCGGAGGCCGGGTGGGCGACGACGATCAGCATGGCGGCGAGCGCGATGCCTAAGAAAAGGGCGAACGGCCTGCGCCAGGAGGTGGCATGGTTCAACGGTGTCGGCACAGCGGTGAGACTACCAATGGATGATCAAGGTTTACATGCGGCCGCCAACGGGCCGAAGACGACCTCGAGCGCCTTTCCCCCGACGAGGGGTGGCCCGAGGTGGTGGCTTGCGAAGGCTACGGGCGCCTGTCCGTCAGCGGAAGCCGGAGGACGAACCGGGCACCACACGGGGAGTCTTCGATCGTGAGGGTCCCGTTGTGGGCGTGGGCGATGTCGCGCGAGATGGCCAGGCCGAGCCCGCTGCCTCCCGGCTCCCTGCGCCGGCCCTCGTCCAGTCGGACGAAGCGCTCGAAGACGCGCTCTCGGTCCTGTGGCGCGATTCCAGCACCGTCGTCGCACACGGTGACGACGGCCGAGCCCTCCACTCGTCCCACGGTGACCTCGACCCTTCTGTCTGCGTGCCGCCGGGCGTTGACCAGGAGGTTGTCGATGACCCGGATCAGCTGGATCCGGTTGCCCAGAACGTTCACATCCCGGCTCGCGTCGACGTGGACCGGGACGCCACTCGCCATGGCCGCCACCTCCTTCGCCGCCAGCGCACCGAGGTCGATCGGCTCGTACGCGGCCGGCCCTCCGGCACGGAGCCGAGCCGACACCAGCAGGTCGTCGACGATCGTCTCCAGCCGATCGGTGACCGTCAGCGCCTCCCTGATGGTCACGTGCGGGTCGACGTCGGCGGGGTAGAGCACCGCCTCCTCGAGTCGGGTGCGGAGACCGGCAAGCGGCGTTCTGAGCTCGTGAGAGGTGGAGGCGGCGAACCGGCGTTGCTCCTCGAACATGTTCGCGTTGTCCACGGCGAGCCCGGCCCGGCTGGCGATGTCGCCGATAAGGGATAGATCGGCCGAGTCGTACGCCGGGGAGGTCTCGTACCGGGCCAGGGTGAGCGCACCCAGCACCCGGCGCGGCGTACGCAGGGGCGCGACGATGACCGAATGGGCGCCCAACTCCTCGTACGGCCGCCGGCGCTGACTGCTGCACTCCTCCGAGTCGATTCGCTCGGCCACATCCTCGGGACCGAACAGCACCGCGGGGCCGCCGCGCAGCACTCGCGCCATCGGCGCCCGGGAGGTCTCCGGAAACGCCGGAAGCGGCCCCTCCCACTGCTTGCACTCGACACCGCTCCGGCCCTGCTTGACCACGACCGCCACCCTGTCCACGCTGTCGCCGCTGGGGCCGAGCAGGTCGATCATCGCCCAGTCGGCCAGCCGGGGCACCACCAGACGCGACAGCCGCCGCAGCGCCTCATCCACCCTCAGGGTGGAGGCCAGCACGCTGCTGGTCTCGGCCATCAGCGACAACCGGTCGGTCAGCTTCTCCAGCGCCGCCAGGGCGATCGCCTGCTTGTGCTCCACGGCCTTGTGCCGCGACAGGTCGTAGAACAGGACCACCGAGCCCATGTCCTTCCCCCCGTCCAACGGGAGCGGGGCCGCCATCACGCCCACCGGGATAAGGCCTCCGGATCCGCGGGTGAACCACGCCTCCTCGCTGCGGACGTACACCCCCTCGGCGAACGCGGCCAGAATCTGGCAGTCCTCCCGGGGGATCGGGCTTCCGTCGGCGTTGCGGTGCAGCAGGTCGTGGGGGTCGACCCCGATCAACTGCCGTGCGGGACGATCGAGCAGCCTCTCGGCATACGGATTGACCAGGAGGATCTTCCCCGTGTGGTCGACCACGTACAGACCCACGCGCAGACCGTGGAACAGGGCTCTGACGAGTTCCGCGCTGAACCCATACCCCGCCCAGTCCTCCAGGCCGTCGCTGGCTGTCATGGCGGCTTTTCCCCCTTACCCCACCACCTGTGCAATCCGCCCAAACGGCGAATAATCTCTTAAGGGTATGTATTCCGAAAGAGACTGCCGTGTGCGCCGGGGAGATCCTTCATAGATCGTTCTCGACCCACGAGGAGCGTCCCCGTCACATCGAGCTGAAATATGCCGTCAGGCGCTTTTTGATCTCGGGACTCACACGGTCTCTTCTCCCTCTTTGGGAGCCACCCGCCTCTGTTTCCCCAGGAGACCGCTCGAAATGGCCTCCGTCGCCGCGCTTATCGCCCTCCACGAGTGCCCGTAGACATTCTTGGTGATCGCGATGCTCACCCTGACTTCTTCATGCGGCGAACTCCACGACCAGCCGGGCCAGTTCGGACGGCTGATCCTCCGACACGAACGTATAGGAATCGGCGACCGTGACCAGTCGGGCGTCGGGCAGGGTCGCCGCGAGTCGTTCGAAGAGCCGGGCAGGGAAGATTCGGTCGTCCTCCGCGCGAACCAGCAACACCGGCTTGCTGAATCCGGTCAGTGCTTCGGCAGCGGCCAGCGTGTACCTGTTGTGCACACCAACGACGAACCGCTTGGTGTCCCTGCGAATCTGCCGGCTGTCGTAGCTTGGCCGCAGGTAGGAGTCGATGATCTCGGCGGGGATGCCGCGCTTGGCCAGCAGGCCGAACGCGGACGGCCGCCGCTGAACAATCGGCAGCCGGAGCAGCCGGCTGGCCAGCCAGACCGCACCGGGCGGCCGAACCAGCTTGGGCAGCGAGGTGAACGGATCGGGCAGGAATTCCTCGAACGCGTCGCACGGGGTGAGCACAACACGGCCGATCCGCTCCGGATGGCCGGCCATCAGGATCTGGGTGAGTGCGCCGCCGGTGTCGTTGGCGACCATGGTGACGTCAGTCAGGTCGAGCGCGTCGAGGAACTCCGCGATCAGCTTGGCGACCCCGGAGGGCGTCAGGTCGGCGTCGGCCGGCATGGGGACCCGGTGCGCGCCGAGCGGCCAATCCGGCGCGATGCAGCGCAATCCCGCGTCCGCGACGGCCGGCACGACTTTGCGCCAGAGGTTGGCGTTGACCAGTAGGCCATGCACGAACACGACAGGCGGGCCGGCGCCGCGCTCGGTGTAGGCGACCCGGCCGCTGGGCAGGGCCACGGTCTTGCCGGTGCCAAGAGCCGGGTCGAGCATGCCGACCTCCTCAGGGATCGGCGTCACCTCGGGGCGAACCTCATGGAGGCGTCTTCGACGCAGCGCAGTTCGTTCAATGCCGCCTGCCGACCTGTGTCGACGGCTGCGCGGAGCAGGCGTGGGCGTCGTTCGGTACGGCCGATCTTCGCGCTGCCGATGGGTGGGCGGATCTGCAGGGTCGCGGGGTGCGACGCCAGAAGCCGCTCTTCCTCCGCTCTGATGGCCTCGCGGCGCAGCCATGTCTCGATGGCCCCTGGTGCGCGCCGGGTGAACCATCGCGACAACAACAGGCGTTCGCCGCGGGACGGAGCCGACGCGGTCTCGTCGGTACGTCGAGTGCGAAGCGCAACGATGTGCGTGGCCTTCTGGGCAAGTGCCGTCCGCACGGGGATCGCCTCGCTCAGCCCGGCGTCGACGAACGGCCGTCCGTCGATCTCAACCGGTTCGCCTGCGAGAAGCGGCATCGCAGTCGACGCGCGGAGTGCGGCCTGCAAGCTTGCCTGGTCACGGATCCGCTCGTGCAGATCGATGGCCTGGCCTGTGCGGGCGTCTGTGGCGATGGGGTGGAATTCAACGGTGCTGTCGAGGATCTCCTGAAACCCCATCGGCAGGATCTCGGTGTACACGGTGTGGACGAGGAAACGAGTGTCCACGATCGGCTGCCGGAGCAGTGCACGCCTCGGGTCGATGGTCGTCCGCATGATGATCGGATCCCACCATGCGTGCATGCTGCTTTCGGCCCGACCACACAGCAGCCACGCCGCGTTCAGTGCTCCCGCGGAACTGCCGTAGACGGCATCGAACATCGGCAACAGCCCCAGTTGTTCGATGGCGATCGTCATGCCGCTCGAATACGCACCACGAGAGCTTCCGCCTTCGACCAGTAACACCAGGCGCGCGTCGTCATTGCGATTCCCGGGAACGCTTCCTTGTCGCTTGCGGTCACGGAGCAACTGAAGGACAGTGGCGGTCACCGTTCCACCTTCTTTTCATGTGTGATGCCGAGTCTTTCAATGGCTGGTTGTGTGTGGTCTGTTCGCAGATATCGGCGGCGAGCAGTGAGCGTCGGGTTCCGTCCGCGGCGAGGAGGAGCGGCATTCTCGGTTCCCTTCACGACTTGAGGGGGCCTTGCCATCCTGCGCGCTTGGTGGGTGCGGATGCGAATACCTGGCAGGTACTCATTCCGGCGCGCGCCGGCCCGGCGGCTATCGTGACGTCTCGTGACAGCTTCGAACGTCGGTCACCTGATCCGCCGGCAACGGGGACTGGCCCGGCGCAGCCAGATGGATCTGGCGCATGAGATCGGCATCTCGCCCCGCCACCTGAGCTTCGTCGAGCTGGGCAAGTCGAAGCCGAGTGCCGACGTGCTGATGAAGATCGCCCGACATCTGGACCTCCCGCTGAGGGAGCGGAACGACTGGCTTCTGGCGGCCGGATACGCTCCCCGCTATCCGGAGACACTCCTGACCGAGTCGGCTCTGTCCCGGGTTCGAGCCTCGTTGCAGGCGCTGCTGGACACGCACGACCCGTTCCCCGGCATCGCAATCGACCGGCGGTGGAACATACAGCTCAGCAACCGCGCTGCGCGCCGACTGGTCTCCGGCATCCCGAAGGACGTGCTTGGCGTGCCGGCCAACGTTTTCCGTATGGCCCTGCACCCCGCCGGGCTCGCCGGCCGTACCCGAAACTTCCCGCAGTGGTCCGCCTACCTGCTGCGCCGGCTCGACCGGGCCGTCGTGCGGACCCAGGACCCCTGCCTCGCCGCACTCGCCGACGAGATCGCGACCTGGCCCGCAATCCCGGAACGCCACACCTGGAGTCGACTTTCCTCAGACGAAGCGGACGACCCGGTCTTGTCGTGGCGGCTGGAGCTCGACGGCGAGGAACTATCGATGTTCACCATGCTGAGCACATTCGGGACCCCGATGGACGTCACCCTGTCCGACCTGTCGATCGAGCTGTTCTTTCCGGCCGACGAGCAAACCGAGACCATCCTGCGCCGCCGCGCTTGAGCAGGCCTTCGACGTGACGTGTCCCACTGCCGCAGCTTCCCTGCTTGCGCCGCACCGGATTCGTCGCTATCTTCCCAGGAAGATGGTTTCCTAGGAAGAAATACTGGTCACAGGCTTGTGAGCGATTCAGATTTCCGTCCCGGTGCCCCCAACCGCAGGGATCCCGACGACGTAGCGCCGTTCAGCGCCCCTCGCGTCAGCGGCCCCGACCCCATGGGGGTGGCCTCCCTCTGGCAGCGGGAACTGCCGGATCTCGACGTCACCAACATCGTGCTGGCATCGATGGTCCACCGGATCGCGCAACTCCTCGAACAGGACTTCACGGAACTCACCAAGGAGTACGACCTGCTGCCGTCCGAGATGCGGATCCTGCTGGCCCTGCGCCGATCCCCACCGGATTACGCGCTCAGCCCGACCCAGCTGTTTCGCCGACTCATGGTCACCTCCGGCGCCGTGACCAAGCAGGTGAACCGATTGTGTGAACGCGGCCTGGTGAGCAGGCACCTCGACCCGCAGACGCCACGCGGTCAGTTGGCCCGCCTGGAACCGGCCGGACGGCACATCGCCGACCAGGCGGTCCGGCGGATGTGCACGGTGCACGCGGGGCTGGAGACCCTCGACAGAGCCGAGGCGCGCCAGGACATCGTGATGTTGCAACGGGTGCTGGCCGTACTGGACCCCTCTGTCGGCTCGCCGGACTCACACGGCCACGCATGACCCTCCCAAGACCCACGAACCAAAGGACATGAAGTGAGCAAGAAGATCGTCCTGATCACCGGAGCCAGCAGCGGAATCGGCGCCGCGACCGCACTGCGTCTCGCCATGTCGGGTCACCATGTGGTGCTCGGCGCCCGTCGCGCCGACCGGCTCGCCGACCTGGCCGCCGCCATCCGAAAGGACGGCGGCTCCGCCGAGCACATGGTCCTCGACGTGACCAGCCCGGACAGCGTCGACTCCTTCGTCCAGGCGGCCCACCACCGACATGGGCGCATCGACGTCTTCGTCAACAACGCCGGCGTCATGCCCCTGTCGCGCCTCGACGCACTGCGCGTCGAGGAGTGGAACCAGATGATCGACGTCAACCTCCGCGGCACTCTGCACGGCATCGCGGCCGTGCTCCCCCTGATGCGCGCGCAACGGTCGGGCCACGTGATCAATGTGTCCTCCACCCTCGGCCACGACGTCGTACCCAACTCCGCCGTCTACAGCGCCACCAAGTTCGCGGTCCGCGCGCTGGCCGAAGGGCTCCGTAAGGAACAACAGGACATCAGGGTCACCGTGATCAGCCCGTCGTTCACCGAATCCGAACTGAACACGCTGGGCGGCGATCCCGGCACCATGGCCTGGGCACGCACCATGGCGGACAAACTCAACATGCCGACGGGCACCGTAGCCGACGCCATCGCCTACGCGATCGAGCAACCCGCCTCCATCGACGTCAGCGAGATCGTTGTCCGCCCCATCGCCGAAGCCGCCGCCTGACCCGATTGCACCCGGGAACCGAACGACGTTCCCGAGGCCCACGCCGCCCCGTGGGCAGGACAAGGAGGCGAGGTGTGATCATTCCGGGTGACGCGAGCGGAGCCAGGCCGCCGCTCTGCGCGCTGATGCGCGGGACAGCCACGCGTCCTGGACCACCTCGGCCAGTTCGTTCCGGGTGAGCTCACCGATCCGGCCGGCCCGCAGCAGCACAGACGGGTGACCGTCGAAGTGCGCGGTGGTGAAGAACCGCGACGCCTCGTCCTGAACCAGTGCCTGCTTGTCCGCCTCGGACTCGACCCAGAAGACGATCACATCCGCGTAGCGCTCCCCGGTGTCGGGGTCGACCGCGTCCGGTCGTGGGGTGCGGAAGAAGACGAACGACTTGCCGCCCACCTGGTAGACCGGATTGTCGCCGGTCCCGTACTCGACGGTGACGTGCGGCATGGCCAGAGCCAGCTCGTGCACGTCCTCGACGC
>Ga0310811_10010373_pt1 | contig 12035 bp, 9 predicted proteins | sample YCmetagenome_FD_207642 | JGI IMG/M metagenome (GOLD analysis project Ga0310811, IMG submission 207642) | Soil microbial communities from experimental microcosm in Duke University, North Carolina, United States - YC | ecosystem: Engineered > Artificial ecosystem > Soil microcosm > Unclassified ...
GTATTGGCCCAGCCGATAATCCGACATGAAGTAGTAGTCGGAGAGCAGAACGCCGTCCCAGCCCCAGACCCATTTGTCGTTCAGCGCGAACTGGCCCTTGGTCTCGATACCACCGCGGAACTGCTTGTCGCCGGGTTCGCCGGCGAAGGCTGACGGGTCGGTCTGATCGATGCCATAGGCCCGGATCTGGTACGATCCGTTCAGCAGCCGCTGCCGGAATTCCGCCTGGAACAGCACGCCCTGATTGGTGGTGAAGCGCGGGTTGAAGGTGGCGTCATAGTCCGGCGCGATCGCCCAATAGAACGGGACTTCGACGCCATAGCCGAACGTCGAATAGGTCGTGAAGGCCGGCATAAGGAAGCCGGTCTTGCGCTTCACAGTCGGATCCGGCGTCGACAGGTAGGGCAAGTAGATCAAGGGAACGCCGAAGAACTCGATATCGGCATCCTCGAAATAGAGCATCTTCTCCTTTTGGTCGTGGATGATGCGCGCACCCTTGACCTGCCAGAGCGGCGGCTTCTTCGGATCGTCCCTGCAAGGTTCGCAAGCCGTGTAGACGCCGTTCGCGAACACCGTGTAGTTGCCGCTGGTGCGGTCGGCACGGGTTGCCGCCATCCGCGTATGGTCGGCGGTGTCGGCACGCAGCGAATCGACGAACCCGTCGCGGTAGTCGTCGCTGAGATCCATGATGTTGGCGTAGGTGATCTTGCCGTCCGCATCGGTCATGCGGATATTGCCCTCGGCATGAAGGCGCTTGGTCTTCTGGTCGTAGATGACCTTGTCGGCCTCGACGCTGGTGCCGTTATAGAACAGCTGCACATTGCCGACCGCCGATACCCGCGAATTGTTGTAGTCGTAATCCACCTCGCTGGCCTGGACCAGCATCTGGCCGTCGCTTGGAGGCCGTGGCGGGACCGGCCGCGGGGGGACCGGGTTGTATGTAAAGCTTTGGGCAGCCGCAGGCGTGCTGACGGCCACGCCAAGCGCGCCGGTCAAGGCAAACCCGGTGAGAACGCTGAAAAGAACCCCCAGGATACTGGTCGAGCAACTGCGATAACGGCGCACGGATGTGCTCCGCCTGAACGCAGGCGACATTCTCTGGCGGACGGCGACAGCAGCCACTATCCGTCCTCCTGGTACAACAAGGCCAAAAAACCGGTGAGGCCGCCAACGATGACGGGCAGCCACGCCGCAGCGATCGGATGCATCAAGTTGGCCTTGCTCAAATCCTCGGTTACTTTCGACAGAACGTAGAGCAGAAAGCCCGCGCCCACGCCACTTAAAACCATCTTTTGCACGCCGCCCATCCGGAAGAAGCGCAGACTGACGGAGGCAGCCAACATCACCATTGCAGCCAGCAAAAACGGCTGCGCGATCAACTTGTGGTACTGCAGCCGATAGCCAGCGGTCTCAAATCCGGAGTTCTCGGAAGACCGGATGTAGGACGGTAGTTGCCAAAAAGACACAGTTTCGGGGGTGGAGAAGGTGTTGCGAACCTGGGCCCGAGTGAGTGTGGTCGGCAGGATGTAGGTGTCCTGGTCGATCGGCGGGGCGTCGAGAGCGAATCGGCGCACTGATTTGAACAGCCAGTGGCCGTCCTCAAGCGTCGCTTCGCGCGCTTCGATTCGCTCCTTGAACTGGTTGGCGGTGTCGAAGATGAATACCGTGAGCCCGGTCAGCCGGATACCCTGCTGCTCGCTACGGGCTGCATTGATGATGGCCTGGCCGTCGCTATTGACCTGATTGATCCAGAAGCCGGAAGCATCCTGCAGGCCGCCTCCCGGCGTAGACCCGAACAGCTCTGCCTCCATCCGCTTCGAGATCTCGGTCATGTCGGCGGACATCGGATTATAGACTGTGGTCGCGAAGATGCCGAGGACGATCGCACTCACGAGCGCCGGCGAGATGAATTGCCAGGCGGATATGCCGGCAGCGCGCGCAACCACAAGCTCCAGCCGTCTCGACAGCGCGAGGTAGCAGGTCATCGCTCCGATCAGCACACAGAACGGCGTCAGTTTCTCCAGCAATTGCGGCACTCGGAACAGAGATGTTTCGGCCACCGCGATTGCGGAGACGTGAGCCAGTCCGGACGTTCTGCGGACCATCTCGATATAGTCGACGAGCACCAGCAGCACGAAAATGCCGGCGAACACGCCAAGCGCCGCGACGAGGAAGCGGCCGGCGAAATAGCGCCCAAGCGTGTTGGTGACCATGCTCATGTTGTGGCGGGCCGTCGTCGGAAGAGCTGAAGGAGGCGTGCGTTGGATTTGTTGATGGCTTCGATCAGGCCCGCTGGCGGTTCGATGACCGAGCCCCAGACAATAATCCATAAGCCGCCGCCGATTCCCAGTGCCAACATCAGATATTGAACGGCAACAGCCATCGGTGACTTAACGGCCATGACGGAGCAGGCGAATCCGATCGTGCGCAGTCCGAACACGGCAATGATGGCACAGGTGATCGAGAAGTTGCGGCTCTGACGTGTGGTCCGCGGCGTGCCCAGGAAGGCGAAGGCGAGGGCCGCAAACGCAAACGGATAGATCGGCGCCATCAAACGATCATGGATCTCCTGCCGGAACTGGCCGGGGACCTGGACATAAATCGGATCATTCGGTTTCGGGTCGAGCAATTCCCAGAAGTAGCGCTCGCGAACGCCGAACTCGATATCGTGATTCTGGCTCGAAAATTTCGACATGTCGAAAGCATAGCGCTGGAACGCAACGAGCGCCGGGTCGTGTTTGCCGACCTCGAAGCGCTCAAGATTGCCATCCTCGAGAACCAGGAACGAGCCGCCGTCATTCTTCAGCACCGTACCGTGATCGGCGATGATCGTGACTCGTTCCTTCGGGTCGCGGCGGTCATCAACGAAAATGCCTGAAAGCAGGCCGCCCGGTTTGCGCTCCCGGATCCGGATGGTCAGGTTCTGGTCAAGCTGAGCGAATCGGCCAGGCTGCAGAATGTTGGTGAGGACGTCGGCGGTGATCTCAGCATCCCATTGCTTGATTCGACGCAAGCCATCGGGCGCCAGATAGATGGCGATAAAGGCAACCATCAGCGACACCACGCAGGTGGCATAAACGAATGGACGGAATAGCCGGAATGGCGAGAAGCCGGCCGCGTTCATCACGATGATCTCGGAATCGGTCGCAAGCTTGTTGAGCGTGTGCGAAACCGCGATCATCAGCGCGATGGGGGCGATGATCAGCACCAGCGACGGAATCACCAGGCTGGTGAAACCGAGGAAGGTCAGGATGGTCTGGCCCTGGCTGGTCATCAGGTCGATGCCGCGCAACGCCTGGGTAATCCAGATCACCCCGGTGAGGCTGACCAGGACCACCGCAAACGACGCCAGGGTCGTGCGGAATATATACCTGTCAAGCGACCCCATTTTACCGCACTAATCCCGCCTCGCAGGCTGGAAACACGGGTGGCGACCCATCCTGGAACCAGGATCCCCTTGGGTCGCCGACGTTCCCTTCCAGCCGGCTCACAACTCTCATTACCATCCCTTTGATCCTTCAACAAAATGGCTGACCCGTGGCACGGTCCGGAGATGGTTAATAATTCGTTTTTGTGGCCTTGCCGCCACGCCAGCGCTTTGCAGTGTTGCGACTTGCAGGCCATAGTGTTGCCGGGACGTGTCTTGACGGATGTGTCGCACAGCCAAAGAGAACATCGACCGGGTCTTCAGCCCTGCCTACACCCCTGATTTTTGGAGGATTTGCTTATGCCCGACGCCGTCAAGGTCGGCTTCGTTCCATTTTCCGCTGCCGTGCGTGGCATTCTTGTCGTGTTCTGCGATGACGCGCTGAAATTTGGCGATGCAGCCCGAAAGGCGCTGGGGTCGGCTGCCGGACTGGTCGGGCGCGCCGCAGCCACCAGCCAGTTCAAGGGAAAGAGCGGTTCCGTCCTCGATCTGTTGGAGCCGCAGGGCCTCAAGGTCTCCCGGTTGATCGTGGTCGGCACCGGCAAGCGGTCGGCGGTCTCGGAAAGCGATTTTCTCAAGTTTGGCGGCGTGATCGCCGGCAAGCTGCGGGCCGGCGGCGAGGCCGTGACTGTTGTCAATGACCTGCCCGATGGCGCGATGACGCCTGAGCAGGCGGCGGCGATCGCGGCAGGGATCCGGCTGCGGGCGTACAAATTCGATCGCTACAAGACCAAAAAGAAGGATGGCGAGGATGCCGCTTTGCGGGCCGACATATCAATGGCTGTCGCCGACGTTCCGGCCGCGCGGAAGGCGTTTGCGCCCGATTCGCAGATCGTTGACGGCGTGATCTTGGCCCGCGAGCTCGTCAATGAGCCGCCGAACGTACTTTACCCCGTTGAGTTTGCCCGGCGCGCCACCCAGCTGCGCAAGCTCGGTGTCAATGTCGAAGTGCTCGACGTCAAGGCGATGACCAAGCTCGGCATGGGCGCATTGCTTGGCGTCGCCCAGGGATCAACCCATCCGGGCCGCACCGTGATCATGCGCTGGAACGGCGGCAAGCGGGGCGAGGCGCCGGTGGCGTTCGTCGGCAAGGGCGTCTGTTTCGATACTGGCGGCATCTCGATCAAGCCCGCTGGAAGCATGGAAGAGATGAAGGGCGACATGGGCGGCGCCGCCTGTGTGGTCGGGTTGATGCAGGCGCTGGCTGCGCGGAAGGCAAAAGTGAATGCGGTCGGCGCGATCGGTCTGGTCGAGAACATGCCGGACGGCAATGCGCAGCGTCCCGGCGATATCGTCACCTCGATGTCCGGCCAGACCATCGAGATCATCAACACCGATGCGGAAGGACGTCTGGTCCTGGCCGACGTGCTCTGGTACGTCGCCAAGAAATTCAAACCGAAATTCATGGTCGATCTCGCGACTCTTACCGGCGCGATCGTGGTGGCGCTCGGGACCGAATATGCCGGCCTTTTTTCCAACAATGACGAATTGGCCGAACGGCTGATCAAGTCGGGAAGCGCGACCGGAGAAAAGGTCTGGCGCATGCCGCTCGCTCCGGCATATGACAAGATGATCGACTCGCAATTCGCCGACGTGCGCAACACCGGCGGTAGCCGCAATGGCGGCTCGATCACCGCCGCGCAATTCCTGCAGCGCTTCGTCGATGACACGCCGTGGGCGCATCTCGACATCGCGGGAACTGCGATGGGCGCGCCGAAGACCGACATCAATCAGAGCTGGGGTTCGGGCTACGGGGTTCGTCTGCTGGAGCGGCTGGTTGCCGACCACTATGAAGCCAAGCGATGACTGAGGTTTTATTTTACCACTTGCAGGACATGACTCTCGAAACCGTTCTGCCGCCATTACTCGAGAAGTCGCTCGAGCGGGGCTGGCGCGCGGTAGTGCAGTCGACCTCCGAGGAGCGCGCTGACGCGCTCGATGCCCATTTGTGGACTTATCGCGACGATTCGTTTCTGCCGCACGCCACATGGCGTGTCGGCGACGTATCCGATCAGCCGATCGTGCTGATGGTCGAACCGGGCAATCCGAATAATGCCAAGATCAGATTTCTGGTCGATAACGCGCCTTTGCCGGACGACTCCTCAAGCTATGAACGGCTGGTACTGGTCTTCAACGGCGACGATGGCGATGCGCTGACGGCGGCGCGCAGTGCCTGGACCGAGTGCAAATCGCATGGCTTCGAGGTCACTTATTGGCAGGCGGACGAACGGGGTCGCTGGCAGCGCCGGCAGTAGCGATCGATGGCAATTAATGATAATTTGTGGTTATCCGGGCAGGGGGCTTGGCAAGCCACGGTCGCGCCGCAAAGTGATGTTGGGACAGCCGCTTAGGAGCGGGTGAGGGACGGTTGATCGTGGGAAACGGGAACTTTCATCGAAAGCAATGGCTGGCCTTGGCCCTGCTTGCGCCGCTCCTTGCAGGCTGCTCCGGCGCCAGCATGAGCGACATGTTCCAGTCCGATCTGCTGACGCGTGACGCTAATTGGTTCAAGCGCACCGGCAGGCTCACGATCGAGAACGTCTCGGTCCCGCCGCTCAACCCGGACAAGCCGATTACGGCAAACGATCTCGTTAGCCCCGAGGGAATGTGTCCGGGCATGGCGCCTCCTGCGGACGCCAACGCATCGGCGGACGGAGCTGCTGCCACCACGCCCCCGGCCGTGACCGGCAGCGTGGCGCTCGGCCACACCGAATGTGACGTGGTGCGTGCCGTCGGCGTCCCCAACAATGTCAATATATCCAGGAACGAGCGCGGCGATCGCCTGGCCGTGTTGACCTATAATCAGGGGCCGCGGGCAGGCGCCTACACCTTCGACGCTGGTCGCCTGACCTCGATCGAGGGCGTCGAGGCTCCAGCGCCGGAGCCGAAACGGAAGGCGGCGAAGTCGAAGGCGAAGCCCAGGAAGAAGCCGGCTCAAACTTCGAGTTGATCATCCGCGCGGCAATTGTCGCGTTCGCTTTTTCTCTAATCCGCAGCGTCCTCATAGGCCGAGCTTGCCTCCAGCCATTCCTCCTCGACGCGCTGTAATGCATCGGTGGCTCCGGCGCGCGCCTTGCTGAGCTGGGCTGCCTGCTTGGGATCGCGGGTGAACAAGTCCGGCAGGGCGAGAGCGGTGTCGATCTTGGCGATGATCTCGCTGATCCGCGCGATTTCGGCCTCGGCTTGCGAGATGCGCTGCTTCAGGGGGCCGCGCTTGACGGTCTTGCCGCGCTGCGGCTTGTCGCCGCCGTTGTCACGTGCACCATTGCCATCGCGCGCCCCGCTCCGTGAGCCTCGCGCCGACAGGATCACGCGCCGATAGTCGTCGATATCACCGTCAAAGTTCGTGACGGCCTGGTCGGCGACCACCCACAATCGATCGGCGCAGGCTTCGATCAGGTAGCGGTCGTGCGAAACCATGATGACCGCGCCGGGAAACGCATTGATCGCTTCTGCCAGGGCGGCTCGGCTGTCGATGTCGAGATGGTTGGTGGGCTCGTCGAGAATGATCAGGTTGGGACCATAGAATGTCGCAAGCCCCAACAGCAGCCGCGCCTTTTCCCCGCCGGACAGGCTTTTGACGATGGTGTCGGCGGCCTTGCCCGAGAAACCAATCGCGCCGGCGCGGGCGCGCACCTTGCTCTCCGGCGCATCCGGCATCAGCCGCCGAAGATGATCATAGGTCGAGGCTTCGAGCTCGAGCTCATCGACCTGATGCTGGGCAAAATAGCCGATCGAGAGCTTGTCCGCGCGCGTCACCTGGCCCGAGAACGGCGCAAGCTTGCTGGCAAGCAGCTTCACCAGCGTCGATTTGCCGTTGCCATTGGCGCCGAGCAGGGCGATCCGGTCGTCGGTGTCGATGCGCAGCGTGACGCGATTGAGCACCGGCTTTTTCGGATCATACCCGACCGAAACGTTGTCGGCCGCGATAATCGGCGGCGATAGCATCTTCTCCGGAGTCGGGAACGTGATTTCGTGCACATCCTGGGTCACCAGAGCGGTGATGGGCTTCATCCTCTCCAGCATCTTGACCCGGGATTGTGCCTGGCGGGCTTTCGTGGCCTTGGCCTTGAAACGGTCGACGAAGTCCTGCAGCCGCTTGCGCTCGTCGGCCTGGCGCTTGGCGTGCTTGGCGTCCAGCATTTCGCGGGTGGCGCGCTGCTCCTCGAACGAGGAATAGTTGCCCTTGTAAAGCGACAGCTTGCCGCGATCGAGATGCAGGATCTGGTCGACGGACGTATCGAGGAGGTCACGGTCATGGCTGATCACGATCACCGTGCGCGGGTAATTCGCCAGATGGTCTTCCAGCCACAGCGTGCCCTCGAGGTCGAGATAGTTGGTCGGTTCGTCGAGCAGCAGCAGGTCGGGCGCGGCGAACAGCGTCGCGGCCAAGGCGACGCGCATTCGCCAGCCGCCGGAAAATTCCGAGCAGGATCGCGCCTGGTCGGCGGTTGAAAATCCGAGGCCCGACAGGATCGCGGCGGCGCGGGCAGGTGCAGAATGCGCGTCGATATCCACCAGCCGGGTTTGGATATCGGCGATGCGGACCGGATCATGCGCGGTTTCGGCCTCGTGCAACAAGGCCGCCCGTTCCCGGTCGGCCTTCAGCACGACCTCGATCAGGCTCTCGGGCCCATCGGGAGCTTCCTGGGCGAGACTGCCGATGCGCCAGCGTGGCGGGATGGTGATGCTGCCGGTTTCGGTCGCCAGCTCGCCACGGATAGCGCGAAACAGCGTCGATTTGCCGACCCCGTTACGGCCGACAAAGCCGACCCGCGCACCGGGCATGATCTGCGCGGTGCCGTGATCGATCAATAGCCGTCCGGCAAGGCGGATCGAGATGTCGGTGATGGAAAGCATGCGGCCTTGTCACCAAAGCCGCCACCAAACGCAAGGGGTTCTCGGCGAGACCTTCAGAGGTTCGGCTCGAACGCCACACCCTGGCATCCGAATCGAACCTAATTGTGTGACGAGTCCTCATCGTCGCGCTTGCGCAATTCATCCATCAAATGCCGCAGGTGGGATGAGAGAGCGGACGTCTCGGGGCGTAAATTCTGCTGAAGCCGCTCGCCGATTGCATTGCAAATGGACCGGCAGGTCGCGTGATCGATTTCTTCAAAGGGCTCGATGGTCCTGCTGTTCATAGCGAGTTCCGCGCCGCTTGAGTTGAGCAATAGCTTTGCCTCACCAAGTCGCGGCCTCGGAGATTGTTTCGGCGCCAGCAGCCGGTTGCCGGGTTTCTGGTAAAAATTGAATTAAAGCCGTGGGATCGGTTCAAAGCCGGAAACCCCGGCCGTCCGACCGGGGTTTCCTTGTCGTCTCTGATCCGCCGATTGCCGTCAGGTCATGATCCGCTCAGGTGAGATCCGGATCATGGGTCAGTAGCAGCGGTTGACCACGCGCCAGCGGGGTCCCCAGGGCGTGGCCACCCATCGGCGCACATAGCATCCGCCATAGCCGGGGCCGCCGACATAGAAGCGCGGGGCGGCGCGCCATCCCCAGCCGCCGTGCCAACCGCCATGCCAGCCACCATGGGGTCCAACCCAAGCCGATGCCGAAGTCGGTGCCAACGCCACCGCGCCCAGCGAAGCAGCAGCGAATGCGACAAGCGAGAATTTGCGCAACATGGTCATCTCCATAAGTTTCAGCGCTTTTGGCGCTGCAGGTCAGCTATCGAGGCCCTGATGTCTTCCCTCGGAGGCATTGGGGTCGCGTGCAGCCTATCCTGGCGAAACTGAACCGGAGCGGCACGGCCGTGTCAGACTGGGTTCACCTGGGTGAAATCCTTGTAATTTCGCGGGCTGCGTCGTCTTCGCCGCGCCCTCGGAGCCCGGCACGCGACGATGGTCCTCGGGATCGCTTGCCGTTCCCCGGTCGCGCCGATATAAGCGCGCGCAATCCTCCACCACCGTTTCCAAGGACGAAATCATGGCCATCGAACGCACCTTCTCGATCATCAAGCCCGACGCGACCGAGCGTAATCTGACCGGCGCGGTCAATGCGCTGATCGAAAAGGCTGGCCTGCGGATCGTGGCGCAGAAGCGCGTCCGCATGACCCGCGATCAGGCCGAGACCTTTTACGGCGTTCACAAGGCGCGGCCGTTCTTCGGCGAGCTGGTCGAATTCATGACCTCCGGGCCGGTGGTCGTGCAGGTGCTCGAAGGCGAGGGCGCCGTGCTGAAATACCGCGACGTCATGGGCGCGACTGATCCTGCGAAGGCTGCCGACGGAACCATCCGCAAGCTGCACGCCAAGTCCATCGGCGAGAATTCGGTGCATGGTTCGGACGCCCCGGAAACGGCCGCGGTCGAAATCGCGCAGTTCTTCTCCGGCAACGAGATCGTCGGCTGAGTTGCGCCAGAGCGCTCGCGGCATTCACCGACGGCGGCCGCGAGCGCTGCTGGAATCGGATCGATAGGGGCGGATTGTGAGCTTGCTGACGCAGGTCTTTGATCCCGCCAATTTCAGTGCGTTCGTGACGCAGTTGCAGGTCGACCTGCAAACGCCGGCCTTCTGGCTTGCGGTCGGCAAGATCATCTGGATCAACGTACTGCTGTCCGGCGACAACGCGCTGGTCATTGCGATGGCCTGCCGCGGCCTGCATGGGCGCAATCGCCTGTGGGGCATGGTGATCGGCGCCGGCATCGCCGTAATCCTGCTGATCGTCTTCACCGGCATCATCGCAACGCTGATGGTGCTGCCTTATCTCAAGCTCGTCGGCGGCATTGCCCTGCTCTTCATCGCCGCCAAGCTGCTGGTGCCCGAGGACGAGGACGACCAGATCGCGGCCGGAACCACGCTCTGGCACGCCATCCGCATCGTCGTGATCGCCGACATCGTCATGAGCCTGGACAATGTCATCGCGGTCGCCGCGGCGGCGAACGGCAAGATTTCGCTCCTGGTCCTAGGCTTGGCCATCAGCATTCCCGTGATCATCGCCGGCGCCGCGCTGATCATGATGGTGTTGGATCGTTTCCCGATCCTGATCTGGCTTGGCGCCATGCTGCTCGGATGGATCGCCGGCGGCGTGATCGCGAGCGATCCGGCGGACCATCCGTTCCTGCAGCGCCTGATCGACGGCCGCATCGAGTTCGATTTCGACGCGACCTCGACCCTGCTGCACTGGTCGCCGCATCTGCGCCTGGACGGGGATCTTCTCGAATATCTGAGTTCAGTGCTGGGCGTGATCTTCGTGCTGGTCGTCGGCTCGGTCTGGCGCCGGCGTAAATTGCGGCAGATGAAGGATGTCGCGCTTGAGCCCCCGCGCGAGGCGGTTCAACCGGCCGACCACTCCTGATCCGCGCAGTCTCCGATTAAATTGTCAAACAGCCTGACGGGGTTGTTAGGTGAGCGCGACTTTTATCATCCGTCATCCGCGGGCTTGAGCTGCGCATCCATCAAGAGAGATGCTTGTTGGGTTGATGAGTTGCCGCCGGTTCGTCGGACACAGGCCGGCGTTCTCGCGGCCAAGATTGCCCGAGCTTTGCGTTAAGAGTCACCCTTCTTCATTGAGAGGGCGCAGGGAAGGCCGGATGCCGGCTGGCACCCGCGGCCCCCGTGCGAATAGGAAATGCACGGGGCAGGAACCACAGGTTCAGCCTGATAGCACCCGGCCTTCCCTGCGCAATGGTTTTACGGCTTACTCCGGGCTCTCCTTGGTGACCGGGCTTTGTTGTCACCATCATCAGCGCGATGCGCGAGCATCGTCGCCAACTTAGCGCCAGCGTCGGGGCGCCAGGACCACACGGCTTCACCGTCCGCGAGACCTCGTTCGTCCGCACCCCACAAAAGGATGCTGCGAAATCTCGCGGCCACCGCTTCCCACCTCCACGTTCGTGACGATCGCGAAACGCCCCTCTTCATGAGGCGGGATGCGCGGCACATGCAGCTGATTTGGGGTGAAGAGGAAGCAGGATATTTTCGGCGCGAGGGCTGGACGAGGCGGATCAGATTGATGCGGCTTAAGAAATCTGGTTTTGTGCGCGGCGGAGTTTGCCGGTGATCCGGGGCAGGGCGAGCTGATAGACGGTCGCATTCGATGGCCGCGGCGCGTGTGCGTAACGCTCGCAAGCAAACCATCACCTTCAGCTGTAAGGTTGTAGCCGGCTAAAATGCCCCGATGGGCTCGCCCCGAACTCATGAATTGTGTATTCAGGTTTGCGCGAGTGATCGAGGTTTTGTCGCGGTGTCATGCGATGATAGACGAAAAAAAGCTCGAGGAGCGCCTGGTCGCGCTCGAAGCCGCCAAATCGTGGAGCCCGCGTGTCGTCTCGCGGCTGGAGACGCTGCTGCGTTCCGGTACGGACGAGGCACTCTACCGCATCAATCCGATTCAGTTCGCCACTGAGAAATCGATTGCCGAGGCTGAAGGGATCGATCTGTTCCTTTATGCTTGCGTGGCAGGGCTATTCGACATGGACTGGCAACTCGTTTGTCCAATGTGCTCCGATGTCGTCGAGAGTTTCCGAAGTCTGCGCAGACTGCACACGCATTTCCACTGCCACCTCTGTCAGAGCGATTACGACGCCGCGCTCGATGATTACATCACGGTGACGTTTACGGTTTCGCCCGCGGTGCGCAGCATCCGCTTCCATGCGCCGGATGCGCT
>Ga0310811_10010374_pt1 | contig 12034 bp, 13 predicted proteins | sample YCmetagenome_FD_207642 | JGI IMG/M metagenome (GOLD analysis project Ga0310811, IMG submission 207642) | Soil microbial communities from experimental microcosm in Duke University, North Carolina, United States - YC | ecosystem: Engineered > Artificial ecosystem > Soil microcosm > Unclassified ...
TTGACTGGGGTGATGCCTCTAAGCCGCAGCTGAAGAGTCAAGCATTCACGGGTGTCGTAGCAATCGACCACCCATATCAAAAGGCTGGTATTTATACGGTATCGGTTACGGCGACGGATGCAAATGGTGTGGCGGCATTTTTGCAAGTGGTGGCCGTATCAAGCGGCAAGGTTGACGGATCTACCGGTGTAGGTGGGTTGGACGGCTCGGGTGGAGCCGGTACGTCAAAAGTAACAGCGCCACCCCAGGTACTCTGGACACCCACCCTTACAATGTTTGGTTTGTTCTTTCCGACATTCTGGCTAGGGAGGCTTAGTCAGATGGTATCCATTCGTAACAAAATGCTTAAAGAGCGTGATACATTTGCTCAGAGCAAAAACAAGTAACCTGTGGAAAACTTTTATATAATATTGTTGACAAGCATGAGCAGTATTGTGATATACTAGCCTTGTCAAGAGAAGACAAAACAAATATTTCTTTAAAAAACGTGAGGAGAAGGAATATATGGGTTCCTTTAGGGTACTTAGCCAGCGGACAGGCCGCATGGCTACTTTAGCGGCATTGGTGGTCGCTACATTAGGTCAAGGGATGTTGCCGGCATTAGCATCAGCTGATGCGGTCACATCGCGTTCAATTGCACTAACAAGTTCGTCGGCGGGAGCAACGGGCGTGTCATATAAAGTTGGGTTCACAGCAACAACAGCCGCGGGTGCATATGTAGTTGAGTTTTGTGATTCACCGCTTATTCCATCAACATGTAATGCTCCAGGTGGGTTTGATGCATCAAGCGCAGCTCTCGGTGCTGCCGGCACAACAGCAACAGCGCTAACCGCTTCAACTAATAAACTAATTGTTACAAATACAATTGCAGCAGCCGGCTCAGTAACTGACACCTTTACGGGTATCAAGAACCCAACTACAGCGGGTACTGTGTATGCACGTATCGTGACTTATGACACAGAACCACACGCGTCGACAGAGTACACCTCTACTGCACTTGGTAGCGATGCCAAGGATCAAGGCGGTGTTGCAATGGCAATCACCAACGATGTTAACGTATCGGGTGTCGTCAACGAAAGCATGACATTCTGTGCAGCTAAAGTCGCGATCACCGCTGATTGTGCAAACGCAGCGGCTAACGCGCCTTCAATTAAACTTGGTAACGGAAGTGGCGCACTTGATTCGCAGGCTATTTACACCGGAGATGTTTACACGCAGATTTCTACAAATGCCGCGAGCGGTGCAGTTGTAAGCCTAAAGAGCGATGCAAACGCCTGTGGCGGTCTACACCGTGTAGGCGATGTGTATGATGTCAACCACTGCTTCATCAAACCTACCGACGGAACGCATCCTGTAGCTCTAGGCACTCCATACTTTGGCATCAAGACGAGTGCGGACGACGTAGATGCAACAAATGGCACATTCCAAGCGGCAAATGGCTACAATGCATCAAGTTACAAGTTGAACTTTGACAGCGTTAACCCAACCGCTCCTACTAGTGGTGTTACAAGCACATACGGTGACGAGATTCTTAACACGAATAACGCGCCAGCGAACAATCGCAATATGACACTTACATTTGGTGCTAGCGTATCAAACAATACGCCAGCAGGCACATACCAGGCAAAGCTCAGCCTAATCGCTACAGGTACATTCTAAAGTAGTTTGCCTAATAGAAAACAACACCCTTCGTCTTGAGGGGTGTTGTTTTTGCGGTAGTCTGCTATACTAAACATAAGTTTAGGTAATGGGGGAGTATACTGAGGTGGCTATGCAGCACATCAGAACAAACATCAAGTTTTTGGTACTTGCTGTAACGATGCTTGTTTCGCCGTTTATGGCAGTGTCACAAACAGCATGGGCGGTAACAGGCAAAAGTAATCCAGCTAACACGCTGAAAATATCACCCGTTCGTAGTGATGTCTCTATTAGTCCAGGTGAAAGTAAGATAATTGAAGTAACGGTGACTAATCTAACTGACGCCGATGTCGCCGTACAGCCATACGAGAACGACTTCATTGCGAAGGGTGAAGATGGAACGCCTGCGCTTATTTTAGACGATAAGCAGTACGCGCCAACACATAGTTTAAAGAAATTTATGGCTCCTTTGAGTGTGTTTACGGTAAAAGCACATCAGGCCGCAGTTGTAAAAGTTGCATTAAATGTGCCAAAGAGTGCACAGCCTGGTGGATATTTTGGTGCTATTCGTCTAGCGCCAGCCGATCCTACTGACGGTGGCCAGGTAGATTTGAGCGCAAGCGTTGCGTCACTTATGCTACTCACAGTACCTGGTCCAATGACCGAAAAACTCAACCTTACCGACTATAGTGTGCAGCAAAACGGTAAGAGTGGTACATACTTCCAGAACCCAAATAATCTTGCTTTTAGCTTCCGTTTCGAAAACAAGGGTAGTGTGCAAGAGGCACCGTTTGGTAACATTTCTGTAAAGAACGGCGATAAGGTTGTATATAGCCACGAATTTAATAGTCAAACACCACGCGACATGGTTCTGCCAGACAGTGCTCGCCGCTGGACCGTCCCGCTAGAGAATATCGGTACCTTTGGTTATTACACCATTGAAGGTACGCTTACCTACGGTAGTAATAACGAAACTGTGAATATTAAGCAATCGTTTTGGGTGATCCCATTTGCGATGATTATTGCCGGTATTGTTGGTCTGCTTGTATTGATTGGCGTCATTGTTGCGATTGTCGTATTCCTCAGGGGTTACAAGCGTCGAATCATCAACAATTATGGTCGTGGTGGGCGTAGGCGCTAGCATAGCCGACTGCCTTTTATAGGAAACGTTCGTTTGGATGTGTCTGTATAAATGGTTATGCGCAGCCTTATCAACAAAGATTCATTTATTAAACGAATGCCAGTGAAGGCGTAACTATACAGATAAATAGATCGGGTGGGGTACAATAAGGGTATGCGTAAAAGCGTAAGAGGTTTCACGATCGTCGAGCTTATTATTGTTATCGTCGTGATAGGTATTCTTGCGGCTATTACAGTCATTTCCTATAACGGTGTTCAAAAACGCGCGCTAAATAGCGCACGCCTCACTGAAGTAGAGGCTTGGCAAAAGCAGTTACTACTTTATTACGCGAACAATGGAACAGGAGTTGATGTAACATCTGGAAACTATTGTTTAGGATATGGCTTCCCAAGTGGCAAATGCCGTAATTACACAACAACGGGCACGTATACTTACAATCAGTCTGATAACGCCACGCTCATGGCTGAGCTCAAGAGCTCGAGTGGTTCATTGCCGACGGGCAATCGTCAGCCGGTCGGTAGCTATATTGGACCTTTTGTGAACATCTGGTCGGGGAATACAGGGTTTAGCTTATTTACGTTTCTCGATGGTGACGCATCAAGCTGCCTGCCACCTATGGTATATCTGTGGGATAATGGCGCTGGCGCGGTAATGTGCGAGCAAGACGTTTCGTACTCGTAATTATTTTGCGGTAAGATCGGAAACTATGGCAGGCTCGGATACTGGTGTCTCAGACGTCTTTGACCGTGCCTTGTCGCGTTCATTCATCTCACGCAAAATGTCACGCATTTCTATATTCGCGCGGTGGGCACGATACGTGGTAACGGCATTTACGATGTATAGAAGCACGATAATGATTGAAGCAATACTTGCGGTAATAGTGAATACTGTAATGAGTGTCGTAATACTCGATGGTAGTGAAAGAGAGGGGATATTTGTGCCACTAGAGTTGCCACTGAGCAGTGAATTAAGTGTTGAGTCCATACTAAAAGCATAGCATAAGCGGATTGCTATGGTACAATTGGCGGCAACAGCATGATTACATCTTCACTACTAAAGCAATTCCCGATTATATCGGACCAAGTCGATACACGCGAGTTGACAGCTATTTTAAATGAACTCGAAAAACTATTAGATCAAGGTAAGCGTGGGAATATTGTAGAGCTCGGGTGTTACGTGGGAACAACGTCACTATTTATTCGCCGACTAATGAACGCATATAATGCGAGCGATGAGTTTCATGTATATGATTCGTTTGAAGGCTTACCAGAGAAAACGACGCACGATATAAGTGTTGCGGGTGATCAATTTGTCGCCGGAGCGCTTCATGCGTCTCGCCGCACCCTACTTGATAATTTCAAAAAGGCACATCTTGAAGCGCCGATTGTACATAAGGGATGGTTTAATAACCTAACTTCAGCAGATATTCCTGAGGGCATTTTATTTGCATTTTTGGACGGTGATTATTATGAGTCAATTCGGGACTCCCTGAAGCTTATCGAAGCGAAGCTTCTGCCTGGCGCGGTAATTATTGTGGATGATTACGCAAGTGAGGCATTGCCTGGCGCGGCGCGCGCGGCGGATGAGTGGGCAAAGCGTAAATCGTACAAAGTACAGAGCATGGCGAGTCTTGGAATTATCCGCACCTAACGGCAATCCTTAAGTATTCGCTAAGATTTCTTTGTAACACTAAGAGTATACGATTAACGGGCGCATCTGCCCAATACAGCGACAGGAGTATACTAAAACCATGAAGATCTTAGTTGTTGACGATGAAATTCGAATCGCCCGAGCCATCAAGCAAGGCCTTGAACAAGACGGCTATGCAGTAGATCTTGCGTACGACGGCGAAGAGGGCTACAACTCAGCGCGTGCCGATGAATACGATTGTATCATCCTGGATGTCATGATGCCCGAAATGAACGGGTACGAGGTGTTGCGGAAGCTGCGCGATGATGGATATAAGACGCCGATTCTTATGCTGACTGCTAAAGATCAGGCGCGCGATGTTGTGAAGGGGCTTGATAATGGTGCCGATGATTACCTAGCAAAGCCATTTTCGTTTGAAGTGCTGGGCGCACGGCTTCGTTCGCTCTTGCGTCGTCCACACGATATGGTAGATAATGTGCTCGTCGCTAAAGATCTCGAGATGGACATTGTGCGCCGCGAAGTGCGTCGCCAGGGTAAGCTCGTGCAGTTATCGAGCAAAGAGTTTGCAATCTTAGAATATCTCCTCCGCAATAAGAACCGCGTATTATCGAAGACCAATATTATGACACACGTGTGGGATTTTGATGCAGATATTCTGCCAAATAATGTTGAAGTCTTCATTAATTACCTGCGCGGTAAAATTGATAAGCCGTTTAATGGCGAACCACTTATCCAGACGGTGCGAGGGTTTGGATACGTGATTCGGGATGAATAATGAAGCATCTTAAGCAGGATGTACTACGACTCGCCGGCACCTATCTCGCTATTATTATGGCGATGAGTGTCGGTTTTAGCGTTATTTTTTATAACGTTTCGGTTCGCGAACTTGACAGGCGACCACATGGCATCACCATTACTGATGTTGCTCAAGATCCTGACACGTTGCTAACATTCAATGATTACCTTGAGAATCGCGCCCAGGAAGCACGACTCTCACTGCTAGTTGATCTCGCGCTGGTAAACCTCCTTGCGCTGATATCGGGGGGTATCCTGAGTTATTTATTGGCGCAGTATACATTACGCCCGATTGAGGATAATATGGAGGCCCAAGCACAGTTCGTAAGCGATGCGAGCCATGAGCTTCGTACGCCGCTTACCGCACTGCGCACCGCTAATGAAGTAGCACTGCGTGATAAAAAACTGAAGATTACCGATGCAAGGGCAGTGATTGCAGAAAATATTGAGGATATCACCAGGCTTCAGTCGCTCACTGATTCAATGCTTGGACTACTTCGCGACGATACGGCAGATTTTCAGAGCGGCGTACAACTCACAGATGTTGTGAGCGAGGCGATGAATATGGTAGTAAGTCAGGCGCAAGCTAAAGATATTTCCGTTGAAGATGCGACTGGTAGTGCTACGTTGCACGGAAATGCTCGTAGTCTGACGCAGCTTATTACGATTCTTCTTGATAATGCAATTAAGTACAGCCCCGAGGGTAGTACCGTACATGTAGCAAGCGAAGTTCAGGCGCGCTCGCTTATTCTAACGGTAAAAGATGAAGGAATTGGTATGAATGACGAAGCGGTCAAGAATGCCTTTACGCGTTTTTACCGCGCTGAAGAATCTCGGAGTACTGCTGGCTATGGCCTAGGGCTGTCCATTGCGAAGAAAATTGTTGAAGCTCATCACGGAAAGATTACTATTGAGAGTACCCCAGGTAAGGGTTCAACATTTACAATTACGATGCCTTTAGCTTCTGCTTAGCCTCTTTTTTGCGTTCTGCGACGCTGCTCATAACGGCAGTAATGATGAAGATGAGCCCGATTGACCCTGTGAACCATTCAGCTGGTTCGATGTGGTATAACTTTACGAGCATAATGATACCGAGCACAAGAATTGCCCAGTGTGCGCCATGTTCAAGATAGCGATACTGGCTGAGCGTTTTAGCGCGGGTCAGGTAAATAGTAAGCGAGCGTACCCATAGCGCGCCCACACCAAGGCCGGCCATAATGAGTAGAACATTTGTACTAATTGCAAATGCCCCGATCACCCCATCAAGCGAGAAGGAGGCGTCAAGAATATTAAGATAGACAAACGATGCAAAGGCGGCCCCGCCGACCAAGTGATTGGCGTTTGATTGCTTGTTTGCAAAGTATTCACCGAATAAATCGAGTGCCATATGAAGCACGATACCGATAACTGCAGATATAAGCACGATAGATTTGTAATTTGCCCCAACAGTTGCATACAATCCAATTGCAACGAGCAACATAAGAAGTGTCCTGAAGCTTTCATAGGTGCCGAATTTAGAGAGCCAACGCTCTATGTAGCCGAGCCAGTGAATATCTTTGTTGCGGTCAAGGAAGTAATTGATACCAATCATAAGAAGGAAGGTGCCACCGAATGCGTTAATGATCGGCGCCGCCGTGTGCAGTGTTTCGGCGTAATGAACCGGGTGGTTTAATGCCATATCAACAACACCACCGAATAAATACGGCAAAAATAATACCAACGGTTAGGAATAATTGTTGCCAGAACTTCGACATGCGATCGAGAATTTTACTGTTGATGACCGCGTTATCGAAGCTGAAAGTGATCTCTAAGATAACTAAAATAAGAAAGATCCAGAGGTCGGCGAGCGGTGCGCGTAAGCCGATGAAGGCGCCGACGACGAGAGAAATAATAAGTGATGGAAGAAAAATACGAGGACTGGCGTTTTGTTGCATATGTTTAAGTATAGCAAAGCTTAGGTTTACAGTATAAACTATAAGAGATGATTACCTACTACCAACGAACCAGCGAAACAGCGGGTCTGACTGAGCAAGATCAGATTTCTTCAGGTAGCTGGGTGCGATCTGAGCGGCCGACAGCAAGCGACATCGAAACGCTCCACGAGTTTGGAATTGATGCAGATCTTTTGACTGACGCACTTGATCCTCACGAGGTGCCGCGTATTGAGCATGATGATGGCTGGACATATTTTATTACACGCGTACCGGATGTAGGTGATAATTTTAACGATTACACGACACCGATGATGTTTGCACTCGGCAAAGACCAAACCGTGACAGTGAGTCGTGACTCACTTGGCCGCCTGTGGTTGCCGTTTGTTGAAAAAGCAACAATCTCACCACAGCAACAGTCAAAACTTTTCTTAAGCATGGTAGAGGTCATTTTGCAGTCATACCAGCAGCGCGTGACGATGATTAATCGCCAGATGCGTGCAGTTACTAGTAATATCCAAAGCCTGCGTCCTAATGACATCTCAGTGATTGCTGAACACGAACGCAAACTTAACGATTACCTAGATGCACTTATCCCGACTAACACGGCGCTCGAGAAAACACTCAATCCTCGCTTTAATTTATTGCGACTCAGTGACGACGATCAGGATATGGTTGAGGATCTTTCTGTCGATATCGAACAGGTGATTGCACGATGTAAATCACTCTTGCGTACTATTACGAACGTGCGTGATAGCTATCGAGCGGTGATGGATACGCGACTAAACGAAACGATGCGCGTCCTAACAGTGGTAACTTTATCGCTTACTATTCCAACGATGATTTCAGGTGTATTTGGCATGAATGTTGTGCTACCAGTGGATATGCATAATGGCGCCATTTTTTGGATTGTCATTGTAGTGAGTCTCGTGGCTGCAGCAAGTGTGAGTACATATTTTTTGAGGAAACGGTAAATGTCACTTAGTTTAAATATCACCAACGAGTATTCTGCTCGTGCCAAATCACGTATTACAGTAATGACGGTAATTACCATATGCTTGGTAGCAGCCCTTGCAGTTGTCGCGATTAAGCTCGCAAGGGATGTGCAGGAACATGAAACACAGGGCGTAGACAGGCATATTCTTTTGACAATTCATCAACATGCGACGCCATTTCTTGACTGGATTGTTGTGCATACAACTAATATTGGTAGTCCGCTTGTTGTTGCGATTATTGCGTTTGGACTCGCTCTATACTTAGCCTATAGGAGGGATGTTGTACGCTTCTTAGTTCTTGGGGGCAGCTTAGTGGGGGCGGCAGGTCTCGCATTTATTATTAAGTCCACGATTGAACGTCCACGACCGCAGCTATGGCATCACCTTATGTCTGAGTCTGGCTTCTCATTTATCAGCGGGCATGCCACGATGAGTATGGCGCTTGCAGCGGCTATTATGGCTATCTTATGGCGCACGAAATGGCGCTGGCTTGCAATTATCTGTGGCATTTTTTACGCAGGTTGGGTAGGTTTTTCACGGCTATACCTCGGGGTGCATTACCCGACGGATGTTTTAGGAGGCTGGGTTGTAGCTACCGCCTGGGTGATGGTCGTTAGTCTCACAATTCGTTTAGTATTCGGCGACACGATTCGTATACCATTTACAAAAAAGTCTTGACGTACAAGTTATACAAGTATAACATAGTATCTATGGCTTTTGAGCATAATGTCAAACTAGCGGGCACGGTGACTGTTGGTCCTAAAGGGCAAGTGGTTATTCCGGCTGAAGTTCGCGAGCAGATGCAATTTGGGCCCGGTGATAAGTTAGTCGCGCTGTACATCAAGGATAAAAAGTCAGTGCTGCTTATTACCGAAGAACAAGCCCAGGCATTTGTTACCCACATGGGTGAACAATTCACACAATTTAAAAAAGACCTTGAGGAAGGAAAAGAATCGTAATGTTGCATCATTTCTCTTTGCGGCAAAAAATTATCGTTATGATTGCCGTAATGAGCAGCTTGCTACTTGTTGCACTCGATCAAACCGTGATCGCCACTGCATTGACGGCAATTGTAGGAGAATTTAAAAGCTATTCGAGCCTTGGCTTTATTGTAACCGCGTACATGCTTACGACAACTATTACCGTGCCGCTGGCTGGTAAATTGTCAGACATGTATGGGCGTCGTCCGATGCTTATCACTGGTGTTACTATTTTCACCGTCGGTTCATTACTATCAGGCCTTTCGCCATCTGTTGAATGGTTGATTGCCTGGCGAGCACTTCAAGGCATCGGCGGCGGTATTATTACCTCGCAGGCCTTTACGATCGTTGGTGACCTCTTTACACCGCGCGAGCGTGGTCGCTGGCAGGGTATGATCGGTGCCGTATTTGGCATGAGTTCAGTTATTGGGCCACTTATTGGCGGTTGGCTTACTGATAAGCAACACATTTTTGGGCTTGTGACCGACTGGCGCTGGACGTTCTTTATCAACGTTCCAGTGGGTATTGTCGCTGCAACGGTTATTATGGCAAACTTGCCTAATATCAAACACGACGCAAAACACTATCCAGACTACGCGGGTGCAGCTATTATGTCGGTAGTGCTCGCAGCTGTTGTACTTGCTGTCGATAACACAAAAGTTATCTTCAAATTCTTAACTGATACAGGTGTAGACCTAGGACTTATCCAGGGTACACTATGGGCGACCGTTATTTTGGGCACAGGTCTTTTTATTGCGGTCGAACGCCGCGCAAAGCAGCCGATTTTACCGCTTCGCTTCTTTAAAAAACAAGTGTACGCAAAACTAACGATTGTGACATTGCTTTTCGGTGCAGCATTTATGGGATCAATCCTGTACCTTACGCAGTTTAATCAGCAAGTGTATGGTGCTTCAGCTTCGCAGGCGGGATATATGCTTTTGCCAATGGTGGCCGGTATGATGATATCGTCAATCGGTACTGGTCAGATCGTTTCACGCCTTGGTCGTTATAAGGTGTTTATTGTGACTGGGTTTACTATTGCAACACTTAGTATTCTTTCACTCCTCACTCTTGGGCCCTCGTCTCCGTACTGGCACGAGGCGATTATTATGGCCTTCGCCGGCCTTGGCCTTGGTATGGCAATGCCGATTCTGAGTCTTGCCGTGCAGAACGAATTCGAGCACCAAGATTTGGGTGCAGCAACATCAAGTGTTCAGCTCTTCCGTGGTCTCGGATCTACGATAGGGACAGCTATCTTTAGCGGAATGCTTACCGCTGGCGTGTTGGCTGCAATGGGGAAGCCGGCTACAATTCCGTACATTCAAACCCTTCAGAAGTCTCCACAATCAGCGCAAATGCTTAGCGGTGATATCGATGCTGACGTACTGCTTCAGATCAATACCCAAAAGGATACAATCGCGAGTGGTGCAAATCGGGCGTTTGATGCGATTCCCGCTCCTGCAGTGCGTGATGCGGCTAAGAAATCGTTTGCTGATCAGCAAAGCAAGTATAGTACGGAAATCACTAACGCTTTCACGCAATCATTACATCGGATCTTTATGCTCGGCTCGGCTTTGATGGCACTCTCACTCGTGATTGTATGTTTCGTGAAGGAGCGTCCGTTACGAGATAGTGTAAATATCACACCATCAGAATAACAGATGAAATTGAGCAAGCACACCTGCTTATGCTTGCTCCATAAAGCTTCACTTTGATACAGTTACCTTTGGCTCAGAGATGTCTAACTACAGAGTAATCAAAGGTCGAATCATTTTCAGTAAACGAGCCAAAGGTAAAAAAGCACATGCCAATAGCAATCAAGTTTGCTCCATCACGGAGTAAAAAGATCGCGGTGGATGTGGTGCCTGCCAACTGGCAGCTGTATATCGCACACGACTAGCGTATAAGCTACAACCGCTCTAAATAAAGAGCAAAAACAATAAAATAATACACCCCAAGGCACCGGGGTGTATTATTTATATTTCTAGAGAATTACTTAGCGAGCATTCCGTTGTCTTGAAGCGCCGGCTTGATGACGAGCGTATCAAACGCGGTTACGTCACTCCAAACTGGCTGCGCTCCAGCTGTACCGTTTGGCACAAGCTTGCCGTCTTTAAAGTATTCGCTGCTTACTTCTTTGCCGTTAAGGTATAGGGTTGGGGTACCGCTCACACCCTGTTTTTTACCAAGCGCCATGTCGAAGTTGATTTTTTGGCTGATGCGAGTTGAATCGCTAGAGTCACCGTTAAGGACTGACTCGAGTTTATTTTTATCAATACCAACAGCATCAGCAAGGCCTACAAAATAGTTGGTACGGTCAGATCCAGTAAGCTGGTTCCATGAATCCTGGGTTTCGTAGAGCTTATTGTGCATTTCCCAAAACTTACCCTGTAGGTTTGCATCTTCGGCAACGGTCGCTGCAGCAAGTGCGTTAGGGTGAAGTGTCGAAAGAGGATAGTTGCGGAAGATGAATCCGAGTTGATCCTTATACTTTTCGGTCACTTGCTTGATGATCGGGTAAGCATCGCCACATCCTGGGCATTGGTAGTCACCATATTCAACCAAAACGACCTTGCTTTTCATGTTGCCAAAGGTATGGTCGGCGACCTTACCGTTGTCTTTTGTCGCATCTTGAATCTTGAGTGGGTCAACCTTTGATACGTCGACTTTGTTCAAGCTCGACATATAAATGAGTCCGCCAATAAGTGCCGCACAAATAACGGCAAATATAATCCACGCCTTTTTTGTCATATACAGAATTCTCCCTCGTTTATCTCTCTAAAGTATACCGCGGATTACGTAGCGCAGCAAGGTAAAGGTAGGGTACAATAAAACCATGCAGACGTTCATTATCATACTCTTTTGTCTCGCCGTCGTATTTTTGGTGCTGGTGGCGGGTATATC
>Ga0310811_10010375_pt1 | contig 12034 bp, 4 predicted proteins | sample YCmetagenome_FD_207642 | JGI IMG/M metagenome (GOLD analysis project Ga0310811, IMG submission 207642) | Soil microbial communities from experimental microcosm in Duke University, North Carolina, United States - YC | ecosystem: Engineered > Artificial ecosystem > Soil microcosm > Unclassified ...
TTTCGGTCTGCTGTGGCTATTGTGGCTGCCGCTTACCGCCGCAGATTATTTTTATTATCATCATCAATTAAGCATACACGTTTATTATCTTTTGTATCTTCTTTTAGCCGGGATAATCATCTGGATGTCGGCCAGGGCATTTTTAAAACAAGAAATAGTTGCATTGGCAGATAACGCCCCGGTGCCGAAACCAATATTACCGGCTGAACTGAAGCAAAAGGGCGCCTGGCTGAATAAGGCAGTAAAGGAAAACCGCTATTATGAAGACCCGGAGCTAAGCTTGGGCACACTTGCTGAAAAGCTCAACATTCATTCGCATGAGCTGTCACGGATACTTAACGTGGTCCTCAAAAAAAGCTTCAATGATTTCATTAATGAATACCGCGTTCGGGATGTAGCCCGGAAAATGCAGGACCCTAAACACGACCAGTTTACGCTGATGGGCATTGCATACGACTCCGGCTTTAACTCTAAAACCTCCTTTCATCGCATATTCAAGGAAATGACGGGAAAAAGCCCCGCAGAATATAAAACTGAACTGAAAAAAGAACTCCCAACTTATAACCTGGAACCTCATCTGCGAACAATGCCGGTAATATTGCGTCGTGAAACCACACCAAAGTGGTCTCCTGAAAAATTAAACCGCAATTTTATGTTTCGCAATTATTTTAAAACCGCCTGGAGAAATTTGCTGAAGAATAAGTTCTATTCAGCTATTAATATTGCCGGTCTTACACTTGGACTGGCTGTAGGTATCCTTTGATGGCTCTTACAAAAAAGCGAAGGACCTTTACCGGGTGGAACTTTGGGGTGGTACGGGCAGCAACAGGCAGATATTTACCATAGGCGTGGCACCGATAGGCCCGGCCTCTAAACAACAATTGCCCGATATACAGGATTATGTGCGCCTTACCGGGAATTCTGATTACTCGCTCTTTAAATACAAGGACAAGGTGTTTGGCGATGAGAGTCCGATCTATGCCGACCCATCGTTGTTTTCCATGTTTGATCTTAATTTGATAAAAGGCAACAATGCAAAGCCTTTTACAGATGATAATTCGGTAGTGATTAGCCAAAGAACTGCTGAGAAGTTTTTTGGTACCGAGGACCCGATAGGAAAAGTGATAGTAGGAGATAATAAGGTTAATCTTACTGTAAGCGGCGTAATGCCGAATATACCTAAGAGCTCCAGCTTTCAGTATGATATGGTGATGCCGATAAGTTTTCATTTCAAGGAGCAACTGGCGCAGAAGAATGACCTGAGCAATAATTACGGTTACCTGAACTATATCACCTTTTTGCAGATAAAGCCCGGCAGTGATTTGAAGAAGCTGGCCAAACAGATAACAGGTGTGCATTTGAAACATAGTCCCGGTGATACAGATGCAGATTACTTGTTGTTACCGCTTACCAAAATGCATTTGTATAATGCGGATATGACAGACAATGGTATTACAACGGTGCGCATCTTTATCGCGATCGCCCTGCTGATATTAGTGATCGCCTGCATCAACTATGTAAACCTGTCTACCGCACGGTCCATGTTAAGGGCAAAAGAGATCAGCATGCGGAAGATCATCGGCGCAGCCAAAATGCAACTGTTCATGCAGTTTATTATCGAAACGGCTTTATTGTTTATGATCGCTGCTCTGCTTGCTATAGGGTTGATCTACCTGTTGATGCCGGTATTCAATAAAGTATCCGGCAAGGACATGGCTTTTAACCTGGGCGATTACCATGTATGGTTGCTGCTTTTAGCTGCTATTACCGGGACATTGGCTGCATCGAGTATTTATCCTGCTTTGCTGTTATCTTCATTCGAACCATTGAAAGCTCTCAAGGGCAAAATATCGGCAAGCATGGGCGACGTGCTTTTTCGCAAGATATTGGTGGTTACCCAGTTCTCGTTTTCTATTATCCTGATTATTGGTACCATTGTGATCACCGGTCAGCTTAACTACATACGGACTACAGGTGTGGGATATGATAAAACGCACGTAATCACCTTCTGGATGCGCGATATGGGCGCACATTATGATGCCGCCAAAGCTGAGTTATTGAAGCAACCTGGTGTACTGGCTGTAACCCGTTCTAACCAGAACATCATCCACTTCCAGGGATTTACAGGAGATGTTGATTGGGATGGGAGAGACCCGAAACAAAATATCATTATGCATCCTATTGTGGTGGACCGCGACCTGGTATCTTTCTTCAAAATGAAATTGATAGCAGGCACATCCTTTACTGGTGGAAAAATGGATATGGCACATTATGTTTTGAATGAAACTGCTATTAAGGAGATGGGTATTAAAAACCCGGTAGGAAAACGCTTCCGGATGGGACCTACAACGGGTACTATAGTTGGCGTGGTAAAGGACTTTCATTACACTTCGATGAAGGAAAAGATAGCGCCATCAATTTTCTGGTATGCACCAAAGGAACTAAATAAAATATACATAAAAACCACCGGTACAGATGCTCCAAAGGTTCTGGCCGCGGCGGAAAAGCAGTTCAAACAATATAACGGCCAATATCCTTTCGGCTATGCTTTTTTGGATGATATGTTCGATAGCCTGTACCAAAGCGAACAACGCGAAGGAACTCTTTTTACGGATTTTGCGGCCATCGCCATATTTATTTCCTGCCTTGGGCTGCTGGGTCTGGCGGCCTACACAGCACAGGTACGTACCCGCGAGATCGGCGTACGCAAAGTATTGGGTGCAAGCGTAAGCGGCATAGTCAGGTTATTGGCTAAAGACTTTATCAAACTAGTATTCATCGCTATTGTTATTGCGGCGCCGTTAGCCTGGTTTTTTATGTATAAGTGGCTGCAGGATTTTGCTTACAAGATCAGTATCAGCTGGTCGGTATTTGCGCTGGCCGGTGGCATGGCTATCGTGATTGCTTTTATTACCATTAGCTTCCAGGCAGTGAAAGCGGCGTTGACTAACCCGGTGAAGAGCCTTCGCTCAGAATGATCTATGGCCCTATAAGAGAGCTCCAAAGTAATTCAAAACCGGACGTTAATACGTCCGGTTTTGTTACAAATGCACATTCTGGAAATTGTATAATTTTTTATCTGTCAATAAGTTAGTAATTTGGAACAGCAATTGAACTGACTGAATTACTTGAATCCGTACACCTTCCATATCAACCTGTATGACCTGGCCTTCCTGGGGGTAATATTCATTGGGCTGACTTTTGCCCTGCTGTTGTGGTTTACAAAAAGCATCAACCAGTCGGCAAACCGATACCTTGCGCTGGCTTTGGCTGTAGTTGTAACTCACCTGATGTGGATATTAGGTATCGACGTAAGGTTGGAGACCTACGTTCCTGAATGGAGCCTATTGCCGATGCAATTCTCATTGTCGCTTGGCCCGCTTATTTTCTTTTATGTGCTCAAAATTGCGCGGCCGGAATTTAAATTCAGGCGCCAGGATTTGCTGCATTTTTTGCCATTGTTATTGCAGCTTAGTGTGCATCTGTTAGAGGTTAAGGAAAGTATAAAAGCAGATACAGCCACTTACAATACTCTCATCTTTCACCTGCTGAATCCTGCGGTGCAATTGTTAACGTTTATTTCGGTAACTATCTACCTGCACAAATCATATCGGCTGATAGAACAATATTACCAAAGACTGAAATTTAATGGGGTAGACCGCTACCGCCTTGAATTGAGATGGCTGCATAGATTACTGACAAGCTTCGGAGTACTATGGGTGTTGTGGATACCTTTTACCGCGGCAGATTATTTTTATTACCATCGTCACCTGAACCTACATGCTTATTATCCTGTGTATTTCCTTTTATCAGCAATGATCATCTGGATGGCAGCAACAGCTTTTTTAAGACCACAACCAACCCTGCATGCAGATAATGCTCTGGTGTTAAAGCCATTATTACCGGCTGACTTAAAACAAAAGGGTACCTGGCTGAAGAACGCCGTTAGGGATAACCGCTATTACCAGGACCCGGAGCTAAGCCTCGGCTCACTTGCTGAAAAATTGGGCATACACACCCACGAATTATCGAAGATCATTAATATGGTCCTCAAAAAAAGCTTCAATGATTTTATAAATGAATACCGGGTGAGAGATGTGATATGGAAAATGCAGGACGCCTCTTTTGATCATATAACCCTGCTCGGTATTGCTTATGAAGCCGGGTTCAATTCTAAAGCCACATTCAACCGCATATTCAAACAGATGACCGGGGAAAGCCCAGTAGAATATAAAGCTAACCTAAAAAAAGGGGACTCATCTTATAACTTGAGGCGTAACGCCCAATTTGCCGCGATAATTTCGAATCATGGAACCACACCTAAGTGGTCCAAAGAGAAATTAAATCGCAGCGTTATGTTCAAAAACTACTTTAAAATTGCCTTCCGGAACTTTTGGAAACACAAGGTATTTACCCTGATCAATATTGTAGGACTCTCGATAGGCATTAGTGCCTCACTGGTTATTTATTTGATCGTTCATTACGATCTCACATTTGATAAATTTCATAAAGACGGCGACCGGATATTCCGTGTGGTATCCAACTTTAAATTCCAGGGTAATGTCAGCCATAGTTACGGTGTTACCGGCCCAATGGCCGCGGGGATAAAGAACAATGTTACCGGCGTTGAAATTATAGCCCCCTTGTATACATTGACGCCTGACGTAATGGTTGCCGGCAAAAACAATGCTCCTGTAAAGTTTAAGGTACAGGATCATATCACCCTGGCCGACCAGAATTATTTTAAGATAATTCGCTATACGTGGCTTGCAGGCTCACCCACAACCGCATTGAATGATCCTTACCATGTAGTACTTACTTCTGAACGGGCGAAGGTCTATTTTCCTTCATTGAGCTACGATCAAATGCTTGGTAAAACTGTAACCTATGATACACTTAAAACAACGGTAACAGGTATTGTTGAAACTATAAAAGAGAATACAGATTTTTCCTGCCATGATTTTATCTCTTTCAGCTCTGCCAGACCTAAAACCAGTCTTGGTATGGATTTGCAACTGGATTCATGGGGAAGCACCAATTCGGCATCAGAGGTGTTTATCAAACTATATCCCAATGCTTCTGCGGCGAATGTGCAAAAACAGGTAAATGCAATGTATAAAAAGAATAATCCGCAAAATCCTGAAGCCTTGAAAAATGGAAATTCGCAAAGTTACACGGTTCAGCCTTTAAGCGATATCCATTTCAATCAGGATTATGGCACATTTGATTTTAGCGGGCCGGCAAGCAAAAACCGGGCATACATGCTGCTGGTAATTGCCGGGTTCCTGTTGCTGCTCGGCTGTATCAATTTTATCAACCTAACCACGGCACAAGCTACTCAAAGGGCGAAGGAGATTGGCATACGCAAAACGATGGGCAGCACCCGTACTCAACTGATCACGCAATTTTTGAGCGAAACATTCCTGATCACTCTTTTTTCTGTGATCATTTCAATCGCTTTAACGCCTTTGATCTTAAAGCTATTCGCAGATTTTATAGCTCAGGGTGTTAAGGCCGATTTTCTGCATCATCCTGATATTTTCCTGTTCCTGCTGGGGCTCACTATAGTTGTCAGCGTATTATCCGGGTTTTATCCTGCGCTACTGCTCTCAGGTTATAAGCCCGTACTGGTGCTCAAAAACCAGGCGCAAAGCAATAGCAGTAAAACAAGAAATGCCTGGCTGCGTAAATCACTCACGGTATCGCAGTTTGTGATTGCCCAGTTTTTCATTATGGCTACCATGCTAGTGAGTAAACAGGTATATTTCGCTCTGCATAAAGACCTGGGCTTTAAAAAGGACGCTATTGTATTTGCTGAAACTCCGTATAAAACGCGTAAAGCACAAACTAACCAGGTAATGGCAAACAAGCTGCGGTCATTGCCTGGTGTAGCTATGGTAAGTGTGGGGTTTGAGCCCCCATCATCCGGAGGAACCAATAGTACAATTTCGGTTTATAAGGATGGGAAAAAGGAAATCACCACGCCTGTTGAAATTAAATATGCCGATGAATACTATATCAGTCTGTATCATATCAAAATACTGGCCGGGCGTAATATAATGCCAGGCGACACCTTGTCAGGATTATTGATTAATGAAAAGTATGCCCGGATAATTGGTTTTGTTAACCCTAAAGATGCTGTAGGCAGAATACTTGATAAAATAAATGGCTCAAAGCCCATGCGTATTGTAGGCGTAGTCGGTGATTTTTATACGCATTCGCTCCAGTCTCCCATAGCTCCGCTGGCTATCCTGGCGCCGGACGGTAACAATGCCTTTCATAATGGTGTTATCCATATTGCCCTGAAACCTGAAACTGCCGGAGGCAACGACTGGCAAAAAACAATGGCAGCTATGAATACGATATGGAAGCAATTTTATCCTGACGACGATTCTAATTACAAGTTTTACGACAAATCGATCGAAGAATTTTATACCCAGGAAAAACAAACTTCTACATTGTTGAGCTGGGCCACCGGGCTCTCCATATTGATCAGCTGCCTGGGCTTGCTGGGACTGGCTATTTATACCACAACGCAACGTACTAAAGAGATAGGCGTACGCAAAGTACTCGGTGCGTCTGTAACACAGATCGTTAGCCTGCTATCTACCGAACTGGTTTTGCTTATCCTGCTGGCATTCCTGATCGTTACGCCAGTGGCGTGGTGGGCCATGAGCAAATGGATGCAAAGCTATGTAGATAAGACAAGTATCAGTTGGTGGATATTTGCTGCGAGCGGCGCTGGCATGCTGCTGACTGCCCTTATTACATCCTGCTTCCAGACAATTAAAGCGGCTATTGTGAGCCCGGTGAAGAGCCTTCGTTCAGAATAAGCTATGGCTCCTGAAGAGAGCCTTAGAAATGAATAACTCAAAACCGGACATTTCAGCGTCCGGTTTTGTTACAAATGTTCATGCCTCAAACCGCGTAATTTTTTATCTATCAATATGTTAGTAAATTGGAACAGCAATTGGGCTATTTGATTTACTTGAAACCATACGCCTTTCATATCGACCTATACGACCTGGCTTTCGTGGGAACGATATTTATCGGGCTGAATTTTGCTGTATTGTTATGGTTTTCAAAAAGCATCAATAAGTCAGCAAACCGGTTTCTTGCTCTGGCGTTGATAGTAGTCGTATTGCAAATAGGCTGGTTATTAGCCCTCGACATCCGGTTGGAAACTTACATCCCCAATTGGGGCTTGTTGCCGATGCAATTCTCGCTGGCGCTTGGTCCGCTTATATACTTTTACGTATTAAAAATAGCTCGACCGGAATATAAATTCCAGAGACAAGATTTGCTGCATTTTTTGCCGTTGTTGCTGCAGCTTGGGGGCCATGTGATAACTCTCCATGAGAATATAAAAACGGCAGTAGCTGGTTATAACAGTTTAGCGTTTCAAGTGTTAACCTTTGTTTCGGTAATTGTCTATCTATTTAAATCTCATAGATTGATAGAGCAATATTATCAACAGCTAAAATTTAACGGAGGAGACCGCTATCGATGCGAATTACGTTGGCTGTATAAATTTGTGATTGTCTTCGGGTTGCTATGGCTGTTGTGGGTTCCTTTTATAGCAGTCGATTATTTCTATTATCAACATCAATTAGCCATAAACGCTTATTATCTATTGTATCTCTTTTTAGCAGGTAGCATTATCTGGATGAGTGCGCGCGTCTTTTTAAGGCCAAATACAATTTCCTCTATCTATAACACTGCTGCTGTAAAACCTTTGCCACAAATACAGTTAAAACAAAAAGGCGCCTGGCTAAAGAAAACAGTAAAAGAAAACTGCTACTACCTGGATCCGGAACTCAGCCTGGGCTCGCTTGCTGAAAAGCTTGACCTGCATACGCATGAATTATCGCGGATACTGAATACGGTACTCAAAAAGAGCTTCAATGATTTCATCAACGAATACCGCGTTGCCGAGGTGATCCGGAAAATGCAGGATGCCGGAAACGATCATATCACCCTGCTGGGTATTGCATTTGAATCCGGGTTCAATTCTAAAACTACCTTTAACCGTACTTTCAGGCAAATGACGGGCAAGGGCCCGGCTGAATATAAAAATGACCTCAAAAAAGAGCGACCATCTTATAACTTGGGGCGTCAACCCCGGTTTGCGGCAATAATTTCGAATCATGAAACCACACCTAAGTGGTCTGACGAGAAACTTAACCGCAACTATATGTTCAAAAATTATTTAAAGATCGCATGGCGCAATACGCTGCATAACAAAGTTTATAGCACGCTTAATATAGCCGGACTGGCTACCGGTATGGCCGTAGCTTTGCTTATAGGTTTATGGATATATAGCCAGTATTCCTATGACCGTTTTCTACCCGACTATGAGCAACTATACAAGGTGAAACTGAATTTTTTCCATAGTGGCGAAATACACACGCAAAGTGGTTCGTCTTTGCCGTTAATTGAGGAATTGAAGAAGAACTATCCCGAGGTAAAACATGCGTCGGAAACCGACTGGGGAGGAAATCACAGCCTTGTTATTGGTGATAAAAAACTCGACCCATTCGGCTACACTGTTGGTCAGGATTTTTTACAAATGTTCTCTTACACTTTTGTTAAAGGCAATATCAATTCTGCTTTTAGCGACCCCAACTCCATCGTTTTAACGGAATCAATAGCAAAATCCTTATTTGGCGACCAGGATCCGATGGATAAGGTAATCCGCATCGACAATCAAACCAACATTAAAGTAACCGGGGTAATGAAGGATTTACCGGCTAATTCCACATTGCAATTCAGCTATCTTTTGCCATTCAGTTTGCTCGAGGAAACAAACCCAAGCCAAAGAAAGGAACGCACCGATTGGGAAAACTACTCTTACCTTGAATATGTGGAACTGCAGCCTGGTGCAAATGCTGAGGCTTTTGAAAGCAAAATAAAAAATATACTCGCCAAACATCAAAAAACAACTAAGATAGAGATCGTTTTACATCCCGCTAAAGACTGGCGCTTACTTTCGCAATTTAAAGACGGGAAGGCGGTGGACGGCTTTATCGAGTATGTGCGCATGTTTGGTATAATTGGTATATTGGTACTGGTGATTGCCTGTATCAACTTTGTAAACCTGTCGACTGCACGGGCCGAAAAGCGTGCACGGGAGGTAGGTGTGCGCAAATCCATCGGCTCGTCACGAAGAGATTTGATCATCCAGTTTCTGACCGAATCATTGCTGATCACTTTTGCTGCATTCGCGTTATCCATATTGCTCGTTCAACTGGTCCTTCCTTCTTTTAATACGCTGACATACGGCAACATCACAATTCCTTACGGCAACGGTACTTTTTGGATGATCATGCTGGCTTATGTGCTGATCACGGGTTTGCTGGCCGGTAGCCGTCCGGCATTCTATTTGTCGTCATTTAAACCTGTGAAAGTTTTAAAAGGCACTGTTCAGCTAGGTAAACAGGCAACATTGCCGCGTAAAATAATGGTGGTAGTGCAATTTACCTGTTCAGTTGCGCTTATCATCAGTACGCTGATTATTTATCAGCAGTTGCAATATGCAAAGAACAGGCCCAAAGGTTATAATGTAGACCGGCTGCTGTTTACCGATAATAGCAACGATCTTCAAAAACATTACGAGGCACTTAAGCACGATTTGTTAGAGAGTGGCAAGGTGGTAAGTGTAACCAGGTCGGGGAGTTCGATGACCTATATGCCTGCATCGTTTGATATAAAGGATTTCCCAGGTAAAAAGCCAGGCGAATCGCTGGAAATGGCTACCACCTCCGTTTCGCCCGAGTATTTTAAAACAGTTGGGATGACCTTTGTGTCCGGTCATGATTTTGCGGATGGCACAGTTCCGGATACATTGAATATCATCATAAATGAGGCTGCTGCGCAAAGACTGCGCTTAAAAGAGCCTCTGAACCAGTTGATCACCACAGGGTATACAAAGAATGCTTTGCGTATTATCGGCGTAGTGAAGAATGCCATTATCGGGTCGCCATTTTACTCGGCTATGCCCTCTCTTTATGTATATAACCCCGGATGGGGGGGCTCCATTTTGTACCGGCTCAATCCAAATGTTAACCCACCGGATGCTATTAAAAAGATCGGGACTATATTCGACAAGTACAATCCATCCTTCCCTTTCAATTATCGTTTTGCGGATGAGGCTTATAATCAATCGTTTCTATTAGAGGTATTGGTAGGACAGCTTGCCGGCATATTTGCAGGATTGGCCGTTTTCATTTCTTGTCTGGGTTTATTCGGACTTTCAGCTTATATAGCCGAACAGCGGAAAAAAGAAATCGGTATCCGCAAAGTACTGGGTGCATCAGTGTTACAGGTTTGGAAGCTGCTATCTGCTGATTTTGTATCGCTCGTTAGCATCAGTTGTATAATTGCTTCGCCCGTTGCATTTTACTTTTTACATGGATGGCTGCAAAAATATGACTATCGCATCACCATAGGCCCTATTGCATTTTTAATAGCAGCGGCGCTTACCATTGTAATAACGATAGTTACCATAAGCTACCAGGCCATCAGCAGCGCATTGATCAACCCGGTTAAGAGCCTCCGATCGGAATAAGTTTACGCTTGTGCCGAAACTTCAGCGCAAAAGCATAGCTCTTGGGTTGTTACAATTTGCACCGTCAAAACATATTCTTATTTTGTATTACAATTAAGTAGGACCAATGGAAACAGCTAACATTACCATCACTAGCGCTGAGCAGGGTGAACAACTATCTATTGCAGGGGGCAATTATCGCTTCCTGATAACTGGCGAAGAAACCGGAAATCGTTTTGCGGTTATAGAAATGATTGTTCCACCGGGGGCCGGACCTGCGCCACATGCTCATCCTGATATACAGGAAACCTTTTATGTTGCCGACGGCCAGGTAGAATTTCGGACTGAGGAAGGTAAGCAAGTGGCTGCCAGCGGCGCTTTCATCAACATCCCGTTTAATGGCGGTGTCCATGCCTTTAAAAATATTTCTGACAAACCGGTCCGTTTGATTTGTACGGTAACACCGGCCGGACTAGAGAGATTGTTCCGTGAAATAAGTGGTCTCAGTCCACAAGAAGTTCGTGCCGTCGCGGAGAAATACATTCAAAAACTTTACCCGCCCGATTATTTGGACTAATAAAGGGTAAGGCGGCAATGATGAATAAGGAAGCCCATTTCATTTCAAAACCGGACGTATCAACGTCCGGTTTTGTTACAAATGCCCTTATCCACTCCTGCACAATTTTTTATCTATCAATATGTTATTAATTTGGAACACTGATTGTGCCAATTAATAACTTGAGATCCTATACATTCCATATAACCCTTTATGATGCTGCATTCTTCGGGATGCTGTTTATTGGGTTCACTTTTATCCTGCTTTTGTGGTTTACCAAAAAGGCTAACCGGCAGGCAAACCGTTTTTTAGCCCTGGCATTGGCTGTCGCTGCTTTGTGGATAGTCCGGATAGTAGCAATGGACATCCGACTGGCAGATTATGCACCGTTCTGGAGCCGGCTGCCGATGCAATTTTCACTGGCGCTTGGTCCGCTTATTTATTTTTATGTACTTAAAATAACCAGACCGGAATATAAATTTCAGTGGAAAGCAATACTGCATTTCAGCCCCTTATTATTGGAACTGGGTGCTTTCGTTTCAGAAATCATACAAAGTATAAATACTACTGGCGCTGCTACCTACGATACACCGGTATTTAAAGCCGTGAACCCTGTTTTACAGTTATTAGCATTTTGCTCAGTTCTAATTTATTTATACAAATGCCACACCCTGATAGAAGACTTTTATCAGCAACAAAAATTTAATGGGGGCGACCGCTACAGGTATGAGCTACGGTGGCTGCGCCGCTTACTGATAGGTTTCGGGATGTTATGGCTACTATGGGCTCCCTTTGTGGCGATAGACTATTTCTTCTACAATTACCAATTAGGTACCGAGGCTTATTATCCGCTATATTTTCTTTTGGTGGCGATGATCGTCTGGATAGCAGCGAGGGCCTTTTTGCGACCGGAGATTGGCGTGCAAGCAGAT
>Ga0310811_10010376_pt1 | contig 12033 bp, 31 predicted proteins | sample YCmetagenome_FD_207642 | JGI IMG/M metagenome (GOLD analysis project Ga0310811, IMG submission 207642) | Soil microbial communities from experimental microcosm in Duke University, North Carolina, United States - YC | ecosystem: Engineered > Artificial ecosystem > Soil microcosm > Unclassified ...
TTTGGATTGCTTATAAATCCAAATCTTGAAAGAATATGCACATCAAGTAGCTTCCAAACAATTATGGGGTCTGAGGCAGAACAATCTTTTGGAAAAGAATATGATGCAGATAAACACTTCATGCAAATTGAATATTTCACATATCTGATGTATGAGGCAATTTCATGGAGAGAAAAGAATAAGATTCAACCATTGATCTTAGAGATAAACTATTATGGAGATTTCTTCCTTGGTGATATAAATAATGGTGATCTTGGAGAGGATACCAAAAGCTATATGAAACTATTGTTTCGTCATTATGAAGGTCACATCATTATGAATATATATGATGAATTCAATCTTAAAAAAACAGTTAAAACTGAGGAAGATTTAAATTTTACAAAATAATTATGATATTAGATATTTCTGAAATAATTTACAAAGGAGAAGAACTTGAAAGATCTTTCTTTCATTGGTTGAGATAAAATGAATTTTGGTGGCACAGTCCATCAATTAATTTGGATTTAATTGAAATATTTGATTCAAACCACTTTTCACCAATAAAAGAACATTGGCCAGAAGTTAAACTTTTTTGAATAGTTTTCGTATCATATTAATGGACAAAATAATTATGGAAAATGAGATAAAAAGAGAATATTGGCCCAACGGAAATCTATGTTATGAACGATCATATGTCAATGGTGTTCGTCATGGCCTCCAGAAATGGTATCATTCAAATGGTCAATTGGGAGACCAATGTCACATGAAGGATGGTCAATTTCATGGAATGGACCAAAATTGGTGGCGTGATGAAAAAATAAATTATGTCAATCAATGGAAAAATGATGATTTCAATGGACCAGAAATAGTTTTTTATTACTAACCGCCCCTCGAGGGGGCGAAGACTTTTTTCTTTAATAAAGTTGCTGAAAAGAGCCCCTCGTGGGGCTGTATAAATCAAACAAAACCAATTATGAAATCAATCAGAGAATATCAAGATCAAATGAGAATATCTCCAAAGGAGAGTGCGAGTTTTCTTAATTACTTACACAAACAAAAGTTTGATTTTGATGTGTATTTGCCATCTATTGGGCAAAATCTTCAGAGACCACTCGTTTGGACACTTGAACAAAAGAGAGAATTGATCAATTCAATTATTTTGAATAAGCATATTCCACATTTATCAATCATACATAGAACTGATGATATTATGGAGGTCATTGATGGGAAACAACGATTGAGTTCCATATTTGAGTTTCTGGATGGTGGATTCTCTGTGTGTATTGATGAAATCATGTACACATTTCAAGAACTCCCAGAAGATTATCAAAGATTTATTACAAGAGGAAAAGCGATTCGATATTATCTTGTAAATGAATGTGATGAGGATTCAATTACAGATCAAGATAAGATTCAGTGGTTTGCATTCATAAACTTTGCAGGAACTCCACAAGATAAAGAACATATGAAAAATCTGCTGAAAACACAAAACAAATAGGCTGTATAAATCAACCAAAACAATTATGAAAACAAAAATTAGTTATCTGCCAGTCAATCTCTTAACTTCACTTACAACATTTATAGTTATGTATGTAGTATTAACTATAACAACTGAGTTAAGTGATTTGGCAATTCTTGCTATATCTTTTGGATTTTACATGGCCCGTGTGGATAATGGTGTAACTGAGGATTATCTTCAAGATAAAATTAAAGAACTTGAAAATAAGGTGAAATGAAAAAAACAAAATTAAAATCAACCATTGCCAAATACGAGGAAGTATTTAAGGTGCTGTGTGGTAAATCTCCTGGGAAAGATGCAATAAAATATTATTTAATCAATGAGGATTCTCACATGGACCTGCAGGAATTTTGTGCAAACAACACTTTAATTCCATGGGCATTTGGTATAAACGTTCTAGATGCAGTTGACTTGCTTGTTAAAAATAAAGAATAAACTATGACAAAATTTATTGATGCCCTATTTCACTTGGTCACATTTAAAAAATATACAATATTGCCAAGATGGCTTGAGATTGGATATGGATTATTGTCTTGGGGGAATATAATTGTTATGTGTATTGGATTTTATAATATTCTCACAAAATGAAAAGCAATAGATTAAAGGCAATGGCTAGGGAGCTGAATAAAGAGTTGAAACTTTTAAAAAAGAATCATTTTATTCGCATTGAATATACAGAAGATCCATTCGACTGGGTTATGATCATGTTCTCAAGAACCAAAGAGGGAGAGTGGCCTGATGGCAAAATAAGCAACACAGAATATGTAAAGCTTGCATTGTATGGAATTAGCAGAAGAGGCAAACAAGTAAAAAAATATGATGGATACAACATGTTTCGACTCGATCCGTTATCTTACAATATCGATGATACACTGACGAAATATGCCAGAAGCTTTGAGATGAATCACATGGTGTTATTCATTGTTGCCAGTTTAAAAGATATTGCAAATGGAGAGTATTATCATGGAAAATGATATAAGAAAAGAATATTGGCCCAATGGTCAACTTGATTATGAATATTCATATGTCAATGGAGTCCAACATGGCCTCCAAAAAAGTTATTGTTCAAATGGTCAATTGGGTTGGGAATTTCACATGAAAAATGGTCAATGGCATGGAATAAGACAAGTTTGGCTTCGTAATGGAAGAAGGTATTATTTCCAACAATGGAAAAATGATGATTTAAATGGACCACAAATAAGATTTAAATAACTGCCATCCAATGGGGCGAAGACTTTTTTTAATAAAGTTGCTGAAAAGAGCCCCTCGAGGGGCTGCATAAATTATAAGAACATTTAAAATTTAAATAAATATGAATTTATCATCAATAAGAAAACATTATCGTGTCACTCATCATGAAGACAACAAATATTTTGTCTATGATAAGAATGTTCACTCTGGAAGCAGAATGGTGTATAAATATCTATGTTTAATTGAGAAAGTATCTGAGACAACTTTTAAAGTGTCTGGCAGATCACTTGAAACAACAAAGTTGAAATTACTTATTGAAGAAATAAAAACACATGTTGCATCTTTAAAATACGATTCTGAATATTATTATCCAATGTATCGAGAAGGATTGTTTGAAGAGTTCATTGTTTGTGATTACTTGAGCGACATTGGATTTAAATCAGATCCAGGTTATTTTAATAACACAACAATTTTTACATTGAAACACAATAACATATATGGTTCAAAAACTGATGATATCATATTGTCGATTTCTTTTAAAATAGAAGAAACAATAAAATTATATTTACATTGTGATCAACTTTCATGGGTAGAAGTTTCTTGCAAAAGAGAAGTTGAATCAATTAAAGATGCGATTAATTCATTGATTAAACCACTTCTTGTAACAGAATCCGTACATCATTTAAAAACTTCCCAAAAAGTTGGGGATATAAAGCAATTTGGTGATTTGACAATTAATCAAATAACTAGTTCTTATGATAAGATAAGCAAAGAATTCAAGACTGAACTTAAGGAACAATTGACAAAAATGTTGGAAATATTATAACAAAGTTGCTGAAAAGAGCCCCTCGTGGGGCTGTATAAATTATAAAAATTTAAAAACAATAATAATTATGAAAGTAAAATATTTAATGTTAAGTCCAAAGATGGGTCTTGAGAAAAATACTGAATCTGCACAAAAATTAATGACAACATTTGAAATTAGTGGAGTGTTTTCTGAAGCCTTACTAACAAAAGTTTTTGATATATTAATCAAGACAATAGATGCCTTGGAAAATGGCAATATTGATATTGCTTTAAAAACAGGAATGGAGTTTAATACTATTTTGGACACATATTTAATATTCTCAGAAGATTTCAAAATAGAAACCAAACGTTTAATGGGCGCTGTTTTATTATAAAATAGTTTCTATACGAATATAACTGCTGAAAGAGCCCCTCGAGGGGCTGTATAAATTATAAAAACATTTAAAAATTATGGAAAATAAAGATATACCTACATTTAAGAATTGGACAGAAGTTGATGACATTGCTTACAAAGAATGCAAATATTATCTTGATGATTCTCCAGTTGCCTGCTTTATTGAATGGCTTGACAAAAAGTTTCCAAATGGTGTGATCATTGACAAGGATTATGAAGCAATTCAAAAAGAGGAAAAATTGATTCCGATCACACTTGGAATGATTCATGCAACTTGTGGATGGAGTCGTTACTGTGATGTCACTGGAGGCAATCACTATATGTTAAATGAGTGGTCTGTGGAGGATACAGAGATATTCAAGACAAAGGAATCGCATGCAATAGAATTAGGATTTATAAAATAATTAATGATATGGAAATTAAAATAACTGGGTGTGATAATTGTCCTTGTTGTATAATGAATTATGACCATGAGGAGGATGGATATTTCTGTTCGCTTTTCTTCCATGCCAGAATAACCAGACAAAAAAACATTATAAAAGAAGATGGTGACTTAGCCAATCCAATAACTCCTGACTGGTGCCCACTAAAAAATGAAAATGTAACAATTGGCTATTAAATTTAAAATCATGAAAATAATCATAAGAATAACTGGACTTGCTGCACAACTTCAAAAGTTGCATCTTTTAAACATACATACAAAGACTTTAAAAGATGGATCAATAATTGTCAATGAAGACTTTAATTCTATTCAAGAAGCAGAAGAGTATTTGATTGTTAGATCTTTAATGTTCCACCAGGATTCAAGTAAGCAAAAAATGGATGCAGCAACTCTAGGTATTGAATTATCAGGTCTTGTTGTATTTGGTTCTGTTCAGGCAAAAATTGACAAAATTTAAAATTTTTTGAATTGATTTTTTTTGTTATATTTGTGGGATGAGAGAATCTACAGATACAGGAGCCAAAACATTTGAATTTTGGACTGGAAGAAATGGAATATATAAAAGTGTTTTTAATCATATTTCGGAACCAATATATTTTTTATCTCAATACAAAAATACAAGAATTCATGGATTGGATATCTATTTTAGATATGAAGAAAAGTGGTACGATATAGAAGAAGGAGATTGGATTGACCTTGTTTAAAAAAACGCTGAAAAACTAAATCCCAACGCTGTCTCTATCATGAAACAGAAAAAAACAGTCATTCGCAGCAAATATTTTAACTTCCTGCACTATTACGCAAGTGGGATCCATATATTCTCCACCGAACTTATAGATGGGAAACAGAAGAGAATTGACAAAGATATGGCCATGAAATTTGATGAAATGGCCCAGGAGGAATACTTCGAGAGAATAAAGAAGAAGGAACTCAAAAAACAAATCCAGTATCACCTGCAGAATGTGGCAAACAAATTGACTTGCAACAGCAATAAGAGTTTGTTTCTTCATAATCTGAACATTGAGGTAAAAAGACTTTCAAAAAATATGTTGACTGTGGATGACTTATCAAGATCAAATATCAACAAATTAATTAATTTCTCAAAAAACGAACATAATAAAGAGTTCTGCGTTTAATATTAAAAAAATATGAAGAACAAAACATTCAAATCACTTCCAACTTATGGACAAATAGATAGTGGTGTATTTCGCAAACATACTGTTTTAAAATCGTTTTGCCCTAAGTGTAAATCTGATGATTGGGACAATATTGGGAAAAAATGCAGATGTAATAAATGTAATGAACGATGGAAAAAAAATGATTTATAACGTATTTCAAATATATACTTAAAAAAAAAATAAAATTATGATTGAAATTAAAATTATTGCAGTTATTTTCACCTCTCTTTTTGCTTGTTGGGTGATGGCAGTACCTAGATGCAAATTTGCAACATGGGGAACAAAAAAATTTGGAAGTTATTCCAGTTTTTTATTAATAATCGCATTGATACATATCGTGCCAATTATTGTATTATACTTTTATCATTTGGCCACCATATAAGGGAGAGTTATAAAATTTGCTGAAAAGAGCCCCTCGTGGGGCTGTAAAATATACAAAAAATAAATAATTATGAGTATAATAGGGAGAGTTGTTTTGCTAAAATTACACACAGAAGATGTTCCTGACATCTTTTGCCTAATGATCAATGGTGTAGTGACACCAATCATTAAGTTGTTGCGTGATGAGGCTTATTCCAAGTTCCCAGACATTAATAATCGTGAGGCATACATGGAATACTATAAAAAACTTGCTTCTTTGAAAACAATTGTTGTCAATAGAAAGAATAAAATGCAAGAATTTAAAATCAGTTCTATCAACTATTCAATGAGTGGATATGGTGGAGATGATCATAATGCAGAAGAAAGTTATTCTGGAATTAATTATGAAGATTCAATTGATTCAAACAAAAAATTAAAAGAATACCTTCTTTCCATATTGGACAAAGAAGTTGAAATAATGTTAATCTAAAAATAAATTATGCAAAATTATAAAATTATTATGTTTCCAACATCTGGAACAAGCCCAATTGGGTTAGATGAGAATGAAAAGCCAATTTATGCACCATATCTTGGTTTTGAGGAATTTAATAGAAAAAACAATTTTAAACATAATCCTCAACATATATATGTTTTATCTAATGAGAAAATTGTGAAAGAAGATTGGGTAATTGATGAAGTATATAGATATAACAGACCTTTAAAGGTTGTTGGATTTGGATCAATAGAATCATTTGTTAAATTGGATCTTGGATCAAATACCACAGGCCATTCAAATGTATCAAATTTAAAAAAAATAATCTCCACCACAGATCCAACACTCGGCCTTCCAAGGCCGTCTGATTTGTTTCTGGCATACTATTTTGAAGTTGGTGGGCCAGAAACAACAACAATGGATCCACACATGGAAAAACCAATTAAAAGCAATTACAGCCAATAATGATACCGTTAACCTATTCGAGGAATGGGCACATAATAACATTTATTTTAAACCATGAAAAAAGAAACAACAAAAAAACAAAAGATTCGTATAAAAGATAATCTGAATTCAAACTTTGCAGGAATGACATTTATGTTGCACATTGAGACAACAGACAGATATTTTGCCAACACAAAATTGTCTTTTTTGAAGTCAGATTGCGAATTGATTTAAACAAAAAACCTATGAAACTTTCAAAAACTGAAACAGTCTTCTTAATTATAATTGCAGGGATATTTGCGTTTATTTTGCTTCGTATAATCCTAGTAATATTGATTCCTATTATCGCATTTATCTGTTTATTCTACTTATTATTTAATCCAAAAAAGAAATGAAAAAACTGTCAAAAGAATTCTTGTCAAGATCACTTCATTGTTATGGAATCATAACATTTCTTATGGTCCTTGAATATTTTGAGTCAGAGGAAGATTTTATGGTATGCAAGATGATGATTGATACCATTGATGAACATAATAAAATTTCAAAAGGAAAGCTCCCAACAAGACTGCAGGACCATCTATTTGATGAAGTCGTATTTGATTATTCAAAACTTGGATTCAATGTGTCAAGGGATAAAATATTTGAAAGGCAAAAAGATTATGCAAATGTATTAATAATTGATTTAACAAAATAAATTATGTTTGGATTATTTAAAAAAGACAAGTTTAAAATTGGAGATAATGTTATCTGTATTGATGATCGTGGTTGGAATGAAAGTGGAAACAACGATACAAACATTAAGTTGACATACAAAAAAATATACAAAATTCAAGATATTAATAAGTGCAAATGTGGACATATTCAATTTGATATTGGAGGAAGAACAAAATCAAATACTCACACAGGTTGTGGTTGCAAAACACAAATTCCTGGAAAAGGAATTCATTGGGCAGGTGCATTTAGATTTAGAAAGCCAACCGAACAAGAGGAACTGGAATTTAATTCCAATGAACAAGAAAATATAAAAGAAGAAATTGAGTCACTGGTTTCCAAGGAACAATATGAACTTGCTGCAATTAAACAAAAAGAACTAAAAAAAATAAAATGATTGAGAATTTAAAACATGGATTAACATTTTTGAGCATGCCATATACAGATGACTCCAAAGAGGTGGTTCAGGAACGTTTTGAGAAGTCTTTAAAGGTTTCTGCACACTTGATGTTGCATGATGTCCATCTTCTGTCTCCAATCGGATTTGGACACCCAATTGTGATCTCTCATCCAGTTCCTGGAGATTGGAGTTACTGGAACAACTATTGCATGAAATTAATCCTGTGTTCGAATCAATTGATTGTTTTCATGCTTGATGGGTGGAAAGAATCTAAAGGTGTACAGGCAGAACTTTCATTTGCTAGATCTATTAAACTTCCAATTTATTTTATCGATGAGGATTTTAATATAACTCAATATGAATATTAAAACAATTCGCTGAAAATAGCCCCTCGAGGGGCTGTTTGTTTTACAAAAATATAAATAAATTATGGAAGATCAGGAAATTAAAAACTTAAAATTGGAAATGGATTATTTTGATGAAGATGCAAAAAAATCCACAAAGGTAATGACAATAAAAATAAATAAACCAAAGTATACAAGTTCAGAAGGTTTATATGGTCATACAAAGAGAACTTATTCAATGAGTTTTTCTATGAAAATTCCTGAACATATCCATAGTTATTTACTTAACAAAACTGTTGTTAGATATAAAATGGGGAGAAATTATGAGAAAAATTATTCTGATTTTCCCAAGACAATCAACAGACAGATTCTTGAAACTTTATGTGAGGATTATTTTGAAATTACTCAGGATTACTTGTTTTTAAAACGACTAGAAAAAGCAGAATTAAAAAAAGTCATATTCTTTGGAATAAATAACTCGACAAAACCATATACAAGTATCCAAGACGGAACAGAATTTGGAATAAAAAATGAAATAAAATATAATTACTCCATTGGATATATTTCAGGCGAAAACAATGAATTAAGATACAATTCAGAAAAACTTTATATCTCTTCTAGAACTCACCATGAATTTTATCAACATAAATTCGTGGTGTGGTCTGAGGAAAGAGAAGAATATTTTAAAGGTATTCAAACATCATTTGAACAAATAATTGACCGTTTTAACAAATTTAATGACGGGTTAAATGATGATACAATAAACGAAATTATAAACAATAACACAAAACTTCTTTAATAACTATGAAAAAAATGATAATTGTTCTTCCAAAGCCAATTGATCAACTAATTTATCAAACAGATGATGAAATCGAAGGAAAACTTGTGCATAGTTTATCTCAAGAAGAAGTTGATGAATATTTGAAACAATACCATAAATTGTTTAAAGAACAATTTATGGATCACTGGAGAAAAGAAAAAGAAGAAAATTTAAAATTAGACATTTAAAATATGCAAGAAACAGAATACAGAAGAGGATCCTGGCCAAATGGTCAAATTTGTTTTGAGGTTCCATATGTAAATGGAAAGAAGCATGGTGTGGAGAAATGGTTCAGAAAGGATGGAACCCCAGAAATCGAATTATCATTTAAGGATGGTTTAAAACATGGCGAGGCAAAAACCTGGCACCCAAATGGCGTTCTTGAGAATTTTGTCATGTTTTCCAATGGGAAAAAAATCGGACTCGACATTAAATATGATGAAAACGGTTATTGTACAACCAAAATAAAATATTAAAAATATGGCAAAAGTATATTTGGTCTCATTTGGAGATCATGAATGTGGTCACACTGCAGGAATTTTCTCCACAAGAGAAAAAGCTGTGGAGGCAGGTGACAAAGTGGAAGAAACTCTCAAAAAACTTGATGAAATGTATAAAATCAGAACATTTGAAGATATTCCAAAAGATTATCAAGAAGCAATGTTGGAACATTATAAAACAAAAGAAAACATACCTCAAGAAGACATTGATTATTGGGGGGCAAATAAAAGAAGAAAAATAACTGAAAAAGACTCTCTGGAACATCAAGAACTTGACAAGAAGTTCGGGAAAAATTGGTTCTATAAAGATATTCTTCCAGGCTATTCAATTGAAGAATATGACTTGGATGTTATTAAAGAAGATGTAATTTAATTGCTAAAAAACAACCACCACAAGAAGTTTATTAAATTATAAATCTTAAAAAATATCAAAGACGATCGTGCAAAATGTTGATGATTCTAATAAGTCAACACACCTCTGAGAGTCCACTGCAACGCAAGAACAAGTAAAAGGCATGTTGCACTTAAAATATGGTCATCATCCAGAATATGATTTTTAGAAATTATACAGATGGTGGTGACCATTTAAGTTTTTAAACAAAAAAAACATGAAACCAATCAGTTACGTAATTAATGGAGTGAGTTTTGATGAATTGTCAGATGCTATTGGAATAATGAAAAACAAATATAAATCAAATGATGAATATTGGTTTGAATTCTTTGAGGCGATCATTGACGGGCCTCCATCTATAATGAATATTACAACATATTCAAAAGAAACGCTTCAAAATATCATTACGTGGACTCCTCCCATGTCTGAGGAACAAATGAGAAATAAATTTCAAGGCAGGCAACTTGAGGTTGCCCTAAATTATTTAAAATAATCATGAAACTTAAAAAATGTTTGATATACTATGATTGGGGTCAGTTAATGTATCATTATCACATAAAGAATGGTCAAATACATGGAATAGATCAAAATTGGTATGGAGATGGAAGAAGACATTTTGTCAAACAATACAAAAATCACCAAAGAAATGGACCAGAAATAACATTTAATTACTAGATCACAACCAGGACCCTTAAAATTGACGAAGACTTTTTTTAATAAAGTTGCTGAAAAGAGCCCCTCGTGGGGCTGTATAAATTATAAAAACATTTAAACAATAATAATTATGTCAAATAAACCTGATTCAAATATAATTAGTATAGATAATATCTCCTATATGATTGAAGGGGTTATATTTAATAATCCAAAAGAAGTAATTGAAATATTAAAAAACAAATATGAACCAAATGATGAATTTTGGCTTGAATATTTTGAAATATTTATTATAAAATGGCCTCCTAAACATCAAAAATTTATTCCTCACTATACAAAGAAAAATTTGCTTAAACTTATTAATTCTATTCCAACAATATCAGAAACAGATATAAAAATTAGATATAAATATGAAAAAGACAAATTGAAAGTTGCATTATCACAATTAAAATAAGTTGCTGAAAAGAGCCCCTCGTGGGGCTGTATAAATTATAAAATATTTAAACCATAATAATTATGAATATAGATAATACAGACTTTAAAATTGCGCTGGATTCTGTGTCAGATAAGACACAGTTAAAAGGTGTGTTTTCTGATGAAGAACTAAGTTCTGCCGAAGAACAAATCAATAAAAAAATAATATATTTAAATCAACAACTCGAATCAGTACATATTCTTCAAATAATAAACGAAAATTTATAAATGAAAACAATCTTGTTAATGATCATATTGATGATCTCCACATTGTGTATGGCACAAAAACATCACAAAATAAAGGTATACATTTCAAAAAAAGGAAAGCCATCCTGGATTGTTCACAGCAATCATGAAAGCAGAAATGTGGTATATAACCAGATTTTGACTGATACAAGTATGTTCTCAATTGATAAATTGGAACAACATCCAGATTCAATTCACAGATATCAAAACTTACATATTGTCCACAATAGAGTATTCTTCAAATCTTTCTATGGAGGATTAATTCTTGAAAAATTTCAATCAGGTGAATATAAAATCAAGATGAATTATCTAATGGAAAACAAAAGAGATACCCTGCAGAAAAAGAACATCGTATACAATTATAAATATTTGGATTATAAGGAAAATGATGACTATTACATTGTTCGACTTATTTCCACCAGACCACTAAAACATACAGGACACTTCAAAAATAAAAAATTGATCAGTGAGGGGAAAGTAAGAAGAAGTACAAATAAATTGTATAATGTTAATAAGAAATAATTATGCAAACTGAGATAAAAAGAGGATATTACAAAAATGGCAATATTGCTTATGAATTTTCATATGTCCATGGTGTCCGACATGGCCTCCAAAAATCATATTATGACAATAGTCAATTATGTTCAGAATATAACATGAAGAATGGCCAATATCATGGAACAGGTCAA
>Ga0310811_10010377_pt1 | contig 12033 bp, 13 predicted proteins | sample YCmetagenome_FD_207642 | JGI IMG/M metagenome (GOLD analysis project Ga0310811, IMG submission 207642) | Soil microbial communities from experimental microcosm in Duke University, North Carolina, United States - YC | ecosystem: Engineered > Artificial ecosystem > Soil microcosm > Unclassified ...
AGTTTCTGGATCTACGTTTGGAATATTTTCTTTTGACATGATTCGATTTTAAAGTGCTATGACTGTAATAAGGGTTCTTCTGCGATGTACTGATCCACCGCCGCCAGATGCAGGCGTATAAATTATACGGATTTGCCCTAGGCCTCCTGCACCGCCGCTAGTAGAGTTACTGTTAGTACCGCCACCACCGCCACCGCCTCCCGGGCCCCCTGCTGGACCACCGTTACCTGCATTGCCATGACCTCCGCCACCACCTGCTCCGCCGTCAAGGTCAGAGCCACCTGTTCCGCCTGTCTTTACCGTAGATGTACCACCTGTTCCACCTATGGCTGCACCTGACGGACTATTCGCTCCCGCAGCTCCCGCAGAGCCTCCAGCAACTCCATTAGCTCCTGTAAGCCCAGTTCCTGCTGGTCCGGCTGCAGAGCCGCCACCTGCACCAGAAGTAGATGTTCCACCGTTCCCACCTTTTCCGCCCGCAAATTTTATAGTACCTACGCCTGCAGTCGTTCCGCCTGCTCCCCCTGTGTTTCCCGAACCGATGGACCCTCCTTTAGCACTACAAGAACAGGCTGATACAGTAGTTCCATTAAACCAGGTGTCACCTCCGGCAACTGCGGCTTTTGAACCAGTCTCCCCCGTTCCAGCTGCGCCTATTTTTATGGTAATACTTGCGCCCGGTGTTAAGGTAAGATTAGAAATTTGAGAGTAAGCACCTCCGCCTCCTCCATTACTGCCTGCCGACGAAAAATTGAAAGATTGACCACCAGCTCCGCCGCCCCAAGTTTCAATTGTGTTGTCGAAATTGTTCCAGTCAGATGGTACGGTCCAGGTAGTGCCGGAAGTAAGAACAATAGTAATAGCCGCCATTAACGAGTTCCTAGGAAACTGAAAACTATACTGGCAAGCGTTGAATCTGCTGTAGACGGAGCATCCAGTTCAAAAATATCACCGGCCGCAAACGTTACGGATGACGAAAATGAAACCGTACCCGTAGTTCCTGCGGTTGCAAAAGTTATGGTTCCAATGCTTGAACCGTTCTTTTTAATAGTGAATACAGTAGAAGAAGTCGCAGCAGTTATGGCGGTAGCTGAAATTCCGCTAGAGGATAATGTATAGGGAAGAAGCGCAGGAAGATACATTAAGACTTCGCTTGCGAGAGGGCTTCCTCCTACAAAAAACTGAAAAGGATAATATCCGGTGATTGTGATTGTAACATCTCCGGTTCCTGAATCTACTCCAGTAGAGGTAATTGAAGCTGTGTTTGTATTGCCGTTGATTATTTTTGTAATAACAGCATTTCCAGCAGTAGTAGTATTAAGATCTGCTCGGCCTAAAGTCCCGTCAGCTCCCTGTGTTCCTAAATTCAGTTGTGTGCGTGCCATGCTTTTCTCTTAGTCGGTCGGGCTGAATTATGGCTTTAAGCTCAGTATTAGCCTCTTCCAATTTTAGAATTCTTTCTTTTAGATGGGCTATGAGTTCAGCGTCACTAATCACTTTCTGTGCGAGTCTTTCTTTTTGTATTTCCAATAACCATATATTGGAATATAAAACGCCCAGCTCGTTTTGCATTTTTCCGAGCCAGGCGTCATTTTCAGATACTTGAGTTTGTTGCGTCATTTCCAGTAATATGCTCTTAGCTTGTCTCCGCTTAACGGAGCGAACAACATTGTAATAGTTGCAGAGCTAATAGTATAATCGTTTCCTGAGCCGGGTTCAAGTAGCTGACCGTTCAAAAATAGCTCAAGAGAAGTTACCTGAGGTGTATTCGCCAATGAGAACGTAGTGTTAGAACCATTGATAGAACCGCTAGGCGTTTCATTGCTGATTTTGTTTCCGTATTTAAGAAACCCTGTTCCGGCAGTATTGTTTACTGTGAAAACGCCAGCATTGGAGACAGTTACGTCACCGCTTGCACTAACCCATGCAGCTTGGTTAGAAGCGTTTGATACGATAATTTGAGCGGCTGAGCTCGAATTGGTAATCCCTACTCCGCCCGATGCTGAAGTCAAAAGACCTCCAGTAGCAGTTGCAACCTGGATATTGTTTGAACCGTCAAAGCTTAGGCCATTACCAATTTTGGCTGCAAATGTAGTACCTGTAAGTGAAAGACCTTGTCCGTTAGAATACGAAGTTCCTGACGTATCTTGTTGCCACGTTGTAGCAGTTGTGTCAACTGTGATAGTACCTGTGTTTGTACAGAACCATTTACTATTTTTATACGTTGTGCCGTCAGGATCTACCAGAACATAAGCACCTTCTTTTTGAGTAGAAGCTGCAGCCCAATCTGCGGGTCTAACCCAACCACTGCTTTGTACTGTCCACAGACCATTCTGTGAACCAGTTGTCTGACCAGTTAGAAGAACACGGTCGTTAACCGCGAGAGATACGCCATCTATAGTTTGCGTACCCGAAATAGTAACGTTGCTTGCCCCTAGTGCCCGAACAGCGTTCTTGAAGCTTAAACCGTTAGCCAGAGCATCGACATAAGATTTTGTTACACCGTCCGTACCATTTACTGGGGTACCCAGATTGGTAATAGTAAAACCACCCATGCTGAGCGAAGCGCCCATAGCAACAGAGCCCGTCGAACGGATGAACGAGGCCCCATCTTGAAGTTGGGATGTTGGAAGATTAAGCCCAGACACGAATGCGCTTGCAGGAATTGTTCCTGCCATAATCTGAGTCGAACCTCTGATAAGGGTTTGAGCCATTTTGATTTATCCTTTTCCCGTAAATACGGGTCAATCATATTTTAGATTTTTACTTCATGTAGGCAAAGGTAATTACATCGCCAGCAAACAGGTTAAGCGTAGTCGGGAGAATCAGAACATTACTTGCTAATGAATATGCTGCTTTGACCTGACGTAACCCATTTATAAATAATTCATACGTTATAAAATCCGAGTCTTCTAATGTCAGATTTTGACCTCCATTGGAAGTCAACGTTTGCTCAAATTCGACAAAGTTATCTGGAGTTAGAGGCGAGCCGCCTCCAGAAGGTATTGGAGCTGACCCCAACACTACTTCTGGTTCTTGAGACGGAGATTCAACGGTAGGAGGGCATTCCAGACATTTGTCATCGAAGATTTCTCCGATGTCAGAAAGCCCGTGGATAAATCTATTCGGATTCGTTAACATGTGATCCTTCCGTTATGTTTGCACCATTTACGTTGATGGTTTTAATATGTTTACCATCCGTAGTGTTGTACAAAGCGAAAGAATTGTCTTCAAGTTTCTTGACGCCGATTGAGCCTTGCACAATACCGTCGAATTCGTTTGATTTAAGACCCAGCAGGCTCTTGATAGGTCTTTCAAATACGGGATTTGGAAGAGGTTCTGCAAGTTCGTAGTGAGTCCATTGTTTGCCTCTTAGACCGCCTGTTGTAGCTGGATCAAACAGACCGCCTTTTTCAGGTTCAAGATTCTTGGCACTTAAAAGCTCAGGAGACTGGATAATACCGTTTGACGTAGAAAGAATGTCTTCGTCCGTTAACGGAGAAATCGTCAGTTTACCGTTATCAATGCTTGTCTTGATGCCTGCTCCACGCAGATAATCCAAAAACTTCTCTGTAGCAAAAGTAGTTCTAGGCTTTGGTAATGATTGGCCAAGTTTGAACCGGCTCCAGTAATCAGAGTTATCCTGGGATTTCAGAGTTGATATTTCCTTAAGGTTCTTGCGTGCATTAGAACCCAGAAGACCAAGCATTTCCATGTAGCCAACTGATTTAGAACCTTCTTCACCACCTTTGGTAGGCTGAAGTGTATTATCATATCCGCCTACGTTACGGGCTGACCAGTTCTGGTCCGTCGTTTTATAAAGCTTCAGGAAATACTGTGGTCCTGTCAGGATTTTACCGAGGTCTTTACCTGTCTTCGGATCAACCATCATATCCGTATCACTTATGCCGAGCTTGTCCAATTCACTCTTAAGGTCAGCAACGTTGCTGCTCTTGCCAAAGTTATGTACAAAATACGGCTTGCCAGTTTTCTGGGCAATTTTGCCAGCAGCAGTTTCCATTAGCTGACCTAGATTAATACGTGACGTAACAGAAGCCGGATTGAGCAGAATGTCTACTGGTTCTCCCGACTCTTTCTTATAAGGCATTTCTTTATCCGGAAGAATCTTGGAGACAATACCCTTATTGCCGTGAAGACCTGTTAGCTTGTCACCAATCTCAAGCGGCTTCACTGAACGGACCAGAAGACGGATGTCTTTGCTTTCTGTATGCGCGTCTACAACTGTACCGTTTTCTTCGTGCGTCCACAATTCGGAAGCAAGACGATACGGATTCACAAGGGATTTGTGAAGTCTTGCAAGCATCCTATCTTCGGCTGTCGGCTCACGTTTTTCCAGTACAGCATAGACTGGATCTCCGTGTTTAAGCACAGCACCAACTTTGGCGAAGCCTTTTTCATCCAGATTTTCAAGCTGTTCTTTGGTAAACCGACCTGCGAAATAACGGTTGACCAGAACCTTGCTCATAGTAGAGATAGGCTGAACCGAATAATCTACTTTATAAGCGTGATGGCTACTCAGGCTTTCTGCGCATGACTGGCTGATAACAAGGCCGTCTTCGTGGTTGTAACCTTTGTATGGCATATACGCCACTTCGAGATTTTTACCTAGAGCCAGTTCCCCATCAACGGTATAGTTATTATCGGAAATGGGCTGATTTTCCTTAACCTTGTCGCCAACGCTAATCAAAGGCTTTTCATCATCAAGGAATCCCTTCATGTTGAACGGAAGATTCTTTACAAGGTCAACTTTATGTACTCTGCCGTCAGTATCATTCTTAATATGAATCTGCGTCTTTGTAATATTCGTCACAGTTCCAGATACCGGAGCAATGGTACTGATAACAGAACCAATAGCCTTTGTGAAACTTAGTCCGTCCCCGGTAACAGTTTGTACTAGCGGCTTTTCACGCTCAACAAGTGACAGGGCCTGAGGAATAGCCTTACCTGCCATGGTCAGACGGCCTGGGTGGTTACTGTTCAGGAACGGTACAAGATTCGTTGTAATCGTGTACATATCCGATGTATCGGCCAACCAGTAGTCAACGTCTTTAGCCGGAACTTCTTTAAGGTCACCATTAACCTGGGCCTGTACAACTTTCTTGTCCTGTTGATGCGGGAACCCGATGGTGTGAGTCATCATTTCCTGAACAGACAGATAGTGTTCCTTGCCCTGTCTGTCATGTACACGGGCGTACAGATTACCGTTATCATCACGCATTGCTGAAACTGTGAAACGTTGGTCAATACCTGCATGGCCTGATTCCGGAGTACGGCTTGGATCGATAATGCCTAGGTGTGATGGATCGATATCTCGGGCTGACATAGGTACGCCACGGTCAGAGGCAATACCGCCTTCGCCTGCACCAAGGACCGTCACCTTACCTACGCTTTCTAGCGACTCAATCGGATTGGTTTCTGACGGAGTTGAAACAAGGTTACTTTCGATAATGTAATTTGACATTACCTTGTTATATGGCTTGCTAACTACAACGTCACGGATACTCGGATTCTTTGTTTTATCAAGACCTGCAAGAAGTTTGCGGCGAATGCTAGGAAGCATTTCGTGCTTGTTAAAACGGGTCGTAATAAAGTCAGGTAAATTCTGAACACGCTTAAATTGAAGCGAGTCCCGGTTATCTTCCAGGCGTTGGCCACCGTGAACCTGTACGAGGTTACGCATTGCTCTAAGAATAGAATCGGCATTGACAGACGGAATCGCCTTTCCAAGCGTAACAAAAGTAGTTTGCGGTGAAAGAGAAGACGCCTCCATAGATTCACGCAGTTGCATGATCTTGTCTTCGGTTGACGCCGTCGGTTTTTGCTTTCCTGTCGATACTAATTTGCTGTAAAGATCGTTAATGATCTTGGCTTCTTTGCCAGCTGAGGCCGCAAGATTAGCTTCCCAAACCTGAGCAGGAATATATTGACCAACCTCTTTTGGACCAATTCCGAAAATACGTGATACAAGAGGTCCCAGCGGAATAGACGAAGAAGAACTGGCCGGATGAACAGAGAATTGAAACGTCTGTGGATCAAGTGTAATCGAAAAGCTTCGTCCCGAGCCGGTGTTAAAGTGCGACTCCAGTTCGCCGGTTTCTTTACTACGTGTGTATACACCAGGATTAAGCTGGAGCTGGTTGGCAACAGAGTAGTTGTTGCCTTTATAAACCATTGTGTGCTTTGGGGTAATGTAAAAAGCATCCATCAACGAGAAGTTCTTGTTCTCGTCTATTACCTTGCCCGTAGCTTTATCGATCAGTTTAATGTGACCGCGAATAGGGTACGACAGAGACTTCGATTTAAGAATCGCGTCCTTTTCGTCTGCATGAGTAAACTCCTTCGGTTCCGCTTTAACGTCCGAAAGAGTCAAAATGTAATTTTTACCTTCTATTGGAAATTGCGACAAGATGCCTTGAATTAACGAATTGTCGACCCGTCTATTAATTTCCTTCGGTGATGAAAAGATCAATTGAAGATTCTTAGCGGGTGTCGGCATCTTGTTCCATCTCCAGGTAGCTGATTACGATAAAAAACTTGTCCATGAATGAATATTTATCCTTGGTAAGGACAATTACCCCTTGTCCCTTAACCGCTTTTGTTTCGATGATTTCAAGTTCAGCTCGTGAACCTGGATCCATAAGATCCACCATAGCGTATTTAACTCTATAGTTATATAGATCGTTTTCATCGATCTTCTTCGGACCAAAGCCTGGAAAACCAGTGTCTTCACTTACGATAACTGAACCTGTAACTCCGTCTGACCTAGCCATTTTTAACTGTTTCCTTTACTGTCTTCTGATGGGCCGCCTGCGTTTTCTTCCTGCTTTTCCTCACCTGAGCCATTCATACTATTGGCACTACCTGCCCCATTAGTAGACTCTTCTTCTTTTTTGCCGGGAGGGCCGTCTTTTCCAGACTGGCCTGGTTGTCCAGGCTTTCCAGGTTCACCACCAGCAGCGGCTTGCATTTCCATCTGTTTCTGTTGATTTTCTTCGTACTCTTCAAGAAGCTTGCCGACGAGAATATACATCGCATAATCTTCTAATTTTAGACGGTTAAGTATAGCACGTTTTGTACCATCATCGACTGAGTAAATCGTTTCAGCGATTTGCTGGGCCTTGGCCAGAGCGGTACGATAATCGTTGTTACGGTCGAAAGTATCGCCTGTTTCACGAGCAGCAAGATACGTACTTTGATCGACTTCAAGCTTCGTCTTAACTTCATTAACGGCACGGGCAACTGCGTCTTCACGCATCTTGTCCAGTTCGTCTGTAAACTTCATACCGAATGATTCATACAGACTTGATAGAGAACCGTTATTGGCGCTAGCTGTTTGTATCAACATCTGTTGCAGATTAGGATCATCAGTAAGTTTGAACGGAGTTAGTTCAACGTCACAGGTTTCGATACCAAGATATTTCGATACACGGCTCATAATCCATGAGATCAGTTCTTCAACCTGACCTGTATAACAAAGCATGGTGTTTTCAAGCAAACGAAGTCCAGTCGTAGAGCTTGTCCAGTTTGTGGTACCCGCAAGCAGTTCTCGTGAAACTCCAAGAGCCATAAGAATCGTGTCTTCTGCCTGTTGGATTTCTGTAGCGACAAGCAAGTTTTTACCTTCGCCACTAATCGCCTGATATCCAATAGGAGTCGGGGCAATAACGATGTGGTTATTATCCTGTTTATGCTTGACAAGGTTGGCCTGCATCCGTTCTACGAAATTACGAAGACTGATCTGTGCTACCGGATCTCCATTCTGTGTCTGGGCTTGCGGGAAAATAACCCGAAGAGGAGACATAAAGTCTGTAGCGATAGATTCATTAGCCTTACGTAGCGTTGCCTGGTAAAAAACCAGATAAAACAGCGAGACTAGCGGAGGCACTGCAATACCATTAATCTGTTGACCTGCAGACAAGTTTTGCAAGTGGAACAGATTATTCTTATCGAATTTGAAATCCTGATTGTTCTTAATGGCTTCGATAAAACCCCAAGGTACACTATTTACGAATAGTTTGTCGCCTTCCCGAACCTTGCGTTTAACGTCGTTGGGAATTTTATAGTAGTATTCGTATTCACCAGTTATCGGGTTAAAGTTAACCTGAATATTGATCGGATCCCACTGGATCAGATTCATATCTTCGATACTGATCGATTTCGTATCTCTACGTTCGAACGTTACGCCTTTAGTGTTGCACTGCGGGCAATCACCTACGAATTCGTAATTCTTGAACTTTGTAAACTCTGCAGACTTCGCTGCAAAATGAGCTTTACAGTCAGGACAAACCAACGTACGGTGGATAGGGAAGTAAATAGAAAGAAATACGTTTCCTACTGTGTAATACTCAAAACCTACGTTGTGTAACGCGGACTTTAATCTGAAGCTTTTAAATATCTCTTCATATTTTGCTTTCGTAGCTTCCGATTTTGTTTTGATGATAAAGTCAGTAATCGGATATGTTGCGAATTTACGGATTACTTCCGTCGTGACTGGAGACTGGGTAGTAATGTACTTTGCCCAACGAATAACGTCGTGCAAGTTTCTTGGAAGAAACTGATTTGATACTGAAAACCATGGACTACCTGCAGTAGCAAAGTTATTTGCTCCTGGTAGTTGTCCTGACGTTCCTGGGATCGGAGGAGGTTGATAGGGGATCCAAGCGAGATTATTTGACATGCCTTAGCCAGTTTTATAGATATCAGTATTTTAAACTGGCTCCAAAATCAGGTCAACCCTTGAAATTTCAATTTTAATGAGATCTTTTTGGTATAAGCATAGTACCGGGAAACTATACTGTTTTTGGACTATCAAAATTAGTAAAGTTCAATTTTCGGAGACGCAGTCTGGTATAAGGGCTGTGTAATAAACTTGTATTATCCTCCCAAAACAAACCCAGGAGTAGATCATGACGACAGCAAAAGACAATCAGGCAGGCGCAGGAAAGCAGCCCCACACCGGAACCACGGAAGGCGAGCAGACCCGCGAAGAACTGGAAGTGGAACTGAATGCGGCACGCAGCCGCGCCGAAGATCTGGAAAACGAAAACAAGCGTCTTCACGCTTCGGCTCGTCGTACCCGTCGCGGTGCTGAACACATCGAAGACGTCGTCGCCAACATCGAAGGCGAGGGCCGCGTCGGCCGCATGTTTCGCAAGATGGGCTCGGCAACGGCTATGGCAGCTGGTGCTGCTGCAGGCGCATTGCTCGGCGTCGGCGGAACGTTGCTGATCCAGAAGCGCATGAACCGCACTGCAGTCGGCAGTGGCGCAGGCGAAGACACGACGGTCGTGTTCACGCAGGAGTAAGGTCTGTCTTGGGTTGTCGGGGCTACTCCCCCGACTCCCTTGACCAAACCGAGACTTTCTCGGTTTTTTTAGCTTTAATGAAGAACGTCGATTATTGGTATAAGTATATTGTACAGGAACATTTTGTACATCCCCTCTTATCTACAACTTGACCTCATGAGGTTATATAGCGAACACCGCTGTCTGTTTGCAAAAGTTAGTGGTTATCACTAGGAGTTAGTTATGTTTCAGAAAAAGCCCAATAGTGTAAAAAAGGAGGATAAGGTAGCCAGGATCATAGGCGGCGTGTTTAAAGAAATCTTCCATTCAGCGGGCGTAGTTCTGGGAGGAGCCTTGATCTCGGCCGTACTCGTATCGGCGGAAGGGCGTAGCCTGAAGCGGCACTAATAAATAGTCAGGTAACGTGTTACGTAGTACAGGTTTGTTTTCTCCAGGTATTAGCCGGGGGACGTACTCTTGCAGGAGGTAGATCAAAATGAACGAACAAGATCACAGAGACGGGATCGATGATGATGATGAGGACGATCTCACAGTCGAACGTTACGCAGGAGGTTTCCTGAAAGGAGTGATGAAGGTAGTTGGTTATTCGGTCCTGGCTGTAATAGCCGGGTATAGTGCGGGCATCGCTATGGATAATTGTATGGCTTCCAGAAATCGAAGTACCCTGACGCCAACCCATGCTCGATAAGGTAAACCCTGACATAAGTTTATAGTTGCGGGATCTCTAATTAATAGACACGAAGAGGCCATTATATGTCAGGGTTGCATTACAAGTCATCGGACTGGGAAGATCAGCTCTTACAGGTCAGGGGAGCATTAAGGTCCGGTGAAAAAGGCGGGTTCGAGCCAAATCGCCATCGTCGCAAAAGGCAGTACCGTGATCGGAGATCAGCAGAAGACCTCTGGGTTACGGAAGTAACTGGTAATAAAGAAGTTGGGAGTAACGGCGGTATCGGGCTGGTTGAAAACCAGGGGGTTCACAACGGGTTCGAGGGTTTCTCAGATGTAGGAAGCCATGCCGCCGAAGGTGACTATAACGGCGAGGCACCAATGAGCGATAACAACCAAGACCAATATCCGTTCGAAGATGATGGATATACACACCGATCTAATAGAGGAAAGGAGCTTAGACAAAGCAAACCTGAAGGCGAAAGAAGGTACGAAAGCGAAGAAACAGAAGAAGAAAAAGCTGAGCGCAAAAAGAACGAAAGAATAAATGCCAAGGTGAGAAAAGGTCTCATCTGGGGTACCGCCTCGCTGGCAGCGACTGCGGTAGCGATCTGTGGAGCAGCAGTAATTACGGGGCTCCTTGGAAAACACAAGTCCAATTTCATGAATATGGGCTCGGGTTCCGGATCGGATTAGCAAACGTAGTACAGTTATGGTAATATAGAAAGACCTGGGTATTTGTACTCAGGTCTTTTTACTATAGCTCATTATGGCCCTCGCAGATTTCAGTTTGGAAAATCCTCAAATCAAGGCTTACTTCGAAGGATCGGATAAGTACATCCCCTCATCAGAGTTGATGTATATTCATACCCATCCCCTCGTTAAGCCTAATTTTTTAGATCAACTTGAAGCACTGATTCTTAAAACGACCGTACTTATTCAATCCAAAAATATCCGTGGATCGGTCATTGACAAATTTGTAGCCCTTGCAACGAAATTCGGGGCTGAACTCCCAAACATTAATAGGGAGAACGCCCCGACAATCCTCAGTCACCTGAGAGAAATCTATAAGTTGTGTAACGGCTTACTGAAAAACAACAACGTCGTGTAGTCTCAGATTACCTGTGTTGGTGTCTGAGCCGTTTGACCCTACCCGGTTAAGAATGACGAACAGTTTTTCTTTATTGATTGACCAGCTATTATTAACGAATCCCGAAAACACTGTTGAGGGGATGATAGCGGTAGTTGTAGCGTATGTTTGTACAGCGTTAGCTGCAACGTTCATTGCAATGGTTTCAATTGCAGTAGTAACAGGACTTGCAGTTGTGCTGTCACCTACACCTGTAGCCAGGTATGAAAGCTGGATAGCAAAATTGTTACCAGCAGTGTCTCCTGAAAAAGCTAGACGAAGTTTGATAGGTACATAGGGATTAGTACCTTGGCTTCTCAGTGGAACAGGAATAGCTACGCCTTGAGTCGAACCATCAGCAAATGTAAACGTGGGAATTCCTGCTACAGTCGTTGTCGTAGCTGAGTTAGTGGCAAGTGCTACTGGAGTAACCGAATGGTTAATACCTTTAATGAAAGGTGCATTAGCATTTGCGTACACTGTCGGATTTGTTACGCCGAAAGTTACTACAACCGTATATAGGGCAAACCAGCCTGGATCTATTGAAGGTTCAGTCTGAGTTCCCGTCGGAGCTTGAGTTCCGGCTTTAAGTTGAAGCTTCAGTTCCTTATTAAGTAACAGACAGGGCAGGAACGTGTTTGAAGCGTCAAGGAACGATGCAGGAAGGCCTGACGAAGGCATATTCGCTGAAGAGATATCAGTAAACTGAGCTTCAATAACGTAGGCGATAGAATTGCCCGCGTTTGACGGAGAAACCAGGTTAAACGTAACAGGAGCAAATAAGAGCGCCTGTTTGATTATCGTTTGGGCTATTACGTCATTCGTTGCCTGAGCCTGATACAGAGCACCCGGATTAATTTGTAGAATGTTCGACCCTGGATAGCTTACAGTAAGACCAGAGATAACCGT